>Ga0302140_10003974_pt1 | contig 18847 bp, 19 predicted proteins | sample I_Bog_E1_1_FD_202095 | JGI IMG/M metagenome (GOLD analysis project Ga0302140, IMG submission 202095) | Peat permafrost microbial communities from Stordalen Mire near Abisko, Sweden - I_Bog_E1_1 | ecosystem: Environmental > Terrestrial > Soil > Wetlands > Peat | place: Sweden: Abisko, Stordalen... | reverse complement strand
ACTTTCAAATATAAATTTCATTTTCATTATCTGATTTATAATTCTTTAAACATTTAATGTTCAAAGTAGTTTGAAAATCATTAGTTTTTTGTCAGAAATTTTAGTCATAATTAACATATTTATATATCTCATATAATATCAATTATGGATCATGAAAATTACATTGTTGAACTCTTCCTCTAGGTATTCTCTATGGAAGAAGTTCTTTACTCGATTGTTGGATTTTTTATAATTGTTTTTAATTAGAAAAGAAATTAAAGACATCAATTTTAATTTAACAAAATTATTTTAATAATTGACTATTTTTCCAAATAAAAATTCATTTCAATTTTATAGTTAAATTTTATGGTAATAAGTTTGTGTTTTGGGGTCGTAAAACGATTTCAAAATTGGATCAAACATAACTTCCTTCAAATTAAAATTCGTCATTTTCTCAATCTCGTTGATAAACCCCTTATTTTCTAAATTGTCCTTTCTTTCCAAAACCACTTTCGCATTATTTTTCATCGTGATCAAACTTGAATTCTTAAACATTTTCATTTTTTCGAAATTCACCGATTTCTTGTCAATTTTTTTTTCAAAAAATTCATTTTCATATGTTTCTTCAACACAATCCTTTTTATTATCTAAATCACCATTGGAATAATCCACGGATTGGACTGTCTCGACTGAGCTATCATCGTATTTTTCTGATGTTTTGTCTTGAGAAGTATTGAAATTTATGCTTTCAGCAATAGGATTTTCTGTTCTAATGTCTGTTGTTATCATGATTGAATTAAATTTCTGCGCTTTTTTCTCGAAATCAGATGTTTTCAATGGTGAATTATGAAATTTCGCTTTCTTTTGAGTTGAAAGTGGCCTTTTTGTTAGTTTTTCTTTAAGGATTTTAATATGAGGAAGTTTCTCCTCACACTTTTTTTCTTTCTCAATGTTTATTAAATTGGGCTTATTATTTGGTCGAAGCCTGATATTTTGTAAGGTCATTGATTTTTCCAAGGTTTTTTTCTTTGGTTTGTTATTGACAGTGAGGATAATATTGTTGCAATTTTGATTATTTTCATTATTTTTTTTAATGATTTTCTCATCATTTTCGTGGATTTTTTTCATGAAATCAAATGTTTCAGTTTTCAAAGAAGGGGAAACATTCTCACTAAAAATGTTTTCATTGCAAAAGGTGAATTTCGAATGACAAGTCAATATTTCGTTGAGGTAAAACAATCTTATTTATATATTAAATTTAATAGATTTTAGAAAGCCATTTAATTACTTGCTTTCATTGATTTTCTTCATTTTATTACCATATTCAATCATATTCATTTTCCCAATTATTTCTAAACAAATGTCTGAAAAGACGACTTTCCTCACTTTGCAATACGAACTGATGAGAATCTGTTCTATATTCAAATTATTAGCTTGTGGATCTATTCCGAAATGCTTTTCCATCACCTGATATAAATCCAAATTCAAATTTATCCATGCATTTCTTTTAATTTTCTTCATTGGAAGTAATAAAACATTGTTTTTTTCCTCTGGAATCATGTTCATGTTCAAGGAAGAAAGAAAAAGCCTTCTTTTGGTCTAGAATTATTAAATTAAAGCGAAAATTTAAATAAAAACATTATTGATCCGATCACAAAGACTGATTTCCAAAGAAAAATGTTTATTTGCTGTGAGGAAAAGCTGCAGAATGACGAAATTCGGCATTTCGCATTTATTGGAATCCTTTATTTTGAAGTTTATTTCGACTTTTTCGGCAATCGTGCTCAAATTATATACATAAGCTTGAAATTTCACAAATTAATTATTAAAATCATATAGAAAAGCATTACATTCGAGATTTGGCTCATATTCCTTTTTGATTTTGGCTGTATGATCGATTTTCGGGTCGAAAACGCAAGCGATTTTATTTTGAGTTTCGTTTTTAAAAAACATAATTGTTTTATTTAAATTTTTATCGTAAAAATCACTAAAATTTAAGTCCTTAAACTCTTGCGCTTCATTTCATCCTCCTGTTTATTCATTTCTATTATGCGCAAATCTTCCAAATCATCATCTAATTGTTGAGGCCTTTTGCGCATGCATCGGATCCAATTTACCACGAAAAATATCAATCCCACAAATAATAGAATTAATATTATCATCACCACAGTCCTATTTGGCTCATTTTCCTCATTATTTCCATCTTTTTTATGTTATTTTATCCTTTAAATTTATAGAGTTCAATACTCCCGCCTTGAGAAGTTCCATTGTTATTTTCCATGAATTTTTATTAAATTTATTGAATTTTTCTTGAAATTTATTTATCAAAAATCTTATTGTTTTGTTTTAATAATTCTTATATGATTTTTTTCATTTGTTTTCCAATTTCTTCGCATCTTCTGCCCTCTTGGCCTCTTCTTTCGGGACCTCGTCTTTTTTCTCCTCATCATCATTGCTATAATTCGAATAATTCGTCGTCATTTTCGCATTCACAGTATAACTGCCATCTAATTTACTCGAACTAGGGCTTTTTTTCAACGCATCATTCAAATGTTGCGATAAATTCAAACTCTTTTGAATCGAACTTTGCAAATAATTGTTATTTCTCTTCGAATTCTTATAATCGTTTCTGAGTTTCTCGTTTTCACGCAACAAAATCTCCTTTTTCTTCTCCAATTTCAACAAAGTATCCTGCACATCATTCTTCTGATTCAACAAATGATCTTTCTCAATATTCCATTTCGCTCTTTCCTTCTCATGTTCATACATCTGATTACTTCTTTTAGATTCAGATTCCTTGAATCTCGATTCCATTTCATTCATTTTCCCTTTTAACATCTCCCTTTCTTTATCCAAAACTGTCTGATATTCAATTATCTTGATATTTCTTTCCTCTTTAATTTGAATCACTTCATCATGCAATTTCTTCTCATTTTCCATATAATCATTCAATTTCCGTTCATTCATGCTTTGATTTCCTAATTTCCCATGAGTATCCAAAACTAATTTATCTCTTAAATTCTTCAATTCTTTTTCCAAACGCTTATTTTTTTCTTCGAGTTCCTGAAGGATTTTGTTCTGATTTTCTGCGTTTTCAGCCATTTGAACCTGATATTTCTTCTCAATAGCCAAGAGCATATCAGTGATATTTTCCTTTTGATTGGGATCATTAGCTCTGGCTTTTTGGAGATTTAATAAGGTTTGTTCGAATTTATGCATCGCATCTTGCAAATCCGCTCTCGATTGTTCTTTTTGTGTCTCCAAGAACCGGAATTTGCCTTCCCATAACGCTCTATCTCGATCATATAAAGCCAAGATCTCTCCTTTATCTAATTCCAATTGCATGCATAATGCACGATATTTCTCGAGATCTGCTAATAAAGGCTTTTTCTCAGAATCTTGGTTTTCACGGAAATTGGAAATCTGCAAATTATATTGATGAGTTTCTGTGGTCAATTTTGATTCTAATTCATCGCAACGAGATTGAAGATTATCGAGTTTTTCTAGAAGAATGGCACGTTCTTTTTCGAGATCCGCTAGTTTTTTATCTTTGTTTTGTTCATTTTCTTTCCCTGATTTCTTAAGTTTCTCATGTCTTTGTTCTAATGTCGATCGTTCTTCCATAATTTGGCCTATTCGAGTATTCATTTCCCCAATCATTTCCTCCTTTAATTTCCCTAAATTTTAATTTGAATATGATGTTTTAAATTAAAAAACTAGGCCATTTACTAATTTTTTCCTCATATTTCTGGATCGTATCTTCTAAAGATTTCTGCAATTCCTCGAGTTTTTGCTTCAAGAAATCAATCTAATTTATAAAAATATTGGTTAAGTTAAAGTTTCAAATTTTCTCAAAAACCTGTTGATCTGCCAAAGCCGCATTCTTCTCATAATTGATTTTTTTCTCAAGATATTCATCAGCTAATTCCTGATATTTATTCCTCAATTCCTCAAGCTTCTGATTCCCATCACCTTTTTCCTGAGCCAATTCCTTCTTCAAACCATCAATCATCTCATCTTTCTTCAAAATCGACCCTTCCAACATCTCATTTCTTTGTCTCAAAGTCACGATTTCTTTCTCTTTATTATTGATTTCCTTCATTAGATTCTCCATTTTCTCATTCATAGCATTTCTTTCATTATTGAATTGGTTATTGAGGTTATCAAGCTCATTTTTCGTATTTTCTTGAGCTTTATTGAGGTTTTCTTTGGCCTCCTTTAATAATTTCTCTAAATTATCGATGTTTTTTTGTCTTAAATCCAATTCATTTTCGAATTGTTGCATCAAAGCCTGGCTTTGACCTTCATGATCTCTTAATTCATCCTTCAAATTCTCAATTTCTTCCTCGTAATTATTCGTTTCCTCACGAATCCTCGTTTCATATTCCTCAATAATCTGCGAATATTTCTTATCGCCTTTTTCTTTATCTTCAACCAATCGTTTTTCTAATCGGACCTTTTCCGATTCATAGAATTCCCTTAATTGTCTCATGGCGATTTCTGATTTCGCCTGTAAATCCTTGATTTCCTGAGCATGAGTCTTCTTCAATTCCTCAATACTTTCTTCTAATCCCTTCATTAATTCGATATATCTTTCCTCAGTTTCTTTCACAGCCTTTAATTTGTTGGTATCGCTGTTCTTGAGGTCATTTGAGAGCTTGGTTCTTGTGATTTCAGCGTTTTCTAAGGCTTCTTTTAATGCGGCTAGATCTTTATTATATTCGCTTTCATTGAGCTTGATTTTCAATTCTAATTCATTGATTTTCTCTTGGAATTGATCAGCTTGGGCATTCATTTGTTTCTTTAAATTGTTTAGATCATTTTCCAGCTGTTTTTTCTCCTTGGAATGGGCTTCTTTCAATTCCATGATATCCTTTTGAGTAATTTGTGATTTGTTGTCTGTTTGAGACATTTCAAAGGCTTTGATAGTGGCATCATGAGCCTTTTTAACATCGATTAATTGTTGTTTCGCAGCTTGAAGTTCTTCCTCTAAGAAAGCTAATCTTTGTTCTAATACTGCTTTATCTTTCTCCAATGTGGATCTGTTAGTTTTCAGCTATTTTTATATAAAATTGAATGATTTAGAATAATAAATGAATTTACACTATCATTAGTTTCCTTCAAATTATTCTCATAACCTTCGAGTTTTTTAGTCAAAATCTCAATAGTTTCCTCATATTCCTTCTTCGTTTTCATATATTTTTCTCTTTCAATGGTATTCATCTCGTTTATCTGTTTCATCAAAGTTTCTATGGTTTTATTGGCCTCCTCAATGCTTTTCTTGAAATTCTCTTCCTTTTGTTTATAGATTTCTTTCTCTTTCACCCAATTCTGCGATTCTGAACTCACCCTACTTTCATAATCCAACAATTTCTCATTAAGTTCATTGATAGTAAACGTCAAATTCTTAGCCTGACCTTCATATTTCGCTGAAATCTCCTTAATTTGTCCTGAGGATTCACTTTTGATGGCATTATATTTCGATTCGAAATCTTTTTCCCTCAGTGAGGATTCATTAAGGCTTTTCTCTAAATATTCGACTCTTTGATTCAACAAGGCGTTTTTCTTCTCTTGATCAGAATCACGAACCATTGAGGATTTCTTATTATTATTGACTTCATCTTCTGCCTGTTGTAATTTCAATTTGAGTTCATTGAATTGTTGCATGAATTTCCTTTGTTCATCATTGAATTTGCCTTTCATTTCATTTTCGCTTTTCTCTTGCTTTTCTTTAATTTCCTTCAATGCTTTTTTCAATTCCTCTTCTCGAAGTTCGGTTTCTGTCTTTAATTTCTCGAGATTATTCAATTTCGTTGATAATTGGTTTTTTTCCTTTGATAATTCATCCTTTAAATCCTTGTTTTCCTTCTCATATTTCGATTTAAATTCACCGGAAATGCTTTTTTGTATTTCGTTTTCATTGTTCAGGTTTTTCAAAAACAAAAAGGCTCCTTCTGAAATTGTTTTATGCATGAAATCCAGGAAGACGAGATCCCGATGTTCAACGGATGGCCCATGTTCCTTGAGGAAAGAATGAAAAAGGTTCATTTCTCGATCAAAATCATTGAAACTTTTATAAGTATTGAGTTTGAGTTTCTTTTCTATAGGTGCCCATTCGGTTTTGATGAAATTTTGGCATGCAGTCTAGAAAAATTAGAAATTTATAAACTTTTATAAAGGATATACAATGGATTCTTTATCATTAAAAGCTTTGAGTTTACTGAATTTCTCTTTCATTTTCTTCCTTAATTCTTTCACAGCTTCCTCATTCACTTCATCACTGATCAATTTCTCCTTATAAACATCTAAAGCGCTTTGGACTACCAATCTATGTTGAGTCCTCAAATCATCTAATGTGGTTGGGATTCTTTTCATCAGGTTTTCATTGACTAATTTATCATAAGTAGTTAAAGTCTCTTCCACAGCTTTTTCAGCCTGTTCCCTACAAAGATAGGTCCATGCATCTTCTATATTAGGGACAGTGCCTTCATTGATTGCTTTTACATAGGATGTCATCAGACCTATATACATATCGCCTGATAAATTCTTCCCATTTAAGGTTTTGGGCTTCATTTTCTCGAGAATCTTCTTTCTCAAACTCATCACTTGTTCATAAAATTCTGGTCGTAATTTCATCATATCCATTTTGTCGAGATTCTGGAGATCTCCTTCCTTTAATAAAGGCCGGACCATCGTGAAACATTCCCTTTCAGGGAAAAAAGTCGTCAAAAGTCGTCGAATGCGATTTTTAACCTCTATATCGTCTGAAAAACCAGGTTGAGGAGCCAAAGATCGTTCTAAATATTCCTTGGAAGTGATTTTTTCACCGAACTAAATTTTTATAAAAAAAAATGAAGGAATCGTTAAATTTAAAACAAGAAATTACCTGATCGACGAGCTGCAAAGTGAAATCCCTTATGATCCAAACAAAAGAAGGGAAATACATCGCGAAATCCTCTGCATCATTTTCCTCATTGCCTGAAGATTTCAATTGTATGTTTTTCGTCAAATTCACGACCAAACTCAAATTCTGAATTGCGGATTCATCGATGCTTCCGACAGAATTATAGATAAAAATCGAGCTCAAAAGCACTGTCAAACTGAAAATCTTTGTATCATGATTGGAATCTTCATCCAAAGCGCCGATTCCTTCTGAATCCACCACCAAAATGTTGATAGGTTGTCCATCACTCATTGTGCCTTTCAAAGGATTTCCCCACATCCAAAGACCTTTGGTGCATGGATTCACAGTGGGACCGACACCAAATCCATCAGAACGATTCAATAACATACGATTTAATAGATAGGATTTGCCTGTTCGATACATACCAGCCACTCCTATTACACCAATAGGAGGAGGAATGGCTTTTAAAATGGCTGCTGCCTCAGGATTAACGACATAGATTTGCTTGTTGGGATCAAATCCGACGAGAGAAATGGCTTCGTCACGAAAAAGAGAGGTTTTTTTCATGGGGGGGTTTGAATTCTGTTTGGAAATCAATAAAATTTAAAATTAAGTTTTATGAAAAAATACATATATTTTGAATTTTCAGATAAATTTCGTTAATAAAATCAATCGAGCAAAGACTCTTCCCCAGATGAAAATCCTTTATCTTTTTTTTCACTAACAACATAACGTCTTTTATCATCATAAATCTTTAAAACCTGCAAAATCAAAGAATCCACTACTCCCAATTCCTTAAAAGTCTCCCTAACCAAATGCTTCATATCAAGGAAATGTTCTTCTTTAATTTGTAAATATTCATGCGCGTTTTTCATATCTCTTCCTCTATAGGCTCTTCTCCCCCCGACAGAATAAGTCAATAAATGTTTCATTAATTGCACCAATTGTTCATCGGTTAAATTTTTGAAGAATTTCGCTAATCTATAATGAAATTTCACTTTCTTTTGTAGGATAATGGCCGCATTCGCTATGAAATGATCTCCTCCAATTAGATCATAAATCGAGATATTACAAACTTTTCTTCGAAATCTTTCCATCGACCATAAAACATCACGAATTACCATTGGATTCATGAATTTCCCCTTCAAAGTTTCTTCCATGCAATTTTGTAGGGCATCCAAATGATAATCCATTAAATTGAGTTTTGTATGAATCATTTTCAAATCCACATTCCCATTATCGATTTTTGTTGGGTCACCAAGTTCCTTCGACATGAATTCAAAAAATCCTTGAGAAATTCGCTCGAAATTCTCATTTGTGAAAAAACCTTTCAACATCGGATTTGTCATGGCTTTTCTGAACATCGAATCAACCATTTGTTTCAAACCGATATCTTCACCCAGTTCTTCATAGGTGGTTTTCGAGCCAATGACATAACTACGATCCTTCTCTATAATATCCAACGCTTTATCGATGATAGCGGAATTCGCACCGCATTTATGAAAGCCCCAAGCCAAATGTTTCTTCATTAAATAGAAATGTCTATCAGTTAATTCCAAATTCTTATGAGCCTCCTTCAAATCTCTTCCCTGATATAAATCGGGGGCACCTCCAAAAGCCTTACTAAGCCAAGAAACCATAAGCATTTTCACTCGATCCACATTACTTGTGAGGAAGAATAATCGCAATTCCGGATCAACCAAAATCTTCTCAAATTGATAATCTACGAGTTTTTTCATGCCTTTTTCTCCACCCATTTGTTGATAAATGGTATCTGCGACTATGGAGGTGCGAAAATGTTCTATATGATCTAATGATTGTGTTATTAAATCATTAGAAACGCTTAATTGTTCGAAGGTTTCCCTTAATAAATCTTTGAGAGAATCGAATTCATTATCGGAAATGAATAGCTTCTTATGCGCGGTTTTAATATTTCCGATTTCGATGCCCGGCTGACCACCAAAAGCCACCATGATTATTCGTTTTTGATGTTCCACTACTTTGTTGACTTTGATGTGACGAACATATTTGACGAGGACTGGATCAGCTTGCACTTTATTGTAAAAAAGTTCGAGGGATTTGAACATCATCGGCTCACCACCTAAACGATGAAAAAGTGACTTTTTAGTTAGAGTCGAGAAGAAGAAAAGATTTTTCATATTCTTTCTTTGGATTTTTATTATGAATACTTAGTTTTGAAATTTAATTTTTTGAAGTTTTGGAATTTGTTTTCCTTTTAATTTCGTGAATTGCCTACAAAAACCTTAAAAAAATTTAACTCTTCCTTAAACAAAAAATAAAATAATAATAATAAAATTAAAATTAAAATAAAAATAAAAAATCCAAAATAAATTTAAAAACCACCATAACTCAAAACTTCCAAATGTCCATTCCTTTTTCTTTGTTTTTCTTCTTAATCCTTCAAGCATCTCTCCTCCATTCATCAACCACAACCCTTGACACTTTTAAAATCGACCTAGATCTTGATCCTGAAGAACGTTGGAAAGATGTCATTCTTTCCAAAAAAGAATACATCCAACAATACACCAAATTAGTTTTGCAACAGCTTCAAAACACTCAGATCTCAGCATTATTATCTGAGATCGAATCAAGTTCCTATTTCCAAGACACCGATTTCTCAAAAGAAATGATGGGTGTGGCCAAATATTCTGATCTTTCATATTCAGAGGTATTCATTAATAATTTCATGTATGAGACATTTGCTGGTTGCACTTCCATAGTATATGAAAATGCTGATGGGGAAGTGGTATTAGGCCATAATTTGGATTATTTCTTTACCGTTCCAATTGGGCATTTAATTGTTTTATTGGAGTTCTACCGAAATGGTAATCTACTTTATAAGGCGCAATCTGTTGCAGGTCAAATAGGAGTTTTCACTGCGTTACAACCAAATGGCTATGCATTGACTCTAAACCAAAGAACGAAAGGAGATTCTGGAGATTTAATGGATCATCTGAGAGATCTCTTCAACAATGAAGTCTATCCTGTGATTTATAATATGAGATTGGGCCTGGATAAAACAAAAAATTTCGAGGATGCTGTGACCTTTTTCTCAAATGTGCAATTAGGAGCGAATTGTTATTTTATTCTCAGTGGGATAGAACATAATCAAGGGATTGTTATCACTAGAAATCCTAATGGAGTTGATGATAGCATTAGATTAAACTCTGATGAAAATGATGAATGGTTTTTGGTCCAAACAAATAGCGATAGAGATCTGCCAAATTATTCACAGATAGATATCAGAAGGGCTCAGGCTGAAAATAGGGTTAAAGCTATAGGAAAGGATGAAATTAGCAGCGATAAACTCATGAATGATGTGTTAAATTTGAGTCCGAATAAAAATAGCATAACGTTTTTAAGCGGCTATCTTTCAGCTCAAACAGGGGAATTTGAGACTACAATGTGGATTTAATTGCAATCTCGCGAAATGAAGAAAACTAATTATTTCAGTTGTTTGAGAAAATATTCAAATTTAACACGCCAGGATTTATTATTTTTTAAAAAAAAGCTTCTGAAATTTCAAAAAGTTTTGCTCTTTTTTTGAAATTCAAAATTTACAAAAAAAAAAATAAAACTTTCAAATAAAAAACTTTATTTTTTTTTTCTCAAAAAAACTAAGTTTTTTTTTAGGAAACATAAATTATCAGATATTATTTTTTTTGTAACGAAATTTTAATATAAATAAGCGTCTGCACCTCACCTTTATTCAATGATGGCCAAGTGATGAGTGGCTACACACGCATAACATCTATTAAAGAAGTTTTTGGATAAGGCGAATTTATTGTTTCCGTTTAGTGGTTCTTGATTAACATCAGAAATCATCAGTCTCAGCGTATTCGTGATTGCTTTCACATGAGCCAAAGAAGTATAATCAGCTGGGGCTCCGGCATCTCCCCACAATCCTGCATTTGCAAAAGCATTAATCCAACAGGTTTTTGCATCATTATTGGTGATTTTTTTTGCTGCTCGAAATAATCTAGCTGAATATTTCCCGAATTTTTTATGAGCATCAACGTCATCTTCTCCCACTTTCTCATAATAGTGCTCGACGGCATATGCGAAATTCATTAGAACAGAATCAACAATTGCATTCTGATCAGGATTATTCACAAAAGGTCTTAATTGTGGCGGTAGATTAGCAGGAATCAATATTCCTTGCAGCATTAAAATATCAATGACTGCTCCATACGAAACATAAGCTTCTAATGCATAATAATTTGACCCTAATACATTGCATAGTCTTTTTCTCAGGAGACGGTCTGCATCATTCCCTGCCATTTCCATTCTTGAAACCATTAAAGTATTTCTGTCTTTGTGACCAGCCACTCGAACTTTTTTGATATCATTGACATCTAGGGCAAAACTGGTTGCGCATTTCCCCATGTCATCATTATTGGGATTTGGATTAGCAGCTTCATATAAAGCTTTCATTTCATTTTCTGGGAGGTTTATTTCAGCTCCCGTTTTTGCTTCAAAAAGTTTCTTAGCATCGTTAAAGATTAGCATTAATTGAGCCAAACGATTAGCTTGAGCAAAAACCTTAAACTTTGCACCATTGTTCATAGCTTTCAGATCAAACATTTCCTTGATTATTTCAGGATACGCGAAATTAGAAGAATACAAATTCACGTCATACGTCTCTAATGAACTGAGGGTATGCATTCTTTCAAACTCCAAATTGAATTGTTCAATGAACCTCGCCACAGCCTTCAGTCTTTTATAATGTAGTGAAACGTCATTGTTGTTATCACCCCCTTCATGGATAAAGTCCACAGAAAGATCAATATCTGATGTTAAGCTCTGTGACCCTCCTGTTATGAATTTAAATTGTCCAATGATAGGATTTTGCCAAGTTTGATCTATTTTCACTTTGAAGCAACTCGCCAAAAAAGTTCCATAAGTCCCTGTGAAGCCGATATTGATAGCATTATTAGCATTATTGTCACATTTTTTATCAGGCAACGCCTCAAAATAGTTTGCAACACCCAAGGTTTTTTTGATTGTGAATAACAGATCCTCCATTCTCAAATGCAGGAATTTCTTCATATATGGCAAAAGTTGATTATTGTTGACGATGTAGAAGAATTTCTTGACATCGTTCCATTTAATGCCTTTTTTGATTATGTTCTCAGCGATATGACCTCCAACTTGACCGATTGCAGTGTCAGCAGCAACTTCAGTTCCAGCCTGGTTAAGTCCTACAATCACAGGCATCCCATGCAAAGTCTCATCTATGTAGGCTTTGTAAGAATCAATATCTCTTGTGTGAATCTGAGTTTTACTGATGGTGGCTTTTGAATTGGAGGTTTCAGTCTTTCGTAATCTGATGCTCAGCGTGAAGGTGAAAAGAGAAAAAAGAAGAGAAACTAAAAGCTTCATTTGATTTGAAATGAGTTTTCTTAAATTTTGAATTTGAAATTAGAACCCTAACTCCCAAATTTAAATTATTTTTAAAATTCAATGAACTCGGCCAAAAATTTTAATCATATTTTTCAAAAATGTTCACAGGGATTTCTTTTTGCTGATTCGTTCATTCGCCTTGATCTCCAAATACTTCCTTCAGCTTTCGAGGTGCTTTCGATCCAATCCCTCGACATTGAAATTGATAGTGTTGTCATTAGTGTTTGGATTTTTCATATTTTTGAGTTCCAGATCACAATAAAAAAGAAAAATTTTTATTTTTTGAGAATAAAAAATAAAGTTTTTTTTCAAGAATATTTCCAGAATCAAAAAACTTTTATGGATAATTTTTTTTGAAAAAATAAAATTTTAAAAACTTCTAAAATTCTTTTTTTAAATATGTTCAAACTTTTTTATTTTTAATATTTAAAGAAAAACTTTAAAAAATTTTCTTTTCATATTCTTTTAATTGAGCCAGAAAACCATCATTGGGACTCATATGTATTCTTTTGCTTTTGACGAATTTTTTTATTTCTTCAAATCTTTTTTTTTCTTTTTTCATTAAAAACGCGATGACTATCGTTGGGCTTCTGGAAACCCCTCCCAAACAATGAACAAAAACCTTGCCATTTGCATTTTCGATGAAATTATATGTTTCTTCAAAATATTCTGAAATTATTTCGGTTTCATCATCTTCAACATGAATTTGTTTGTAAATGAAATCGTTTGGATGATGAATTTTTAGATCTTTTCCAACAACTAAGATATGAGTAATTCTAATCGCTTTTAAAAGTTGTTTCTTTTTCTGACCTTCAGCGTTTCCTAAATAAATTTTGTCGGTTATTTTGTCGAAAGCCTGAGACAAAAAACTACAATCAAATTCCACAAACCAACAATCGTAACAAACCTGAATATTCAGATTAGTTGATATAAGCTCTTCTTCAGAAAATTTTGAGCATAATTGGCATTGATAGTTTGAATTTTGAGTTTTTTCCATAAAAAAACAAAAAAATAATTCAAATATATTTATTTACCTTCGCCTTATAATTTTTCATTAAAGTTTTATTTTTTATTATTAAAAAAAAATTTTTATGAGAAAATTTATGGATGAAAATTTTGAAACTTCTCAGGATTATGAAAAAATCCTCTCTGAAGAGCAAAAAGCCCTTTTGATTGATAAGATCTTATTGACGTTGCTTGAATTTTTTCTTTAAAGCCTCTAAATTATTTAAAAATATTAGCAAAAACCCCCGTGTTTTCATCCCTTTTCTTAATGAAAGGGACGTGATGGGTCGTGTGATAAAAAACTCGGATCTTTCAATTTATAAGATCGACGATTCCACTGGAAATCTCATACTTCCAAGTCAAAAAATCCGTTCTTTGACTCAAGTTTCTATGCCTTTGTATATATAAAACATATATAAATTAGAGGGAAATCAATAAAAACATTAACAAATCAGCGGCTTTGCCATTTATAATTTCGAATAGAAAATCGAAAAGTCTTCATTTACATCAAGATAAAGTTATTAACAAAAGAGAAAATCTCGATCTTTATGAAAAAATGTACAACACACAAATGAAGCATTTCAAAAAGAATGAAAGCACCTTCGAATTGACCTCTCGATTGCCAGTGACTGTCAAGAAAAAACCTGAGATTTCGCCGATTAAAAAATGTTTTTTGGAAAAAAGGGGAGATTTTTCTTCTCCATCGAGATTTTATGAAATGGAAAAAGGCGACGATTTTCGAAGATCAAGAAACCAGAATTGTCTGATTCTCAAGGAAAACAAATATAACGGTCATAAAGGCCTATATTCAAAAGGTGGAAACTTGGATTTGTTGAAATTAAAGAAAAATGAGATGAAAGGACAGGAAATGCTTCAAAAAGAGGAAAATTCAATACAATTGCAATTATTGAAAGAATTGAGGTTCCAAAGTATTTAATTTATAATAAGGAGTTATGAAATTTTATACTCTAATATATAATAAGTTAATCGCAAGGAGCTCAAAACCAAAGTCAATAAGATAATGGAGGATATGTTCAAATATTCTTTAAAGCCGCAGATTAATTTTGTTAAATCCAATGAGGAAATTTATACGAAATTCAACCAAATACGGAATCAAGTCAGATCGTTTCAATCAAAACAGGCGAAATATTCGCCTTATGCAATAAAGCGATGAGATTTTACTTATTTTGAATTTTTTTCAAGGAATTTTTTAAGGAAAAATGGTCTAATAATATTAATAAAATCCTATTTATATATTGAATTTCTTATTTCTTCTTCTTACTAAGAATATTAACCCCCTTCATTTTATCCCATTCCATGATATTAGAGATGATTTGGGCCAATTGCATCCTGAAAAATTGCAAAATCTCGAATTCCACACCATTAATTTTCGACTTTTGTTTTATTAAAGATCCTTGTAATCCCTTCGGGTTCATTACCTCAAAAACCCCTATAACTTCTTTCCCCTCAGGTTGTATTATCGGCATGCAAACGATCGGCATTGTTGTTTCTATATCGATTTGTCCATTGAATAAAGGATGTGAATAAGCATTAGCGATGCTTTCGATTTCACGAGTCTTTACTACATAACCTATGATACCCGTATTGGAATCATAGAATTCGCATTCGGTGTCAGTGAAATGCACAAGAAGATCCTCTTCTTTATTGAACAAATATACCTTCCCTTGATCCACATTCATTGTATTCCTTAGAACTTTTTCCGCATGAGGGATCAATTTATCTAATGAAAATATCGAATTCAATAAAATCCCATTTTTCAATATATGTCTTAAATTATTTTGAAAAAGCAATTGTTCATCATAATGCAATGAATTCCTTAATATCACTCCCGCGATATTGGCTAAGATCTCCAATAACCCTTCATCATCCTTACTGAAAGTCCCATTCAATTTATTAATCGCCTGAATAGCCCCGGTCACTCTATTGCTGACATCCACAATAGGACTGCAAAGTATCGTTTTCGTCTTATAATTGCTCTTCATATCCACATTTTTATTAAACCTCTCATCAGAATAGGCATCTACTATATTAACAGATTTCCCTGAAAGCACCACATGACCTACAATTCCTTTATTCATCGGGATTTTTATAGTGAAATCAGAGCCTTTAGCGACTTTAGACCATAATTCCTCCTTTTTCTCATCGAGAATAAAGACTGTGGCTCGATCACAATCGAGAAATTCTATAGTTTCATCAACGATTTTCTCTATAGATTCTGCTAAAATTAAACTGGAAGTCATAACATTCGCAGCCTTGATTATTTTCTTCAGACGATAAATTAGATTATATAAGGATTTATGCTCATTGAACATCCCAGTCATATTATCATATAAAGTGATCAAGTTGGCCATGTCATTATTAGCGACATAATCAATGAAAACATCCTGTTCTGCTAATATAGGAGATAACGCAGTCACGTGTTCATTATCCTCATATAATAATTTCTCAGCCTTGGCGCTTAAATTCATATTCAAAATATGTTGATGAGAGATATTATTGCTATCATCGAAAACACGATATGTTCGACTCGTCCCCTTTTTAAGCGATTTCCTTGAATTATTAATGTTAGTATTCATGGGATTGTTGTTATTATTCATTATATTGATATTATTCGCATTTGTATTGATATTTGTATTGATATTTGTATTGATATTTGAATTGAGGTTTGTATTTGTATTGATGGACATTTCATTCAGATTTTCGAAGAAAATGTGTTGATCTTTTTTCTCTTTAAGAAGTGCAGAAGATTTTTGGAAGGATTCATTCGAGAATTTGCTCACTCGGGCCGGGATTAAATTAATAACTTTCTTCATAGGAATATTTCGACGGTTTTTCTCAATAATTTCCTTCAATCTCCTATTTTCCTCGAACAAATGGGCTATCATTTCCTCTCTATTCCTTTGATTAATTATCATAAATCTCGTCAAATATTGTAATTTCTCGATTTCTTCAGTTTGGATCTTCAGTTTCCCTTCGAGTTCATATGCATATTTCAAAGTCTCGATATATTTCAGACTCAAATCTCCGATATTCATCTTTCTATTCGTTGAAAATTTAAAAGGAATTGAAAATTTTATATACATTTCTCTTACATCGATGGTGTTCTCATCACTTCTGATAAGGGCTCCAATCGGAATTTCTTCTTAGCAAGAAGAACTGGGCTTTTCCGTGAAAAATCATCAGAATTGTTCCTTCGTTTAAAATAATCCTGGTTTCTAGTATTAGAAGATTTGGCACCGAAATAAAGCTCAGAACTCTCCAGATTCCGTTTGATAACAGTTTCATTATTGGTATTTTCAGTCATTTTATATTTATTAAGAATATAAATATTCCTTGCTTTTTTTTTAATGATTTAAATTCTTTATTTTTTATTGTTTCAATGTGTTTCAATATAATTTCTTTATTTTTTCTCAAATTTCTGTAATTATTAAAATGGTTTATTTCCTTAGATCTTTAACTCCTCCTTATACATTTCAGTGAGTTCCTTCAAGAAACACTTCTTAGCTTCATGTCTCTTCAGCTTAAAGCTTGTGGTCGTTAATTCAAATTCTGCAAACGGCTTGTCAATTAAATAAAGTTTCCTGGCCATTTCAAATCCGAATAATTTGGCTTTTTTCGCATGAGCGGTAATTTCGTCCAAAATTAGCTTATTAACTTCTTTCTTAGCAATCAGCTCCTTGAATGGAGCATCAATTTTCTGGGTTTCAGCCCATTCCATCACGAACTTCTTCTTCGGTAATACAACAGCCACCAAATAACTTTGCAAAGAGTCCCCATAGATGAAGATCTCTTCAATCGCAATGGAGGTCAAATAGACATTTTCCACCTTTTCAGCCGCGATATATTCTCCCTGAGCCAATTTGAAGATGTTCTTCTTTCTATCGATGATCTTAATCGATCCATTGGGAATCAATTGGGCAATGTCACCAGTATGCAACCATCCATCGCTATCAAGAGCTTCCTTAGTCTTTTCCTCATCCTTATAATATCCAGTGAAAATTCCAGCCCCTCGAATACAAACCTCACCTCTAGGCATCAACTCACCTGTTACAAGATCCTTATCTTTTGTAGTGTAGCCTAAGTCCGCTGCATCCACAAGCTTAAATTCTGCATTTGATAATACACCTCCAACATGACCACTATTCGGATCATTGACTGAAGTGAGAAATGAGCCACCTGTGCTTTCAGTTTGGCCATAACCTTCTAAAATAGGACAAGAACAACAAATCTTCAAAAAATCAATCACGTCTGGAGAAATAGGCGCTGAACCTGTAATCATGACATGTACATTGCCTCCGAATGCCTTCTTCATCTTATTAAAAACAAGTGCATCATAAAGCTTATGCTTATAATAAGTTCCATTTTTCAGATAATATAGCTTGGTGGCTATGGCTCTCTCTACTAAACTTCGCTTGAAACCACTGAGTTTTCTAATGCCACTTTGGATAATATCATAGAATTTGTTGTATAATCGAGGAACACTAACAAAGACGGATGGTTTCAAATCTACTAGATCGTTGTTGAGCTTTTGGACATCTCCAGAATATATCCCAATCTTCACCGCTTTATAAAAACAAAGCAAAAGGACGATTCTTTCCAATACATGGGCTAATGGAAGATAAGATAAATAGACTTCGTCGCTTTGGATATCGATATCGCTATATTTCAAGGAAGAAACCAATGAGACGAAGTTTTTATGGCTTAGCATGGCGCCTTTTGGGTTTCCTTTTTAATTAAACAATAAATATTTTTAAAAAATTAAAAAATTAAAATTTTTATTTAATATTATTAAAACAATCACCTGTAGTTCCGCTTGTATAACTAAACGTCGAGATTGTTTCATTCGAATAATCTGGATAATCTAAGCTATTATTTTTACCATTTTCCATCACCTCGCTAAACTCAATTGTCATCAACCCATGCGCCTTCAACTTCTCTTTCTGATCCTCTCGAAATCCATCTAAACATACCACATTTTTCAACCCAGAAAACTTATCCAGCTTCAAGAGAACATCCACATTCGCCTGGGAACTGAAAATTGTTGACACATTAGTTTGGTCCAGGATATAATTGACTGCCTGTTGCCCCAAAGTGTCATAAATAGGCACTGATGTAAAGCCAAAAAGCGATGCTGCCATGTCCAAGAGCACATATTCAACACTATTCTTCGAGAAGATCCCAAATAATTTCAAATCAAAATCCTTGAATTCTTTCAATCCAGGCGCCAACCCCATATTAATGATGCCACTACCAACCCATGTGGCCTTCTCAAGGCATACATTATAGCTTTCAAATTCGAAAACGCCTTCTTTGTTGCGTTTGCCAAGACATGGGTTTTCACCATGGAAGGATTTGGTGAAAAGAAGGAGATCTTGAATGGTTTCTATGTCACCTTCGGGAGGATTGGTGATGAGCTTCTCTGGTGTTTTATAATGACGGTAGACCTCCGTTTCGTTAGGCAGGTTGTTGTGGGTGACAGGAACTGAATAGATTAGGGAATGATGACCGCCCATT
>Ga0302140_10003973_pt1 | contig 18847 bp, 17 predicted proteins | sample I_Bog_E1_1_FD_202095 | JGI IMG/M metagenome (GOLD analysis project Ga0302140, IMG submission 202095) | Peat permafrost microbial communities from Stordalen Mire near Abisko, Sweden - I_Bog_E1_1 | ecosystem: Environmental > Terrestrial > Soil > Wetlands > Peat | place: Sweden: Abisko, Stordalen... | reverse complement strand
GGTACAGCAAGGCAAGGTCCGCTTTGTACTGACCACTTCACTGCGGCCCGGTGGCTTCATTGCCGATCACGTTGCCCTGCATGGGGACGGCGTCCGCGTCATTGCGCTCGAAGTCGACGATGCACGCCAGGCATGGCACGAGACCACGGCCCGAGGCGCGCGGTCAGCGGCAGGCCCGGTAGAGACGGGGGATGAGTTTGGCCACGTAACCACATCCTCGATCGCCGCCTATGGAGACACGATTCACACCTTTGTTGAACGCGGCGACTACAACGGTCCGTTTCTCCCCGGCTTTCGCAGCGAGGCGCCCGACACCGTGGCCCGTCCTACAGGCCTGAAGCATGTAGACCACATGGTCGGCAACGTGGGCTGGCACGCCATGGATGAGTGGGTCAGCTTCTACGCCCATGTGATGGGCTTTCAACTTTACCAGCACTTTGACGCCAAGGACATCTCCACCGAGTATTCAGCACTTATGTCGAAGGTGATGTCCAACGGAAACGGCTATGTAAAATTCCCCATTAACGAGCCGGCTGAGGGTCGCAGAAAATCGCAGATCGAAGAATATCTCGACTTCTACCAAGGGCCCGGAGTACAGCACATAGCCCTGGCCACGGACGATATTCTCGCCACCGTTTCAAGGATGCAGGCGCACGGAGTCGAGTTCCTGACCGTGCCGCATAACTATTACACGGAGTTGGCCGCCCGCGTCGGGCCCATCGACGAGCCCATTGAAGAACTGGAACGGCTGGGCATCCTGGTCGATCGCGATGACGAAGGCTACATGCTGCAAATTTTCACGCGCCCGGTGGAAGATCGCCCCACATTGTTCTACGAGATCATACAGCGCAAGGGCAGCCGCAGCTTCGGCAAGGGCAACTTCAAGGCGCTGTTTGAAGCAATCGAGCGCGAGCAGGCGCTGAGAGGCAACCTCTAATGGCCACCACAGTTGCATTGCCCAAGGCCGCGCCGTTTCTGATCGAGCAGGATTACGCCTCTTACACCAGCGAGCAGCACGGCATATGGGCAGAGCTTGTACGCTGCCGCATGCCGCAACTGAAACACCACGCCGCCCAGGAATATCTTGACGGCTTTGAGACTCTTTGCCTGCCTTATGACCGACTACCCAACCTGGCCTCGGTCTCAGCCAAGCTGGAGCACCGCACCGGCTGGAACGCCACGCCCGTCAGCGGTTTCATGCCTGCGCCTGCCTTCTTTGAATTGCTTGCCGCGCGCCGATTTCCCACCACCACCTGGCTGCGCGGCCGCGATTCGCTTGAATACACGCCCGAGCCGGACATCTTTCACGATGTCTTCGGCCACGTGCCAATGCATGCGCATCCGGTTTTCGCGGACTTTTTGGCGCACTACGGACAGCTCTGTTCGCGCATTCAGGATGAGGCGATCCTGGAACGCATCGGGCGCGTCTTCTGGTATACGGTGGAGTTCGGCCTGCTTTACCAGGATGGACAGGTAAAGGTCTATGGCAGCGGATTGATCAGCTCCAACGGCGAATGTTCCAACGTGCTGCATAACGGCTGCACTGTGCGGCCTTTCGTACTCGACGAAGTATTGCGTACGCCGGTCATAGTGGACGAAATGCACCACATGCTATTCGCCATTGACAGTTTCGACCAGATATATGAGGCAATGCAGACGCTGGAGGCTCGCATCAATCGCGGCTCGCGCCTGGACGATTGACTCGCTGTTGCGGCCAGGATGTTTGCCATAGTAATGGCTTGTGCGTTTCGCCGCGCAGACCTCTTTCCGTGCCCTTCAGGAATCCAACAAGATACGGAAGTTTGTGCCCCCGGTAGCCCGGCAGTGCGAGATAGTCAGGCCCATCGCGGAACTGTATGATGCGTCAGCGACAAGAGACATGCTATAGTCTTCCAGTTTTCATGGACGGTACGATGGGGGATGATTTGAAGTTCGACAACAGCCTTGGGTCAAAGCTTGACTCAAAGGCTCCGCGCGCACTTGCGAACAGGACAGAGCTCAAGGCGTTGATTGCGGCCTTACGCGCCGAAGAGGATTTAATTCGCCTCGGCGGCGGTCCCAAAGCCGCGGAGGCTCAGCGTGGCAAGGGCCGCCTAACGGCCAGAGAACGGCTCAAACTGCTCCTCGATGAGGGAACGGAACTGCTGGAGCTGGGGCTTTGGGCGGCGTATGGAATGTATAGCGAATATGGAGGCGCTCCTGGCGCTGGCGTAGTCACCGGACTCGGACGTGTGTGCGGACGCCTGTGCATGATCGTCGCCAACGACGCCACAGTGAAAGCAGGCGCGTTCTTTCCCATGACGGCCAAGAAGGTGCTGCGGGCGCAGACCATTGCGCTGGAAAATCGGATTCCGACCCTCTACCTCGTTGACTCTTCCGGAGTGTTTTTGCCGCTCCAGGAAGATGTGTTTCCGGATACCGACGATTTCGGCAGAGTGTTCCGCAACAATGCGGTCATGAGCTCGCTTGGGATTCCGCAGATCACGGCAATTATGGGGATGTGCGTGGCGGGAGGAGCCTATCTGCCGGTGATGACGGATACAGTCCTGATGACGGAGGGGTCAGGGTTGTTCCTGGCTGGGCCTTCGCTGGTGCAGGCAGCCATCGGTCAAAAGACAGACGCAGAAGAGTTAGGCGGCGCAACAATGCATGCGGAGATATCGGGAACGGTGGATTTCAAGGAGCCGAACGACCATCTCTGCATCGCCAGATTGCGCTCTCTGGTGGATAAAATGGGCGAAAGGCATAGCTCTGAATTCCGCGCTGCGCCAGAGAAGGCCGAGCGCAGTGTCTATAACTCCATCGCGTTCGATGTTATTCAAGATGCGCCTGGATTTGCAGCCGATGACTTATATGGCCTGTTGAATCCTGCGCCCGGAACAAGCAATGTTTACGACATGAGGGAAGTGATTGCGCGCATCGTGGACCGGAGCAAGTTCGATGAGTACAAGGCCGATTTTGGCCGCACGTTGCTCTGCGGATATGCGCGTATTGGCGGCCATGCGGTTGGAATCGTAGCCAATCAAAAAACCAACCAGAATCAAACGGCAGCCATGGGTCCGGCAGCAGGCATGAATCGCATCGAGGTTGGCGGAGTCATCTACACGGAAAGCGCGCAAAAGGCGGCGCGCTTCATCATGGATTGCAACCAGAACCTGGTGCCACTGATCTTTCTGCACGATGTGAATGGATTCATGGTGGGCAAGGATGCGGAGTGGTCGGGCATTATTCGTGCCGGAGCAAAAATGGTGTCGGCTGTGAGTACCAGCGTCGTGCCCAAGATCAGTGTCATCGTCGGCGGAAGCTTTGGCGCGGGACACTATGCGATGTGCGGCAAGGCGTATGATCCGCGCTTCCTGTTTGCGTGGCCCACGGCGCGCTATGCCGTGATGAGCGGCGCGTCTGCGGCAGGCACCCTGGCGGAGGTTCGCGCCAAACAGATGGAGCGCGGCGGAAAGGTGCTGTCGGATGCGGAGAAGAAGGCTCTCTACGACGAGATCAAGGACACCTACGATGCGCAAGCCGATCCGCGCTACGGAGCCGCACGCCTTTGGATTGACGCGATCATTGATCCGGCGAAGACCCGTGACGTGTTGATCGTCGCTCTTGAAGCTTGTGCTTTGAATCCCGATGTTCCCCGATTCAATCCCGGAGTCCTTCAGACATGATCTTCGGAATTTCACCCCCTTAGAATCTTTCCATGAACATGCGCGGCTAGCGGAAAAGTGCAAAGGAGTCCCCGATGACAGTGGAACTTGAGCAGAAAACAAATTTATATCCCTTCGTTTTAACGGACGACCAGGAGCATCTCCGCCGGGAGATTCGCGACTTCGCCGCGGCGGAGATTGCCCCGAATGTAATGGCATGGGATGAAGCCTGCGACCTTCCTACGTCGATAATCCGCAAGCTTGGCGCAATGGGACTCCTCGGCGTGATCTTCCCGCAGGAGTACGGCGGCGCCGGTCTCGGATACGTGGACTATGTGCTGGCCATCGAGGAGTTATCTGCAGTCGACGGCTCCATTGGCATCACGGTCGCCGCTCATAACTCGCTCGGGACAAATCATATCTTCCTGGCCGGCAATGAGGCGCAGAAAAGGAAGTACGTGCCGCTGCTTGCGAGTGGCGAGTGGTTGGCTGCATGGGCGCTCACCGAGCCAGGCTCGGGGTCTGACGCAAGCGCTGCCAGGACCACCGCGGTGAAGAAGGGCGACCGCTATGTGCTGAACGGAAATAAGACGTTCATCACCAACGGCCATACCGCTGACGTTTCGGTTGTCATTGCGGTGACCGACAAGAGCAAAGGCACGCATGGGCTGTCGGCATTTCTTGTAGAGAAGGCAACGCCGGGATTCAGGCCAGGCAAGAAGGAAAACAAACTGGGACTGAGAGCCAGCGATACCAGCGAACTGATCTTCGAGGATTGCGAAATCCCCGCAGAGAATTTGCTTGGTATAGAAGGGGAAGGCTTCATTGATGCAATGCGGGTTTTGGATGGTGGCCGCATTTCGATTGCCGCATTGGCGCTGGGGATCGGACGCGGCGCGCTGGATGCGGCATTGAAGTATGTCAAAGAGCGGCGCCAGTTTGGTAAGGCCATCGCGGAGTTTCAAGGCATTCAATGGAAGCTGGCGGACATGGCGACTGAACTCGATGCCGCGCGGCTGCTCACCCAGCGCGCTGCGGTTCTGAAGGATGCGGGACGCAAGGTGACGCGCGAATCGTCGATGGCCAAGCTCTTTGCGAGCGAAGTCGCGGTGCGCATCTGTGGCGAGGCTTTACAGTTATTCGGAGGTTATGGCTTTATCAAGGACTATCCGGCCGAGAAGTATTATCGCGATGTAAAGCTATGCACCATTGGCGAAGGCACAAGCGAGATTCAGCGCATGGTTATCGCCAGGGAGATACTCAAGGTTTATCCGTCTCGCGGTTAAGTAACTTCCAGAGGCTCGACTGTTTGAGAACGTATTATGAGTGAGTCAGTCAAGATCGTGGAGTGTCCCAGAGATGCGTGGCAAGGATTGCCGGCAATAATTCCTGCGCAGCAAAAGGCGGACTATTTGCAAAAGCTCATTGCTGCCGGCTTCACAGCTATCGATGCGGTAAGTTTTGTCTCGCCTGCCGCTGTTCCGCAGATGGCGGACTCCGAGAAGGTGCTTGAAATCATTGATGTTCCAGAGAGCCTGGAGATCATCGGGATCGTGGTAAACGAAAATGGCGCAGAGCGTGCAATCAAGGCAGGTGCAGTGCGGACACTGGGTTTCCCGTACTCCATCTCGCAGGAGTTTCTGCGGAGGAATCAGAAGCAAACACGCGAGGAATCCCTCGCTGTTTTAGGGTCGATCGCTGCTCTCGCGGGAGACGCGGGGAGGGATGTGGTCGCCTACGTTTCGATGGCCTTTGGGAATCCTTACGGCGATGCATCGAGCATCGACGCCTTAGTCCATGCATGCCGGCAACTCATTGGAATGGGCATCCGGCAGATCTCCATTGCGGACACGGTGGGACTTGCGACGTCCGCACAAATTGAGCAAACAGTGGCGCGTGCGCTGGAGGCGAGCGACGGCGCCGAAATCGCCGTGCATTTGCATGCGCGGCCACAGGACGCGGCACCGAAAATCCGCGCAGCTTATCGTGCAGGTTGCAGGCGGTTCGATGCTGCGATTGGCGGGCTGGGAGGATGTCCCTTTGCGCAGGATGCTCTAGTGGGGAATATCGCCACAGAGACGCTGATCGCGGAGCTGAAGGAACTGGGAGCGGATCTTCCGCGGTTAGAGCCGCTGCACAGTTTGGTATCTGCCAGTGCCGCAATTGCAAGAGACTTCGGCACGGCGTTGAATTGATGCGTTCAATGGTCAATGAAGGGTTGGAGGAACCGGCTTGAGATATAGAACGATTCTGGTTGCAGATGACGCGGATATCCGAACAATTACTTTGAATCGCCCCGAGCGCCGTAATGCAATGACTCCCGAGATGCAGGTGGAGTTGATCGCCGCAATGGATGAGGCGGCCATGAGTAACTGTCGAGTTGTCGTATTTCGCGCTACAGGCGATGCGTTTTGTTCGGGTCTCGATTTGGCGGCATTGCAAACCATGAACGACAAAACCGCCGCGGACCATCGCGGGGATACGCAACGGATCGCTACGCTTTTTCGAACATTGTATGAGTTACCCAAGCCCACCATCGCAGCGGTGCATGGAGCGGCAATCGCGGGCGGCACGGGCCTGGCTACCATCTGCGATTTCACCCTGGCTGTTCCGTCTGCGAGGTTTGGCTACACTGAGACTCGGATCGGCTTTGTCCCTGCCCTGGTGTCGGCGTTTCTCGCTTTGCAAATTGGCGACAAGCGGAGCCGCGGCCTTCTACTCACTGGCCGGATTTTTGATGCGGACGAGGCGTATCGTCTTGGGCTGGTCAATGAAGTAGTCCAGCCGGATGCGCTTGACGAACGCGTCCGCGCTTTGGCGCAGGTACTGGCGGCAAACAGCCCGGAATCGCTGGCCGCCACGAAGCGCCTGCTGGCAACGCAGAACAGGGCCTGGCTTGATGCGGCGATAACTCAGGCCCTGGACGCGAACGCAAAAGCACGGGAGACGGCGGATTTCAGAGAGGGAATTGCGGCGTTTCTCGAGAAGAGAAAACCTGTCTGGTCAAAATAGAGTCAGTTACCGTTACGAGACTGAATTGTTGAAGCGCACGGCAGCCCCAGTCTGTTGCTCCACAAGCTCGCGGGATACATCGTCCCCTAACTCAACCACATCAAACCCCGTCGGCGTAACATCCACCACGCACAGATCGGTGATTACTCGTTGAACTACGCGAGTTCCAGTGAGTGGAAGCGTACATGCATGAAGCAGTTTTGGGCTTCCATCCTGCGCCACATGCTCCATAATCACGATCACGCGCTGCACTCCCGACACCAGATCCATTGCCCCGCCCATTCCCTTCACCCTCTTGCCGGGAATCATCCAGTTAGCCAGATCGCCACGTTCAGAAACCTGCATCGCCCCAAGGATGGCCAGGTCAATGTGGCCGCCGCGAATCATCGCGAATGAATCCGCACTTGAGAAAGTGGATGCGCCCGAAATGAACGTCACGGTTTGCTTTCCCGCGTTGATCAGGTCGGCGTCAACCTCGTCCGCGAGCGGGAAAGGACCCATGCCCAGCAGGCCGTTCTCCGACTGCAACGTAACCGTGATTCCCGATGGGATATGATTTGCAACCAGCGTAGGGATACCGATTCCCAGGTTCACGTAGAAACCGTTCTTCAATTCCCGGGCCGCGCGCGCAGCCATTTGTTCACGACTCCAGGCCACTGATTTACGCCTCTCGGGTGGTTACTTTCTCAATTCGCTTTTCAGGGTGGGGATTATGCACCAGCCGATGTACGAAGATGCCCGGCGTATGAATCTCGTCCGGATCAAGCTCGCCCGGTTCCACGATTTTCTCCGCCTCGGCTACAGTAATCTTGCCGCATGTTGCCGCGTTGGGATTGAAGTTCCTCGCCGTTCGCCGATAGATAAGGTTCCCGAAGCGATCCGCTTTCCAGGCTTTCACCAACGCCAGATCCGCCTGAATGCCGCGCTCGAGAATATAACTTACTCCGTCAAATTCCTTTTGTTCCTTTCCATCGGCCACCAGCGTCCCAATACCCGTTCGCGTATAGAAGCCCGGGATCCCGGCGCCCCCCGCGCGCATGCGTTCAGCCAGCGTTCCTTGTGGACAGAATTCCACTTCCAATTCCCCCTCAAGATACTGCCGCTCAAACTCGTTGTTCTCGCCAACGTAGCTCGATATCATCTTCTTCACCTGCCGGTTTTCAAGCAGCAGCCCAATTCCCCAGCCATCCACGCCCGCATTGTTGCTGGCGATGGTCAAATTGACAACGCCGGTGTCGCGTAATGCAAGAATCAACGCTTCCGGGATACCGCAGAGACCAAACCCGCCGATTGCCAGCAGCATCCCGTCATGCACTATGCCATCCAATGCGGACCGCGCATCCGGCCACAGCTTCGTAAATGCCGGTCCGTTCCCCGCTCTGGGTTCCACCATCGCTCTCGCTTCCTTTTGAAAGGCTTGGCCCACCACCAATCCTATCTCCAAACTGAGGCCGATGGAACCCAAAAGACAAGGCACGCCTTCGCCAAGTTCGTGAGCCCATTTTGTGCGAACTCAGCGCTCGTATTGTAGATTTGAGACGGGTATTCGGTAGCGTCTCTGGCCACCACATTCTAAATGAGCTAGTGTAGTGTCCAACAAATAGCTGGGCAAGCTGGGTTGAGTTGCGCTGCGGTGCCGTATCGTGCTGGCCGCCAGTGCAGACAAGACAGAGATCCAGATCGCGTCCGGATTGAACGTCAACCGCAAGACAGTGCGGTTGTGGCGGGACCGTTTTACCCGCGAAGGCTTGCAAGGGCTATGGGAGATCGCGCCGGGCCGCGGGCGTAAGCCAACCTATGGCCCGGACCGTATCAAGGCGGTCATCGACACAACTCTGCAATCGAAACCGAAAGGGAGCACGCATTGGAGTTGCCGGACCCTGGCAGCCGATCAGGGTGTTAGTAAGTCGACGGTAAATAACATCTTGCGCAGTCACAATCTCAAGCCGCATCTCACCAGGACTTTCAAGTTGTCGCGCGACCCGCAATTTCTGGAAAAACTCACCGACGTAGTCGGGCTCTACCTCAATCCGCCGGACAAGGCGATCGTCCTTTGCGTCGATGAGAAAACCCAGATACAAGCGCTCAATCGGACCCAGCCGGGCCTGCCCACATCCACCTTGATATAGGGATCTCTCTTGCGGAGGTTGATCAGCTAGTCCTGGCCGGGCATCCAGCTGGGCATGCGGTTCTGGATCTCGTTGACCTGGGGATCGTAGCCTTCCGGCTGAATGACCTGCGCAGAGGTTCCGTGTATCCCATGAAGCCATGCTCGGCTTCCGGGGAGACGAACATGCCGGCTCCCAGGTTCTTCTCGTAGTAGGCCCTGGAGGTGGACTCCATCTGTCTGGAACCCTGCAGGTAGACAGGTTGTTTGGAACCCTGGGTTGGGTAGGCTGCGTTGTAAGCAGAACGCATGATGAAGCCGGGGAGTCCGGCTTCTCAAGGGGTAGCTTTGGCTGCAGGTCAAACAGGGCCCATGTTGGACTCGGAGTCAAATCAGCGCGTCCGGGTTCTTCATGTCAGGGCGCGCTTCGTAAGGAGTAACAGGCATATGAGTAGCAACTTCAAGATTCAAGTCAATGACCGCAACATCCAGCGCGTCTGCAGGGGCCGGCTTTTCGGCAGCTTCATCCAGCATGGCCGGGAGAAGACCGGCCTTTCGGTCGAGGAGGCCGCCCGCCTGGCCGGCACGGAATCGAGAGAGTGGCAGGCAGTCAAAGGCGGAGAGGTTCCCCGTCCGGCACAGCTGCTGGCCATCGCCGACTCTCTCGAGATCGACCACGATGCGATGGGCTCGCTGGCGATTTTCTACCGCGGAGCCTGGGAGCTGTAGCAATGTCCAGCAGCCAGGCATCGATCCTTCACCCCGCGGAAGAAAGGACGGCGCGGATGAAACGCGCCGTCCTGTATATGCGGGTCAGCACCCTTGACCAACACCCGGAGACGCAACTGTACGACCTCAGGCAGATGGCCGACCAGCGCGGCCTCGATATCGTGCATGAGTAGACCGACCGAATCAGCGGCGCCAAAGCTAGGCGGCCAGGCCTCGATCAGATGATGACCGATGCCCGCCGCGGCAAGTCCGATGTCGTGATGGTCTGGGCTTGCGATCGCATCGCTCGCTCGGCTCGTCATTTTTTGGAAGTGCTGGACGAGTTGGGCAGGCTCAACGTCGAGTTCATCAGCTTCCACGAGCAGATTGACACCGGCGGGCCGCTGGGCCGGGCTATCGTCGTCATCATCAGCGCGATCGCCAAACTCGAGAGGAGCCTCATTCGAGAAAGAGTGTGCGCCGGCATGCGGCGCGCCCGGCATGAGGGCCAGCACATCGGCCGTCCAGCGCTCGACCTGGATCGCCAGGCTATCCTTCGGGACCGCCAGCACGGCCAGATCCTCGGCCAGATCGCCCGGGCTCATCGTATCTCGCGAGCCACTGTCCACCGGGTAATCCACGAGCAAAAGCCCCCATAATCGCCGTTCCAAAAGGGTCCTCAAAACCCCACCTGTAAACCCCACAAAACAAACGGCTGGATCTCCCCGATCCGGCCGTTTCAAAACGTGTGGGTTTGGAGACAGCTCACCGACCGGATTAAAATCGAATCCTGACTGAACAAGATATGGAGAATCAAGGACTTTGCTGAAAAAAGTACCATTCCGCGACGTGGCCGACCTGCCGTTCGTCGAATGAGTATGCGTGGAGACGAGCGGGTTTAGGACGGGGTGTGCAGCCATGTTTCATTCGGGCAGCCTGTGCTTCGGATCATCCCTTGCGCGCGGTTCGCAAGCTCGCTGACCCGGTCCTGCGAACGTTGAGCCCGGAGTTCGATGCGCTGTATGTGTACTCTGGGCGCCCATCGATCGTGTCGGAGTATGTTCTGCGGGCCTTGCTGTTGCAGGCGTCTTACTCGGTGCACTCGGAGCGGATGTTGGTTGAGCAGATCATCTATGACCTGCTGTTCATCCGGTTTGTGAGCCTGGGATGGACGATGCGGTGTGGAACCACGCGGTGATCTCGAAGTACCGCGAGCGGCTGTCGACCTCCGAGTGCCTTTGGCTCGCTTCAGCCATTCATTCTTGAGTCATTCGAATTGACGAGTGCATGCTCAATCCAAAGTTGGAAGACATTCAAAGACCAAACCGCGAGAATCATGAAACCGAGAGTACTTGATCCTCGAGGTCGTGCATTGACCGATTCCTTGAAGGTTGAGACACATCGCTCATCCTTAAGCGTGATCCTCTTAGGGATGCTCTTCGAAGGGCCCATGCATGCCTACCGCATGCAGAAGTCCATCAAGCAAAGAGGCGTTGACAAGATTGTTAATGTCCGCCGGCGGGCGAGCGTCTACCAGGCCCTGCGTCAACTTTTGTGCATGGGACTGATCGAAGTCCATGAGACAGTGCAAGCCGAAAAACGCCCTGACACGGTTGTTTACGCGATCACAGACCGGGGGCGCGAGATGGCGCTTGCATGGCTGCCCAAGATGCTCGCGACTATCGGCGCCGACTTTCCAAAATTCCCCGCCGCCGTTTCTCTGTTAACAATGCTTTCGCCTGATGATGCACGAAAACAATTCGAATTCCGCGCTGACGCAGTCCGCAAGGAGTTGAACAGACTGGTCGCGGAGAAGCTCGCGGCGGGGGAGCTGCCGCGGCTCTCGCTAATCAACAACGAATACCTGTCCGCGATGTTGAAAGCTGAGCTGGCCTGGATTCAAATCATTATCGCGGACCTTGCAAGCGGGTCGTTTGCGTGGGGACATCAGGAACATAACCAAGTTGAAGCAGTCAGCAATGCAGGCGGGCAGAAGACGGATAACGAGTACTTATGAGAGTGCGAAGGATGTTTCAGCCCGGACCGTGTACAAGGTCGATTCTTCTGGCTGGGTGTTTAGGTCTTGCCGGAGCGGCACATGCCGAGTGCATTGGCCCGCTGGCACTGATGTCGAAACTGCGCGCCCGGCCCACCAGCGAAAATGCCGTTCAGCTGGGCAACTGGTTCGCCTCCAACAAGCAGTTCGAGTGTGCTGTAGAGACATTCCGCAGCGCTTTGAAGGCCGATTCTGAATCGGCTCAGCTCCATTATCTTGAGGGGCTTGCGCTGGTCGGATCGGGACACACCACTGAAGCTGTACCAGCCGTGCAGGAGGCCGCTCGACTCCAACCGGACGCCATCAAGCCGCATCTACTTCTCGCCACTCTCTACAATCAATCAGGCAAATACGAAGAAGCCGATAGACAGTGGAAGCAGGCGCTGACCATCGATCCGAAATCCATGATCGCATTGGAAGGCCAGAGCAGTAGCTTGCTCGCGCGCAATGACTATGTAGGCGTGATTGGTGTCTTGCAACATGCTCCCAGGACCGAGATGCTGACTCTTCATCTCGCGGAGGCTCTTGAAACTCTCAACTATCTCGATGAAGCCAATGATGTCCTGCTCGAAGCGATGAAGTTGTCTCCAAACTCGTTGCCATTGGCCAATGGGGAATCGGCAATTCTGATGAAGAGGCGGTCCTACCTGGAAGCCGTCAAGCTTTGGAGTTATATGGTCGATCATCATCCTGGAAATCGCGAAGCCGAACTGCACTACCTCAGCATCCTGGTGATGACGCAGCATTACGCACTCGCCCGTCCATTGGGTATCAAGCTCCTGGCACAGATGCCGCACAACTGGGAAGTACTTTATCTGAACGGAGTCGAGGATCATGAAGTGGGTGACTTTCAGAGCGCCAAGGCGCACCTTGAGGAAGCCGTCGCACTGGTTCCCGACTTTTACTATTCTCGCTATTATCTTGGCGCGACGCTCGTCACCCTTCGTGAATGGAAAGAGGCCAGGGAAAACCTGGAGGAGGCGATTGCCCTCGGAGACACGGAGCCGGAGGTGCACTATCGGCTGGGGATGGCTCTTCACGGACTTGGTGAGAACGACCTGGCGGATGCACAGATCAAGCAGTATCAGGATCTGAAGAAAACCGCGGCGGACACTCTCGAAGCCAACTTGCGTGCCACCGAGGCCGATGGAGAGTTGGCCGAAGGCAAGGTCCAGGAGGCGATTGCACATTATCGTGAGGCGTGCGATACGGCGCCCATGGATGGGAGCTTCAAATTCAAATTGGCTATGGCACTGAACAAGTCCGGCGATCTGGAGGGCGAGCAAACCCAACTCGAGGAGGCCGTGAAGCTGAATCCCGAGATGGCCGGTGCGCAGAAGCAACTCGGTTATTTGCTGGCGCGCAGCGGCGATGCGGACGGGGCTATCAAACATTTCGCGTTAGCCGTGCGCAACGCTCCTGGTTGGGTCGACGCCTGGGTGAACCTGGCTGCGGAATTGGCCATCCAGTCGCACTTCTCCAAAGCGCGCGAGGCCGTGGCCATGGCCCTTCGCCTGGACCCGACCAATGAACAGGCGCGCAGGTTGAGCGATCGGCTGGCGCATGATCCGGCGGCACAACAAGCCCAACCGTAAAGCCCCGAGCTTGTGGCTCAGAAGAGATTGCCCGCAACTTGTTCGGCCGCGGTATAAATCCTGGTCTTCAGCGCATCGCGGGTGAGAATGGTGTCATTCTTCAGCGTCGTTGAGATAGTGATGGTAAAGACCTGATCGCGAACTCGTCCCACTACACGCTCGCCGGGGCCAACCTTGCGATCGTCCGCCGAGCAAACCATTGCCTCATTGCCAATAGCCTTGATGGGTTCGAGATCGGCTCCGCAGATTTGAGCTACCGCTTCCAGCCGCGCATGAGGCTCGGGCGCAATCTCAACCGTGATGCGAAGGGTACGCTTTACACCCGCACCCATTTGAGTAAAGGTGCACGCAGTTGGCTGTCCGGTTACTGCGGACACCTCGCCCACTGCATCGCCGCCCAGCAGGCCCGAGGCTGTGGACTCGGTGATCCACGCGCAGTTGTTTGCCGCCAATGCCCTGGATGGAAGGCCAATCAGGCACACACCCAGCAAGGCCAATCCCAACTTTCCTGGCACCTTGGTGATCCTGCCGCCGTTACTTGCCATTTTGCGGAACTCCTTGTTCGGTTTCAAGATCGGTGTGCAGGTGCCATGGAATACTCTCGGTCGATATCTCCGGATGGACTCTCAGATAGTTAAGGGAGTATGTGGGTGCTCCAGGATCGACCTTCTTATCCACAAACATTGACTGCTGGTCCGCGGCTTCCTCGGTTCTACCCATACGGCGGTAAAGGATGGACAAGTTGTAGTGCGCGGTGAGGTCGTCGGGATCGATTTTCTGCAACGCTTCGAACTGTTCCAGTGCGGCGCGGTTGTCGTTCTGCTGGTAGTAGGTAATGCCGAGTTCGCGCCGCGCATCGCGCGATTGCGGGAACATTTCGACTACCTTGCGGAAGTCGGCAATCTCCTTCGGGGTATTTCCAGCGCGCCGCTGCAGAAGGCCATCATAGTAATGCGCTCGCGCACTGTCGGGATTCAAGGAAAGCGCTTTGCTAATCGCTGTGCGCGCCGAATCGTATTTTTCCCAGGAGATCTCGGTCACGCCAATGTTGATGTAGCCGTCCGCATAATCGGGGCGCAACTTCACTACCTCGTTGAAGGCCTCGACCGATTCCTGATATTGGAACTGATCGAGCAGGGCGATGCCCAGATTGTTCCAGCGCATCCAGTCCTGGTTATCGTTGGGGTCCGGTGCTCCCGGCGTATTCTCGCCGATTTTCAGCACCCTTGTCCGCGATGCAATTTCGACGACTGGATAAGCTGGGTGATCGTCTTTGCCGAAGATATTATTCAGATAACTCTGGCGCAGATGCCTGTAGTTCACCTTGGCAGTTACGCTGAAGTCTCCGCTCGCGTTGGCAGGCAGCCGGAACTGGTATCGCACCAGTACCGAGCGCCCTGCTTGCACCGTGTTGTCGTAGGCCACTGAATGAATCGTCCACACCTTGTGATTGTCAACAAACTCACCCTCGTCGGTAACCGGGCGATTGGTGAAGCTGTGCGCGCGCGGATCCAGCATTCCATCCGGCTTGAGGAAACCGCTGTGATAGATTTCCTTGCCGTTCGTGTCCTTCACGGTGAACTCGGTCCACGCCTCGTATAGATCGCGCACCTCTGGAATGAGCGAGTGCCCGATGTTCTTGTTCTGGATCACCACATAGGCAGTTACGACTTCATTTGGCGCAAGGGAATACGAAGTCCTGCCCAACGGCGCAATCAGCTTTGGTGTGCCGTCCTTTGCAACATCCCCCGCTTTTTCCAGGCCAAATATATCCACATTCAGATAGTTGCCCTCACGCAGAAACTCGATGGTCTTGCTTAGCTGCGCATCGAAGCCGTAATAGAAAGGAACCGCGGTGTTGCCGGCCAGCCAGCGGTGCGATACCAGGGTTCCGTTCTTCGCTCCGTAGTCGGGCAGGGATATCGGGTTGCGCTTCATGTGGCAGCCCTGGCAGGTTGTGAAGTCCGCCGTGTAAAACGTGAGCGGATTGCGCTGGGAGAATTTGGATTGCTGCCACTCGTCGTAGGCGGTAAAGGCTCGGAGGAATTTGTAATCATTCAGTGGGCTGGGAAGATTGGCTTTGTGGCAAGCGGTGCAAAACTCCGGCGTGTGCAGAAAGTCGTGCATCACCGCCTTTGAGTGGCGCTCGGGATGCCTGAGGATCATGTCGAACGGAACCTCGCCGGAAATGCGTTCTCCATTCTCGTCGACAATTACGGCGGGCACACCCATCTTGACACTGGCATTGCCGTTGGTTGAATCCAGACCCACTACGGAGTGGCAGGTGGTGCAGGTGAGCCCATCGGCGTCGAACTTTGCGCGATCGACCTTCGAGTCCTCAGTCAGAGCGGCGCCCAGAACGCCAATGGGATTGTGGCAACTGTCGCAATGTCGCGCAAACGCAATGCCTCGGGCCTTATCTCGAATAAGAAGATTGACGCTGGTGCGATAGAAAGGCGTGCGGAAAGCGTTGGAGTGCAGTGCCTGACGCCACTGGCTATAAGCCTCCTGGTGGCAAGTGCCGCAATACTCCGCGCTTGGATACGCGCCGGGCTGAAGAAATCCTTCGCCTTCGACCTGGATGTTTCCAGGCACGAATGGGTTCTTCGGTCCATAGTGGAAGTTATAAGTGGAAGTTACCTGCGCGTTGTAATCCTTGCGGTCCGCCGCTTCCTTTTCCTCTGCCCTGGCCTTCCATTTCGCCAATGCCTCGCGCTGCGCCGGTGTGTCTTCTGCGGGTGGCGCGCCCTTGGGCGGCGGTGTATAAGTAGGCGGAGGGGTAAGGTTTGCAGCGTCCTGCTGCGGCGTGGCTGCCTGCGCCGCTGCTTGCTGAGCCAGGACTTTGACGGCGAAGTAGCCGGAACCCGCCAACGCGGAGATGAGCAACAACATACTCGCAATTCTTCTCATGATGAACTCCCACCTGAGGCGCTTCCGCAAGCCGCGCGCGCTTTGTTTCCGAGGATGCGTTGTCCCGCTGACTTACTTGCCCGCCTGCATGGTGGCTGTCTTTGCCCTTTTTTCGGCGATGCCATCGTACGCGCTTGCCACGAGGCCCTGGCCTTCTTCAATTGCAAAATAGCGGTCCACGCTGGGCAGCGAGTAAGTCTCCTTTGCTCCGTCTGGCCAGCGAATCTCAACCTTTTCCACCGTCGTGCCTTCGCCCAGGCCAAAATGCATGCGAAAATCATTCGACGATTCGAAGCTGCCACCGCTCATGACATCGCCGCGCTGGCGCATTCCGTTGGCCGTCAGGTACACCGTCGAGCCCACCGCATCGCGAGGGCTCTTGGGCCCACCGATCAGCAAAAGCCCCACCCAGTGGTTATGATCGGCGCTCACGTTGCGAAGCAGCACCGGCGTGTGATCGAGGCAATTGATGACCACGTCGACCTTGCCGTCGTTGAACAGGTCGCCGAACGCTGCGCCGCGAGCCGGAATCACATCGGCCAAGCCGGAGCCTATGACCGCCGGCATCACTTCGAATTTCTTGCCGTGATCCAGGTTGTGAAACAACAGCGGGCGCTCCGCGAACGACGTGCCCCAGTTGTGTTGATCCACCTGGGGATACACATGGCCGCTGACAAACATAAGGTCCTTCCAACCGTCGTTGTCATAGTCGAAGAAAGCAGTGCCCCAACTCAAGAAGGGATAAGTTGGCTCGGCAATACCCATCTGCGGCGTGATATCGACAAAGTTGCCATCACCTTCGTTGCGGTAGAGTGTTTTGTAATCATCGGAGAAGGTTGTTGTATAGAGGTCGAGTCGCCCGCTGTTTCCATAGTCGCCTACGGCTAATCCCATCGAAGCTGTTTCGCGCGCATCCTGGTTCAGCGCAAAGCCGGAGTAGAAGCTTGCATCCTGAAAGGTTCCGTCGCCCTTGTTGATGTAGAGATAATTCGGGGATGAATCGTCAGTTACCAATAGGTCGACCTTGCCGTCGTTATCTATGTCTACAAAGGTCGAAGAGAATCCGTAGTAGCGGCGCTTGTCGCTGACGCCAGCCTTCACACTTACGTCGGTAAAGGTTCCGTCGCCGTTGTTATGGAACAAGTGATCCGGCTCGCCCACCAGGCCGCGCGGGCCGCACATGGTTTGCGCGCCTCGAAACTGGCAATTGGCAAAGCCTACGGCCTTCGAGCCGGTAGCCGGCAGGTTGTTCATATCCCAGTGAATGTACCCTGGGACGAAGATATCCAGCCTTCCGTCGCCGTCGTAGTCGCCAAAGCTGGGCCCCGTAGACCAGTTACCCAGAGCTACCCCGGCAGTCTTGGCTATATCGGTAAACGTGCCATCGTGATTGTTGTGATAGAGGCGGTTCTCGCCGTAGTTTCCCACGTAGATATCCGGCCAGCCATCGTTGTCGTAATCTCCAACCGCGCAGCCGAATCCCCATCTGTCATTCGTCACGCCCGCGATGTTGGCAACATTTGTGAACGTTCCGTCATGATTATTGTGAAAGAGAGCGGCATGAGGCGGTTCGGCTTTGCCGTTCAGTGCGTCGTAGGTGGAGCCGTTGACCAGGAAGATGTCGAGCCAGCCATCGTGGTCGTAGTCAAGAAGGCAGACGCCGGAGCCGATTGTCTCAAGAATGTACGGCTTCAGCGGAGTGCCCATCTTGTGCTGCCACGTTGTGAGTCCGGCCTTTTCCGAGATGTCCTGAAAAATGACCGGTCCGGTCTTGACGAACCCGCCCGCTGTGATGGGCCGCTTCTCGGAGTCGAGTACTGGAGCAAACACTCCGCCGGTGGCCGACCCGCTCTGTTGAGATGGGGGCGCCGAATGCCCGCTGCCTCCATAGAGCGGTGGTTGTGAGGGCTGAGGGTCCTGTGGATAGGCCGTTCCGCAAAGCATTAGAAGCGCGACTGACACATACGCCAAAGTCTGGCGCCGAATGGCCGGAAATACACAAGTATCGATCAAGACGTGACCTCACGGATGGGGGGGACGACCCATTGCAAGCAATTCTTTCGTGTTTGATCGCGAATGTCTTCCGTCTTTGTGAGGGCTTCGCTCTCATCCTAATGAATGACCAGTCGAGCGGCACGTTTTGATTGACATCTTGCTCGACAAATCTCCGCAGGATTGCACCTGGATTCGGCGGGATAAGCCGTTTGTATTCTCATCCAATGGATTGAGCCAGGCGCCCACCTTTTGTTCATTGTGCATGTTCTTCCTGTTCGTAGAAGATGGCACGAGGGTTGGCGCAGGTGCGCCCTCAGCAGGAGCATTTTCTCTTTCAACACTGACTCCTGCTAAAAAAGACAATCGATTCTGTTTGAAAACGCAACCATTCATGGGAGTGCACCGATGAGCGCAATGCCAGGCAAGATTGCCAACTTCGAGACTCGACGGACTGCGCAGGCAGGCTCATTTGTTTGGGCGTTGTGTTTGATAAGTCTCGGCGGATTATTTCTCCAGATGCCCGCCAATGCCCACGGACAAGGAACCCTTGCAACAGGCTCCGCGGAATCGCCGATGCAGCAGCATTACGAAGCGGCATTCCGGCTTCAAAATGAGGGCGATCTGTTGCAGGCGAACTCCGAGTACAAACTCTTCCTTTCCATAGCGCTGCACCGCGTGGCAAATGGCCAGGCCAATTTGGGAGATTATGCTCGTGCGGCCCGACTCTACGACGAGTCGCTCAGACTGACGCCGGACGATCGTGATCTGCAGATGGACTACGCCGGGGCGGCGCTCGGTGCGTCCGATTGGAGAATGG
>Ga0302140_10003972_pt1 | contig 18847 bp, 22 predicted proteins | sample I_Bog_E1_1_FD_202095 | JGI IMG/M metagenome (GOLD analysis project Ga0302140, IMG submission 202095) | Peat permafrost microbial communities from Stordalen Mire near Abisko, Sweden - I_Bog_E1_1 | ecosystem: Environmental > Terrestrial > Soil > Wetlands > Peat | place: Sweden: Abisko, Stordalen... | reverse complement strand
TGCCACGCAGTCCTCCTGCTTCCTCGTTACACAAATCTCCCGAGTTGAGAGCATTCCCGCTGTCGGCCGGCCGTTGCTTTCGGCCAACAACGAGGCTTCGTTTTCCAGCCCCGCGCCGCGTGCCCGCATTGATTTTCAGCCGCAACACCGCATCCGATCAGGACGAGGAGAATTCAAAACAGGAAAACCTCACTCTTTTATCGGCAAAACAATCACATTTCTTTAGGGATTCGAAGGACAACATAACGATGCTTATCGTTGGCTGTCCTTGTGGTGCGTTTTGGCGCGTTTTGAGACAGTGGCCCGGACGAAAATCTGCCCGGACCGTTGACTCGTATCCTTATATAGCGGTCGTGTCCGGGTCGCCTTGACGGCGTCCTCGCATTCCGCTCAGGATTTGCGGTCGAATGCGCTCGTGCGGCGGCCGATCCACCACGCGGTCACCGAGCACCAGAAGAAGCAGCTGGCGAGTTCGTGCAGCGCCATGAAGAGGCCCGCGACCACGGCCATCGCGATCGATTGCGCGAGCGACGGGTGCCAGTGGGCACCGATGGCGATCCCAGATAAGAAGACCGCGAACGTCCAGAATAGGATCAGTGGCGGACTGCCCGTGCGGGCAGTGAGTCGGTCGGTCATGATTCATCTCCTTTGAGGTTGGGCGCCGTGGCTATTGAGGGAACCAATGCGGACTGCAGGACCCGAGGCAACAATCTCATCGAACGCTTTGGCGTACGCGCGTCGTGTGTGGGGGGACACGACTGAATTGCATAACATCGTTCGAAGAGCTGCGAGCGAACTGTGAGAGGGAGGGATTGAGGTAGTGGAAAGAGCTGTGGACATCGGTCCTCCTTGCGACCTTTTCGAGCGAGAGGCAGAGTCGATCATTGGGGATGTGATGTTGTTGGGATTGAGTGGTTGAAGAGGGATGGGATTGGGGAATGTGAAAGATATGGGAAACGGAAATGGCGGCCCGAGTCGGGGCCGCAATTTAGAAGAAGGAGTTTACGTTTAGCCTGACGGCGAAGCCATTCAGGTGTACAGCTTCTTGAAAATCCCACGACGTGCAGTCGGAGATCCGCAACAGGCGCATTAGAGGAAAACGATTACCGAAGCTCGGTTCTCAGTTCATGCGGACGCGAAATAGGCGCAGGTCTGCCCGAATTCGTTTCCTGCTCCCGGGCTGGTGAAGTTGTCACCACGGCGGGAGGATATCCCGGCCGAGTTCCGCAATCAACCGCGATCAGAATGTTGTCCGCTCGATGGATGTCGAAATCACAGACACTTCAATCTGTTGTGCTGGAACTGGAGGCGGATGACATTGGCAGCGGAGCCTGCCCGCCGCTGGCAAAAACCGTCCTTGGGATTCGCAACATTTGCGTGATCCGCTGAACGACTGGACCTAAGATCCGGTACTCGGAGTCACCATGAGGGACTCTAATCGGCGGGAACATATCGTTGTCGGCGTAGAGTTCATAGACGGCATCTTGTTTCAACACCCAAACCTCTTCGGGTTCTCCGTCTGCGTTGTGTTGAATCTGCGGATCTGCCCATTTGGCGGGAACCAAGGTCCTCACTTTGCGGACAAAGAAATCGTTGCCGTGCTTCGCTACCACGGCTCTACCTTCGCTCCAGGGGATGGGGGTGCAGATCACAATGTCTCCGCGATGAATGAGTGGTGCCAGGGCCTCGTCGGAAACTTCGAGGGCAAATGGCGCTCCGCTGACTGGGTGACCTGACGGAAACATCGGTCGCTCGGGATCGTTGATGAATGGCACCCAGAAGACGGGCCCAGGGAACTCGGATCGGAAGAGTTCCGAAATGGGGACATCGAGAGCTTTGGCGATCCTCTTGAGGGATTCGATAGAGAACCCAACCTGCCCGTGCTCCAGCTTGCTCAGGTTCGGCTGATCGAAATTAGATTTCGAAGCTAAATCCTTCAAAGTCCAATGTTTAGACTTCCGGATTGCCCGGATGCGAGCGCCAACCTCAGGATCACCGTTGCCTGCTTTCCCGCCTGTCATGGTTTTTCTTCCCTCCTCATACGATACAGAAAATCCGACAAGACAAAAGATTTTGTTCTACAAGCATTGTATAAGGGCCTATTTATATTGTCTACTAATACCATCTTGATGGTACTTAATGCAATATTAATTGTACTTCAGGGCTAAGTAAGGGGGTAGTGAGATGAGTCCGTCACATATGAATCCTGACCATCCCTTGTCGATCGTCGATCGGATCGAGGCAATGGATCACGCACTTACCGTTAAGGAGCTCTCCGTCCTGCACCGTTCATCTCCGTCCTGGTGGTACCAGCGGGCGCGGAGCGGGCGCATGGGAAATGCCGTTATCCGAGTCGGGGGCACGGTGCGATTTGATCCGGTGCTGACGGCTCGTTGGTTGCGCAGCCTATCTGCTATTTAGCGGGAGAGAGGCCAGTCCTGACACTGGCCGGAGAGATTTTGAGATGGGTATGGCCTCAACATACGCATTATCGACTGACATAACGCTCACCGAGCCTGCTGCTGAAGGTGCCAGCTCAATCGAACTGTCGAACCGAGAGGAGCCGGCAGGAGGAAATCGGGCCGATGATGATGTTGCTGCCGCCCTGCCCGAAACCGGCTACGAACTCAACCTGTTTGGTGAGAAGATCGTTCAGGCGAAAACTCCAGGTAGAAAGCGCTCCCCTTTAGGCGATGGTGCATCCCGGCCGTCCACAGCGTTGCCTTCATCCACCGCTGACCTCAATCCTAAACCGATCAGCCCGACGGAGAGTCCGTCTCCAGTTTCCGAACAACAGGAAACTCCTCCTGCGGCAGTAGCTCCCTGCGGTCAGCGTTCAGACAACCTTGACAATGGCGCCGGTGACACGAAGGTTGAAGGTTCCTCTCTGTGGGCTTCAGTGCCCACGTCCGATCTCCGTGGCGATGACTACAGGATCGAATCGTTCGCCTCCTTGATGGAGAAATACCCGAAGGACCTGAAGATTTATGGAGCACTCGTCAGGCTATCCGATGCTCGGCAAAAAGAGACTCGGGTAGATAACGAGACGTGGAAGATTCAAATCGGCTATTCGAAGATTTGCGACGAGTCTGGTTGCAGCAAGCGCGATCTCGGCCGCGCTTGGCCGCGCCTGGAGCGCTTAGGCGCTGTCGTCTGCATCAAGAAGCATGTAGATCGCCGCGAGAATTTGTACCTTGTGCGATCGCCGGAATGGCTAGAGCGGATGTACACCGAGTCCAGGTGCACGCACTACCGATTTGTGAAAGAAGGAATCCAGCCATTCCGGCCACGGTTAGAAGGAGAGAAGTAGCCGATGCCCGGGGACGCCCCCACTCCGCTTTCGAAGTTACTTTCGCTCCGCGAGGGCGGGCGCGTTGCGCGATCCCTCGGCGAATCCGAATTGGCCGTCATCATGCGCGAGATGCACATGTGCCCGACATTGAAGGGCGGTTTGCGCATCCTCAGTCAGACCTGTAAGCTGCTCCGCCGCGTGCGCTCGACTATGCCGGCTCCGGACCGGCGGGTGCTGGACGATCACATTAGAGAACTCCGCTGGGTGCTGCGCAACGCGAGATTACTTGCCCCGGTGATTTTCACCGATGATAAGCAGCGAAAATCGTTTCTCCGCTATGGAGGACAAAATCCCTACTTCCGGAAAGGTGCGCACGAGCATGGTCTTTGCAGCCTGCTTTGGGAGATCGATCGTGCGTATGACCGTCCGTTCAGTTCCATGAAGCAGTCTGCAACGCTGGCGCACTTGACAGCCCTGGCGTACTGGAGCGGCAAGCCTGACTGGAAGGACGGGCAAGGTCTAAAGTCGACGATCCTGGAGTCAATCTACCGGCGAACCTTGGCAATGCGCCACTTCGTGATGGAGCCCTATTGCTCGGATCTGAGATACAGAAATGTCTTCCAACATATTCCGCCGGCGGGATCTCCCAGCCAGATTAGGCAAGTATTGCTCCTCCGCCGCGGAACCCTCGATCCTGAGGTCGGCGGCTTGGAAGAGGATCTCTTCAGGGATTTGACTGCGATCGCCGCATTCCTGAGTCTACAGGACAATCCTTCCTCAATTCGTGCGTTCATGGACGACGAACCGAGCACGACGGATATAGACGTCGGGCCGGATCGGTCGAATGAAAGCGGAGCAGAGTCTGTAAAAAAGCGCTACTTCGTGGAGTGCACAGACCGAGACGATTTCGAGGACGACGAACTTGACCCAGACGATGATTCTTCCGTGCAGCGAGAGCAGGATGATGACCAGGATTCCAGCGGAGCAACATACCGGCGGGAATGCTGGGCCAAAAGCGAAGTGAATTTATCTATCGACCTCGGCTTGCACCCCGGCGACCTAATTGCAACCCAGACCTTGCATCTGTCCACTCGGCGTGCGGGTGACACGCGTTCGTCACAAGCAACACGTAACCAGAACCTGCGACTAGCTAACCGCAATCTGGCTACATTAGAGTTGGCCCGAGGGTTGCGGACTCTCGAAATGGATATGGACCACTCCACCATGGCCCTGGAGCTTTTTACTCAGGTCAAGACCAGCTTGGCGCGTGGACTGACGGCGGACAGACTGGAGGAGGTCGAAGTGCGCTCCGCCCGGCCGGAGATTGCTTCCGTCCCAACGTTGGTGTTGCCGCTCGACGGGCTTGGAGCTTCAGAATGGATTTTGCCGGCTCTTCCGCTGAAGTTCGCGAAAGAACATGGCGATTATGATGGCTGCCGGCCGGTCAGGAAGGACTTCGTCACGCCCGACTTTTGGTGTATCGCGAAATTGATCCGCCAGCTAATTGAAAGAAAATTTCCAGCTTGGGACGGTAAAGCTCTAAGGCCTTTCGCCAATGCCGGAAGGGGCCATAAGAAGCGGAACTTCTCGCGGACTTTGAAGCGAGCTCTTCAGCGCTTGGATGCTGATTGGGGTCCAGAGCTCTCCAAGCGCTTCTCTTTCGTCAGGCTTGCCCGAGCGCTTCCGCAGACGATCTTCGATCAGACGGGTGGCGATCATGTGCTCGCGACCTACGCGACAATGCACAGCGACCCCGCCGGGGAGGATGGGCGGTTTTACGCGAGTCCGGCCATCCTGAGCGTGCAGATCGCTGATCGTGCTGCTGCCTCTGAGATCGCTGACTCGCTCCGGAGCGCAGGTTACGATCCCGGTGTCAATATGGATGTTCAACCAAGCGATTCGAGCGGATACTTGGGCAGTCCCATGTGCCCCACGCTCGAGTCAATCGCGGCGTTCCTGGCAAAACTCGTGAAGACGGTCGCCGATGCCAATGCGATCTTGCTTGTCGGTCCGGACAGGGATGCTTACACCACCCGACACAACGCATTCGCGATGTTGACTTTCTGCGTCGAGAGCATCGGTACCTGCCATCGTCCCTCGCACGAAGGCGTCCCAGACTTATCCGAGATAGATCCCTCGACCGGACTTTTGAGCATCGCGGATAAGGGGTCCGACAGGGCACGTCTGGGATTTGTGGCAGATTCTGCCTTCGCGCAACGCAGAGCGTACGACGATTACATCCGTGGCTTCGATGCGGAAAAACATCTAGGTGTACATCAGCAGCATTCATTGTTCTTCGTTGGCTTCGACGGAATAGCTGTTCCCCCAACGCTATCAAGTTTAGCCGAAAATGGACTGCCGTTCGTTCCAAACTTCGCGCGCCACCTGGTCAAGACCGTCCTGTCGGAATGGTGTGCTGCCGGCGACAAACGAGTCAGCCAGGAGAAGATTTCGGCACTGCTCGGCCATTTTATGGCGGGCGAGGAACCGTTTGGTCGTCACTCGACCTTCCGCTACCGCGACTTCGCTGTCTCTATGAGCCAAGCTCTCGAAAGCTTATTGAGAAAAATCGACTTTCAGCCGATAGAGATTTCTGGAAGGCAAGTCACCGTACATGCACCCCGCATCCAAAGTATTCTCGATTCCCGAACGGCTTAATTTAACCGGGACGGAGCGAAAGATCTGGCTCGAACCGTTGCTTGAATTCCTCGGTAAGAACCCGACGCATATAGGAAGCGTCTTGATGGGTGGTCCCGGACCCTGGAAGCGGAAACATGTGCGGGAATTGGAATTGCTCATTTGCAGCCTGGGAGACCGGGAAGCGATCAGAAACTATCTCTCGATCTTGCATGAGGCTGCTAGGCTCTGGTCGGCAGACACGCTTACACGGGTTCCACTCCCTCACTTCCTGCCTCGTGAAACTCGCTTTGACAATCCGTTCACGGAGGACTTCGCCACATCGACTTCTTGTTGTGAGAACTGGGGCCAGAAGCTAGCCCAACTCATCACATCCGATCACAATAGCAGGGATGTACGGCTGGCTACTTTCCTTCTTTCGGCGATTCTCAACGGCCGCGCCCTCGGTGTGCCGTTGTTGGTTGCGTTAGTCAGGGCGATTCCCAACTGGCGGAAATGCACCTTTGAGATCGGCGGAAGAATTCACATTGAACTCAGCCTATCGAGAAGGGGAGTTCTCGATGCCGAACATCGAATGTGGCTTCCCGATCCGGTAACAGTGATCCAGATGGCGAGGCTGCGGCCAGACGATGCATCGGACTTGCTAGCACCGGTATTGCGCGACGGCCGTTCATTCTCGCCGAGCGATGCTGCAGTAATGCGCCGCATCGGCAAATTGATCGCTCAGTATAAATCCCGCGGAGATCAGGTCGATCTGCCAGGTATCGAGGCGATGCGAAGATCTGCCCGAGAAGTCGCGCTCGTTGATGGACTACCCGCATTCGTGGCTTACGACTGGACTGAACTCGCGTCGGAGTCACTCCGCAGAGAAGACGTGCCACGGCTGTTCCCCGGCGATAGCTTAATGGAGTTCATCGAGGCTGAAGCCATAACTTCCCAGTCTTCCAGCCTCACGGGAACAAATACCATTCCCGCGAGATCCGAGTGGATAGTCGACCTAAGAAGCGCCGTACGCTCGGCTGATCACCGCGAAGCTCTCCAGCGGATCGTTGACGACGACGATGCTCCACCGGCCCTGAGGTTGATCGCGAATTTCGGCATCACATTAAGGCTTCGCACGTCCCGTCCAGGCAAGGGGCACTCAATTCGAGCGACCGCAAATACAATTCTGATGCTTGCGACTTGCCTCGGCCATGACCTCGAATCCGACGATCTCGCGAAGCTGGCTCCCGCTGACAGGAGGAAGATTTACGTTGAGGCAATCAACGCTCAGCCTGCACGCAAACGCCCCGATGCCGTTCAGGCCGTTCGTGAGTTCGATCTTTTTCTGGTAGCGAAGTTCGCCGGCACCCTCCCAATTCAGCGGAACAGCCTGCCATGGTTCAGAAAGCCCCCGGCATTCGACCCGAACATCGTCACCCATTCCGAGTACAACTCAGTCCTCATGCATATAGAAGATCGGTGGCCTGTCACTAGGAGTGAGCGACGAAAGAGGATAACGATTCTCGTCGTCGCCCTGGCGTTTCGGTGCATGCTCAGGCGAGGGGAACTGCGGGGGCTTCGAATCGAGGACGTCTTGCTCCTTGTCGAAAATCCATTTTCTGGTGACCCGGAGCTCCACCTTCGGCATCGCAAGGAGGATCCTCTCAAGACCCTAGCCGCGGAAAGAAGAATACCTCTTCAGCTTTTATCCGACGACGAATTGCGAATGCTCAAGGACTGGCTGCAAGCTCGGCTCAGCGAAGGGGCGAAGGCGAAGGACTATTTCTTCGCCATTCCAAAAGAGCATATGGATCGGATCCCGAGGACGCTTTTCGATTCACTGAATAAACGGCTTAGAAAGCTGACGCCGTATGCGGCAGGCGGGAAGGGTATCCACCTGCATCATTGTCGCCACGCGGGAGGAACCTGGCTATTCGTCGGAATGTTATTGGCGGACTCGCTGCGGAGGCGTCAGCTATTCCCAGGCTTAAAAGATTCTCATGATTGGATGGAGCAGAACGGATACAGACTTTGGGACCTGTTCTGTGGCAATCAGCTTCCGTCAAAGCGGCTGCCCTATGTGGTAGCTAAGGTTTGCGGACAAGCCAGTTTCGATACCACTGCCAGTTCCTACATCAACATCTTCCCGTGGTTGGTGGCTCATGATTCCGACGCGACAAATCCCGATCAGCGAGATCTTCTGCGCATTGCGTGCGAAGCATCTCCGAAGCAGTTTCGGGATTGGCTACGCAAAGGCGGTCCTCATCACGTTGCTGTTCAGGTGCTGATCGGCAAGGGCCTGGGAGCAAAGCTGCGGAATAATAGTTCAGCCAACACCGGAATTGATTCAGATGCTGCCACCGACATGGACTGGTTGAACGCGATCTGGCGGAAACTGGCAAGCCGAAGAAAGGGCGAGATCAAGGCGAGCATTGAAACAGACATGGCCCGGATATTCGAGCGGGCTGACTGGCTGGCGAACCAAGAAACTCGAAATCATCACCCGCGCCACCCGGTTGAAAGAACTCCAGGCGGTGGACCGTCAGCAGACAAGTCGACCAAGTCTGTCGCTCCACTGCAGCCGCCACAGTCCAAGAATGACGTCAGCCCGTCGCTTCTGCGCCTGCTGCGCGACCGGGCTGTTGCGGATGGAGCCGCCCTTGCGGAAGCACTTGCGATCTTCGGGCGCTTCCATGAACGCGATGGATTCGTAGCATTCCGAAGCATCGATCAGATTGAATTAGCCGACCGTTACATTAAACTCCTCGGCAAGCTCGGCTTTGGACTTCGGGAGATGGATGTCGTCTGCGGGGTTACGGACGGCAAATCCAGGGTGCTAAGAGAATGGCGGGACCAGTTTCGGGCCAAAGGCCACAAGGGGCTTCGAATCCGGCCGTGCCCTTCTGGGGGCAGCTATTCGCCCCGAGGCTCGCTTTGGGTGAGGCCCAGTCTAGACGCACTTCGCGCCCGGAAGACTGGCCCAAGCTGCTTCCGCTACTTGATGGCCATGGGCTTCATCGCGTACGGCGAGATTCCCAAGCCTGCCACTGTCGCGCGTTCCCCGGCGACGGTATAGGGGCGTTGTAGAACCCGAGTCCAGACCGCTCTGTTCGTGCTCGGAGATGTGATTTGGCGCGACTGTCGCGCCGCTACTGCCACAGTGGACGGGGTTGCCCTCGGAGAGCCGGGTGACTTTTCGCGCGACAGTGGCGGTCACTTGTGAATCCGGCCAATTCGCGGGCACTACGGTGCACCGGACCCACGGTGAGTCACTCGCGTCAGGCCAGCCAGCGCTGGAATTGCGCTCAGCTAAAGCCGCGTCGAGGTTTGAGAACTCAGAATGGGTCCGCACCGCGACGGGCGCGACAGTGGCGCGGCAGATACGCCTGAGCCTAAGAACCCAGTTGGTTGCTCAGGCGGCCCAATTCACGCAGGGCACTCCGGATCCCTTCCAGCTTCTGCGCGGACATGCCCGCAGGTGATTTGCATTTCACGCTCACGTTCAAGCAAAGCTTGTTCGCCACGCCGACTTTCGTCAGCAACTTAGTGTAAAAGTTCATCCACTTCTGCGGCGGCACCTCTCCGTATCACGTCAGCGCCAGTGGTAACTGCACCGGCTCGGGCCCGCTTTTCGGATCGGACTGTGCACCGGTTGGCGGGTTTGCCGCGCCTGAACGCCCAGTCGGCGGAGCCGGCTGAGACACCGGGTCGACGTTTATTCCGGGAATTGTGGGTTGCGCGGGAGGCAGCTGAACAGGTTGCGAGCCTCGCGACCGATACGCTTCCGCGTTCTCCTTGGTGATGATGTTCATCTCTTCCGAGACTTCGACGTCGAAGGAGGTAAGCGTCTTTTCAAAGTTAAAGGCCAGGTATTTGCCACTCCCGGCCTTGCCGACGTACGCGATCTGACCGTTCGAAACCCCGCGCGCGATAGTCTCCTTGATCGCTTCTGGTGACAACAGCCGCGGAAATAGGGGCGACGCATAGAAGGCATCGCGTACAGATTTGGTGCTCCACTCCGGCAAAGAGGGTGGCCAGTTCCGGACCAGGAGGTTCGGGCTTATCCCCTTTTGCACCTCGTCCACGTTCATCAGTTCATTCAATATGAACTGAATGATGTCCTTGGCTGCGCTGGAGTGCGCCTTCCCGAGGTCAATGAAGCGCACTTCGTTGTTCTTTCCGAGCAGCGCGACGTTGTTGTAGCTCCGCCAGACGGACTCGCGAAGATCGCGGCGCGCCTTCTTAATGTTATCGCCTAGCTGCACAACCTGGGTGTCTTCAGCGCTGATCGTCGGAAGTTCCTGTTAGATTTCCTGCCACGCGAGAAGCCGGCGGCCGTCTTCACAAAGCTGACTGGTTGAGCTGGCGACGGCAAACAACAGCGCACTTTTGTACGTCCGTCCGACAGAACCGTGCTCCCGGATCGACGTTTCGATGAACGATTTCGTCCGCTTTTCTTCTTCAGTGTTCTGGTCCGGCGTCAAAACGACGAGCGTCAGCGCGGGCTTGTCCGGAATTTTGGCGCTCGTCTCAGGGAAGAAGGTCGTGCTGATTCCGGTGCTGGCCGCGAACACGGTTTCGATTTCCGTGCGCACACGGTCGTTGATCGCGGTGTCCTTAATGTTCGCCCGGCGGTCTGCGTAACGCTTGTTCAGGTTTTCTTTGAAGCTGAAATGGTACCGATTCCGCTCGACCGTTAGGTAGTAGCACGCGTCAGTGAGTGCCTCCAGCACCGTCTCGACGTGACCAATATTGAGGTCCGGCTCGGCAACGGCAAGCCGAATCTCCGGCGCTGATGACTCGGCCCTGCTCATCTCGCCGTTGCTTTCGAAAAAGATTGTCGTCGCAACTTTGCGGTGCAAGCGCGTCTTCTTGATCGCGTCGATCGCTTCATTGTCCAGCCGGACGGCGTGTGAGTCCTTCTTTCCGCAGATGTCCGTCGTCACCGCGGCTTCAAGTCTGTGCTCCCCGAGCTGCTCAAACATGGCTGCCCGGAACTGCGGATCGTCCAGTGGCGCCGTGCCCAACCCGATCAGGGCGTCCCGGTGATCCCCTTTGAACCCATCTTGGAAAGCATGAGAAACCCAGAGTGCGAGCAGCCGGAGCACACCGCGGGTTTGTTGGAAGCGCGGAAGCGCCTGCCACTTTCGTTCAAAAAGGGAGAAGATCGTGGGGTGAAGAGGGAACGCCGCCGAGAAAGCTTCGCGCGCTGCGTCAAACGGAAACTGCTCCGGAACCTGTTGCCGGTGGTCTTTTACCCAGTCGCCGAACTCATTACAAGTGCTGATCGCGTCGCGGTTGAGCAGAAATCGGCCGTCACTCGACAGCGCATTCTCGTCCCACTCGAACAGCCGGCGCCGGATTATCTCTGAAGTTTCCGAGTCTGCGGACATGATGACCGCCTTTCCAACGCGGTCAAGCAGCTTCTTGAAACGCTCATAGTCGGACTGATCGTCGGCGCTCATCTCCAACTCGGACGCCGGAATCGAAACCGCGAGCACCATGTTGTCGCGCCCGCGCGCCTCTTCAGTCAAGTTGTGCAGGAAGGAATAGAGCTGGCTGGCCATGCCGGTCTTGCGGCTGCGGCTCACGAAATTCATCAGCTCATCCATCAGGATGAGCACCGGCCGATCCTTCGGAAGCATCGCGCGGATGACATCGCCGCCGGGTGCAACGCCCTGGCGCTCATGCTCGGCGAGCACGACCAATGCGCTCTCGCCACCGATCTGGTACGCGATCTCCCCCCATGGTGTCTTTCGATTTGGAGTGCCGTCCGAGCCCCGCGGCCGGCCATCGGGTTGAACTCGGTCCCCACAAACACGCCCATCTTTGCCACGGGAACGGCCTTCAGGCCGGCGGCCTGCAGCAAACGCGGAACTCCAACCCAGTCCTCTGCCTTCGCTCCGCTGTTGGCCAGGTGGTACAGAAGCGTCAGGGAGTGCGTCTTGCGTGCGCCGGGATCGTCTGCAAGCAGGAAACGGATCCGCGTCAGCTTGATGAAGTTGTCGTACACGGCCTCAAGCTGATGGGGAAGCGGGTCCACGCGCGCGATCGAGAGCGAGAAGCGCGGATCGTATTCGTAGGCGAGTCCCAGGCGCATCGCTTCGCCATCCGAGCGTTGTCGGATTGTCGGGTTTTTGGGGTTCAGAGGCTGGAAGCAGTGCAAAATATGCACTATTTGCACAGATTTGTCGGGAGCACCGACAATGGCAACTTATTGGCAAATATATATGTTAATGATTTTGAATGGTTTACAGCAGATTCTGGCGGAGAGAGGGGGATTCGAACCCTCGATTTTCTGTCATCTTCTACGCCTTTTAGAATCAAGTAGATGTGGAGCAGAATCAACGACTTGCAAAACCCTGTTCCCGGTCACCCTAGCCTACGACAACCTACGCCAACCTCTCTTAACCCGATTTTAGCTCAAAAATCGTACCAGTTTTCGTACCACCCGCTAAGCGTAACCATGCAGCGACTTCGCCAGTACAGTACCTGCCATCAGAGGACTTCCTCGGTCGGGCTGACCAAGGAGCAAGTGGGATTATTCTGGCAACATGCAAACTGATGTAAGACAAGAGCCACAGTGTTCATTTTGCGGTAAGTCTCAATCTGATGCAGCAATCTTGATAGCAGCACCTCCCGGTTCTCCGCCAGCCTTCATTTGCGAAGAATGCGTTGCCGTTTGCAATCGCTTGATAGAAGAGAACCAAGCCAAGTCCGCTTCGGCCATGGCTCCTCCCAAACCAGCGAAGAAGGGGGCTCCCAAGAAGGACAGGCAGTCAAAAGAGCAACGTTCTAACGAGGTTCTTGCTGCCGCCGCGAGTCGCGTCTCAATCACCGCACGTGGCGACCCAAACTATGGTGAACCACTTCGCATTACCTTTACACTTAAAGAGCCGAATATAAGCCTCGTTTATATCGAACTGCTAAACGAGAGTGGTGAATTGTTCGGCTCGTCGGCTTGCGTTAATGAAGCCCCCAACGCCTTCGCAACATCCTTGGAACAGGATATTGCGAGACGATGGTTCAACGGGGGTACACAAGAAAGAACTTGGGATGTCAGACGTTTGGTTCTTCGTGCGACTTTGCTTATCGGGGAGCGCCAAACGCACAGGGAACTTGTCGTCTACCTAACTAGCGTACCTATGCGACAGCCGGGTGGACCGGGGTTGGCGTATGTCCTCAAATTAAGCGGAGATTGTTAAATGCCTTCCCCCAACTTCCTACTCATGGCTGCGCGTAACAGAGAACCAAACCGAAATCGGACCAGACGCAGTGTACAACGAACAACATTCCGAACGCATCACCCCCACTGATGTCTTCTTCGGTCGGCCTCGTCACCCGGCAGCAAGGAATCGGGGGCAGGTAGCATGTTGGCTCCTCACTGGGGACTACAAAAATAATTTCTCCGGCTTGTCGCTAAAAACCGCCAAAAAACACACTATATATATGAAAGTTTTGTCAGCGTCGGCGGCGAGGCCGGTAATGTTCGACCCTGACGCCGGAATGCCAAGGCTGAACCGCTCCCTTGTTTATGTCGGCGCGTGCCTCATTGCCGGTATCCGGCTGGCACGGGAGCGGCAGGTCAATGTCAGGGTGTCGCCGACCGGCAAGGCCATTGAGGAGTCGGTCGAATTAGCACATGAGATTTACAATCGGATATTCCGGATAGTCCCGCAGAAAGTGACCGGGGAGTGAGGAAAAAAGGCGCATGACAATGAGCAAATTCGTTCCTCGAACTCCGAAGTCGAAGCAACTTGCCGTTCTCGTTGTCATCGCCATCATTTACTCTTGCTGTTTCTTTTACCAACTCCAATTCCAATCACCAGACTATGCAGCTCAATCGGCTTTGATGTATTGCCTACCTGCAATCGTTTTTGGCGCGATTGCATTTTGGTGGTTTGCACAAGGTAAGAAGGACGAATGATTTTGCCTGACCGAAGGGACGCGAGATTGGATGGAACTTCTTTGTCAAACAAGCAAACGAAGGCATTCGCCATTCAATCACGGTGGTGGTGATGAGAACGATGACTGAGTATCTGACCATTACGGACGGCATGTCGCCAGCACAAATCAGGAGATGGTACGCTCATTTGCCGAACGAAGAAAAGCTTCAGTTGGAAATTGCACTCGCACACTTAACCGACGAGCGCAATCCTCGTCCAGCCATTGCTGCAAGCGGTGGCTCGGAATTACCCGGTCTCAACTTCTACGACCGACGATTTGAACGGTTCGTGTGTCTGAAGTCTCGCAAGCTGAAGCAACCTGTTGCTGGAAGAAACGAGTCATGAGCGGCTCTGATTAGGCTGGCAAGGGAACGGCAGGTCAATGTCCGCGTGGTGCCGACCGGCAAAGCAATCGAAGAGTCGGTTGATTTGGCGCATGAGATTTACAATCGGGTGTTCCGCAGAATACCGGAAACATTGAGACGAAATGAGGAGTAACCAGATGAATACGAAGGAAGACCTGATTGTGAGCCGGACGTACCAAAAGGGCGACCAATTCCTGTCGCTTTTTGTACGGGAGGTATCCGGGGGAGACATCGACGGTTCTGTGTTCCAGTTCGAAACGTGGAAGAACAACGTTGAGGATGCGAGCTTGCGTGTCACTTCGGGTGACATCTACTACGTTCGTAACCAGTATTTCGCAACGCTCCTGAAGCTGCTGGAGGAGGACTGGAAGAAGACGAACGTTGGCGTCTTCGCCAATCCGCACAATGGCTTCTTCAACCCGGAAGTGCTGTAAACAAAAGTGCGAAAACGATAGCCCAATACCGGCGAATTGTGGAGGTTCCCCTCCCATGTGGATGAGTTGGAAGCATCTTAAGTCGGACTACCCGACTAACCTCACATTCGAACAAAAGGTCGAGGTCTTCTACGAGCAAACGCTCGGCTGGCAACTTCACATCGCTGACCTAGTAGCAAACGGTGGAACGACTTTCGGTGAGAGCAATCCAGTCCAAACTGGTTACGAGGTTCGCAGCATCAGGCACTCGGGGTTTGCAGTGCTTCACATCTGCTTGAGCTACTTCGAACTGATTGGGACATTGGTCACTTCGAAGGCCGGACACCTAAGCGATACAGCCAAATTCAAGGCCGGTGTGAAAGCTGTCCTACCTATCCTTTTCAAAGGGACATCTGACGACGACTCTCTATTAAAAGTTTTGTATAAGGGAGCCCGTTGCGGACTGTACCATTTGGGACGGCCACGGGCGCATGTAGGTCTCGGTCAGCCGGAGGACGGAAGTCCAATCGCATACGATTCCAAGAGTGGCACGGTCATAATCAGCCCTGAACGTCTTCCGGTGGTGCTCAAGAGCCACTTGGAGACGTTAAAGGCTGAGCTTTTGAATCCAGCGAACACCGCTCTTCGGAACGAGTTTGAAAATCGTTTTGATGAAGGTTTTGAGTAGATATGGGCAAAGATTTTCTCTCCAAGGTGAAAGGCTACAGTTCCACCTTTGTGGTTCACTCGAATACCAGTCAATATGCAGCAGTCGCTGCGATGGCAGCGATGTTGGGGCGAGGTCGCGAGCTGGTTTGTACTTTCAGTTCTCAGAGGAGCTAATCCCCATAATTCAAGCACCCGGTGACTCCGATTCTTTCTCCGCTGCCGCCTCAGGCAAACTGACAGTAGATTTCGAAGCTGATTGGGCTGATTATCTTCGCGAAATCGGCCTACCGGCGTGCGACCTGAAATTTGACGAATCGCGAAGTCTGATAGACAACACTTTGCGGTTCCTCAATGCATACAACAGGAGGATTCCGCCGCCCCAACCGCGAACGGCGCATGAATCACGGGAACTGTCCATCCCGCGTGAGTATGAACGGGACTACTTGGCGCTTAAGGGAATCATCGGGTCGGGGGGTGACCTGAAACCATACCTAAGCCGGGACATCATCAAGAAGAAACGTCCAGACAGGAATGATGGTTTGCTGAATGCATGGGGTAGCGAAGGAGACTTGCTGAGTTTGCCATTTGGGAATCGCTCCGGTTTCAGATACCCTACTTTCAGTGGCAACCAAACTATGGTTGACTGCCAGTAGGGTTCTCCGCTTAATACCCAGCCGCTGGACGAAATCACTAAGTTCGCACTAGAAATCTTGCAAACCGTTAATTTCCAACAACTTAACACTTATTGCGATTGTCCCTTCTTCGGCACCATAGACTATCGCAGAGATTATTCTTCCCAAGTACCTTCCGGCAGGAATCAAACCAATCCAGGGGTTTGATGGCCTGATTGTTCCGCACTCCTCGATTCGCGAGGATTTCCGCCGGGTGCACGGGAACGCGGCATCCTCAAAGTGCCGAACTCTGGCGCAAATTGGCAGCGAAACCTGACGATCCAAAACTTGACGATTCAGGTCGTGATCGGATGTACTCGATTGAAACCCGTCATTCTTCGGCGAGACCATACCACAAGACATGGCATTCGAACCTGGACAGAGGATCGGCGATTACGAGATCGTGGCGAAGCTAGGCGCCGGCGGTCTGGGAGTTGTGTATGAGGTGCAGCATCTGATCTCGCAGCGGCGCGAAGCAATGAAGATCCTGCTGCCGGATCAGGGTACACCCGAGATGGTGGAGCGGTTTCATCGGGAAGTGCGAACCCTGGCCACGCTCAGCCACGTCAATATCGCCGCGCTCCACACGGCTTTCTATAACGGAAACCAGCTGGCCATGGTGATGGAGCTTGTGCATGGCGAGACGTTGGCAGACCGCCGCCTGCGGATGGGCATTACGCTGCCGCAGGTTGTGAACTACACCTCACAGGTGCTGCAGGCCTTGGTTTACGCGCATCGCCTGGGCGTGGTTCATCGAGACATCAAGCCCTCGAACGTCATGATTACCGAGAGTGGCGAAGTTAAATTGCTCGATTTCGGCATTGCATTCCAGGAGAAGTCCAGCCATTTGACGCAAACCGGATATCTGCTCGGCTCGCTCAGTTACATGTCTCCGGAGCAGGTGAACGGAAGCGAAGCGACGGCGCGTTCGGACATCTATTCCGTAGGTGTGACTCTCTATGAGTTGTTGACAGGCATCCTTCCCATCAACGGAAAGACCAACTACGAGATACTGATGGGCCACATGAGCCAGATGCCAGTGCCTCCACATCAGGTGGCTGAGCATGTCCCGATCGCAATCTCAGGCGCCGTTATGAAGGCTCTGGCCAAAGATCCAGCCGAGCGTTTCCAAACGGCCGAAGAGTTTCTGCGAGCCCTGCAACAGGCTTCCACAATCAGTGAATATGACGCCGGGATCACCATGCCGCTGCCAGGTCCGCTGGCGGCGACCTCGCGGCAAACGCCCAGCTCTCAGTTCCCGCTCAGGCAGCCCTCTCTTAACCAACCGGCGGTCAGCCAGCCGTCTCTCGGTTCGCTGCAACAGCCGAAACAGACCACGGCCAGCGGCCCACTGAGCGCACCTCTTGAGGACGTCACCCGCAAACTTGCCGTGTATATCGGTCCGGTAGCAAAATTCGTCGTAAAGAAGCTTGCCGCCCAATCGGACGACATGGACTTCATCTATCGAGAGGCAGCCAAGCAGATCGGTTCCGATGCCGACCGTGCATCATTCCTTCGCTCGAGGAATCACTAAAAACGCCCCATCCGCTTAACCGTTGAGCATCTCAAAAGCCTTGATGAGGCTGGTATGCATCCGGTTGAACGAAGCGGTGACCTCCGATATTTCGTCCTTCCCTTTGACCTCGAGCGGCGGTAAATCTATCTCGCCTTTGCTGATGATGTCCGCATTTTTTGAGACGCGGCGCAGCGGGCGAATCACAATAAAGTACATCGCTGTATCGATCAGGACAATGGTGAGCAGGAAGATGGCACCTAATCCAATCAGTAGATCGTGGAAACCGCGGTCGGCCAGCGCAATGGGGACTGACATAGGCACGGATACGATCTGCGCTCCTACGATATCGTTGGCCTTCCAACCAAAGCCATGTTCGGAGCCATAGTGCTTGATCATCGCTGCCGGCGCAATTGCGGCCTCGCTATGGCACTGCAGGCAACCCGGCGCAGCAACGACGGGAGCGGCAACGTAGAGAACCGGTCCGGTTGGAGTGATGCGCTCACCGACGTGCTGTGTCTCGCGGGGGTGATCGCGGAAGTAATTAATCAGGTCGACCTCCCACTCTGTGGCACGGTCGTCGAGGTTGCTTGGATTGAGCGCGGCCTCCCGCAGTACATAGTCGGGATAAGTGGTGCGAAGGTTCTTGAAAGTCGAATTTACCGCAAAGAAAGGGATGGTCTGGGCGAGAAAGTCGGCATTGTGCTGGGGCGTCTTTTCAAGGATCGGACTGACCTGATCGGCCGTGTAGTCCTTGGTCGCGCTGGCACTGGCAGCCATGAGTTGAGCCTGCTCAAGCACCTGTTGCCGGGCGTCACTCATGAGGAAGTTATAGGCATAGTGGGCAATCAGGAACATCCCCAATCCAAAAACAAGAAACAGCACCAGGTTGAACTTTGTAAGCAGTTTCAAGAATGTCTCCTTCAAGGAACCGAGGATAGAGAGCACCAAGGAAAAACCATGATATATGGGGCAGGGTGAAAACGCTTCAAGAACGACTGAACAGGTACTTTCGTCGCTCGTAAAGGTTACGGGAACATCTGGTTCAGCCTGTCTAATGATGCCGGACCCATTGCCCAGATCTGCTGGACTGAGACCCGTCAGGAACTGCTTTGCTCAAATTTCCAGGCCCGTCTCCTATCCGCGGTCAAGCCCCATTCGCGATGAATCGAAGTAACTAGCTGATTCTAAATAGAAATCTCTCGCCAGTCACTTGCAGTCAAATACACCCTATATCCCTACTCTAGAGATAACCAGACAAGCAATGGAATAACCGCGCCAGGGGAATGACTCGGGCGCCACCCTTGTCTCCAACAACAGTCAACCAGGGCAGCGCTTGCTGCCTGCTTCTCTAAGGAG
>Ga0302140_10003970_pt1 | contig 18860 bp, 12 predicted proteins | sample I_Bog_E1_1_FD_202095 | JGI IMG/M metagenome (GOLD analysis project Ga0302140, IMG submission 202095) | Peat permafrost microbial communities from Stordalen Mire near Abisko, Sweden - I_Bog_E1_1 | ecosystem: Environmental > Terrestrial > Soil > Wetlands > Peat | place: Sweden: Abisko, Stordalen... | reverse complement strand
CGGATCGCCCAGCTTTGAGCCATCCACCAGCGCGTTCACCGTCGTATCCACGTCGCCGCCTTGCAAAATAGCCTGCACATAAGCGTCGTCCTTGCCCAGCTTTTCCTGTCCAAGCTTCAATGCCGCGGCCATGAACAGCTTCTCCGTCGCGGGATAAATCGGGGCCGGCGAAGCCAGTCGGAACTTCAGCGATTCCAGGCCCGCGTCGTGGTACTGCGGCAGCCGCTCGCCGTCCGGCTTCTTGATCTCGGTCACGTACTGCACAATGGTCATCGCCAGGTTGAAGAGCTGGCTGTCGGCGCGGCGGAAAACCTGCGCCTTCATCTCCGGTCTCAACTTCTCTTCGGCGCCGGCAATCGTATCCCACGCGCCGCCGTATGCCTTCTTCCATTCAGGGTTGGCGTCAACCTTCTGCCGGAAATCGTTCTCCTCGGCCTGCTTCTTGGCCAGGATCGCCTTGTCGGACAGTGCTTCGGCGCGTCCTATGTAGACCTTCAGGCTGTTCTGCAGTCCGAAGATCGTCGAGCCCACCAGCCGCGCCTGCTCCGGTCCCTGCGCGGCAAAAGCCTGCGCGGTCGCGGTGCGGCGTTGCAGGTACTCAGTCAGTGCCGGTCCGCGTACGTCGCGTTCCATCAGCAACTCGGACACCGTATCCTGCCTTTGCGTCGATCCCGGGTGTCCTGAGATGAAGATCAACTCGCCCGGCGCGGCGCCCTTGGCGCTCCACTTCAGAAAGTTGTCGGTCTTCAGCGGCTGCCCGTTGTCGTAGACACGGAACAGCGCCATGTCAAGGTCATAGCGCGGATAGGTGAAGTTATCCGGGTCGCCGCCGTAAAAGGCCGCCTGCTGCTCGGGCGCAAAGACCAGCCGCACGTCGGTGTAGGCCTTGTACTGGTAGAGCCAGTATTCGCCGCCGTTATAGAACGAGACCACGTCCGAGCGCAGGCCGGTCTTCTCCTTGCTCTCCTTTTCAATCGCTGCAATCTCTGCCTCACGCGCCTTCAGCGCCTTGGCCTCGTCGGCGATTCCCTTGGCCGCTCCCTGCACTCGCGCGGTCACATCCTGCATGGAGACCAGCACGTTCACTTCCAGGTCGGCGGACTTCATCTCTTCGGCCTGTGTGGTTGCGTAGAAGCCGTCGCGCAGGTAATCGTGCGCCGCCGACGAGTTCTTCTGCAACTGTCCGCGGGCCACGTGGTGATTGGTCAGCAACAGGCCGTTGGGGCTCACAAACGAGCCCGAGCCGCCGTCGTTGAGCCGCACGCTCGAGAGGCGCAAATGGTCCAGCCATGCCTGTGTTGGATGGAAATTGTATTTCTCCGCCAGCAGCTTCAACGGCGGGTTGTCGAAGGTCCACATGCCTTCCTCGGCATGGATCGCGGGTGCTGCGGCCATCAACAAAGCGGCCGGCAGCAGAAGAGTGGTGCGGAGCGTACGAAAGTACATTGAATTCCTCATTGGGAGACGGTAACGCTGGTCGGACTTGTGGTGGTGCTTGTGGCGTAGGCGCAGGATCCGCTATAGGTGGCAGTGATCGAATAAGTCCCCGCGGCGCTGTAGGTGGTCGTCACGGTTGCCGTGCCGGAACTCAAATTTGCCGTGCCCAGCGAAACCGAGGGCGAATTTGTGGCGTCGTAAAACGTGACGGTCCCGGTTGCCGCCGCCGGGGAAACCGTGGCCGTCAAGGTAATGCTTTCGCCCACCGTGGGTGCGGTTGGGGATGCAGCCAGCGTGGTGGTCGTGGACGTAAGGCTGGTCGATGCGGTGATCGTGAGTGCCAGCGCGCTCGATGTGCTTGCGGCATCCGTGCTCGAGCCACCGTAGGCGGCGGTTATGGAGTGATCGCCAGTGGTGCAGAAAGTTGCCGACTGGGTTGCTGTGCCCGATGTCAGCGTCGCGGTTCCCAGCGAACCCGAGGTCGTGGTGTCGGTGAACGTGACGGTTCCAGTTGCTGCCGATGGAGAAACCGTGGCCGTCAGGTTCACGCTTTCACCTGTCGTCAGCGTGCCCGTGGTGGTGGTGGTCAGAACGGTGCTTGTCGTTGTCAGGTTGGATGACGCGCCCACGGTTAGGGAGAGCGCGCTCGACGTGCTGGAGGCATCGTTGGTATCGCCGCCATATTTCGCGGTGAGCGAGTACGTTCCGGCGGTGGCGATCGAAGTGGTCAGCGTTGCTGTACCGGAACTCAGTGTCCCGGTTCCGAGCGAGGACGTGCCGTTATAAAACGTCACCGTTCCGGTGGCAGTCGTGGGCGTAACGGTCGCCGTCAGCGTGAAACTTGCGCCGGCAGTGGGCGTGCTGGTGGATGCCGTGAGCGTGGTGGTGCTCGTCGTCGAACCGGTGGGCGCCTGCCAGAAGTCACCGCAGCCAGACAGGAACGGCGCGAATGCGAGCATCAGCAACAGCGCCGTTTTTTTTCGAACAGACATGTATTCCATTCTGTGTCCTTTTTGTCGAGTTGGAGAGGATGAATGAAAGTATTTTTCCTCCCGGTTTCGAGGTCCGTCTTACTCCTTCGGCATCACCAGCACTTCTACACCCGAGGCCGCATCCTTCTGGTGAAACACCTGCTCGGTTGCCTTCTGGAAGTCTTCCGGCTTCGCGTGGGGAATGTCGGTGAACGTCTGCGGGTTGCGGTCGGTCAGCGGGAACCACGAACTCTGCACCTGCACCATGATCCGATGGCCGCGGCGGAAGGTGTGGAAGAGGTCCGGCATGGTGAAGTCCACCTCCGCTTTCTTGCCAGGAGTCAGCGCTTCGGGCTTCTCCCAGCTATTGCGGAACTTGGCGCGGAACGGTTCCCCACGCAGCATTTGCTCATAGCCGCCCATGTGCAGCGGCGGCGCCTCCAGAATGCGCTTGTTGTCGTGCGACGTGTCCTCCGGATTGGGGTAGTCTTCGGGGTAAACGTCGATCAGCTTCACCACAAAATCCGAGTCGGTGCCGGAACTGGCAATCTTCAGCTTGGGCGAAATCGGCCCGGCAATGGTCAGATCCTCTTCGAGCGGTTCAGTCTGATAGACGAGTACATCGGGCCGATAGCTCGCGAAGCGCTGATCGTCCACCATGTAGCGCTGCGGAACCGTGTCGGTGGTGTAGCCCACAAACGGCACCGGGTGGTTCGGGTCGCTCACGTATTCGTCCACGCCCTTGGCTTCGGTCGGCGCGTCAAAGCTCAACTTGCCGTCCGCGTGAAAGTAGAGAGTTTTGGCCGCGGCAGCCTTGGGCGGCCATGCGTCGAAGCTCCGCCACACGTTGGTTCCGGTCTCAAAAACCACGGCCTTGGGCTGCGCCGCGCCTTTGCCCTTTAGATAGTGCTCAAAGAAAGGGAACTGCACGTTGGTACGGAAGTACTCGCCGGTCTTCGCGTTGAACTGAACGTCACCCAGGTGGTCTCCGTCGCCGCGCGCCCAGCCGCCGTGAACCCAGGGGCCCTCGACCAGCGTGGTCGGCGTCTCCGGGTTGAACTTGTTGATCGCGTTGAAAGTCTTGTAGGGACCGCTCAGGTCTTCCGCGTCATACCAGCCGCCCACCACCAGCACCGCGCAATGCACGTTCTTCATGTGCTGCGAAAGGTCGCGCTGCTTCCAGTATGCGTCGTAGGTGGAGTGATAGGCTTGGTCGTTGAAGAGCCAGTTGGAGCCTTTCAGATACAGCTTGTCCAGGTTGGCGATGCTGCCCGCCTGAAGATAGAACTGATAATGATCCGGCGTGCCGAAGTCGAAGCCCACCGAGGGTTTGGGTGTCTCCGGATTGTGGCCGGGCTTGAAGAAGGCGTAGAAGCCGAAGTTGGCCGACAGCATGAACGTCCCGCCGTGATAGGCGTCGTCCCCCTGGAAGAGGTCCGTCATCGGCGCCTGCGGACTGGCCGCCACTAGGGCCGGGTGGGAGTCGATGATCGACGCCGAAGTGTAGAACCCGGGATAGGAGATCCCCCAGATGCCCACCTTCCCGTTGTTGTTGGCCACGTGCTTGAGCAGAAATTCGATGGTGTCGTAGGTGTCCGAGGCGTCGTCCACGTCCTGCGGCGACTTCTTCACGTCCACGTGCGGCCTCATCTCGACGAAATCGCCCTCGCTCATCCACCTTCCGCGCACATCCTGGTAGACGAAGATGTATCCGCCTTTTTCAAACTCATCCGATGGTCCCAGCCGGTGCGGGTACTGGTCCTCGCCGTAGGGACCTACGTTATAAGGCGTGCGGTCCATCAGAAACGGATAGGGCCCGCCCGCGGCGTCTTTAGGCACATACACCGCGGTGAACAGCCGTTTGCCGTCCCGCATGGGAATGCGGAACTCGTACTTGGTGTAGTGGGCGCGCACGTAGTCCTCAGTGGGCGCCGGTGGCGCAGCCTGCTGGGCTAGGAGCGCGCTGAACGCAAAGGCAAGAAAAGCCAGGACGGCGAGGGGAAATCGGCGCAACTTGAGCATCGTAAGCAAGAGTCTCCTGAGCAACCAGAGTACTCCAGCCTACCGCTGGTCGGGCAGTGCAACACCGCCTTCAGCCGGCGTTGCCCGTGCTCTTCGTTCCGCCACTTTTTCGTCGCAAGAACCGGGAATCCCATTTTTCTTGGTAGCCGGGCGCCGGACCGCGTTACCCTGTTTCCAAGCCCTTAATAGTTTCTCGCGCCTCCCAACGCCGAAGCTTAACCTTTTTACCGTAAAAAAAGGAGTCCCATGTCCACTGAGTACCGTAATTTTCTTGCGCTCCCATATGAGGAGCTTGAAGAGCTCAACCTGAATGCCAAGGCCGAGCGCGCCAGCCGCGTCGCGGCCGACGAGATCCGCGACAAGCGGCTCAAGTACCTGACCGACGAAAAGCGGATCAAGGCCGTGACGGTGCTCTTCAGTGACCTCGAGGGCCGTCTCCACCTGCTCGATTACGACAAGAAATTTCTCCTTGGCGCCTATGAGAACCTGACCTTCGACGGTTCCTCCATCCGCGGCTTTACGGCGCAGAAGGAAAGCGACCTGCGCCTGGGCATCGACTGGAGCGCCTTCTACTGGGTTCCTGCCGACGTCTTCGGCAACGGCAAGGTTGTCGTCTTCGGCACGGTTCTTGACAAGGACGGTACGGCCTATTCCGGCGACCTGCGCGGAGTGCTCAAGAACTACTCCGAGAAACTCTTCAACGAGAAGAAGTACACGCTCAACGCGGCCACTGAGATCGAGGGCTTCCTCTTTGCTGGCAAGGATGCGGAGCAGACGTACCACCAGACCGGCAAGTTCGAGTTCATCTCCGCAGGCGGCTACTACCACTCGCTGCCTCTCGATCCTCTGCGCCAGTTCATCGACACTGCCGCCGAAGTGCAGCGCGCCATGGGCTTCCAGAACGAGAAGGACCACCCGGAAGTCGCGCCCAGCCAGTTTGAAATCAACTACGGCTACGCTGAAGTGGTGGCCGCGGCCGACCAGATTCAGCTTTACAAGCTGCTGACCCGCCAGATCGCCACGAACATGGGCTATACCGCCTGCTTCCTGCCCAAGCCCGTTGTCGGCGTCAACGGCAGCGGCATGCACACGAATGTCTCCGTTTCCCAGGGCAAGACCAACCTCTTCTGGGATGAAAACGGCGAAGAGCAGCTCTCCACCTTCGGCTGGTCGTTCCTTGACCGCATCCTCACCCGCGCACTGGATCTCTGCCTCATCTTCAACCCCAGCGTCAACGCCTATCGCCGCCTGGACCCTCACTTCGAGGCGCCCAACCAGATTCGCGCCTCCGCCACCGATCGCGGCGCCATGGTCCGCGTGCCCATCGGCAACTCGCGCTCCATGCGTACCGAAGTGCGCGCCGTCGCGCCCGATGCCAACCCCTACCTGACCCTCTATTCGATCTTCAAGACCGGAATCGACGGAGAGATCTCCACGGCCAACGACCTGCGTGCTGGAGGCCGTTACCTGCCCGACAACATCCAGGACGCGATCGCGGACTTCAAAAACTCGAAGTGGATCGCCGAGATTCTGGGTGCCGATGTGCAGGGCCGATATGCTGACCTGAAGCAGGGCGTGGCCAACCGCTCCCCGCGCGAGCTGGGCGCCATCGTCAAGGGCTCCGAAGTCCAGTTCCACCACGCGGTTTATAACCAGTCTCTCTGGAACCAGTTCTAGGGCGAAACGCACCGAAACTCAACCAAACAAAGCAGAGAAACACAAAGCGGCGCAGCCAGCAAAGGCCGCGCCGCATTTGTTCTTGTCCTGGGTCGATAGTTGGTTAGAACTCCGTGTCCCGCACTCTTTCCCCATTTCCTCATGGCTCCCTTATGTCCCCGGTGCTACAAGCTAAACAACAGGGAATCAGCGCTTGCGGCCCGGAAGCCTGAGCGGAACCTGGAGACGCGTCCTCCCACCCGATGCGCGCCTTCTTCACCGTCGCCCTGAATCTTGAACGAAGGAAGCCCGCACCCATGAGCGCCGGACCTCCAATGGAATTGGATACGCTCTTCGGAGACTATCTTCTCGACCACGCCTTCGACGAGATGCGCGAGGCCACGGGCGAGGTGCGTCCCCACTACCGCGCCCTGGCTGAAACCCTGGCCCGCCTGCCCCACGACGAGTTGCAGCGACGCAAACAGTCGGCAGACCTTGCCTTCCTTACCCAGGGCATCACCTTCACTGTTTACGGCCGCGACGAGGGCACTGAACGCATCTTTCCTTACGATTTGTTGCCACGACTCATCACTGCCCAAGAGTGGGACCGCATCGAGCGCGGCCTCACCCAACGCATCACCGCGCTTAATCTCTTCCTGCGCGACGTCTATTCCGACGCTAAAATCCTCAAGGACCGCATCATTCCCCGCGAACTGGTCTACAGTTGCAAACATTACCGTCGCCAGATGCGCGGTCTCCAGGTTCCGCGTAATGTCTACATTGCCGTGGTCGGCTCGGACCTCCTTCGCCTCAACACCGGCGAGTTCGTGGTTCTCGAAGACAATCTCCGCGTCCCCTCCGGTGTCAGTTACATGCTCACGAATCGCCGCGTGATGAAGCGAACCTTCCCGCGTCTCTTCACCAGTTACGGCGTCCGCCCAATCGAGCATTACCCGCAACTGCTGCTCGCCACGCTGCGCTCACTGGCTCCCGAGGGCCGCCCGGAGCCGAACATTGTCCTGCTCACCCCCGGCGTCTTCAACTCCGCTTACTTCGAGCACACCTATCTCGCCCGCCAGATGGGCATCGATCTTGTCGAAGGCCGCGATCTGGTCACCCACGACAACGTCGTCTACATGCGCACCACCGACGGTCTAAAGCGCGTCGACGTCATTTATCGCCGCGTCGACGACGACTTCAGCGATCCGCTCGTCTTCCGCTCCGATTCGTCGCTGGGCTGCGCCGGCCTCTTCAACGCCTATCGCGCCGGCAATGTTACCGTGAGCAACGCCTTCGGCACTGGCCTGGCCGACGACAAGGCGGTCTACGCTTATGTGCCGCGCATGATCCGCTACTACCTCGGCGAAGAGGCGATTCTGCCCAACGTGGAAACCTACCTGCTCAGCGAAGAGAAGGAACGCCGCCACGTCCTCGCCAATTTGGATAAGCTGGTGATCAAGGCTGTTGGCGAGAGCGGCGGCTATGGAATGCTCATCGGGCCGCACTCCACTGCCGCGCAACGTGAGGAATTCGCCCGCCAGATCGAAGCCAATCCGCGCAACTACATTGCCCAACCCACGCTGGATTTTTCCCGCGCTCCCTGTCTGGTCAACGACGCTTTGGAGCCGCGGCACGTGGACCTGCGCCCCTACATCCTCTTCGGCGACAAGGTCAACATCGTCCCCGGCGGCCTCACCCGCGTGGCTCTTGAAAAAGGCTCGCTGGTGGTGAACTCGTCGCAGGGCGGCGGCAGCAAAGATACATGGGTTTTGCAACAGTAATTCACTCACGAATGCAGGGGAGCAAACGATGTTATCGCGTGTGGCCGACAGTCTCTACTGGATGAGCCGCTACCTGGAGCGGGCGGAAAACACCGTGCGCCAGTTGGATGTCACCATGAGTCTGATGCTCGACACGGGCGGCACCAGCGCGGAACAGCGTTGGCGGCGGCTGCTGGCCTCTCTCGGCAAGCCCGCGGGCCTGGAGTGGAACGGCGACCTCGAAGCCATGACCTCCGCCCTGGTCTTCGACAGCCTCAACCCCGCTTCAATCACTTTTTGCGTCAACGGCGCGCGCGAAAACGCTCGCCAGGTGCGCGAGGAAATCTCCAGCGAGCAATGGCAGCGCCTCAACCGACTCTTCCATCAGGTGCACGCGCCCGGCGCACAAGAGCAGTTTGCCTCCAATGTCAACGACACGCTGGCCTCCATCCTTGACGGCATTCACCTCTTCAAAGGGGTCAGCGACACCACCATGATTCACAGCCAGGGCTGGCAGTTCATCCGCCTGGGCCGCTATCTTGAGCGCGCCTACGCCTCCGCCACCCTGCTTGAGGTCTACCAGCCCGACCTTCTCCACCTGGCCGAGGGTGACACCACCGGCTATCAGTATCTTGAGTTGGTCGGTTTGCTCCGCTGTTGTACCTCGTTTGAAGCTTATTGCCAGGTCTACACGGCCGATCTCACACCCGACCGCATCCTCGAGTTCCTTCTGCTCAATCGCGATTTCCCCCATGCCATCCGCTACTCCGTCGATTGCCTCAATGACTCCATTGAATCGATCCAGCGCACTGGCGGACGCCGCCCTCCCGAGGAGTTGACCGCGGGCATCGGCCGTCTCCACGCCATGCTCGGCTACACCAGCATTACCGAGATTCTGAGCGGCAATCCCTCCGCCTTCCTGCACACCATTCGCGAGCAGTGCATGCGCATCCACGAGTACATCTACCGCTACTATGTGCACTACTCGATTCAGTCCGCGCTGTCGGTTTAACCGGGAGATTCCATGAACTTCTATTCCATTCGCCATCTCACCCGCTTCCGCTACTCCGAGCCCATCAGCGAGAGCATCATGGAGACGCGCATGCACCCGCGCTCCGACTCCTCGCAGCACTGCCTTAACTTCTCGCTCTCCGTCAGCCCCCGCTGCCGCGTCTTCACTTACCGCGATCATCAAGGCAACAACGTTCAGCACTTCGACATTCCCGGCGAACATAACCAGTTGGTCATCGTCGCCGAGTCAGTCATCGAGCAACAAGTGCTCCAGGATGTGCCCGCTTTTCTTGGCCCCGATGCCTGGAGCGCCCTCGACGAACTCGTCGATTCCGGCGACTATTGGGAGATGCTTCTGCCCTCCACCTTCGCCGTCGAAACTCCCGCTGTCACCCTGTTGGCCCGCCAGTTAGGCATCACCCGCCGCGACGACCCCCTCATCCTTTCCCTCGAGCTCAATCAGAGGCTCTTCGATTACTTCGAATACGTACCCCGCTCCACCCGCGTCGACTCCCCCATCGATGAGGCCATCGTCAGCGGCAAAGGCGTCTGCCAGGATTTTGCTCACACCATGATCGCCCTCCTTCGCCACGTGCGCATTCCCGCGCGCTATGTATCCGGCTACCTCTACCGCAGCCGCGAAGACCACGACCGCTCCACTCCCGATGCAACTCATGCCTGGGTGGATGTGCTGCTGCCGCAGCTCGGCTGGGTGGGCTTCGACCCCACCAACAACCTCATCGCTCATCATCGCCACATCCGCACCGCCGTCGGCCGCGATTACGCGGATGTGCCTCCCACTCACGGCATCTTCCGCGGTCAGACAGAGAGCGAGCTTTATGTGGCCGTCCACGTCGAAGCCAGTGCCGAGCCACCGGCTCTCGACCGCCAACTTCCCATTCCCGAAGACTGGAGCGTACTGGTCGAGCGAGCCCAGCAGCCCCCCGCGCGTCCAGTTCAATTAATCGACCTCCAGCAAATGCAGCAACAGCAATAATCTCAGCTCTTTGAGCCGCTCGAAGGCCTCCGCACCCGCGTCCCTATTGGCGACTATTTTGCCTGCGCTGGTTGTATTTTTAGCCAAAAGCGACGAATATATATACATACAGCCACAATGCTGACTCCGCCGTTGCGTGTGTGACCGCGACCGAGGGAACCGTGTTCCTTCTCTCCGCCGGCAGGAGTTGCCTTCGCGAGGGCAGTCTTTACCAGCACAAACCAACCCCACTCGTGACCGGTCATTCGGCCGCAAGTCGTTACCGCACGCGTGTGCCGCTGCGCCAGCTCAAACGGTTTTGCTCGTTGTTCGATGCGTAGACCCCTGCGGGTGAGTGGCTCGTTCGTCAATCCGGGCCCTTGGAAATGTTCCTTGTCTCCGGGGCAGAAGAAAAAACACCAGCCAGCACGGCGCCACTGACGCCAAACAAGCTGGAGAAACAATTAGCAACTGCAATGCAATAAATTTTGGAGGAATAGCCGTGAAACGTTCTCTATGGGGGTGGGTGCTCTGTTGCATCCTTGCCACCGCCGCTTTCGCATTTGGACAAACCGCTTCGACCTCGCTCCGCGGTGTTGTCAAGGACCCCAGCGGCGCGCTGGTTCCAGGGGCGAATGTCACCCTCGTCGACAAGGCCAATGGCAAAACGCTTGGGGCCACCGCCAATGACGCCGGCTTCTATGCTTTTGCCCAGATCCCCCCGGCCCGGTACACCATTACTGTCGCGGCCAACGGATTCGGAATTCAGAGCAAGACCGCTGAACTACTGGTCAACCAGCCGGCCACCATCGACTTCACGCTTACCGTCGAAGCCAGCTCCGTTACCGTCGATGTCAGCGCGATTGCGCAGACTCTGAATACCTCTGACGCTACCCTGGGAGATTCGGTTGGCAATGTGACCATCGAAGCGCTTCCCATGGAAGGCCGGGACCCCGTCTCTTTGCTCACTCTACAGCCGGGTGTCCTCTACCTCGGCAATCCTGAAGAAAACTCCACCGTTGACAGCCGCTCGGGCTCGGTCTCTGGCGGCCGGTCCGACCAGGGCAACGTCACCCTCGACGGCATGGACGACAACGACCAGATCGCCGGAGCGGCCTTCACCGGCGTCCTCCGCGCCACCCTCGATTCGACCGAAGAGTTTCGCGTCACCACCTCCAACAGCACGGCCGATGCCGGCCGCAGTTCCGGTGCGCAGGTCTCCATCGTCACCAAGAGCGGCGGCAACAATCTCCACGGCGCGCTCTATGAGTACTACCGTCCCACCAACACCGTCGCCAACCAGTGGTTCAACAAGAACACGCAGATCAATCTGGGTGAGCCGAACGTTCCCCAAAAATACGTTATGAATACCTTCGGCGGCTCCTTGGGCGGCCCCATCAAGAAGGACAAGCTCTTCTTCTTCTTCAACTACGAAGGCCAGCGCAAGGCGATCGACGATGTGGTCACCCGGACGCTTCCCACGCAGCAGTTCTATCAGGGTTCGCTCGGCTATCAGGATGCCAACGGCACGACGCAGTGGATCAACGCTGCACAGGTGACCGCCCTCGATCAGATGCCCGATCCCACCTATGGTTCGCCCGACACCTGCGCCGCCTCCACCAGTTGCGGCCCGAACTCCAGCGTTCTGGCCTACTACGGCTCTGTGGCCGCCAAGAGCATGTATGGCACGGCGCCCACGGCGGGCGACGGCATCAACAACGCCGGTTATATCTTCGCCTCGCCCGCGCCTTCCACGCTGAACACCAGCATCGGCAAGATTGACTACAGCCTGAGCGCCACGCAGCACATCTTCGCCCGTGGCAACCTGCAGAAAGACACGCAGTCCGGCGACCAGAATCTGCCCGGCCAGCCTGCTTCCAGCATGCACCTGGACAACACCAAGGGCCTGGCCTTCGGCCACACATGGACGCCTACCTCCAACCTCGTCAACGATCTGCGCTGGGGCTACATCCGCCAGGGTTATTCAACCCGCGGTATCGGCACCGGCACGGGTGACTGGGTCTCCTTCCGCTTCCTTTCCCAGCCCGAGGCGCAAACCCGGTCCACGGTGGTCAACGTCCCGGTCCAGAACATTACCGACAACCTGACCTGGACCAAGGGCACTCACACCTTGAGCATTGGCGGTAACTGGCGCGGCATTCAGAACAATCGCGGCAGCGACGCCAATTCCTACTCCGGCGCCAGCACCAACCCGTATTGGATGGACAACGTCCCGAACGATCCCTCCATGCTCGGCTCCAATATCGCCGCGGTCGGAAACGGCTTTGCCAACTCTTACGAAATCGCCTACGCCACACTGATGGGCACCGTGCCTGAGAGCACCCAGCGCTATAACTACTCGGTGACCAGCGCCACCTCCGGCACGCTCTTCTCTGACGGAGCCATGATCAACCGTCATTTCAAGGCCAACGAGTTTGAGTACTTCCTGCAGGACTCCTGGCGCGTGACGCCCACCCTGACGGTCACCTACGGCGTGCGCCACTCCATTCTTCAGGCGCCGTATGAGACCAAGGGCCAGCAGATTTCCCCCACCGTCGACACGCATGAGTGGTTCCTGAAGCGCGCTTCTGCGGCCGCTCAGGGCGACACTTTCGAAGATCCGCTCTCCTTCGCTCCCAGCGGCAAGGCCAACAATCGTCCCGGTTACTGGGCCAAGCAGAAGGCGAATTTTGCTCCCCGCCTTTCTGCCGTCTACGCGCCCGATACCAAGACCACCATCCGCGCCGGCGCCGGCATGTACTTCGATCACTTCGGCCAGGGCATTGTGAATTCCTTTGACCAGCAAGGCTCCTTTGGCCTCAGCAATTCTGTCGTTTCTCCGGCCTACACGGACTCCTTCCAGAACGCGCCGCGTTTCACTGGTGCGCAAGCCATTCCGGCCACGGGCTGCCCCAATCCGGCATCCACCGTCAGCTATCCCTACTCGCCCATTTCCAGCGCGGACGGGTCGTCTTTGGCGCTAAGCTGCGGCCTGGCCATTACCTGGGGCATCGACAATCATCTGAAGACGCCTTACGCCTACTCCTTCGACTTCTCCCTGCAGCGCGAGTTGCCCGGCGGGTTCGAGGCTGAAGCCAACTACGTCGGCCGCCTCGGCCGTCATCTGTTGGAGCAGCTCGATCTGGCTCAGCCCGTCAACATGGTCGACAAGAAGGGCGGTGGCGACTATTTCCACGCGGCTGCTGCGCTCTCCAAGATTTCCGATCAGAACGGCGGAAATACGAACGCAACCGTTGCCGCTATTCCTTACTTTGAAGACATGTTCCCCTTCATGGCCGCGAACGGCACCAGCGCCACGCAGAACATCTATTCGAACCTGTGGGCAACCAACCGTTACGGCGGCGGCGAGACCAACGCACTCTACGATCTGGATCTCTACGCCAATCCCAACGGTCCTCAGTTCCAGTTCTTCCAGAGCCAGTTCTCTTCGCTTTATGCCTGGTCCTCCATCGGCACCAGCTCTTACAACGGCCTGCAGTTTACCTTGCGCCATCCTTCCACGCACGGCCTGACTGCTGACCTCAACTACACCTTCTCCAAGTCCCTCGACATGGGTTCGGGTGCGGAGCGCTCCAACGAGTTCTCTACCGACTCCTTCGGCGGCTCTGCCATCCAGAACAGCTGGAACCCCAAATTGAACAAGGGCGTCTCCGACTTCGATACCCGCAGCCTCATCACCACCGATTGGGTCTATGCGCTGCCGGTTGGCCGCGGCAAGGCCATCCTGGGCGGCGCAAACCGCGTTACCGGGATCCTGCTCGGCGACTGGCAGTTGTCAGGCCTGGCGCGCTGGGCCAGCGGCCTGCCTTTCAGTGTCTATGAGCCTGGCTATTCGACCGACTGGGAGCAGGGCGGAATGGGCGTTCTTACGGCCAAAGTCAAGGTGAAGAGGCACATCGTCAACGGCATTCCCCATGTATTTGCTGGAGAAACGGCCACGGCCATCAACAATGGCGTCAGCAATGGCACGCCGATTCGTCTGCCCTATCCTGGGGAAGCCGGCCAGCGCAATGTCTTCCGCGGCGATGGATACCTCGACGTGGACTCGTCGCTGGCCAAGACCTGGGCTCTGCGCGAAGAAATGAAGCTGAAGTTTGCCGCCGAAGTTTACAACGTCGGCAACAACGTCCGCTTCGACGACAGCCCGCTGAACCTCAACGGCAATCTGACGCAGGGAACCTTCGGCGCTTACGGCGGCACGCTGACCACCTATCGCCGCATGCAGTTCGGCCTGCGCCTGGATTTCTAACGTTCAACGCAGATCCCGCACCCAACGAACCGGCCGGAGCAGAAGCTCCGGCCGGTTTGTTTTTGCCTCCGGACAGCTCTAAAAAAATCTGTTTGAGCGCTTCCAAAATGGTTCGATCTGGAGCTGAATGGACCTTGGCCGAAATCACGCCGGAGCGAAAAAAAAGGGAGTATTTTGGTGTCGATTTGGGGCATTTTCGGCCCAAAAATGGCAAAAAATGGCCAAAAAAGGGCCAAAATCGGGGGTTTGCTGTTACTAGTCAGTTAACTATGTGTTTTTGTATGTTATTCATTCAGTGCTACTTACGCGATTTTTAGAGGCGCTAAGTCTGATAATAATCAATAGGGGGGTGGGGGGTAAGGCGATTTTTGGCTCGTTTTTGAGCCGGAATCGACCTTAAAAAAGGTCTTTCCGAGGACTGTGGCAGCCAGAAAATGTTCGTCGCTCAGAGCAAGCGTGGACGAGGACGTCCACGCTACAGCCGACCGGGAGGTCGGCGTTACTCTCCGACCGCGTTACTCCCCGGTCTTGACGTCACTAGAGCTTTTCTAATTCAAGTATTTACATTAATGCGATAATATTCTTGCCAGGAGAGAGGAGGCAGGATGCAATCGTATTCTCAGGATTTGCGTGAGCGCGTGTTGTGGGCACTGGATCGCGGTGAGAGACCGAGTTCGATTGCGCGGCGTCTGGAAGTGAGCCGCGTCTGGGTTTATCAGGTTCGCGACCGGGTGCAGAAGTTGGGCAAGCGGACCAGTTTTCAGATCGGCGGCCATCGCCGTTCACGAGTTGCAGAGATGGAATCAGTGTTGCGCGCCTGGATCGAAGCAGAGCCAGACCTGACGTTGTCGGAATTGTCCGCACGTTTGGCCAAGCAGGATGTTTTCATCAAGCCCGGGGCACTGTGGCATCAGTTGAACAAATGGAATCTCACCTTCAAAAAAAACCCTGCACGCCAGCGAGCAAGAGCGCGAGGACGTACAGCAAGCACGGCGAGCCTGGGCTGAAGCTTTGCCGGGGATGGATGTAGAAAAGCTTGTATTTATTGATGAAACTTGGACATCGACCAGCATGACGCGACGTTGTGGGCGTGCTCCCAAGGGCAAACGGTGCATCGCCTCCGCACCGCACGGGCACTGGAAGACGACCACCTTTGTGGGTGCTCTGCGCCGCCGAAGACTAACCGCGCCAATGGTTACGGACGGACCGATCAACGGGGAGATGTTTCTCGCTTATGTGCGCGAATTTCTGTGCCCAACATTGCACCCGGGAGACATCGTCATCCTCGACAACCTCAGCAGCCACAAGGTGTCAGGTGTAGAGGAAGCGGTCCGTGCGACAGGCGCCACCTTGCTCTATCTGCCTCCCTACTCTCCCGACTTCAATCCAATCGAAAAGTTCTTTTCCAAACTCAAAGCACTGCTCCGCAAAGCAGCCAAACGATCCATCGACGCTCTTTGGAAGGAAATCGGTGACCTGCTCAATGCCGTTACGCCAGGCGAGTGCTCGAACTTCTTTGCCTCATGCGGATATGTAAACACTTAAATCGAAAACGCTCTAGCCCGCCCAGATCCGATGCATCGATGCTTCGACCGGAGAATCGCTTTCTGAAGTCGACAATCAGTGGCTGTTCATTCCTTGTCCCGGTTAGCACAATGGTCACATCGTTTTGGATTCCGCTGAGAGCGGCGGCAAGGTCGGCGAAGCGCTCTGTGGACCAGCGGCGATACTGAGCGCTTGGTCCAACTCCGAGATGCATTGCGACGACACGGCTTCCCGCGTCCGCCCCGATGTGCTTGCGCCACCACGAACGGACCCACGTTTCCGATTCCGAAGAACAGGACAGAGGAACCGTCATCAGTGGCTCGGATAGGCCCGGATCCAGCACACGTCCAAGCTGGACAAAGGCGCTCCACATGGATTCATTTTCGCGAAGTTGAATCGGGTGAGTGAACATCCGGCCGCGTGGACTTGGTTCCGAAGGAATAAACCCGACACGTACCGGAATGGAAGTTGCCCTTGCGAAGGCCGCGGTCAGCAGCGAGTGTTGCTCGAAGTCGATGACCGCATCATACCGACGACTTCTGATCTCCCGAAGAGTGGCCAGTGCCTTGCCCATACCGTCTGCGTTTGAAGAGTACATAAAAGCTCTTCCCTGGCTTCCGCAAGTCATCATTTCTGCCGTGCGTTTCTCGACCAGAAAATCGAACTCCATGCCGGGATTGCGCTCGCGGAGCCGTTCCACGAGCGAACGGGCCAGAACAGCTTCTCCCATCCCTCCGAATTTCAGCACCAGAACTTTCCGCGGTGGCTCGCTCTGGGGCAGCCCCACTGGGCTCGGAAACAGCGGAGCAGCCAGCCGCATGAGATTCTCACAAATCGCATGAACAGGACGATAACGATACGTAAACAGCCGCATAGATCAATTCACCAAATAGGTTCGGATCAGTATCTTAATCATACCGCGCTCACCGTGTGCGCAAATGCGTTCTGACTGCCTGGTTGCGACGGTATCTCCCCATACTTCCCACCAGCGACGGGTCAACCTACCAATGTGCAGAAGCAAATATCGCTTCACGAACCATTCACCTCATGCCACGCTGATGGGTCTAACATCGAAGTTTTGACTGGAAGTTATCCGATATCATTTGCCGCGGAAACGACCTGAGTGCACCCAGAAACCAGCCAACGACCGGCATAACTCCCATCGCATCCGAATCTGGCGCGCGAGGGTAAGCCGTTTGTTGCCGGTCGCATTACTCTCATGTCGCCGATAGAGCACAAGGGTACGATCGATATACAGCGTCTTGCCACCTGCAAGCGCGTTCGAAGCGCCTATCCACAAATCGTGAAATACATCAACCCCGTTAGGAAAAGGCAAGATCCTTGCGCGAATTCCACTGCGAAAAGCCATGGTGCACCCCAGATAGCTGCAACGGAGAACATTGGCCACCACTCCCGGTCGGAACTTTCCCCTCTGCGCATAGTAGGAGGAGCCAATGGGAGCGTCACCTTCATCGATCAACGCAGCATCAGAGGCCACTATGTCGACATCGGGAAACAACTGGAAAGCCCGAAGTACGGTTGAAACCTTGTTCGCCGCCCAAAGATCGTCTTGGTCTGCAAGAAACAGAATCTGCCCGGAGGCGGCGCGAATGGCGTCTTCAAAAGTGTGTGCAACTCCCAGATTGCACTCATGCCGATGCAGCCGGATACGTGCATCGTGAAACCTCTCAATGATCGCGCAGGTATCATCCGTAGAACCGTCATCCACAATAACCAGCTCGTCACTTTCAGATAGCTGATCGAGTATCGACTTGATTTGTGCCGCAATGTATCGCTCGCCGTTGTACGCGGCCATGCAGACGGAAATCCCCATGCAAATGATCCCCCAACCCCAGCGCTAACTCTGCATCGGCTCTCTCTCATGCTCGGAGGAGGCTAGCCTGCACTTAACGGATCGTTCCCAGGTCTCCATGCGATGCTTTCGCGTATAAAACAGTCTTCTACACAGGAACCGAAAGGCTATTCTACTATAAGCCAAGCTCCCCCCCCGCCCCCAGAACTTATAGAACGACCGGTATAGGAATTTTACGAGCAGTTGCACATCGGCTGCCCGGCCCATGCATTCGTCGCAGTATGCGGATTCCGCACCCAGAATAGCTTCATATCTCTCAAGAGGCACTCTATGTTTCATATCCTGGACCGAGAGCTCGTGTTCTACACAAATATTCCCCGCGACAAAGACGCGCAGGCCATTCGACTGAAGTCGATGGTACATAACGGCATCGCTGTAGTCCAACCAGAACCGCGGATCGTACCCGCCAACCGATCTCAGCGCGCTCACTTTGAACATCGAAGCCGAATTCACAGCTGACGTTGAATTCTCCAATGAGATGCCTACAAACCCCTCTGGAAATTTCTTAGGGAAAGCCGTATATGACCCCGCATTCGGCGATATAAGTACACCACTGTCGTAAATCGTTGGAACAATCACGGCGACCTGCTTCAGCGTGGACACGAATGCCGCGGTATCCCCAATCTTGCTTAGAAAGTCGATGGGAAGCTGGGTATCCTGATCCAAGGTAAGCAGCCAATCATAACCTTCTTGATGCGCTATCTCCAAGGCTCGATTGTAGGCAGCTGCGAGCCCTCTGTTCTCGCCGGGCGATTCGTAACTGCTTCCTTCAGGGGATTCCGCAGACGTCTGCCCCCCCGGCGTATTGTCATAGAAAAACAATTTCAAAGACAGCTTGCCCGCCGGAGCGTTTTTTCTCGCGGCCTCGAGTGTTTGAAAACTGATAGAGTCTTGCGGGTCCATCCTATATAGAACGATCACCGCAAGCATTCTAATCGGGACCGAATTGAATGATTCAACCAACAACTGCCTCCTTCTTGCCGAGTGAAGCTCCGTGATGGATTCCACTGCCCTGTTTGCGATGGAAGATGCCCCCTGCGGAGTTGCAAACCTCCGTCTGTGCGGCTTGAAAACACAGCAAAACATATACAAAATAGAAGTATCTGGGCTGGATCACCAGCGACACCGCCATGACCACGCATCCCAACACGGCGAAGTAGATAAGATCAGACCTAACCCTCAAGGCGCGTTTCTTAACCAGAACGAAGAAAACGACTGCGGTCGCCAAATTATTCAAAAGTCCCGGTAGGGACACTCATCACTGAGCGCCCCCCGGACAGATCCGGACGAGCGGAATTACCGCATCCGGCTCCCACCTTGGGTGAGGACGCCGAGACGC
>Ga0302140_10003969_pt1 | contig 18863 bp, 14 predicted proteins | sample I_Bog_E1_1_FD_202095 | JGI IMG/M metagenome (GOLD analysis project Ga0302140, IMG submission 202095) | Peat permafrost microbial communities from Stordalen Mire near Abisko, Sweden - I_Bog_E1_1 | ecosystem: Environmental > Terrestrial > Soil > Wetlands > Peat | place: Sweden: Abisko, Stordalen... | reverse complement strand
TCCATCAGAACTTTGCCGCTCACGATCTCGGAGTAGCCGGCGCTGCTTGTGTCGCCGAGGCGCGCGTACTCCAATAGATCGTCCAGCAGCTTTTCCATGCGCTTGACCCGGCCTCGAATGAGGTTCATATTTTCGCGGGTGTCGGCGTTGAGATGGGGCGCCAGATCCTCCTCCAGCCATTTCGAGGCGTTTTCGATGACGCGTAGTGGCGCCTTGAGATCGTGCGAGGCGACATAGGCGAAATTCTCCAATTCGCAATTCGCGGCGGTCAGCTGCGCTGTGCGTTCAGCAACCTGCAGTTCCAGAAACTCTTCGGCTTTGGTACGGCGCGCCGTTTCGACGGTTAGTTGTTGAAACCGTTCCTCGCTACGCGCGCGCGAGCGGCGCAACGCTTCGTTGAGGAGCGTGATGAACGTCGAAACGATCACGAACGCGATGGCGGCAATGGCATCGCCCGAATTAGCCATGCGTAAGTCGTATAGCGGTGGAATCACGAAGTAATCGGCGGCGAGCAGGCTGAGCGTGGCGGCCAAAATTCCCGGGCCCAAACCGCCGAACCAGGAGGCAAACATAACGGCGGGGAAAAAGGTAATGTACGGAGCGACGGCTCCCATGTAGGAGTTAAGGACCAAACGGACGCCGAGCCCGACGGTGACGGCGCCGGCGGCGGCGCCGTATTTGAGAGCCCAGATCCGGGAGCTTTGGCTAATGCTCACGCCGCCTCCCGGCGCAGGCGTTGCTCTTTCGGCCACGTGAAGCGGAACGTGCTGCCTTGCCCTTCGCTCGACTCGACATTAATGACGCCGCCGAAGATTTCGACGTTTTTGCGCACCATGGCTAGGCCCATGCCGCTGCCCTCCACCTGATCTCTAGGCCGCAACGTCTGGAACATATTGAAAATCTGCTGATGAAAACGCGGCGCGATGCCAGGACCATCGTCCCTGACGGCAAATGCATAATGTGAACCGCAATCTTCTACCGATACATCAACACGCCCCTCCGGCTTGTCGTGGTGCTTGATCGCGTTGCTGACCAGGTTGAGCAGAATTTGCTGCAGGGGCATGCGATTAACCCGTATGGCGGCGAAATTGGGACTGACTGACACCGTGAAGCGGGCTGGTGAAAGCAAGCCGAGGATGTTGTCCATCAGTTCATCTCCGGAGACGATTTCGGCGAACCGCTCGTCGGTTTTTTTGCCGATGCGCGCATATTCGAGCAGGTCGTCCAGCAGTTTCTCCATGCGTCTCACCCGGCCGCGCAGCAACGACATGCTTTCCTGCGTCTCCGCCGTCAGATGCTCGGCGAGATCTTCCTCCAGCCATTGCGAGGCGTTATCGATCACGCGTAGCGGGGCCTTCAAATCATGAGAAGCGACATAGGCGAACAGCTCTAGCTCCTTGTTGGCGGCTTCCAGTTGAGCCGTGCGTTCACTCACTCGCTGCTCCAGCACCTCATTGAATCGCCGGATGGTCTCCTCCGTGCGCTTGCTTTCCGTGACGTCGACAATAGCGCTCAACACCATCAGCCCTTCTTCGGTCTGAATCGGATTGAGGCCGATTTCCACCGGAAATTCGCTGCCGTCCTTGCGGCGGCCGTACAGTTCGCGACGTGTGCTCATCGGCCGTACCGCTGGGTTCAGTTGTCCCGGACCCGCGAAGAAATCCGCGCGGTTGCCCGGGTGCCGGCCGCGGAAGCGCTCGGGCACCAGCAATTCGACCGCCTCTCCCAGCAGTTCGTCGCGGCTATAGCCGAATAGCTTTTCTGTCTGCCCGTTCACCAGCGTGATGCGGCCAGTCTCGTTGATCAGGACCATCGCGTTCGGCGCCGATTCGACAACTTGCCGAAACCTCTCCTGAGCCCGCAAGAGCCCGCTAATGTCCCGCGAAATATCGGAAGCACCCACAATCTTTCCATTGGCATCGCGCAGGGGGGAGACGGTCAGTGATGTGTGCACAGGTTGGCCGTCCTTGCGAAGCCGGGTTGTCTGCAATTGGCGGACGCCGGAGTTTCTACCTAACCCCGCCAGCAAATTCGCTTCTTCCTCCACCTTATCGGGCGGGATGATGAGATTAATAGATCGGCCGATGGCTTCCCCCGCGCTGAAGCCAAAGATGCGTTCAGCCCCTGCATTCCAGGTCGTGATAATGCCGTCCGGGGTCTTGCTGATAATGGCGTCGTCGGAACAGGCGACGATGGCGGCGAGCAGCGAATCTTTCTCCGATGACTGCCGCCACTGGGCCGGGGTCGGGAGCTCGGCAATCTGGGGAATGAGGCGAAGCAGCAGAAATGCCGTCGCCAGCGAGACAAGGGCAGTGATGGCCTTGATCATTCCCTCAAAGCGATAAATGGGCGTCCACAGCGTGAGGATGGCGAGCGCGTGCGTGGCGCCGCAGCTCAGGATGAACGCGGCAAAGAGGAAGAAGAGCCAGTGGAAAGAAACGTCCTTCCGTTTTTGGGCGAGTCGGATTAAGCCCAAGGGGATAAGGGCGTAGGCGAACGCAATCAGCCCGTCTGAGACGACATGCAACCAAACCACCGGCGGCGACCGCAAGCACAGCACATGCGGCATGAAATCAGTGTGAAAGAGGTCGCGGAAAAATTCGGCCATGGCGTGTCGTCACTTACGCTTCCGGCGCCCTGTGGAGTATTTGTTTTGCCGGAAAGATCTCCAAGTTAGTAGTTGAAGATTGGCCCCAGTAATTCTCAGGGCTTGCGATACATCAGGATTATCGACAGCGCCTCGCTGCTTGGTTAAGGATTTTCTTAGCTTAGGAGAGCAGCAATTCCAGATCTTCCTTCTGAAGATTCTTGATGACGCTATTGTCCTGGCTGATGATGGCGCTGGCTAGGTCGCGCTTGGTCTTTTGCAGATCGAGCACTTTTTCCTCCACCGTATCGCGCGCAATCAAACGATACGCGAACACTTGTTGCGTTTGGCCGATGCGGTGAGCGCGGTCTACCGCCTGAGCCTCGACGGCGGGATTCCACCACGGGTCAAGTAGGAAAACGTAACCGGCGGCGGTTAAATTCAGTCCCAAACCGCCAGCCTTCAGACTGATCAAAAATAGCTTGCAGTTGGGATCGTTCTGAAAACGTTCTACGGCAGCTTGCCGGTCACGCGTCGCACCATCGAGGTATTCGTAAACAACGCCTTCCTCATCTAGATGATCGCGCACGATTTTCAAGAACTTGGTGAATTGCGAAAAGACGAGAGCCTTGTGACCCTCGGCCGTAACCTCGCGCAATTGCGCCAACAGCACATCCATCTTGGCGCTGGCATCGTCCGCGCGTTTGGCGTCGATCAAGGCCGGATGGCATGCCGCTTGGCGCAGGCGAAGCAACGCTTCGAGCACCTGAATCTTCGCTTTACCCATACCTTCTTTGGCGATTTTGCCGAGCAGGGTATTGCGGTAGTGCTCGCGCAGTTCGTTGTAGAGCTTGCGCTGCGGCGGTTTGAGCTCGCAGTAAATGGTCTGCTCCGTTTTGGGCGGCAGCTCGCGCGCGACTTGCTCTTTGGTGCGGCGCAGAATAAAGGGCCGCAACGCGTGCGCCAGCAGTCGCAAACTATCTTCGCTGACGTTGCGCATATTGCCGCCGGCGATTTTAAACACGCTGGCCGCATTCAGCATGCCCGGATTGAGAAATTCAAACAGTGAAAAAAGCTCGCCTAAATGGTTTTCGACCGGCGTGCCGCTCAGCGCCAGCCGATGGGAACCTTTGAGCAGCCGCACTGCCTTGGCCGATTCTGTCCCCGAGTTCTTCACCGCTTGCGCTTCGTCCAGAATCAGGTAATCGAATTCAATATCTTTCAGGCGCGGCGCATCGCGGCGGAGAGTTCCATAGGTGGTGAGAACCACGTCAAAGCCGGCAAACGTTTCGCCGCTCCGCTCCGCGCCCGTGTAATCCAACAGGCGCAAGTTAGGGGTAAAGCGCGCCGCTTCCTCTTGCCAGTTGAAGACCAGCGAGCGCGGCATCACCACCAACGACGGCGGCAGGGGCTGCCCTTGTTCTCGCAATTCGCGGCGCGTCTCAAGCAGCGCCAAAACTTGCGCCGTTTTGCCAACACCCATATCGTCGGCCAGGCACCCGCCAAACGACAAGCGGCGCAGGAATTCCATCCAGCCCAAGCCTTCGCGCTGATAATCGCGCAATTGGCCCCTGAAGCCCGCCGGTTGTGCGGCAGGCTCAATGCCCGCGAAGGTATTTAGCTGCTCGCGCACCCGAGAGAAAGCTTGATCACAGGAAACTTCCGGCTGTGCCGCCAGCAGCGCGTCCAATAGGCCCGCCTGATTGCCGCGAAAACGGATATGGCCGTTTTCGGAAGTGCCGAGGCCGGCCACCAGGCCGATGCGGGTAAGCCATTCTTCGGGCAACACCCCATAAGTGCCGTCGCCCAGTCGCACGGTGTTTTCGCCGCGCCGCACCGCCTCGAGCAATTCCGGCAGCGCCGCCGTGGTTTCACCATATTGCACTTCGCCGTGCAACTCGAACCAATCCACCCCCGAGGCCACTTCCATGCGGAAGCCGCCGGGTTTGCGGAAGATCTTGCCTTCCGCTTCCACATGCCAGCCCGCTTCGATTAATTTACGAACCGCGTTCGGCACTTTGTTGGTGTGCGTGTGCCAAAGGCCGTCTTCTTTCGGGTCATAAGTACTGGGCTGCCGGAAACCCAGTTCGCGTAAGGTGGAAGCCGCCGCTTCTTCCAGATGCAGGCTGCGTTTGACGAGCCGCCGCAACGCGCTATCGTACAGCCCGCCGCGTTTTTCAGTCGCCGGGACAACCGTGCCGGCATAATCGAATGACAAATCGGCCAATACTTTCGTTTGATTCAAGACACCCGCCTTGGCACGGATTTTGAGCAATTTCCTCGGCTCCGGCGCGATTTCCTCAAAAGCCAATTCCCGCGGCACGGTGAGCGGCGGCGCGCCCGGCAAGGTGAGCAGTTCCGCCATCAAGGCTTCCCCGTCCTTATCCGACGCGGCAATTGTGCCATTGCGGCGCATATGCTGTAGCCACTCGGTTTGCGTATCAGGCGCGAGGCGCGCCACTTTGTTGCTGATAAAAACGAAGCCATCCGTCGCCAGCGCGGTATCCGATAATTCAGCGCGCTCCCGCAGTTCGCCTTCCCCCCGCCGCAGAAAGCCGCGCACGGTCCAGCCGGTGATTTTGCGCTCGTTCATTTCGAGCTCGAATTGCCAAGGCTCCCCTTCGTCCCATTCCAAAGGCGTTGGGGCCGCCGCTTGGCGCGGCTTCTTCAGAAAACAGCGGCCGGTTTTTACCGCCAAGGGCAGAATGACAGCCGCCAGCGGCGGCGCGAGCAGGCTCGACGACGGCAGATGTCCGTAGCCGTCGGGGTCGCCCCAGCCATGATATTCCACGCCTCCCGCCAGCAATGAGACGATGTCGCGATCGGCGGCGGGTAGATTGCGTAAGTGGCCGCGTTTGATGCTGGCGCGATTAGGCGCGGAGAACGTCCCGTCGGATTTGCGGTCGTGAGTTTCGAGCGCCAGCACCAGATTGCCGGCCGCAATGCTCGATTGCACGTCCACCTGATAGACGATTTCGCGCTTGGCCGGCCAGCTCTCGTAATAGCGGTCGCGCATCGCCTTGCCCATCACGAGGCTGTGCACTTCCTGCTTCCAGGCCGGCACTTCCGGATGCTTCACTGCCGGTGCGGATACCTGCAATGCCACTCCGCCCGGCGGCTCCGGACCGGGATCGTCTTCGTCGTCATCCCCTTCGTAGGCCAGCATGCCGTCGTCGAGAATCACCTGCGGCGCATTGGCGGCCTCCGCTAAATAACCTTGCGCTTCCGCCGCCAAAACGGTCCCCCAAATGTGCTTGCACGGCCCTTCGCTCTCAAAAAACGGGCAATCGCACCACACCGTCAGGAACGGGTCGTCCCAATGCATCGTCACGCCATAGTGCTCCATCCCGGTCACATCAGCGGCCACGGCGCGCGCGTCGCCGCTGCGAATGCGGATGAGGTGCTGCCAGTGATAATTCAGCCCTCGCTGGCGGACGGCGGCCTTAAATTCGCCCTCCAGTCTTTGCGATAGTTTCATCTGTTATTTGATTTCGCGGACGCGCGCGGTTTCTTCCATTCTAGATCGGCGCGGCTTTGGCGCGGGGGGCGTGCCACGTGGGATAAATAAAGTATGGCGCTCTCAATCCTACAACCTCCCGCCGCGAGCGACGAACTTCCGCGCAAACGCTTTACCCGCGCGGAAGTCGAGCGCATGATGGATATCGGCCTTTTCGAAGGCCAGCGATTTGAACTCATTGACGGAGATTTGATAAACAAAATGGGACAAAAGCCGCCCCACGCGAGCGCCATTCAGCTCTGTATGATTATGCTGGCCAAAATCTTCGCACTCGAGCTGGTCCGGGTTCAACTGTCGATGGAAGCTAGTGCGCCAGACCGCGAGACGAGCGAGCCCGAACCCGACTTGGCTGTCTTGGCCGCAGCCAAAGCCGACTTCAAGCGGCGGCATCCTAACGGCAGCGAACTGGCGCTGATTGTGGAGATTGCCGACACCTCGCTGCGCCAAGACACTATTAAGAAACGCGGCATTTATGCGCGCGCCGGTGTACCCGAATATTGGGTGCTTGACCTAAATGGCCGCCTGATTGTCCACCGCGATCTCGATGCACGAAGCGGACAATATCTCGCCATTCAAAACTACGGTGCTGACGAAAGCGTACCCGTGCCGTCCCGTCTGGGACAATCGATTCCCGTTTCCGATCTTCTGCCCTAATTTACTTCAGCAGATAGCTCTTGAAAAACGCGAACTTCTCCCCACTCCCCGCCACCGGAATCGCCGCCATCTTATCCCCCACTTCCATGATTTCCGGCTTCTCGCCGACCGACCGCCATTCAGCCAGACCCTTCCCATTCGGATCGCCCGTCGCCGCAAAATTCACCCAATAAGAAGACATCGCCTCCGCGATTCTCCGGTCCGCCTCGCTGAACGGCCGATCCGACATATAAAGCGTGTTCAATACATACGGCACTTCCGACGTGTGGAACGCTCCGAAACGCGCCGCATCCGGACCGGGCAGTGTATGGTCCCACAAATACTCATACACGTTAGTCTTGGCCGTCTTCATGCGCATCTTTGCCCAAAGATACATCGCGACCAGCGCCTGATCGCGCGCACTCTGGCTTTGTGCCGTCTTTGCCTCCTCATCCGTCCCCGCCGGATAAAGTTTCAAAAACTGATCGGCTGCGTCCCCATAGCGCTGCCGTGCCTGCTTGGCGAACGACTCCGCCGTCACCGGCCCCTGCGGTCCAAATCCGCCCAGTTCATCCTTGTTCGCGCCGGTCAGCGTCACCACGTCGTTCTGCTTTCCCTGCGCGATCACGTCTACCGCCGCCGCTGGCAGAAAGTAGCCATCCGGCACCGGTGCGAAAGATAATCGCGCCGGTCCGCCGCTATCCCCAGGCACCGGTTCCATCAGCTTTTGCCAGCTGAGCGCCCGCAGTTCCCGCAGCGAGTGTGCGCCTTTCGCCTCCGCGAATTTTTCCCCCTGCGCTTCCGCTTCCGCCAGCGTGTGCGCGCCCAGCCTCATGGCGCTCGGCCCAACACTCGAACCACCGCTCTCCACAATCGCCCGTTGGAACAGCCCTTTCGCCATAGGTGAGGCCGTCAAATTATGCACCGACATTCCGCCCGCCGATTGCCCCGCGATCGTCACCCGCTTTCGATCGCCCCCAAACGCGCCAATGTTCTCCTGCACCCAGCGCAGCGCCGCCAACTGATCCAGCATCCCGTAATTCCCAGAGACATGATGCGCCGATTCCGCCGACAACTCCGCATGCGCCAAGTACCCCAATACGCCCACCCGGTAGTTGAATGTCACCACCACCAGGCCTTTCTTGGCTAGTCCCTCGCCGTCGTAAACCGGTACCTGCGCCGAACCTTCAGAAAAGCCGCCGCCGTAAATATAAACGAAAACCGGCCGTCTCTCGGCGGCTGAACCAGCGGCGGTCCACACATTCAGATACAGGCAATCTTCGCTGATGTCCCCATGCGTCATGAACTCATACGTCCAAGGCTTGCGTTCCATCGCGATGTGCTGAATGCAACCGGCCGAGAATTTGTCGGCTGTATGCACGCCGCTCCAAGCCACCACCGGCCTCGGCGCGCTCCAGCGCCCATCACCAACCGGCGGCGCGGCAAACGGGATTCCTTTAAATACCAGAACCGCTGGATCTTTCCCAGTAACCCCGCTGACCAGTCCACCCTCGACCTTTACCGGCTGCTGGATCGCCGCCGCTAGCGAGCCCGCCGCCATAACCATCAAGACAACAGCAAGTTTTCGCATGCTCGTTTAATTCGCCGCTGAGCATATCACGCCCCCTTGGACCGTTAGAAGATTTAAACTAGCGACGGCCGCCGCCACCGCCGCCATGGAACCCGCCGCCATGGAACCCGCCGCTAATGCCGTTTCCATGAACGCCGACAAACGCATGTCCTCCGCCAAAGTAACCGCCGCGCCGAAAACCGCCATAGAAACCGTGATAAAACCCGGGATAAAAGCCGCCGTAAAAACCAAAACCGAACGGGCTATAGAAAAATCCAGGTCCCCAGAAACCGTAGTAATTGGCATACGGATCCCAAAACCAGCCGTCTCCCACCGGATAATAGCCGGCGGAATTCTGCGAGACCAATTTGTTCTGATCCGACTCCGCGCGGCTGCGCGCGGCGCTCCAAACATATAGTTCATCCTGTTTGGCATGACTCTCGTCAAAGCTGGATTTCTTCAACTTCGGATTATCATCAAGCACGATCTGATTGTCTTTGCCCGCGTTAGTGTGGCTAGTCGTTCCAACCACGTCCGCTTTGCCGTCGAAAACCCTCACTCCTGCGGGCGAGGTCATAAAGCTATACAGCCCTTTCTTCAGCACGTCGACAGATGTAGACGCCAGCGTAGCTTCGAGATGAGTACCCGGAATGAACTGGTCCACTTCAATCAACGCATTGCCGCGCACCAGATTGATTCGCGTATCCGCCAGGCCAACGGCGCTCATGCTGAATTCGCTGTTCGGCCCGACGCGAAGAAATGCCCCCGGTGTCAGCAATACCTCGGCATATCCATCGGCGGAGGTATCAAGCGCCTGCCCCGGTTGTAAAGCGAAATGCCCCACCGACTGCAGTGTCAAAGGCTCTCCGGCCGCCGATACTTGGCCCTGCACGTAATTCAGCGATCCCGGCCGCGGCATTTGCGCCGGCGGCATCCCTCCCGGCGGCATCGAGCCCGGTTGCATCGAGCTTGGCTGCATCGGTGCGCCCGGCTGCTGCGCCGGTGGATAGTTGTATCCTTGCGGCGTCTGCGCGAAACCGCAGCTCGCCATCGCCAGCCCCGCTAAAACAAATCTCAGACGGTAATTCCAACTCTTTTTCATGTCTCTCCATCTGGTTGGACGGCTGAAAGACAGGCACGACACAGCGTATTAGTACGGGATAACCAAGGCAGGCAAACCTACCGGCGGAACAAATGAGAGCAGATCGGAGAACGCATCCTTTGGTTAGCGCAGCTTCGTTACGCCAAGGCGCACCGCACTTCCACCCAAGCAGTCTGCCTGATAGGAAAGATGACCACGCGAGCACCGGCCGCTATGTACCTGCCGCGTCGTTTACCTAACCTTGCCCAACAGCCCGCATGTCATATGCTCACGTAAAAGCTAACCTCCGGAGGGTTTTGGGGGTGACTACGGCAGCAACGTCCGCAAAGAGTGTGACGGTCGGCTTCTTGCCGCCTCGCAGGCGGCCCACTGCCATCTGGGCATTGGTGGCGGCTCTTTCGGTCATATTCACCTATGCACTCACCTGCGCGCTCGAATTCCTATTCCTGGCTTATGCGTCTCTGCAAGCCGTCAACATGGCGGCTAACAACAACCATTCGTTCTTGGGTTCTTGATACTCGCTTTTGTTCTCTGTAGTCGGCGGAACTATCATTTGGTCGGTCGCGCCCCGCAAAGATAACCCGCAAAGATAAAAGGTAGATTTGCGCCCGCCTCATGGAAAACCTTTTGCGCAAAGCTCGGAATTGACTCCTTGCCAGTACTGTCCGCACCGTCGAAACAAGAGCCGTCTATCCCTCCAGATAGCAGCGCTACTTGATTTGATTCGTTTATGTCCCGTAAATTGAAAATTGCACGTGCTGAAGTGTACTCCAAAACCTCCAGCAAATGGATGAGCGCGCTGACTTGGCCCCGGAAGAAAAAAGCTCGCCGAGTTGCTCACGTTGCTCGTCGAGGACTACGAAGACTATCATCACCCTCTCAGCCTGTTTCGCCGAACAAGTCGCTTTCCTGAACAAGCGCGGCCTTAAACTTAAAGACATGTGGCCTATACTCGGCAACAAAGGCGCTTCCAGCGAAGTGCGCGGACATCGTTTCATCGGGAGGGCCCAAGCGAAACGGTTGGCTGAATTTTTTTTCGGTACCGCTCGATCTGTTTGTCTAATCGGCTGAATTGCGCACCCGCGGACCGCTTCGCAGGCCGCCCTTGTACGGCAAGGCCTATCGGCCGAACAATTCCTCAACGCTCTTGGCGTCGAACAGGCGCAGCGAAACTTGTTCCAACTCGGCTGCCGACAGCTTCGTCAAGCGCTTCTCGGCACGAGCGGGCAGCGCCCCAAAGCGTTTCTTGATCAGGCCGCGCAGCAGGTTTAGTTCGCCCTCTTGGCGTCCTTTCTCCAGCCCCCGTTCCAACCCTTCTTTGCGTCCCTGACGGAAGGTCGGTCCCAGAACGTCGTGCTTCATGATGTCTTCTAAAATAGGCATTCGTTTCACCTCTTCGCGGACCACGTTGCCGAGCCGCCGCAAACCCGCCAGGATAAAAAGTTCTTGAAAAGCCGCTTTGCGCGAACTACCTTTGAGTGTAGCCAATTTCTTCAAAATCCGCCGTATGCTCTGGATGCCGTCCGGGTGCTTGGCAAGTATCGCTAGCACGTGATCGCCCTTATATGGACTGCTCAGCAACGTCTCCTCGCTGATGTCTCGAATATCGATGATCTGGTAACGGCACTCGAAAGCCGGGCCCACCAGTCGCGTCGGCATGTTGAGCTTGGCGTTACCTACATACAATACATACTGCTCCGGGAACCGTCCGCGCGCGCGATAAACACGAAGCGAATACTCGGCCATCCGTAGCGGCATGTCAGGATCGTTCGCGCTCTGCAGCTCGAAGCCGATCAAGCGCTCGCCGTCGGCGGTTTCCCCGATCAGATCCACCCGCGTCTGGTTGACTTCGGACAGCTCCACATTGAGCCACTGCCTGATTTTCGCGCCGGTGATTCGCTCGAGCACCGAGTTTCGCGAATCCTGCAATAGGGATTTCAGAACCGCGTCATATCTGTGCATCCGTATCTACTGTGGCACGGCGCTGAGCGGCTTAGCATACGTCGGAGCAGTCGGGTCACAAACGCTGCGCGCGAGCATGGGAAGGAAAGTAAAGCCGTTTCGGAAGCCAGGGCCAGTTTGGAAGCTGAACTGCGCCAGAACCAGGATCACCTTGCTTTTGAGTTGGCGAAAGTGAAGGCCGCCAACGAGGAATTGGATGGCGTTCCGAAAGTCCTGCCGCGGCTTGGGAAGACTCCCGGCGAATTGAACGCGAGGATTCTCAAGCTGCCTTCGGAAGCTACTTCTTTAAGACAACCGCCTGGGACGCAGCGCTCGCCGGCGGCGCTCTGACGCACATGGAGACCAGCGAACTGGATCGTTTCGATAACGCTTATCAGTGCGTGAGGAATCACGTCGAGATACAAAAAGGCGCGATACCCGATGGGATCGCCGTTGAAGCGTATTTCGACAGCCACTCTTCTTACTCGCCCGCCGAACTGATGGAAGGATCGGCAAAACTCAGAGCCTTGAAGATCAAGAATGAATTCCTCTGGCACGTGGGCGAAGAATTCGACGGCGGCCTCAAGGGCGCACTGGGCAGCAGACCGGCCGCGCAGTGAATTGGCCGCTTAGAGGACAGAGCCAGGGATCTAGTTGAAAATCGCAGTGCGGCAGCCCGCCCCTTCGGCTCCCGAACTGCCTCGAAGTACACTTGCTGTGGTGCCTGATGAAATTGGCCTGGTTCCTGTTATCGAGAACCACATTTTGTTCGTGCGCGGGCAAAATGTTTTGCTTGATGCGGATCTGGCAGGGCTCTATGAGGTGAGTACGGGAAAGCTGAATTAGCCATCCGCCGCAATAGCGGTTTCCGATCCTTTTTATGCTTCAGCCCACCGTGCATGTACCCTCTTTGCGCTCCCCCATTCCCCAGTAACACCGGTCAGTCGCCTGTTTTCATCCCCTCCTGTGGCGGCCGTTTTCGGGCCGCCATGACCCGTCACAAACATGCGGACGTTTGTAAAGCTCCGTCAACTGCTCGCCAAGAGCAGGTAGCGTAAGCGCGTGAGCCCCGAAGATCAGTGTGGAACTCGCTAGGAGAATCACCCAAAGACGTCCATTAATCCGTTCATAAACACCGTATCGCAAGACGCTATCAAGAACGTGTCAATTTAGAAATTTACCAGCCATCCAGGCTCCCAGGAAGAAGCGGACCTCGCCTTCACTCAGACACCAAAAAGAGACCTACAATACCGAACGCCTCCTCGCGTGCGGCGGGCCTCTAAATGAATCCGCTTGCTCCCTTCTTCTCTGCAAAGGCGCTATACTGATTCTTTGGGTTCAGTGGATCTCTAGTAGTGCGTCTCCGCGATGCCGTTTCGGCAGGCGTTCTCATCCGTACCGTCCCAGACCATAACATCTAAAAGGAACTGTCATGCCAAAACGTACTTTTCAGCCGAATAATCGCCATCGCGCGAAAACCCATGGATTCCGCAAGCGTATGAAAACGGCCGATGGGCGCGCTGTCCTGTCGCGCCGCCGGGCCAAGGGCCGGCACAAACTCACCGTCAGTGACGAGCGCGCCGTCCGCGAGTCTCACTAAATATGCCGAAACTCCGGGCACGCGGCTTTGTCGCCGAACCCCGGCGAAAGCGATTTTGTTCCGCTGTCACTTCCAAAATCAAGGCGTCTCCTACGGCCGGCGGAGTTTCGTAGCGCTTACCAATCCGGCATCCGTATGACCAGCCGCTATTTTGCCGCCTTCTGCCTGCACTCTCCCGCCGCTGACGCTCGGCCTGCGCGCTTCGGTTTTACAACCCCGCGCGCCTTGGGCAAAGCAGTGCTGCGCAATCGTGTGAAACGGCGCATGCGAGAAGCGCTTCGCGCCCACTTGCCGGGCGCGCCCGCTAACTGGACGATTGTCTTCAACCCGCGCCGCCAGACCGCCGACGCCCCTTTTGACGATTTATGCCGCGAGATTGGGCGGATTCTAGAGCGATGCAAACAGTCTTAATCGCCCTCCTCCAAGGCTACAAAAAGTGGCTTTCGCCTTGGCTACCCTCGGCCTGCCGTTACCGCCCTACCTGTTCGGAATACATGATCGACGCGATTCGCGCGCACGGTCCCTTTCATGGCGTGTGGCTCGGCTTGAAGCGCCTGGGCCGCTGCCATCCCTTTCACGAAGGTGGCTATGATCCCGTGCGCTAACCGTTTTTTTGTGAGAAATTTATATGTCTAATAGTCCGGGATCCGTTCCACCGGAACCGCCGTCTTTTGAAAAGCGCCTACCGCTGGCGCTAGCGTTGATGATGCTTGTGCTGCTCGGCTGGCAGTATTTCTTCAAGCCTGCCCCTGCGCCCAAGCCCGCTACGCCCACCTCCGAACCTACGGTGCAGATGACCGGCGAAAAGCCCGCGCCCGCGCCCGTTCCCTCCGCCGCCACAGCGCAACCCGCATCCGCCGGCGTCATCGCTCCTCTTCAAGGCGCTACCGAAACCGCCATCGAAGTCGATTCCGATCTTTATCACATCGTCTTCACCAATCGCGGCGCGGTCGTCAAAAGCTGGGTCCTCAAGAAATACAAGGACGACGCCGGCAAACCCCTCCAGTTGGTCAATCCCGACGACAAATTTAGCCTGCCGTTCGCTATCGACTTTACCGGCCAGAAGCCCGCCTTCGATCCGAACGCTGTCTTGTATCAAAGCGCCGTTTCGCACGCCGGCGATACCGTCGAGTTCGACTATTCCGACGGCCGCACGCGCATTCACAAGCAATTTGAATTCGAGAAAAACAGCTATCTTTCCACCGTGAAATCCCTGGTCACCGATGGCAGCGTCACCCTCCCTCATCTGCTCACCTGGCGTGGCGGATTCGGCGATAGCAAGGCTTTTAAGGAATTCTCAAGAATCCAAACGGTCCACTACGATCCGCAAGCCCCCGGCGGTTTTCTCTGGTGGGGCACGCCTAAATTCGACACCACACCCGCCGCCAAAGCCAAGAACGGTCCTATTTCCCAAATCGGTATGTTTACCTTTGGCGGCATAGAGGACGAATTTTTTTCCGCCGTCGTGCTGCCGCCCGACGATATCCAGCTCGAAGTCCGTACATATTCGGACGGCGTCAAAGTCGCCGGTGAAAACGATCCTGTGCAATATGCCGGCGTTGGCTTGGGTGCGGTGGGCGCGCCCAATTCCTTCCTGCTGTTCGTCGGTCCGAAAGATACCAAGCTGCTCGATGGAGTCAATCCCAAGTTAGGCACGCTCGTTGACTGGGGTTTTTTTGGCATCATCGCCAAGCCACTCTTCGTGTCGCTCAATTACGTGGCCGAACACTGGACCGGCACGAACTTCGGCTGGGCCATTATCCTCGTCACGCTGATTATCAACACCGCGCTCTTCCCGATTCGCTTTTCCAGCCTCCGCTCGGCGCGCAAGATGCAAAAGCTGCAGCCGCAGTTGAAGGCCATCAACGATCGTTACAAGAACATCAAGATTAACGATCCCCGCAAGGCCGAACAAAATCAGGAAGTGATGGATCTCTATAAGAAAGAAGGGGTCAATCCGGTCGGCGGATGTCTGCCTCTCATTCTGCAGCTGCCGTTCTTTTACGCTTTTTATAAAGTTTTGAGCATCTCCATCACTCTGCGCCACGCCCCTTGGTTGTGGGTCTCCGACCTGTCCCAGCCGGAAACATTCTTCATTCACGTGCTCCCGCTGGTCATGATTGCCAGTCAGTTCTTCATGCAGAAGATGACTCCCGCCGCCGGTGTCGATCCGAATCAGCAGAAAATGATGATGTTCATGCCCCTCATGATGGGCGTATTTTTCTATAATCTATCTTCCGGTTTAGTACTCTACTACTTAACTGGAAACTTACTCGGAATTCTATTCCAGGTTATTGTGAATCGCTTCATGCCGGCGCCCGTTCCTCCTCCCACTCCTCCCGCGAAGGCGCCCGTCAGAAGCACGGTGAAAAAGTAAATCTGCATGAAATACAACATCGAAGAGTTGCGGCCCAAGTTGGAGGAGTTTCTTAAGCCTGTTCTCGCCCACGCCGGATTTGAGCTCAGTTTCGAATTCAAAACTCCGGAGAACCCTCATCCCGAAGTCGAAAATCCGGACGTGACTGTGCACTTCTCCGGGCCGGATGTCGAACTCTTGCTCGAAAACCGCGCGGAACTTCTGCTGGCGCTCGAACATTTGTCCATGGAAGCGTTGCGCTTTCCTCCGGAAGATCATTCCCTCATTTCATTCGACGCTAACGATTACCGGTTGCTCCGCATGGAAGAACTGCGCATGAGCGCCCTGGCGGCGGCGGAAAAGGTAAAGCGTACGCACGCGCCGTTTTTCTTTAATCCGATGAGCAGCCGCGAACGCCGCGTGATTCACCTGGCGCTGCGCGATGAAAAAGAATTGCGCAGTGAAAGCGTTGGCTTGGGGCCCGCCCGTGCCGTGGTGGTCGTTCCTGCCGATATGGCCACGCCGCCCGCACCGCCGGTTGCCCCGCGGCCCTTCCAAGGCAGTCGCCCGCCCGCTCCCGGTGGCAGAGGCGGTTTTGATCGCGGCGGCGGCCGGGGCGGCCCTCCCGGACGAGGCGGTAGCGGTGGACATCGCGGCGCGGGCGGCAATCGCCCTCCTCGCGGTGGCCGTGGCCGCTAACCCGAAATTCCAGTCACAGATCTTCAAGAAAAATTAACTGGATTGTTTTCTATCACTTACCGGAAATATTCCGTTGGCTTCGTTCGCCCGGATTCTACGTTAGAGGCAGAGAGGATTTAACTTTTATGTCGATTTTCGTTTCTTATCTGCGTTCATCCGCGTTCATCTGCGGCTATTTTTCTGCGAGCTCAGCCGCCCTAAAAACCCGATTCATTCCCGCGTCCCACATACTATATCTTTGTAGGCGGGAACGACTCGCCCTTTTCACATGAACGCGCGCGATACGATTGTCGCGCTTTCTACGCCTCCGGGCCGGGGCGGATTGGGCGTCGTCCGGCTTTCTGGAAGCGAAAGCCGTGCCATCGCGCAGCGTTTCCTGCGCTTCGTTCGTCAGCCGCATTGGAAAACCTGGTCGAGTGAACTGGCCGGATTGCTCGACCCGAACGGCGCTCCCATCGATCAGGTCGTCGTTTCCTTCTTCGAAGAACCGCGGTCTTACACGGCCGAAGACGTGGTCGAAATCGCCTGTCATGGCGCGCCGGTCGTTCTGAGTTTGTGCGTCGAACTAGCGGTGGCCCATGGTGCGCGTTTGGCTGAGCCCGGCGAGTTCACGCTGCGCGCCTATATCAACGGCCGTATCGATCTGCCAAAGGCGGAAGCCGTGCGCGAATTGATCGATGCCACGACGTTGTATCAAGCGCGCGTCGCCGCGCAGCAGATGGAAGGTTCGGTGTCGCGCCGCATCCGGCCGCTGAAAGAGCAGTTGCTGGAGCTTATTTCGCTGCTCGAAGCGGGCATCGACTTTGCCGAAGATGACATCAGCGTCGCCTCGGCCGAGCAGATTCTCGCGCGCCTCGCTCCTGTCGAGCAGGGCTTGCGAGCGCTCTTGGATAGCTTCGCCGCTGGCAAGTTGGTGTTCTCGGGCTTCACGCTGGCCATTGCGGGCCTGCCGAACGTTGGAAAGAGCAGCTTGTTCAACCGCCTGCTGCAAATCGATCGCGCCATCGTCACGGATATTCCAGGCACCACTCGCGACACGGTTTCGGAAAGCACCGCGCTCAACGGAATTCCGGTGAAGCTGGTGGATACGGCGGGTATTCATGAAAGTATCGATCTTGTCGAGCGGCTCGGCATCGAACGCAGCCACCAAGCGGTGGCGGACGCGGATTTGACTCTGTTGGTTTTCGATCTATCCGCCGAAGCGGCCGAACAGGATTTTGCGCTGCGCGCCAAGCTGGCCGCCCGCAAGCCGCTCCTGGTCGGCAACAAGTCCGATCTGCCCCGGCAGTTCAGCGGCGTAGACGATTTGCTGCCGGTATCGGCTGTGACCGGCGAAGGCATCGCGGCGTTGCAGCAGGCCATCTTCCAGCGGCTTGCACCGTCGGGACTGGCCGCGCCGGAAAGTGGCGCAATAACCAGCATCCGGCACGAGACGCTGCTGAAAGAAAGCGTAGCCGCGCTGGAAAATGCGCGCCGCGCGGTCGGCTTCGGCCTGCCGCATGAAATGCTGCTGCTTGATCTTTATGCGGCGTTGCGGCCCGTTGACGCCGTGACCGGCGCAACTTCGGCGGACGATATTTTGAACCGGATCTTTTCGACGTTCTGCATCGGCAAGTGAACTAGACTTGTAATTAGAGTGCGCAAAGTCATTGTTGGAACTTTGGCCGCCGCGTTTGGAACGCTGGGCATCGCCTTGCTGTGCTTTCAGCTGTTTCACAGCAATGCCACCGTCGCTGCCATTTTCCTGTTCCTCGGTGTGGTGCTGGCTGGGGCATATGGCACGCGGGTGGAAGCGGTGGTGGCCTCCGTTGCGGCTACCCTTTGTCTGGACTATTTTTTTGTCCCACCCATTGGCGAGGTCACCATCGGCGATCCGCAAGGTTGGTTGGTGTTGGCGGTTTTTTTGGCCGTCTCGCTGGTTTCCACCAATCTTTCCGCGCGCTTGCGGCGGCAAAGAGATGAACTGGCGGCGCGCCAATCCGATTCGGAAAAGCTGCACGCGCTGAATCGTGCGATTTTGTTGAGCGACGGCGGCCATGAACTGCATCGCTTGCTGGTGAATAAATGCATGGAAGTATTTGGCTTGGAGGAAGCGGCCCTGTTCGATTGCGCTTCCGGCGAGATTCATCGCTCCAATCAAAACGGGCGGATCTCGGAGGCCGATTTGCGCAAAGTGGCCCGCTACGGCTCGCTTGAAAAAAATAACGAGGTGAGCATTCTGCCCGTCACGCTCGGCCATAAAATCTATGGCAGTTTTGCCTTCGTGGGCGCTGCCTTGCCCGTCGGCTTGGAGCAGTCCCTCGGCAACATGATCGCCGTGGGTCTGGCGCAGGCGCAAACGCAGGAGGCCGCCAATCGTGCCGAGGCGGTGCGCAGGAGTGAAGAGTTGAAATCGGTGATGATTGATGCGCTGGCGCACAATTTGAAAACTCCGCTCACCGCCGTGGAAGCGGCCGCCGACATGCTTCACAGCGGGCGCTTGTCGCGCGAGCAAAGCGACGATCTTGTTAACGTCATCCGGCAGGAGGCCAAAAGGCTGCGCCGTTTGATGGGCGAAGCGATTCATCTGGCGCGCATTGAAGCCAAGCGTTTGCGCTTGGAACGGCAGCCGGTCAAGGTGGATGCGCTCTTTCGCGAGGCCATTGAATCGCTCGCGCAGCGCGCGGTTTCGCATCCGATTCACATGCAAATACCCGCCGATGCTCCGGTCGTTTTGGTCGATCTGGAACTCAGTGTGCAATTAATCAAACAATTGCTGGATAATGCCCTAAAGTATAGCCCGGCCGGAAGACCAATTACCTTGTCGGCTGGCGAGGAGAATGGCTTGGTGAGTATCAGTGTGCGCGATGAGGGACCGG
>Ga0302140_10003964_pt1 | contig 18872 bp, 15 predicted proteins | sample I_Bog_E1_1_FD_202095 | JGI IMG/M metagenome (GOLD analysis project Ga0302140, IMG submission 202095) | Peat permafrost microbial communities from Stordalen Mire near Abisko, Sweden - I_Bog_E1_1 | ecosystem: Environmental > Terrestrial > Soil > Wetlands > Peat | place: Sweden: Abisko, Stordalen... | reverse complement strand
CCAGCTGGTCCCGCAGTGATCCACGCCATGGGCATGCGACCGCAATATCAGTCGCTCCTTGAAGGAGGATTATGACGAAGAAGACGAACGGCAAGCTGAAGGACGGCACTCCGATTAGCGACGAGATGATCGAGGCTATGGCCGATGAGGCCGAACGTGGGTACGACGTCGATTCCTTCAAAGAGAGAAACCGAGGCGGTCGACCACGCTTGGGTTCTGCGGTCGCATCAGTCGAATCGGTACGCCTAGATCCTGAATTGAAGCGCGACCTCCTGCTGCGAGCTTCAGATGAGGGTGTGAGTCTCTCGGAACTCATTCGCAAGGCGTTGCGGCAGTACGTTGCAGCGTCATAGCTAGGTCACTTCCTGCTTCCATAACTTCGTGGCGAGGAACTCTCGTGCACTCTCCCTAGTTGTAGAGCGCACTGACGTCGCCGAGCGGCACGACTCAGGCAGATCGGCGGTGGTCAGCCTTCTCTGCGACCGATCGCCAGCGGTCCTCAATCATCTCGAGCATCGCCGGGTCGTTCCGGATCTGCTCGGCACGCTCGTCAGTCTGCTGGTACCAGCCGGCAATCACCCGCATCACTCCGTCGTGATCTCCGGCCAGCCAAGCGTCCGTGGGCGTTCGACCTCCGAGCTCTTCGTGCGTCCTGGCGTTCCACCATTCGCCCGAGTCGCCCGAAGAGCTCGCAATCCGGTTTACGAGTTCGTCGGTCGCAGCTTGGCGGCGGGCCTGCTCAATCTGACTCAGCGGCAACGAAGTCACGAAGGCAGGCTACCGAGGGGTGCCTTTTGAGGGCGGACAAACCGGCAAAGATGCGCTCTCAACCATCGGAGCGTCGAAGGGTAAAAAGCGTTGCCTCAGATCGCCATCCCCGCGCTATCCCCGCGCGGCACCGAAGAACAGGGGATGACAGGGGATGCCAACGGTCACCAAGAAACATGGCCTAACCTGGAGATTTCCAGAAACTCGCAGATCAGCGACTATCTCAAAATTCCGCCCTTAAGCGACTGGGGGTCAAGAGGTCCCGGGTTCAAATCCCGGCAGCCCGACTGAAAGAGCAGGTCAGAGGCCATGCCTCTCGTGGTGTGGCGCCCATCGGCGTTACTCGGGACCACACGGCACGCGCGTGTCCGGCTGCCATATCGGACAGGTCGACGCATCCCCGAAGCCGGCCCGGTGTGCCCCATTCCGGCACATTCGCTACCCCCAGCGCCCACCCGAACTTCCACGGGTCAACCCGTGCACACGGGTGGCCTTCCCGTCCGCAGCGCCTTATCCCAAGCGACCAACGTCGAGGAGGGGACCGCAGCGAACCCACCGGCCCCCGGACCTGTGCGTGGCCACAACTCGACGGACTGAGCATGGTGCTCCACCGCAATGATCATGGCCTCGCAGTAGGTGCTCGGCTGTGGCCCGTTCATCTGGAAAGCGACAGGCGTGCGCCTTGTGTCGGCCGACCAGAGGCTGTTGATCTCCACATAGACGGGAGCAACGCGCTCCGTCGTCGCCGAGTCGGGACTCAAGGCATTGTTCCCCAGGATGCACCATGGGCCGCCGCCCTCCTGGCTTTGAGCGCAGCGGCTCATGAGCTCGGTCGTGATGCCCGGGTCACCGGGAAACGGGTTCATCGGGTAATAGATGGCCGTGTGCCGCCAAACGGCGTAGTCGGAGAACGCTCCTTCTAGGCAGGCCTGCTGTGCGGCCGGAGTCCAGCCCGCCGCACCGGCTGCCCTTATGGTCCCCGGTGCGATGACGAAGGGCTCCGCGGTCAAGGTCGCGCAGGAGGAGACGGCAACGTCATGGAGCACCGGCTGGCTGTCGTAACGGCTAGCAAGAGCGCGCTGGAGGTCGACCCAAGCGTGACGGTATGGCGTTTCCCACCATCGGCCGAGTGTCGGCGTCGAAGTCGTACCGGGTTTGACGGGAACCGTGATTGCTGGTCCTCCCAGCTCCTTGGCCCACGTTGGCGCAGCGAAGGCTGCGAAGACACGCAGACGCGCACCGAGCGGCGACTTGGGGTGGGCGCGGTTGTAGGCGGCGATGGCTGCGAATGACGCGTCGAGGACGCTGAAGTCGAACGTACCTTGTTTTGGCTCGAGCTGTGCCCAGGTGGCATTTATGACGACACCGACCAGGCCCGTCGGCACGCTGGCCAGATCGACGGGTGGATAGGGCTGACCGAGGTGGTAGGGAGCCTCCGCTCCCTTGTCGATGAGCCCGACGAGTAACGACTTGAATCCCGGGGCAGCTGGAACACCTGGGTGCGCGGTGCCCGTCGTGGTCCGTGACGTCGCCCCCGTCGCGCTCGTGTCAGCTGAGCCGTGAGGGGGCGTCGAACCGGAGGAGCATCCCGCAGCGACGACACCCAGGAACATACACACTCCAAGCCAGCGGACGTGTCGGCGCCGGGCTTGGCCGTGCTCCGCATCGGGCATGAACAGGATGATACGGATGCGGCGGGCTGCTCATACGCCGGCTGTGGGCGCACCGATTAAGGAAGGCGACGGTCCCAATTCGACGTAGTCGCAGCCGACGTCGCCCTTGAAGCCCATTACCTTCAGGACGAGCTTGCCAACACGACTTCGCTTCTTGCGCTGTTGCGTTTCCATAGCCTCGCACTCGTGACCCTTCGTCACATGAACCGGGAAGTTGTAACCCTTCGGATTGGCTCCCACTTCAGGAACTTGTAACTCTTACGAAAGCAGTTCACCACCCCCTGTATTGCGCGCCTAGGGCGTGGACGTGTCGGACCTTGGAAACTGGTCCCACGAGGCAGGAGCTGGGAGTATTTCGACTATCCCGCCAAGGTCGGAGAGGTCCAGGTGCTCGACGACTTCGACTCAATGTTGGCAACCGCCCAAGCAGCCCGAACGCGTGCGTTTCCCGAAGCGGCGAACCGAAGGCTCACTGAAGACGAACGCTCGGAAATACGGGCCGACCCCCAGGCCCGGGTTACGCGCCATGCCGCAGCGAAGCATCCCCGACCGCAGGACTTGGTGCCACCCTGCGGCACGTCGGGGGCACGGTGTGACGTCAGGAAATACCGTGTTCCCTGACTGAGGAGGTTTGGCGGATCTTGTGGCTTGACTCTGCGTATGGGTCCGAGAAGGGCCTCGTCATTCCTGGCACTCCACAGCGGTACGCGGCGGATTTCCGCTTGTCAGTGGATGCGGTCCACGTGGAGAAGGCCGGATACGACGTCGCGCTCCCGTGGGCGGAGACTGGAAGGTCATGGCACCTGGGGTCGTATGTCCGGGGGAGGAAGACAGTCGATCGTCCGGGTGTGCCATCAATTCCATCAGGCGGAATCATCAATGCTGGCCTCTACACGAGGGGCGACTATCCAAATCAGATGGTGCCGATATTCCTGGCCCTGAAAGCTGCCCGGCGTCGAATGCCATTTGCCGATCCCTTCAAACGGGGGATCGGCGCGAGCTATGTCGTTCCCCTCTATGCCCGCCGGAACGACGCCTTGATCTCCAAGGACGCCTGGTCGATCTGGAATCTCTGCTTACTTCTGGCGAAGCGAGTCGAACTGCAACTCCGTCTTGGAGATCCGATCCGAATGAGGAATCTTCTGCGCGACCTCAGGGAACATCGTCTCCCAGTGGTGCACGCTCATCTGGCAGTTCGAACAGAATCAGTCGAGATTCGAACGGCGATGAGAGGAGCGAGCATCGTCCACCCACTCGGGGGCCGGCCTGTGCCCGGGGACGTTCTTGTCGATCGAGACGAAGCCGTTTCGAAGATTTCGGCTCGCTTGGCGACGACCCAGCATGCAAGGAACCCCAGGGGCGTTTCGAAACACGTAGAGGAAGTTCTCGACGATGAATACTTCAACATCGAGCCATGGCCATTTGCCGCACTCGTTTCGTGAACCTGCGTCGCACTTAGCCGGACTGGCTGTACCTGGGCTTGGTACTGGGTACTGCTGTTCTCTGGAGGCCGATCTCTTCGGACGACCGCCCAGGGGCGATTTGCGGACGATGTCCCAGAACGCCAGACCTGGGATACGTCGGCGGATCGACAGGAACCTCCCTCGATCCGCCCCCGAGCACACGGGTATTTGATCGACTAAACAGGGCGTTCCAAGGGCGCGTGGAGGATTGGCGATCATGCTGAAGAAGGCACTTCCGTTGGTAGTCGGAATGACGGCGGCGTTGGGGCTCGTCGCTCCCGTCGGCGGTGCCGGCGCCAGCTCGCCCTCATCCCATATCGTCCCTATTGACTGCTCGAGCGATGGCGGAGACCAACGGACCACCTACGATGCGTCGGTCCAGCCAGGAATCATTGTGCCGGACTTCTCCGGCTGGCCGTATTCTCCGGTGACCTTCACCGCCTACGGTTTCAACCAGCAAACTGGCAAGCCTCAGATCATCGGGAACTACAGCGAACTCCACACCACCGACCACCTCGTTGCGGCGTGGATGAGCAGTACGGACTGCTTTGGTTCCGCCGTCGGGGGCGACGTCACACGCAACGCCTGGATCGCAGACGCCACCGGGCACGTGTTCGGTGAGAGTGATACCACCGGACCGCCCGCCAACAACTTCGGCGACGCCTCAGGCTTGCCACTCAACCAGCCCATCGTCGGCATGACTCCGACTTCTGACGGCAACGGCTACTGGCTGGTCGCCTCCGACGGCGGCATCTTCACTTACGGCGATGCCAACTTCTACGGTTCGGCTGGAAGCATCCGCCTGAATCAGCCCATCATCGGGATGTCCGTGACCGCTGACGGAGGCGGCTACACCCTGGTCGCCACTGATGGCGGGGTATTCAACTACGGGGACTCCCAGTTCTACGGATCGCTCGGGAGCCTTAGCCTGAACTCGCCCATAGAGGGGATCGTCAACACGCCCGACGGTGGCGGTTATTGGATGGTCGCCGCTGACGGCGGTGTGTTTGCGTTTGGCGACGCTCCGTTCCTCGGGTCCGCGGGCGGCCAGCACCTCGCCTCTCCGATCGCCGGAATGTTCGCCAATGGCGGGGGCTACACCTTGGTCGCCCAGAATGGCACCCTCTATCCGTTCGGATAACCCCAGATCAGCAATGGCTGAGGTTTCCCAGCTCGCCGGTGAGACGCGACACCCTGATCGGGTCACCTGTATTGAGCGCCCACGTCCGCCACGAGTCGAAGTGTCAAGAAGGTGCCGGGGCCAAAGCATCACGTTGGCATCTGCAGCCAATCCTCCCGATCAGTCGGCTGCCGCCGTCAGCTAGAGCCCGCGGTGGGAACCGCCGGCGTCCCCTTCGGACACCACAGGTTGGCAGGCGCACCGGCACACGGATTGGGCATCGACGGCAGGTGGGGGAGAGGCTGCATCACGACGGCGGTGGCGCGGGGATAGTGAGCCGAAGAGCAGGCCGATCCGCTCAAAAGTCCTGCGTCGCATTCCAACTGGACGGCAAGGTTCACGTCGGTGTTCGTACCGAAGAGGCCGGCCGACGGGGAGAGGGTGCCACAGGTGGATGGCGTCTGTTCAGGATGCCCGGCCTCTGCATTGGCGCTGGTGGCCGGCCCGAGCACGTGGGACAACGAGGCATCGACTCGAACGTTCCCCGAAAAGCAGTTCACCGGCCGGCCGCCGCCGGCGATGAGGTTGGCGAAGTCGGCGTTGCCGGGATTCCCGAAGAACCCGTTTCCTGAGAACTTGTTGTTGGACAACATGCCACCCCACGCGTCGTAGAGGCAGCGCAGACCGGAGATCTTGAGGGACGTGGCGACGATTCCCGCGGGTCCTCGGCACGTCCGCCCGTCGGAGGTCAGGTTCCCTTCGGGATACGGCACGAAGGCCATCCCCCAGGCACCGTTGTCGATAAAGGTGTTGTTGGTGATCGTGTCGTACCGCCCGCCCGAGATCGTCATGCCGGTCCCGGTCGGCCCGAGCCCGGCTGTGCCCGAGATGGGGACGTTCGGGTTGTTGTTGTTCTCCAAGGTGTTGTTGGTGAACACCCAGCACCGGGTCCTCGAGGCCGCTCCGGAGCAGCGCCCGTCCTGGGGCGGCGGGGGGTCACCGGTGAGGGCGGTGTTGGTGTCGAAACCTTCCTTGTTGTTGTCGAACAGCGAATTCTTGACGACGACCCGGCCGCCCGAGTTCGTGCCCGAATATCCGAGCGCGTTGTCCTCCATCCAGGCGTGGTTGATGGTCACGTTGCAGACCCGATGGCAGGCCCCCACGTACATCCCCGAGTCGGAGAAATTGTTGGCGTAGGTGTTGGTCAAGAAGGCGGGGCCCGTGGCGTCAGAAGAGAAGATCCCGTAGAGGGCGCACCTGGCGCAGACGCTTGGATTCGTCGGGTCGCTACCTTTGAAATAGGTGGACGTTGCCGTCAGGTAGTTCCCCGAGTAACCGCTGAGCCCGATCTTCGACGAGCCCGCGCCACCGTTCCACCAGATCTCGTTGCCGGCATTCCCGGTCCCGGCCAGGAAGTTGCACACGGTCAGGTTCTCGACGCTGACCCCGTTGGCCTTCCAGATCAGGATCCCGTTACGCCCCTTGCCGCCCAACGTGTTCTGATCGGAGGCCGCTGCGCTGCACGGTGTCGACGCCTTGGCCAGGGTTCCGTCGACGATGACCGAGTTACGGTTCATACCGCGCAGATGGATCCGGGGTGTGGCGATGTCAACACCCCCGTACCAGCCGTCGGATACGTCCGAGCCACTCGGCGCGTCGGCCCCCATGTCGCCCTTCTCGTGATAGTCGCCCGGGGCGATCAGGATCCAGTCGGAGGGTTTGGCGGCATCTACCGCGGCTTGGATCGTCTTGAAGGTCGACGACTTCGGAGTGGCGATGCCTCCGAATGAACCGACGTAGAGCACCCGCGGTCCGTTGGTCGCGGCCGAGGCACCGCCGGCCGCGACACCGCCGGCCGCGACAATGCCGAAGAGGGAAACCAGCAGAACCAAGGCCAAACAGACCACATTGACGTGACGGATCCGACGATGTGCGTGCTCCATCATTCACTCCCCGCTTGTACGTGTCCGCGACACGCTAGACGCACCGAATGGCGCGGAGTCGTGGCTCGGGAGAGATCTGAAGGTCTTCGGCGAGTACTGGCGGAGCGGCCCGTTGGTGTTCTCGGTGTCGAACGTGAACTGGAAGTGGAGGGGTTGTTTCCATCTCACATCCTTGTTCCCACGTGATCGATCGTCGCGGTTGTGCAGACAGGATCGGATCGCGTGTGACCATGGCCTGGCGGACCGCTTCAGCGTTGTGCTCCTTGGGAAGCCTGAGCAAATGACGGAGCGAAAGTGGCGCCCGGCAAGGTGGTTGACATTCGTCGAAACTCGGTTCATACTCAACCAATCAGTTGATTAACGTTTCAGTTGAATACCCATGGCAAACGATCCCCTGAGTCAGACATTCGCCGCTCTGGCCGACCCGACCCGGCGTGCCATCCTGGTCCGCCTGGCGCAGGGTCAGGCCACAGTGAACGAGGTCGCCGAGCCCTTCGACATGAGCCTCCAGGCAGTCTCCAAACACCTCAAGGCCCTGGAAGCGGCCGGGCTGATTTCGCGAGGTCAGGATGCGCAGTACCGACCCTGCCATTTCGAACCGGCACCGTTGGAGGCCGCCACCAACTGGATCACGACCAACCAACGGGTGTGGACGGAACGGTACGACCAACTCGAGCAGCACCTGAAGCGCATGAGACACGACCAGAAGAAGGAGAAGGAATCATGAATGACGCACCGACCGAACTGGGTGAACTGACCATCACGCGGATCTTCGAGGCCCGACCGGAGGTCGTCTTCGAATGCATGACCACCCCCGCCCATCTGACCCACTTCTGGGGACCGGTCGGCATGAGCACGCCGTTGGAGGGGATCATGATCGAACCCCGTCCGGGCGGCCGCTTCGAGACGGTGATGGTCCACGACGAGACCGGCGAGAAGTATCCGATGCGGGGCGTATTCATGGAGTTCGACCCACCCCGCACGTTCTCGTTCACGGAAGCGGACGTTGCCGGCGGCATGACGACAACGATCGTCTTCAACGACCTCGGTGACGGGCGCACGGAGACGGTCACCCATCAGACCAACGTGCCACCGATGCTCATGAGTCCGGAGGCCCAGGCCGGCCTGGAGACGAGCTTCGTCAAGTTTGATGCCTATCTGGCCACCTTGTAAGGATCAGAGGCACGCATCCCGAGGGGCATCAATAGCCCGCGTTCAGGTCAACTCCCAAATCATCAGACCCACGAGGACCCAGGGGATGATTGTGAGAGCGACAGCCAGCAAGACCCAGGGTCGGGCAGATGCCTCGTGGCCAAGAACCTCGTTCGCCGGAGGGAAAAGGCGCGGCTGCTCATTGAACGCAAGCCGGCCTCGGTCATGGTGCGGCCGCAGGTCCTGACGCGTCGATGGGTGCTGAGTAGTGCTCAAGGGTTCTGACCTCCTGGAGACGTAACTCCGCCGAGGCCACAACGCTACTGAATCTCAAGGGTTTTCACAACGAATGAACAACAAAATTCTCCAACTCCAATTGCCGGAGGACTCCTTCCCCGCTGCATCGGGAATGTGGGCTCGCCGCCGGGGTCTGGGCTGGCCCGCCTTCGAGCCACGCACGAAGGGTCACGTGCCCGCCGACGGCGCTGGGAAGGGTCGGTCGGGCCACCATTCCAAAGGGGGCACGAGGCCACCTCCGACCTTCATCCACAGTTCGGTCCGATGGTTCTTGCAGGTCCACAACGGGCCCACCCTGCCTTCCGCATCGATCCCCGTTGCCCCGTGCACGCGGGACAGCGTTTTCCCACACCCTTCCTTGGAACAGATGCCTATCCGTTCGGTTGATTCGCCGTACACCCGATCCTGCGCAGAGGTCATGGATTTCCGCCTGAACTTGTCGAACCAGAAAATTACAGCGGTTTCCGAACGCTCAGTGCGAATTTCGGCCTCATCGCGACCCGGGGCCCGCGATCGCTCGGATCGGGAAGCCGGTAACTTCGAGGAACCGGGTCACGGAAACCGCTCCACGTCAGTCACGAGTCGTGGCGGTACGTGGCCCGGACCTGATCGGGAGGACGCCACGTCGAAGTGCCCGGCTTCCAACGTTCCCCGAGCTGTGTGAACGTTTGCCGCGAAGGCCAGATCTACCTCGGGTTGGAGGGCAACGAGTACTTCTCGAAGAATTGCCACATCGTCTCGTTGGCGTTCACGAGGATGATGCCCCGTCCGACACCGGCCAGGATCCAGGTCTTCTTGGGGCCCGTGTTGAGCGTGCTGCCCGGCCACACGTGTCCCGATCCGGTGAACCGCCACAGTGCGACTTCCGCGCCCGAACGGCACGGCGCATAGGTGATCGGCGTCGCCGTCTCCCCAGCAGAAATGGAGCCGGCCGCGCCCACGATCGTTGCGCCGGTCGTCGGCTTCTTCTGACAGTCATCCGCCTTGACCCACTGGTCAATGCCCTCCATCACGGACAGACGAAGCTTGGGGTTCTTGCTCGGCGTCCCGTCGAACTTGGCGATGGGGTCATTGACGCTGTGGAATTCCATGGTCGGTACCGACCGCGTCGGATGAATGACCGGGATCTCCACCTGACCCGAGATCGACGAGATGGCGGCCACGTGATCCGAGGCTTCCGCCGCCATGGCGTAGGCCATCATGCCGCCGTTGGAAATGCCCGTCATGTAAACCCGCCGAAGATCAACCGGGGTCTTGGATGCGATGGCGGAAATGACCTTGAGCAGGAACCCGACGTCGTTGATCTTCTTCGTGACGGGAAGGCCGCAGCACATCCCGGCGTTCCACCCATACTGCGCGTTCTTGGCGATCGGATCAGGCGTGAGGACCTTGGAGATGCGGGTCCCGTCGGGGTAGGCCACCAAATAGCCGTTCATGTCGGCATTGGGGTCCATGTCGGAGGTGATCTCTTCGAGCTCGGCATTCTGGGTGGCACCATGGAGATTGAGGACCAACGGCAACGGCTTCCCCGAAGCCGCAGCCGGCGGCACATGGAGGCGGTAGTCACGCTCCAGACCGTCGAACTTCAGCGTGAAGACATACGAGCCGCTCTCGGGCTGCAGGAACGACGTCGACGTCGACGTCGTGGTCGTGGTCGCCGCCCCTGTGGAGCTGGCACCTGCGGCGACGGTCCCCGCCAGCGCGATGATGGCCGTGAATGCGGTCGCAAGAGCACAGAAAGACCCTCGACGACCCCGAACTCGGCCATTCCAATGTACGTCCATGGCACAGCTTCGCATGGGGTGCCGCTTCACGCAGGGACGCGGCGTGCCAAGGCAGCCCAGCGAGGACGACCGGGGGATTCTCCGGTCGGTCAGGCCACCCGGCGTCGCCGGATCATCCGCCGCTCCGTATCGGTGGTGCCGCCCCAGAGTCCGGTCAGCGACTCGTCCGCCAGCGCGACCTCCAGACACTCCAGACGAACCGGACATGTCTCACAGAGTTCCCGAATGACCCCGTAGTCGGACTTCGGACCCCGAACGAAGTCCGCCGGTCCATGCCCTCGGCAGGCGGCCTTGTGATGCCACTCTGACAGCATCGTCCCTCCTGGAATTCCCTAGCTCAAGTGAGGATGCTGACAGTGACTCAGCGGTTGAAATAGAGCCGACCGGACCCAACCCGCACAACAGATCGACAACGCCTGTGGTGTCCCCGGTGGGTCGGAACCAGCGCCTCAGGCCTCCTCGGAGGGCACGCAATCGGGTGACCGGGTGCAGCGTGGTTGCACCGCAGCTGCGCCCGCAATCGGGGGACAATTCTACGGAGAGACCCCTCGGAGCGAACGGACCGAAATGGTACCTTGCCCGAGCTGATCCATTCCTGGGCACGAGGGGGCGAACGGAAGGTGAGACGGCACCATGCCGGCGCGCACGTCGCGTCGATCTCGCTGGCGCGCGCCGCGCTGGCGGTCGCGGCGGGTCTGGGTTCGACGCTGGTTGCCGTCTCCGCTGCGCCAGAGCCGGCCGGAGCGACAGGGCTTTTGCCGCCGTCGAATCCTTCGGTCAACGTGTCTCCGCAGGTCGTGCCCGCCTGCACACTGACGCCGGTGGACGACACCAGCCCCGGATGCATCGACTCCGTGCTGCACAACATCAACGACGCCCGGTCGCTGGAGGGGCTCGGGCCCATGGTGCTCCCGAACAACTACGCCACCGACAGCGTGCCGGTGCAGCAGCTGATCATCGCGGACGAGGAGCGGGGCGACCGTGGCCTCTCGCAATTCTCCGGTCTCGATCCCGCCCTCGACACGGTGGCCCTTACCGGCGCGCTGGGCAATGCAGACCCAATGCCGCCCAGCGGCTACGTGGACAACGGGGGAGGGGCCAACTTCGCCCTCGACTACACGCCCCTCGGCGCCGACTTTGCGTGGATGTACGACGACGGCTACGGCGGCACCAACCTCGACTGCACATCGCCCGGTGCCACCCAGTGCTGGGGTCATCGGGACAACATCCTCGGCCCCTGGATCACCACGGGCACGCAGACCGCCCAAATGGGCGACGCCGATACGAGCTCCGGTCAGTACACCCAGATCTTCATGAACCAGGTCGACCCCGCCGACACCCTCACCGACCCCATCACCACGGGTTCGCTGCCGACGCCGGCGACCGCGGCCGCACCCGACGTTGTCCAGGTCATGCCTGCGTCAACTCCGAGCGCAGCGGCCGGTACGCCGGTGACGATCGAGGGCAACTACTTCGACACGGCGGCGACGCCACAGGTGTTCTTCGGCGGGGTCCCGGCCACCAACGTCCACGTGGACTGGGACGGCGAGCTCACTGCCGACGCACCGGCCGATCCGGCGGGCACGGCGAAGGACCAGGTCGTGGTCACCGTGTCCACCACCGCCGGATCGTCCAGCTCCACCGGGGTGGCCCAGGTCAACGAGTTCACCTATGTCCCGACGAGCGCGCCGACCGTCTCGTCGGTCTCGCCGGCCTCGGGGCCCGAGATTCCTTCCGGCACGGTGACCGTGCACGGGACCAACTTCGTCAATGGGGGAGTGGCGCCCATCGTCGACTTCGGTTCGGTGGCGAGCATCGGCTCCATGACCTACAGCGCGACGCAGATAACGTCCACCATTCCGCCGGGCATCGATCCCGGCACCGTCAACATCACCGTGACCACGCCGGCAGGCACCAGTGGGATCTCGGCGGCCGACCGCTACACCTACACCGGCTCCGGGACGACGGCCGCACCGGTCATCACCAGCGGCGACCACACCACCTTCTCAGCCGGCACGGCCGGTGTGTTCAACATCACCACGACGGGCACACCCGGAGTGAGCTCGGTCACCGACGCCGCCTTCAGTGGCTGCACCCCCTCGGCCCTGCCGGCCAGCATCGCCCTGAACTACACCGGCGGCACGACCGCCACCCTGGACGGTACGCCGCAACCGGGCGACGGGGGCACGTTCACCCTCTGCCTCGTCGCCGACAACGGTGTGGCTCCGGCGACCACCCAGACCTTCACGCTGACGGTCGACGCGCCCGGGTCGACGCCCACCCCATCCCCGCCGGTCCCCCCCACGCCGCCGCACGGCTACTGGCTGGTGGGGTCGGACGGCGGCATCTTCACCTTCGGGTCCGCCCAGTTCTACGGCTCGACCGGTGGACTGCGTCTGCAGCGCCCCGTCGTGGGCATTACGCCGACGGCGAACCGAGGCGGGTATTGGCTGGTCGCCTCTGACGGCGGGATCTTCGCCTTCGGCAACGCCGGCTACTACGGATCCCTTCCGGGGAGTGGACTCACACCAGCCGGTTCGGGTCTGCCGCATAGCTTGAACGCGCCCATTGTGGGCATGGTGCCGTCGAACGACGGCGGTGGGTATTTCATGGTCTCCTCCGATGGCGGCGTCTTCGCCTTCGGCGACGCCCGCTTCGAGGGTTCCTGTCCGGGCATCGGCGGCTGCAGCGGCGCTGCGGTGGCCGTCGTGCCCGATGCCACGGGCAACGGCTACTGGGTCGTGACCAGCACGGGATCGGTCTACACCTTCGGTGATGCCGCAAGCCATGGCCAGCCCGGAAAACAGAGCTCGAACATGACCTCCGCCACCGCGACCCCGAACGGTGGCGGCTACTGGATCCTCGACGGTGCCGGGCAGGTTTTCGCGTTCGGCGATGCCGACCCATTGGGAGGCATGCCGGCCGGCTCGGCCGGAGGTTTCGACCCGGCGTCCGCCATCTTCTCCACCTCTGACGGCGGCGGCTACTGGGTCGTCACGGCATTGGGCAAGGTGTCGTCCTTCGGTGACGCGCCGAGCGACGGCGACATGGCGGCCACCCACCTCAACGGGCCGATCGTCGCCGCCTCCGGTTCCTGAGCCGGCTTCGAGCCGATTCGAACCTATGGTGGGGTGACGGACCAACCCTTCAAGGAGGGCACCATGGGCATCTTCCAGCGGGCACACGACATTGTGCAGGCCAAGACGAACAAGGCGCTCGACGCCGCCGAAAAGCCCGACGAGATGCTCGACCTCTCCTACGAGAAGATGCTCGAGCAGATCACCCAGGTCCGCCGCGCCCTTGTCGACCTGGCCGCGTCGAAGAAGCGCCTGGAACTGCAACAGGAGCAGTTCCGGCACACGGTCGACCACCTGCAGGAGCAGGCCAAGCAGGCTCTGTCCGCCAACCGGGAGGACCTGGCCAAGGAAGCGTTGTCGCGCAAGGCCGCCGCCCAGCAGCAGATCGACGAAATGGAGCCCCAGCGCCAGCAACTCGACGAGGAGGAGCAGAAGCTCACCACGACCCTCGACGCTCTGCAGAAGCGGGTCAACGACTTCCGCACGCAGAAGGAGACCCTCAAGGCCCAGTACACCGCGGCCAAGGCCGTGTCGGAGGTCGACGAGAGCACCGCCGGCATTTCGAAGTCGTTCAACGATTCGGGCGCATCGCTGCAGCGGGCCCAGGACAAGATCGCCACCATGCAGGCGCGCTCGGGAGCACTCGACGAATTGCTCGAATCCGGAGTCCTCGAGGACGTCGGCGGCGGCACCGACGACATCCAAAAGGAGCTCGACCAGGTCGGCAAGGACGCGCAGGTGGACAACGAGTTGGCCGCCCTCAAAGCGCAGCTCGGCACCGGCGCCCCGCCCGAGCCCGATGCGCTTGCTGCGCCGCCGGCGGCCGATGCGGCCGCCCCGGCTCCCGAGGAATCCACGCCGGCCCCGTAGTCAGGTGGGAGGTGTCGCCTCCACGAAGTCCGCCACGACAGCGGCCAGCTGGTCGCCGCAGTCCTCTTGGAGGAAATGCCCGCCGTGCCGCAAGGTGACGTGCGACCGCCCGGCCGCTCCGGGCACATGCGCCTGCAGCACGTCGGCCCAGCCACGCGTGGCGGGATCCCCGTCGGAGTACGCTGTCAGGAACGGTCCGTCGAAGGTGGCCAGCGTCTGCATGGTGCGGCGGTTCAGCCGGGCGCACGCACTCCCCGGCGTCAGGCCCATGAGCAGCGGCAGCTGACGCGGCCCCGCACAGAAGGTCTCGTCGGGGAATGGTGCGTCGTAAGCCGCCAGGACGGCGTCCGCCACGGCCGACTCGGTGGCCCCCTGCACGAAGAGGCTGGGCTGGAACGGCGTCACCTCCTGGGTGAGGCGCTGGTAGTCGAGCAGCATCTGTTCCACAGTGACGGTGCCGTCGGGGTTGGCGTGGCAGGCCCAGGCCAACCGGCCCGCCAGTGCGGGATCGGCCGTGTGGAGGACGGTGTTGGCGGCAACGACCCGGCGCACCAGGCCGGGGACGGCGTCGAGGAGTCCCAGTCCGATGGGGCCACCCCAGTCCTGGGCGACGAGGGTCACCTCGGTCAGGCCGACAGCCGCCGTGAACTGGGCCAGCCACTCGACGTGGGCCGCCACGGTGTACGCCGTCCTGTCCAGCGGCTTGTCGGAACGGCCGAAGCCGATCAGATCCGGGGCCACGGCGCGCAGGCCGCGGGCGGCCAGGCCGGCCACCACCGTGCGGTAGAGGTAGGACCACGTGGGCTGGCCGTGGAGGAGGAGGACCACTTCGGCATCCGCCGGCCCTTCGTCGATGTAATGCAGGCGCAGCCCGTCCGGCAGCTCGGCATGGCGCGGCAGGAAGGGAAATCCTGGAAGGTCACGGAAGCGCTCTTCGGGTGTCCGCACGACCTGCACGACGCTCATAGTGCCGCACCGCTGGCCCGAAGGGCGGCCGGCCTGCTGGACTCGGGACCGTGAGCGAGGAGCGCTGGGATGTCGCCGTGGTGGGCGCCGGCCTGGTCGGGCTGTCGCTGGCCTACGAGTTGGCGTGCCTGGGAGCGAGCGTCACGGTCATTGACGCCGGCCATCCCGGACGGGCGACCGACGCCGGCGCGGGCATCCTGTCGCCACTGACGAGTGCCGACACCGACCCGGCCATGTGGTCGTTCCTGCGCCAGGCCGGGCTGCACTACCCGGCTCTGCTGCACCGGCTGGTGGCGGACGGCGCCCCCGTCGACGGGGCGGGATACGGCCAGTGCGGCATCCTCTCCATCGGCCTGCGCGCCACCGAGGAGGAATGGTTCGCCCCCTTCGCCGAAGTGGTGCTCCGCCGCTCGCCCGGAGACGTCGTCGAGATCACGCCGGAGGAGGCGAGCTGGCTTTTCCCCCCGCTCGGCCCGGTCCACCGCGTACTGCACGCGCCGACATCGGCGCGGGTCGACGGGCGCGGCATGGCCGCTGCACTGCGGCAGGCCGCGGCGGCCCGGGGGGTGGCGTTCGTGACGGGCACAGCCCATGGCGTGGTGGCCGGTGTCGGGGGAACGAGGCACGTCGACGCCGTCGAAGTGGAGGGACACCGGAACGTGGCCTGCCACGCCGTCGCCATCGCCGGTGGGGCCTGGACTGCCGCCATGGGGGAGTGGCTCGGCGCCCGGCTGCCGGTCGGGCCGACCAAGGGGCAGATCGTGCATCTCGGCGTCGGTGCGGATACGGGGGAGTGGCCCATTGTGCAGCCGCTGCTCACCCACTACATCGTCCCCTGGCCCGGCGGGCGGGTGGCCTGCGGTGGCACGTTCGAGGTCGGCGCCGGATTCTCGGCCAGCGTCACCGCGGCCGGCCTGCACGAGCTGTTGCGGGAGTGCCTGACCGTGGCTCCGGGCCTGGACGGCGCCGACTACCTCGAGACCCGCGTCGGCCTGCGACCCTCCTCGGCCGATGATCGCGCCGTGGTGGGCCGGGTCCCGGGATGGGGCAACGCGTGGGTGGCCACCGGGCACGGAGCCAACGGCTTGCTGCAGGGGCCGTTCTCGGCCCGGGTGCTGGCACACCTCATGTCGGGTGCGGACCTGCCTGCAGCGGAGGCGCCGCTGCCGGCCTCGTTCGACCCCGGCCGTTTCGCCTGAGCCATCCACCCCGCCCCGGGCAGACGAGGCGAGACTGTGACCGTGCTGACCGGGACACTGCGCCAGGGCGGCGTCGACACGCCGGCGACGACGGAGAACGTGCTGGCGGCGCTGGCCGGGAACGCCTTCTTCTGGCTCGACCTGGACGACGAGGCGACGGACGGCATGGTCAGCGAGCTGCTCACTACTCACTTCGGCTTCCACCACCTGGCCGTCCAGTCGGCGGAACGCTTCAAACAGCGGCCGCGCATTGACGCCTACGACGGCTTCGTCTATCTGGTGGGGCGCGGGGCCGACCCGGATCACACGGACAAGGCGGAGGTCCACTGCTTCTGGACCGACCGCTACGTCGTGACCGTGCACCGGGCGAAATGCCCCACGGTGGATCACGTGCGGGAATACCTCGGGAACCATCCGCTGAACGCCGTGGCTTCGCCGCAATTGGTCGTCGTGTATCTCGTTGTGGGTGGACTGGTCGACAGCTTCTTCCCCGTCCTCTCCAAGTTCGACGACAGGATCGACTCCTTGGAGGACGACATCCTCAAGGCACCGACCGAGGAGCAACTCGGCGAGCTGTTCCAGATGAAGCGGTCGCTCATGGACATGCGCAAGATCGTGGCGCCCCAGCGCGACATGATCGCCAGTATCAACACCGGCGTCACTGACGTGCCCGGGTTGACCGAGGAGGGAACGCGGTACTTCCGCGACCTCTACGACCACCTCATCCGTGTGGCGGACCAGGTCGACAACTACCGGGACCTGCTCTCCAGCGTGATGGACACCCACCTGTCGACCGTGTCGAACCGTCTCAACGTGGTGATGAAGCAGTTGACCATCATCGCCACGATCTTCCTTCCCTTGAGCTTTCTCACCGGCTTTTTCGGCCAGAACTTCGCTTTCCTCGTGCGCAACATCACTGGGTCGTGGACTTTCTGGGTGCTGGGCATCGCGATTGAGGTCGCCACTGTCGTGGCACTCATCGTGTTGTTCCGCCGCCGGGGTTGGATGGGCGGCCCGACCGTCTGAGCGACGCCGAGGCGCGCCCGGGTTCAGCCGCGCCCGGACGAGAGAGCAGGCAGGCCCTGCGGGCGCTCGGCCGTGTGGGCCTCGTACCCGGTCCACCAGTCTTCACAGCCGTCCGGGACGGGGAAGCCGAGTTGCTTGCGCCGATCCACCAACGAGCGGACCTCTTCCTTGTGCTCCCGCACCAGCGCGAGCGTCCCGGCGTCGCTGTCCCCGATCCGCCCGGCGGCCCAGAGGGACTCCTCCAGGCGCCAGGCCTCGCGGCGGGCCTCGACGATGGCGTGGGTGCCGTCAGCAATGTCGGCCCGCATGGCGGCGTCGCCGTCGGCCAGGAGGTCGGCGGCGCGCAACCAGCCGTAGTCCTTGTTGATGCGCAGGAGCCCCGGTTCGATTTCGAACAGCCCGACCACGTCGACGACGGGGTCCACCGTTGTGAGTGTCGTGCCTTCGGGCAGGTGGATGTTGAGGTTGGCGATCTGGCGTTCCGCCACCCCGATCATCCCCATGGAGCGCAGCCCTATGTAGCCGGCGGGGGCGGCGGAGTAGTCCCGCTCGTCGCGGGGGAGCCGGAGCGGTACCGCCACCACCGCGATGATGCGGGTCGCGCCCAGCGCGGCGGCGGCCGACACCGGGACGACCTCGATGACCCCGCCGTCGACGTAGTCGTCGTCGGCCATCGGGTGCGGCGGGAAGACCATGGGCACGCTGGCCGAAGCGATGGCGCCGTCGACGAGGTCCACCGGGCCGGCCGACTCAGCCGGAGCCGGGGTGAGGGCGTCGGACTCCACGAGGATGCCCTCCTCGGTGACATAGCGGAGCACGCCGGCACGCAAGGCGGTGACGGCCAGCCGTAGCTGCAACCCGGGACGGGCGATCAGCGCGGGGTCGACGGACCGGAACCCGTCCTGGCTGCCGTGCCGCAGCGCGCCTTCCAGCGGATTCAGGTTGAGGACCGAGCTTCCACTGCTGCGCAGCTGACGCCGGACCCGGGGGAGCCGGAGACCGGCACCGGCCACCAGGCGGGCCAGGTGGCGTTGGCGCCGGCGTCGGGCTCTGCGGGCCAGCCGGCGACCCTTGCGGCCGGTATCGCAGGCAGGCACGACCTCATTGCCGGCCAGCACCGTCGAGGGGGTCAGGGGAAAGGGCGGGCGGGTGCCCTCGGTGATCTCCTGGTGGATTTCGCGGCCGAGCGCCGTGCCGTCGAGAGCGCCGAGCCAGGCCTGCTTCCCGAACACGTGCTCGGTCTGCGTCCAGGCCAGCACGTCCCCCTCTATCTCGTTGACCCGGTCCTCGAACTCGGGGAGCGTGCGGGCCTGGGCCAAGACGGTGGCGGCAATGGCACCGGCGGAGGTCGCCGTGATGATGTCGGGAGCGATCCCTTCGACACCCACCAGGTACTGGAGCACGCCGACTTCGAAGGAACCCTTGGTGCCGCCTCCGGCCAGGACGAAGGCCGTCGGCCCCAGTCGGGGTTCGTTGGACATCGAATGATTGTCGCACCGGTCGGTGCGTCCGGACAATGGGGTAGGGAGCGAAC
>Ga0302140_10003962_pt1 | contig 18877 bp, 12 predicted proteins | sample I_Bog_E1_1_FD_202095 | JGI IMG/M metagenome (GOLD analysis project Ga0302140, IMG submission 202095) | Peat permafrost microbial communities from Stordalen Mire near Abisko, Sweden - I_Bog_E1_1 | ecosystem: Environmental > Terrestrial > Soil > Wetlands > Peat | place: Sweden: Abisko, Stordalen... | reverse complement strand
CGGCCTTTCATGGGCGTTCCTGCGGGCCGGAGCTCATAGCACCATCGCCTCCCTGTGGGACGTCAGCGACGAATCAACTCCCCTCTTGATGGACAACCTGTATACCGGACTCGGCAACGGACGAACTCCCGCAGCCTCACTGAGAGCAGCCAAGCTATCTCTCCTGCACTCCAATCGTGAATTCCACAAGCCCTTCTACTGGGCACCTTTCCAGCTTTACGTCGGCCGTTGAAATGGCTTATTTTGTTGGTTCCTCTTTCAGATGAACAAATTTGGAGAATTGCGAAAAAATTATGGAATCCGAGAAGCTTTCGTGATCAAGCTCACATCGAAATGCAGTACGTTCTCAAAAGAATCGAAGGAGTTAAGGGCTTATGAGTGCTGATACAAAGAAAATAGCATTGATCACTGGGGCCAATAAGGGCATCGGACTGGAAACTGCACGGCAGTTAGGTAAACTCGGCATCACCGTCCTTGTCGGTACACGTGATCTGGCTAAAGGCGAAACCGCAGCAGAGGAACTGAAAAAAGACGGCGTGCAAGCTAAGGCAATAAAGCTGGACGTTGATGATCCCGCGGACTACAGCAAAGCCTATAAAGCCATTGAACAGGAGTTTGGAGTCCTCGATATCCTCATCAACAATGCTGGTATTATGATCGACGCGCGAACGGGCAATGAGACCAGCACCACATCGCCAGAAATCCTGCGAAAGACCTTCGACACGAATTTTTTTGCTGTAGTCGCACTTACGCAGGCTTTGTTGCCATTGCTGAAGAAGAGCAAAGCGGGACGCATCGTAAACCTCTCCAGCGTCCTCGGTTCGCTCACTCTGCACGCAACTCCGGGTTCACCGATCTATGATGCAAAGACTTTTGCCTACGACGCATCGAAGACTGCGCTGAACTCTTTCACCATTCACCTCGCACATGAGTTGAAGGGAACATCGATCAAGGTCAACTCAGCCCATCCAGGATGGGTCAAGACGGAGATGGGCGGCGAAGGCGCAATGATGGAACTGGAAGATGGCGCGAAGACCTCCGTCGAGTTAGCAACTCTTCCTGATGACGGACCAACCGGGGGATATTTCCACTTGGGCCAACCTCTCCCTTGGTAATTTGTCAACTCAGGCATGGAAGAGAACGAATACATGTCGTTGCCGGGCGAGAGCGAATCGTCTAAGCGGGCTCTCCCCGGCATGTCATCTCACACAGTGAACTACTTTGGCTGGAAATCCTTCCACGCGTAGAGTACTCTTGCAATCGCAAGCACTTACCCGATCAATCATGAACCACTGGAGAAAGCAATGAGCGAAATTCTGTCTCCCGGAACGCAGGCCCCCGAATTCAGTCTTCCCGTCACACCCGACCAAAAGCTGTCCCTAAGTGAGCTACGCGGAAAGCCCGTCATACTAGCCTTTTACCCGGCAGACTGGAGCCCCGTGTGTGGAGATCAAATGGCTCTCTACAACGAGATCCTGCCCGAATTTCAGAAATACGGAGCGGAGCTTCTAGGAATCTCGGTGGATGGCGTCTGGTGTCATGAGGCCTTCGCAAAGGATCGAAAACTTCATTTTCCTCTTCTCGCAGACTTCGAACCTAAAGGAGACGTCGCAGCCAGATATGGTGCATATCGCCAGGCCGACGGCATCACCGAGCGGGCGCTCTTCGTGATTGACAAGGATGGAATCATCCGCTGGAGCTACTGCTCGCCAATCGCCATCAATCCTGGAGCCGACGGTATTCTGCAGGCACTCGACGGCCTGGCAAAGTAGGAGGATTCCATGACGACACTTACTATTCCTGTCGGACCTGATGATCATGTCGAGGGCAATCGTGCTGCGGTATGCACTCTCCTGGAATACGGGGACTACGAATGTCCCCACTGTGGCGCTGCTTACCCTATCGTCAAACGGATCCAGAAGCATTTCGGCAAGCAGTTATCTTTCGTCTACCGTAATTTTCCATTGATTCAGGCCCATCCCAATGCCGAGGCTGCCGCGGAGACTGCAGAATTTGCAGCCACTCACGGCAAGTTTTGGGAAATGCATGATCTTCTCTACGAGAATCAACAGGATCTCGCTGTCGAGAACCTTCACAAGCTGGCCAAGAGCCTTAAACTTGCCCCCAAGGACTTGGATAAGGCGCTCGAAAACCAGGAGTTTCAACCGCGCGTCCGCGCTGATTTTGTGAGTGGTGTCAGAAGTGGCGTCAACGGCACCCCGACGTTCTTCATCAACGGAACTCGAGCTGATGTCCAAGCGGATTATGACTCTCTGATAACCGCAATTGAAGATGCAATCTCAATTACTGGAAAGTAATCTATTAGAACGCCTTGTAGACGATATCGGGCGCGGGCTGGCTCAGCAACGCCATCACCACAAATGCGGCTAGCCCTAGGGCGCTCGCATAGATTACCCGCGCATACCGGTTCGTTAATACCGGACCGTCGGCGGTACGAATTGAAAGCAGCGCGGCTCTGATTTGCTCCCACGCAGCTAGAATCACCGTCGCCGTGAGCCAAATAGCCAGCCAGATCGCAGCCCAACCTCCGGCACCGATCGAGCCAAAGGTGGTATGAATCTGCGACCAGGAGGCCCAGAACCAGAATAGAGTAAATGCAAACCAGCTAAATGTTAGACCTCGCCCGAACGCTACATAGATTGGCTTCGATGCGAGCGCCTTGTATCCTTTGCGGCCAAGTCGTTTCCCAAGCCAGACCTGCCACAACTTATTGATTGCAACTCCACCGCCCTGCAAGACTCCGAAAACCGCAAACTCAGATGTACGCCCGTGCCAGATTCCGATCAGGAAGAATGTCACAAAGAAGCTGATTACGCCCAGGAAGGGTTGAGCCTCCAGCGATGTGACTCGTCGCATCATTGCGATAAGCAGTGGGTTATAGACGTATGTCTTGAGCCAGGTAGAAAGCGTAATGTGCCAGCGGTTCCAGAAGTCTAGAAAGGATGAAGCAGAGAAGGGACGGTCAAAGTTTTCTGGCAACCGCAAACGCATGAGCCGAGCCAAGGCGATGACGATGTCAATATAACCAGAAAAATTTGCGTATAGAAAGAACGGATAGGCAACAGCCAGGCGAAACGCAGCGAATAGCTTGAGGGAAGCGGGCAGAGGCTGTGAAAGCTGCGCCAACGCGTCAACACGAACCATGTCAATCAGCATCGCGAGCACATTCACTTTAAACAACCCGCGGATGATTCGCTCTAATTGAAGGCCGATCGTTCCCGCATCTAGAGGGATTGGGTCAGCAGCAAACTGGTCTTCCGCAAAGGTATCGTAACGCTGAATAGGTCCAGAAACCAGCGTGGTGAAATTCAACGTGTACATCAGATACTCGCCAAGACCCACCTTCTGATTGCGTTCCTCGCCCCCCGACTCAATGAGAAGATGCAGTACGCGGAAGAAGATATAGGAAAGTCCGAGCGTGAAATATGGAAAGTGAAGGAAGGAGCTTTCTGGCAGGAAGGTGTATTTCTTAAGCCATACATAGATGAGCGTAATTGAGAGGACGCTCCACGTAAGTGAACTCGACCAACCGCGCTCCAGTAATTTGAGGCAGCCAAATCCCAAGAGTAGGAATACTGCTAATGGTACGAAGACAATGGGCTGATGCGCCAGTAATGCAAGAAATATGAAACTGCTCAGCAACAATACGCCCGAACGCCATACACGCGCCCGGCTCAAATTGGAGAGCAGCGCAACGAAAAGACCAAAGAGTACAAATTGAAATGAAGCGCTATCCATACTTACTTAACGTCCTTGAGAGTGGGCTTCGTTTGCGCCGCACTGCTTAGCCCTGGAACTACGCCACTTGCTAGTCGCTGAGCCAACAACCTGGACAGGATGGCATGAGCGCCAGCATCAATATGTCCGTCAACAGGGAAGTAGTACTGTTCAGGATTGGGAATGGTGCGGAACCCGTGCAGAACGTCTATGTAGATTGCGCCATCACTCTCAACTGGCTGCCGAATCTCTTCACCCAGCTTGTAGGGGTCGAACCCAGATGGCCATTCGCCCATCGAAATCATCGCGGCCTGCGCTCGCTGTGGGAGCAGCACAACAACCAGGGGAACTCCTGCTGCTTTCGCCTTCGCGGCTATGTCGGCAGCATAAGTGTCAAACTCTTTCAGATTCCCCTGAAAATTTTCATTCGGCTGCGCTTTCAAGAAAGCTCCGCTTTCATCCTGCATTAGGTAGTGCTTCAGATATTGACTTTGGCTCTTATAGAGAAAGTGTTGCAGCAGAAATGAAGTCCGTGTTTCGTTAAAGGGCATAACTACGGCCCTACTCCATGCGTCCTCAAATGCCTGAGGGATGCTCTTCCTTTGGAATGCCACAGTAATTCTGCGGACGATTCCCGCTACCTTGCCTGCAGGTGCATCAGAGGCGGCTGGCGCTTGAGTAGTCTGGCCGTTTGCGATGGTCGCTACATACGGAGTCGTGATTGACGCGTTGTCGACGTCCCATGGAGTTACAGTCCAAAGGATCATGTCTGGCTTTTCCGCAAGCACCTCATCAAAGCGAAGATCAACGCTGTGCGGAGTGCCCCACTGCATGCCTTCGTTGTAGACCTCGACCTTACGGCCCGTTAATCGTGAGAGATCCCCTGGAAGCAAACCTGCAAAAGTCTGTTCACGTGGTACCCAGAGACCCTCGGCAAACGAAGATCCGGTGAGCACGATTCGATAAGTACCTGTCGGTTTCGGGCCACATTCCATTCCGGCCCGGTGACCGCAGCTATTGAAATGATAGTCAGTGAGGGTGCTCTCAAATAGCTTCTGGGAACATACCGAATTCGGGCGAGCCTTGACAGCTGTCGAAGGATCGTTGAAGACGAGGCAATTCAGCGTTGTCGTCTTGGACTCCTGGAAGAGGTGTCGCGCTGTCAGCTCAATCGAGCAGACAATAACGCCTACGGTCAGAATTGCGAGGAGGGGAAGCAGCACCCAATCCGCCTTACGGACCTTTTTATTGAGGGGATGATTCTGCTCGCTCGGTTTCTCCGGACTCATGCGTTCGTCTCGACTCCAACGTCCTTGAAGCCATTGGACACCACTTTCATCGGTGCTGCCTCAGGATTAGCCGTGGCTACGTCCAACTTCCAACGGGTTAGCCCGGATTCATCTTCAAAGGTCTTCTCGAACCCGAGCTTGGCATAATGCCCGACAACCAGGTTGTTCCGGTCGGTGGGTCGATATGTCCCGGTCAGGGAACTGATACCCGCCGTGCGTGCATGCTCCAGTATCTCGCGCAGTACCATGTTCTCGACTTTGCGTCCAAGTACGCGGCAGCTCATCAGCCAAGTATCTATGTCCCAGATTTCAGGTCCTTCAGGCCGACATACGACTACGCTGATCATGCCATTGTCACCGAAAACATCGGTTAATCTCACCTGGAGAGTAAAGACACTGGAGTCCGTTTCCGCTTCTGCTACCTCGGGCTCGGTGTAACGACGAGTCGTCAGATTATATTGGTTAGACTTGTTGATTAATTGAGTGATGCGCGCCCTGCCAGTTGCGTCGAACGGCCGAAAGTCGATAGTCATGTCCAGCGAAGCAAGATACGCATCGACGCCGCCAACCTGCTTCTGTAAATTGGCGCGTTTGGCATTGTCTTGGTAGAAGCCAGCTCGCTTTAAGTCTTCCGCGGCAAAGGCAACAGCTTCGAAGTAACCGGCAGCGCTAAGTGTCCGTGCGTAATATGCAGGGTCTTCTGGCAACTCGGGAACTGCAACTTGCGGAATCAGCCGACGCACCAATCCACGCTCCACTGGATTGTCATCAAGAAAGACCATAGCGTCGAGACCTAAAGAAAGCTCCTCGGCAATAGCTTGAATATTTGTAGCTTTATCGTTCCAGTTGGCTTGAAAAACAGCGATATGTTCCAGCTTCAAGAGCATCTCGGGATGCTGCTCGAATGGGGTGCGGGCAATCTCGTCCGTATTCTTCGATGAGACTGCTAAAACAATCCCTCGCTTGCGAAGATCCAACGCCAGTTGCTGCACTGCAAGATGGGCCTCTCCTGTCGCATCGCCCTGCGCTACCTTGATCCCCTCAAGTCCGTCGTCGCCAATGACTCCGCCCCATACCGTGTTATCCAGATCGAGAATCAGCACTCTTCTGCTCTTACCTCGAATAGCGGCGATCGTTCTGGAGACATGATCGGCGTATAACGGAACGCAAGCTTCCGAGAAAGCGAACTTTGCCAGGTTCCATTGCTGGGTATCGTGCCAGGTCGCCAAACCGACTGTTTCCGCGATGCCAGCGACGTCTATCAATACGTCGCCGGTTCCGAGAACCATCTCCGCCAACTCGTTATTAATGCGGTTGATCAGGTTTCGCATAGTGCCGGGCAACGCAACGTCGAGGCTGCCGAAGAGTCCTTCGACTGGGGTCGCGAATGTTTGAAAAATACAAATGGCGTTGGAGTTGCTATTGATGCCTTCGCGCAATGCCTGCAGATAGCCCAGGACGCCCTGGACGGTTGCCGCCGCTGCCTCGGAATCTCCCAGAGAAAGCTTCAACGGCAGGGCGCGAAAGTCCAAAGCGAAGAGGACGGCATCAGGTTTCGAGCGGTTCACCGTAGAGTCGGGAGTGAGTGCTTCCTGGGCGACTTGATCGTAGGGAGGTTGGATCACTTCGAGAGCAATGCCATGTCTTACTGCACTTGCCACAAGCGCCGGAACAATCAAATCTATGGTCGAGTTGCTCAACACTGCTAAGCGAAAAGGGACCAGAGGGTCGAGCGAATTGCCGCTTGCCTTAGCCTTAGTGATCGCGCGTGCCAGCTTGGTCAACTGGTTCAGGTTTAACGAGTGAAGTGCCAATGCCTGTGCGGCGCGTCCCATTGGATTTGCCAGGTTCTTTAATTGCTCGGCAAAATCCTGTGGTGCACGCGGAAGCCATTGGAGTTCGGTGTAAAGCTCGCTCATGAAAAAGATGCCCTCTTACCTTAAAAAATCTTGAAACGTATGTCTTTGGGGCAGCGCCCCAGTAAAACTTCTAGGTCTTGGCGGCAATCAGCGAAATTAGATCGCCGACCTTCTGCAGTTTCCCAATTTCGGAAGTAGAGAATTTTATCTTGAAGGTTTTTTCAATGGTAAGGATCAGACGGATATGGCTCAAACTGTCCCATCCATCTACGTCCTTCGCCGACATATCAGGGGATATTTCAATCGAGTCGTCGTCGAACACATCGCGGAAGACTTCCGTAAGTCGCTCTGAAATTTCGTTGGTTTCCAACTAGAACTCTCCTTAAAAAAGGTTCCCACGGAACTCACAGGCGCAAAATCCCACATTCGATGCATAAGATTCCAGGCATCGACTCCGATTCTGCCGATTCCGCAGGCTTAAAGCACCATATTAGATTGTGGGTTGCGAGAATACCATCCCAATCAGCGTAGTTCGGACTCCGCTTGTCGAAGCTTCGGGAATCCTACGCTCTTGTGAAATAAAACCCGTGATACGCATTCAGCCGAACCTTGGGGTGAAAGCGTACAGAGAAGGTACTCTCAGGGCATTCCCAGTCGTCCGCCAAGCGATACCCCAAGTCTTCCACCGATTTAACAAAGGATTGATGATTGAATATCTGGTACGGACAGATGCAGAAGCCAATATCCTGCATACTAAAAAGCGGGGGACTGCTCCAAGTCGGAATTCGGTTGATCAACAGCGTCTCAGGGAGTTGAGGAAGCTGGCGTAGAATCTCGGCTACTGGTGTTTCAATATATTGAAGGGTTCCGCTCGAGAAGAAAATATCAAATTGACCGTCCGTGCCTGAGATTGTCTCCAGGTCGTCCGTAGAGACGAAGCGCAGGCCTGCACTCAGGTCTCCTTCGCGCTTTGCTACCTGCCTTCCGGTATCGATTACCTTGGGCAGATCGCAAACCGTCCAGGTGAATCCTTCAGGCAGCGCATAGTACTTAAGCGCCGTATAGTAAGCCATCCCAATATTTCCTCCCAGGTCAAGCACTTTCCCTCCCTGCTTGGCCAGATTAAGGATGTGCAAAAGGATCGGGTAATCTGCCGAACGCATACGGGTGGTGGGGTAGTGAAGAAAAACCTGCTTTGTTTCGTCCTGATCGTATCCGATTCTTGCGTCTGGTGGGATCGCTGCAAGAGCAGCCTGGAAAGACGAAAACATCCCGATCCAGGGAGTTTTGAAAATGGAAGACAACGGTGGGCTCTTGAGCAGCTTCAGGGTCAGTCGATGCATCCTGCGAAAACCTCGCGAATCAAATTCCTTGTTATAGGATCCGCCCCCTTTTGTTTCTTGAACGGGATGATAACTGACCCTGTTATAAAACTATTGAAGCTGAGATGCCTGAACTCGAGCGGTATGCAGAATCCCTGTTAGAGATAAACGTGAGGAGATTCCAACAAAGGAAAAGTCTTCCTAAGATGATTCCTGGGCAACACTGTTCAAAAGTCCCTCGTCACCGTTCGAGTCTTCCCAGACGTCCGAACCAGGCAGCTTATCTCCCTCTCCCGGTGCCAGGAAAAGATTGGATTCCAACGAATGTTGACGCGTGTATAGATCGTAGTAGCGTCCGTGCAAAGCGTACAGGTCCCGGTGATTGCCACACTCGACTACACTGCCATTTTCGATTACCAGTATTTGATCCGCACTCCGGATAGTAGACAATCTGTGGGCGATAACAAATGTGGTTCGCCCTTCGACGAGATATTTCAGGCCTTCTTGGATCAGTGATTCCGATTCCGAATCAAGGCTCGAGGTGGCTTCATCGAGGATCAGAATTCTGGGATTGGCGAGGATTGCGCGCGCGATTGAAACCCGCTGGCGTTGGCCACCCGAAAGCTTCACTCCGCGCTCACCGACAATGGTGTTAAATCCGTCCGGAAGCCGAAGCGCAAACTCATCGACCCGGGCAATAGACGCGGCTCGCATGATTTCCTCGTGACTAGCGTGCGGCCTAGCAAAAGCAAGATTTTCAAGGATGGTTCCCTCAAAAAGAAATGATTCTTGCAGCACAACGCCGAGACTGCTGCGATACCCCTCCAGTTGCAGAGAAGAGAGGTCGCGTCCGTCGACCAGGATCGATCCCTCGTCGGGTTTATTGAATGCGCATACCATGCCGATGATTGTTGACTTACCCGATCCAGAAGACCCTACTAATGCTGTGACAGTTCCTGGAGGTGCGTCGAAGCTTATGCCGTGAAGCACGGTCTTGCCCTTTTCGTAAGCAAAGCGAACATCGCGAAACTCAACGTGCCCTCGAATTTCATGGGGCTGAATCACGACCGTGCGGTCGGGATCGTCGTCCTCTTCAGCCTCTCGCAAAATCTCCTGAGTTCTTTCGAGACCAGCGACTGCCTCAGAGATCTGGGTTCCGATGGAGACTACCTGCGTGACCGGCGAAACCATGTAGACCAGCAGCATCGTGAATGCCACATATGTGCCAAGAGTCATCGAGCCTGCATAGATCTCCCTGGTCCCCATGTACATAATGGTTGCTGCGATCAGCCCCACGACTCCCGTGGACAACATAGAAGTAAAAGAAGTCTTATTGACAGCGCGCATTACGTTAGCGAGGAGTCGATTTGCACCGATGGCAAATACCTCGGACTCACGGTTTTCGGCTCGATAAGACTTAATTACGCGCACGCCATTCAGGGATTCTGTGAGGCGTCCCGTAACCTCGGCGTTGATTTCGCCACGCTCGCGGGCAATGGGTCGAATGATACTGAAAACCTTGCGCTGCACCAGCGCGAATGCCGCCATAAAAGACACAGTCATCAGTGTTAGCTTAACGTTTATATGGAGGGCGTAAAGGAACGCGATCATCGCCATCAACAATCCGCCAACGAAATCGATCAGCCCTGTACCGATCAGATTGCGGATGCCCTCTACATCTGACATGATCCGTGAGACTAAACTCCCGGCGCGATTTACATCATAGAAAGCCACCGGGAGGTGGCTTATGTGGCGCTGCACCTCAATACGCAGATCTGTAATCAGATTCCACGACGCGCGCGAAAGTTTCTGAGTAAGAATGTAGGCACATATAGCCTGCAGAAATGTAGCCAAAATGACGGCGAAGATAATGCGATGCAAAAGATATCCGCGATGATGACCGATTACCTGGTCAATCAGAACCGTTGTACAGTAGGGAACCGCAAATCGTGCTAGCTGGCCCACTAGCATCAACCCCAGGCACATAGTGAGAACAAGCCATCGGGGACGAAGGATGGACCGGATCGACGGCAGAGTTCTAGGCGTGACGCCGGGTTGGGATGCTCTTTCGGGTCTGCCGGAGAATCGCGCATTGTCTGAATTCGATGCTCGTTGATCGGAAGTAACGGTAGTTCTCCTTGAACCTGCGTGGTGGAAAGGACTGCTGAATGCTAATTGCTCACTTTTACAGAGACTATCTGAAAGCTAATCTCTTTCGGAATGACTAATTTGTGGTGGTTTGCCAGTCCTTACTTACCACTAAAGGTTTATGCAAAGGATGAAACGTTGGAAAAGTTGGTTGCATCAGTAGCAGTCCTGTGGACACTGATCATGATACCCAATCACTATGACCCATGGGTAATTGCACACGAAGAGAGAACCAGCCAGTAGAGTTTTTCTACTGTGTATCGTAACGGAACTAAAAGCTGTTTGCTAAGGAAAGTAATTTTAAGTGGGTTACCATCAAATTGAAAAAATAACAAAAGTTGTACGTATTCCGCGGTCGATAGAGTAGAAAATCGTATTATGTGACTATCGATCAGCATCTTGTAGCCGCAGGGTCTTTACGGCTGATAAAGATTAGGCATCAGCCTCAGGAAGACGATCTGCACTAGCGTATTGTCGGCTTCTGGCAATGATGCTTAGCACACTGGCTACTGGGGTCTTACGGGGCTTTTTCCGGTAAGACACACCCCTCAACCGATGCTCAGTCTGCGCCAGTCACCAGAACGCTGAACCCAAATGCCGGGAATTCATTCGGCAAAAGATGTGAAACCCGTAGTTTCACTAATATTTTTGAATTGTGCCTTGGAGGCAAAACGATGCATGCAGTAACCCCGTCCGTCGAGATTTTGACACCAGAAATGTTGCGATCGAAGTACGCAAGAGTTGAAAAGCCTCTGCGAAGTCTCTGGCGAGGTGCTCTTGCTTCAATGCTACTTATCGCTCTTCCAACGGGGATGGGTCTCAAATGCTTTGCGCAGACCAATGTGACGACCTACCACAACGATATCGGGCGCACAGGACAGAACCTCACTGAGACCACGCTCAACACTTCCAACGTGAACGCTACGCTGTTTGGAAAGCTGTTTTCTCAGCCAGTGGATGGTCTTATATATGCTCAGCCCCTTTATCTGCATGGAATCACCGTCAACGGAGCGACACACAACGTTGTTTTCGTAGCAACAGAGCACGACAGTGTTTATGCATTTGACGCGAATTCTAACGGCGGGACCAATGCTGCCCCCTTATGGCAGGTCACCTTGTTGTCTACTGCACACGGAGCCGCGGCAGGGGCCACGACTGTTTCCTCCAACCTGGTGGGTTCAGATATTTCCCCTGAAATAGGCATCACCGGTACGCCCGTCATCGATCCGAGCACGGGTACGTACTACGTAGTCAGCAAAACATACGAAGGTTCAACTGCCGTTCAGAGGTTACATGCGCTTGATGTAACCTCGGGTGCTGAAAAATTCGGCGGTCCTGTGGTCCTCACCGCTACCGTCATAGGCACAGGTAACGGCAGCGTCAACGGGTCACTTACGTTTGACCCTCTTTGGGAAAATCAACGCCCCGGTCTACTTCTACTAAACGGCATCGTCTACGTTGGTTTTGCTGCACACGGCGACAACGGGCCGTGGCATGGTTGGATCCTCGGATATAACGCTGCCACCTTAAAGCAGACCGGCGCTTATAATGCTTCACCGAATGGCACAGGATCGGGCTTCTGGATGTCTGGCGAGGGCCTTGCTGCCGACCAGCTTGATCCAGTAAATAAACCGTTCGGACGTATGTTCGTGCCCACAGGAAACGGCGATTACAACGCCACGCTGCCTTACACAAACAGCATGGATTACGGCGACAGTCATTTGGACCTGGATCTCACCAATGGAAACCCCACCGTGACGGATGAGTTCACCACCAACCAGCAGGCTACCCTGAACTCTGAAGACGGGGATATTGCCTCTGGTGGAATGATTGTTCTTCCAAATCAGCCGGGGACCAATCCGCATTTAGCTGTGCAAGCTGGCAAAGCAGGAACCCTATATCTTCTCAACCGAGACAATCTCGGTGGCTACAATGCCACAACGGATCAGGTGCTCCAACAGCAGGCATATACTGTAGGCAATGTTGGAGTGTGGAGCACGCCTGCATACTTCAACGGAAACGTCTATTACTGGGGACGTTTTGATTACCTCAAGTCCTTTCCGATCGTGAACGGCCTGCTCTCTTCTACTCCCACCAAGTCCGCGGAAGAGTACGGTTACCCAGGCTCGACTCCTTCGATCTCAGCGAATGGAACTACCTCGGGTATTGTATGGTCGATCGATTCAGAAAATTACGGCACTTCGGGTCCAGCAATACTTCAGGCGCATGATGCCAGTAACGTTGCATCCATGCTCTATTCCAGCACCACGAACTCTGCTCGCGACACCGCCGGCCCCGCGGTCAAGTTCACTTTGCCCACCGTTGCCGATGGAATGGTATTTGTTGGAACTGCGAGTGAGGTGGATTTCTACGGTCTGCTGAATGGTGTAACTCAGGTAGCCGCCCCAGTATTCACTCCAGGCACAGAGTCGTTCAACGGAGCCACTCCTCTCAGCGTCACGATTTCTGATTCATCTCCGAATGCAACGATCTACTACACGACAAACGGCTCAGCAGCGACTACGTCCTCGACCGTGTACACCGGCCCGATTTCTGTAAGTGGCACTCAAACAATCAACGCCATAGCCAGTGCCACCGGCCTTTTGTTGAGCGCGCAGTCATCCGCGACCTATACAAACGTGTCGCAGACAGGCACCGTGCTGTTCAGTGTTCCGACCGGCTCTTATTCGTCTGCACAGACAGTCACTCTCTCGGATGCAACAGCCAACGCTGTTATCTATTACACTACGGACGGCACAACTCCGACTACCGCCTCGGCGGTCTACTCCACGCCTATCTCCGTTAGCTCAACAGAAACCATTACGGCGTACGCGGTCGCGCCGTCGCTAGGATCCAGTCCTGTCCTGGCGCAGACCTACACGATCTCCAGCGGCCAGTCGGGCATTGACTTCAGTCAGGGATTCGCATCGTCTTCTGGCTTGGTAGTTCTGAATGGCAATGCGGCGCTCAATGACTCGCGCCTCCAGTTGACCAATGGTCTCACTGCGGAAGCCGGATCTGCTTGGTATCACAGCCCCGCGAACATCCAGTCGTTCACAACGGATTTCACTTTTCAGCTCTCTAATCCACAGGGTGAGGGAATAACTTTTGCAATTGAGAACGCTCCGCAGAACGTAAACGCCTTAGGTGGAAACGGCACCTCTCTTGGGTACTCCCCGATTCCAACGTCCTTGGCTATCAAGTTCGATCTCTTCAACTCATCGGGACAGGGCAGCGACTCTACGGGCCTCTATTTAAACGGAGCTCAGCCTACGGTTCCCTCAATCGATCTGACTTCAACAGGCATCAACCTCCACAGTGACGATACTATGTCCGTTCACCTGGTTTATAACGGAACCGTCCTGAGTATGACCATTACTGACATGGTTACCGCAGCGACGTATACCACAAGCTGGACGGTGAATATTCCTTCTGCGGTCGGCGCCAACACAGCCTATGTCGGTTTCACTGGTTCAACAGGAGCTTCCACCGCAAGCCAGAAGATCCTCACCTGGACATTTGTGAGTGGCGCGAGCGCTGCCACTACCGCGACTCCCACTTTTAGCCCAGCCGCTGGAACTTACACCAGCACCCAGACTGTAACAATCAGCGACAGCACTTCTGGCTCGACCATCTACTACACCACCAATGGCACGACTCCGACAACGTCCTCGTCGGTATACTCAGGCTCAATCACCGTAGGGGCTTCTGAGACCTTGCAGGCAATCGCTACGTCTACAGGGAACTCTGCTAGCGCAGTCGGTTCGGCTGCGTACACCATCTCGGCTGTTGCCGCTACGCCGACGTTCTCCCCTGTAGCAGGCACATATACCAGTACGCAGACAGTTACCATCAGTGACAGCACTGCAGGGGCAACGATTTACTACACTACCAATGGAACTACACCGACAACTGGGTCCAGCGTGTATTCCGGCCCAATCACCGTTGGGTCAACAGAGACCTTAAAGGCCATCGCTGCGGCGACTGGATACTCGATGAGCGCAATTGGTTCCTCTGCCTACACAATCACTCTGCCAACTGCTACGCCCGTCTTCTCGCCTGCTGGTGGAACGTACACCAGCGCTCAGATTGTTACAGTCAGCGATGTAACGACCGGGGCGACCGTTTATTACACGACGAACGGCAGTACTCCTACAACTTCGTCCACTGTTTATTCTGGGCCGATCACAGTAAGCGCATCTGAAACCTTGAACGCCATTGCTGTAGCAACTGGATACTCAAACAGTTCCGTTGCGAGCGCCGCCTATACGATCAACTCTTCAACTCAAACTGCGGCGCCAGTATTCAGCATCCCGGGGGGTAGCTTTACCGCCGCTCAGACGGTCACCATTACAGATAGCACATCAGGTGCGGTGATCTACTACACACTGAACGGAACCACACCAACAACTTCATCCAACCGGTATACAGGTCCTCTAACCGTTAAGAACTCCGCAACATTGCAGGCGATTGCAACTACATCGGGGTACACAAACAGCACTGTCACCTCGGCGGTCTTTGCCTATTCAACCGCTGCTCCCGTGATCACGCCCGCCGCAGGAAGCTATGCTGGAGCCCAGACTGTAACCATGTCCTCCGCTACACCTGGCGCATCTATCTTCTATCTTACGAATGGAACAAAGCCAAACGGAAGTTCGACGAAATATACGGGACCCTTCACCGTAAGTACCTCGGTAAAAATTGTTGCAATGGCTACCGAAACTGGTTTTGCACAAAGTGCGTTCGTTAACGATGACATTACGATCACTGCAACGACCGCCACGCCGACATTTTCCGTGGCAGCTGGCACGTACTCGTCAGCGCAATCTGTAACGATCAGCGATTCGACTGCCGGCGCCACCATTTACTACACCACCAACGGAACAACGCCTACAACATCCTCGGCTGTGTACTCTGGTCCGATCACCGTAAGTTCAACGGAGACCTTGCAGGCAATCGCCTCTTCAACCAGTAACGCGAATAGTGCAGTCGCGTCCGCAAAATATACAATCACCGCACCTGCGGCCACGCCGACATTTTCCGTGGCAGCTGGCACGTACTCGTCAGCACAATCTGTAACAATCAGTGATTCGACTGCCGGCGCCACTATTTACTACACCACCAACGGAACAACGCCGACAACATCCTCGGCAGTATACTCGGGGCCCATCTCGGTCAGCACCTCTGAAACTCTTGAGGCGTTCGCGATCGCATCGGGTTCCTCCCCCAGTTCAGTAGCCACTGCTGCCTACACAATTCAGAGTTCGACTCCTGCGACAACGATCAGCCTGGCATCTGGTTTCTCTTCTTCAGCAAGTAGCGTTTCTTTGAATGGTTACGCACAACTCAATGGCTCAGCTGTGGAGTTGACGAGCGGCGCTACAGGTCAGGCAGGCTCTGTCTGGTACAAGAGCAAGATGAATGTTGCCGCGTTCACGACGAACTTCACCTTCCAACAAACCAGCGCGACCGCAGACGGAATGACATTCACAATCCAGAACAGCCCGAGCAATGTGAACGCGCTTGGCGGTAATGGAGCGTCTCTCGGCTATGCACCTCTGGCTAGCAGCGTCGCCATCAAGTTCGATCTCTTCAGTAATGCAGGCGAGGGACCTGACTCAACTGGCCTCTATCTGAACGGTGCAACGCCAACAACTCCGTTCGTAGATCTCAGCTCAAGCCCAATTAATCTTCATAGCGGGGATGTCATGGCGGTGCATCTGGTCTACAACGGCACCACACTTACCATGACCATTACCGACAACACGACGGGCGGAACTTATACCAACAGTTGGACGGTCAACATACCTTCCACCGTAGGTTCAAACACAGCTTATGTAGGCTTTACGGGCGCTACCGGCGGCCAGACAGCTATACAAAAGGTCCTTACCTGGTCTTATGCCTCCAACTAGCTGATCGCAATTCTCGACGTTTCCTAAATGAAAACAGGCCCGTTTCCATCTCATCAGGCGGGCCTGCTTAGGTCATGAACTTTTGATTTAACCCGTCACAAATCTTCGATGTATTTCGGCCTGAATGGCGCCCTTGAGTACTGGGCGATTGAATGTGATTAGGGTGCTTACTATACCTGCAGCAGTTCGTATGTTCAGCCATTCCGCCGGTTCCCCCAGGAGCGCCCTGTACTGGCGTGCCAAGTGCACATAAGGCGACAATTCCAGATAGACCCGCTCATAATAATCCCTGGCTTGTATTCTGAAGTTTGGATTTATAGGCATTTTCCAAGGCTTTGTGGAGCCCATCGCATGGACCAACGGTGGTAAACCATGCTTGAAGTTTTCCCATCGCTGTTTTATCGCGTAGGCGCCGGCTCCGTGATGTTGCAGGATTTCTGCAGAATGGCGTAGACGCCGTACCGGTAGCTGTGCGAATTCTGCAGATGCCAATAGAGCGCTGATTGCGTCCTGATCTCCAAGCATATGGCGGTTACGTTCGCCTACCGGCTTCGCCTGTTCCGCCATGTACCGCCGGGTTGTCAAAATTGATTGCCAGGCTTTTATTAATCCAACGTGTTGTTCCGTCACTCGAACCACTGCACTGTTCAGCGGCCCCGGCAAGGAACGTCCCTGCGTAAGCCCCCACGTTTCGCTTCTGTGTGTCGCACCATCCGAATACTCCCATGGGTCCTGCGTCACAATCACCGTCTCAGGTGTCGTCTGCTCCAGGAATTGGAGACTCCCGTTAACCAGCACATCCGTGTCCAGCCACAGACATTGGCTGGCTCCGCTATTCAAGCCATCTAGAAGTACGGTTGGTTTCACATCGTAGCTGCCGGAGAGCAGAAGGGGGTCTTCTATCAGTGTCAAGGTTGGAAACTGCTCTAGCCATATTCGAAACTCACTCCCGATACACGGAAAGCGTAACCTGACCGGCCATGACGGGCAGTAACGGGCAAGGGAGAGGAGCAAAATCTTTAGTCCTGCTACTTGCTGCGGCCTATCTTCATAAAGACATACAAGCATATCGGTCAGGATTCAATTCCAATCTAGAAAGAGACCCCTCGTGCTGCGCACGAAAACTGGATTCCCTCGTGATTTGAGATCCCAAAGTGAGATCCAAGTGGAATTCTAAAGTGTCGAGAGATCTTCTGTTCTCATGAAAACCTGTGGTGTGTGCTGCGTCCCAATCAATCAACCAACCGAGCAACCTGTTCGGTCTGTAAGGAGGAGTGCAAGGGTGTTTGCGATGTGGTGGGCCTTGGCATAAGTAGTTTTCTTAGCCTCAGTTGCATCGGTTCTTCGTAGAAGTGAAATACGATTCCCGATATCACCAGCACGGTCAAGAAGTAGCCTGTTTGCTGTTCCAAACTCCACGCGATGCCATAGCGCTCAAAAACGTAGCGAACAGGGAAGTGCAGCAGATATTCTGCGTAGCTCGCTTTGCCGAGAAAAACCAGGAGGCGATTGGAAAGAAGCGCGCAGAGAAACTTATCTCCCAGCGCCAACCCCAGGATTATCCCAACGGCTGGCGGCAAAATGAGCCCGTTGTGCATCACTGGATAAGGAATGCGATCTCCAAAAGCCGTGATCAGGGCGAGTAATACTAAGGAGGGCAAGTAGAAGAGGTAACCTCGGCCTGCCCACTTTTCCCCGTTTTTGTGTCTCTCCGCCCGAAGCAACCTGTAAACCCGGCAAGCTGCGATCCCTGCCAAAAAGAAAGATAAATTCAACAGTGGGTTAAACTTAACCAGATCGGCCAGCGTAGTTTCTGGGAGCGCGGTTGCGTGCATATCTCCAAATCCCTTGACGCGAAGCAGGACGCAAATCACCGGAGCGGCCAGCTCCAACGCCCAAAGACCGGCGATCGCAGCAACTGCTTTGCGAACCGTAGTTGTTCGATACACAAGCGCGCCCAGTACAGGGAAACATACATAAAAGAACGCCTCACTCGAAAGCGACCAACCAGGGCCATTCCACGTTAGCGCAGCTTGTGGAACCCACGCCTGCAGCATCAGCAAGTTGAGTGCGCCTGAAACCAAGCGTCGTAGCAATAAAGATCGCGAATGCTCCGCAAAAATCGGTCCTATGACTATAGGGGCAACTGCAGCAAGCGCCAATAAGTACACCGGGTAGATTCGAGAGAATCTAGCGACCGCAAATTTCCAGCGCATCGCATTGGTCCAAGGCTCATCCAGAGAATAGTTCAGAGCCAGTATGAAACCGGATAGTACAAAGAAAATGCCGACAGCAACGTAAGCGCAGTGCACTACATTGAACAGTGCCCACCACGAAATCTGGGCAGTAGTGCCAGGAACCGTTTTGATCACAAGCTGCAGGTGAAACAGGACGATCCAAGACGCCAGGAAAAACCGTAGGGACGTCAGTGGCAACACTTCCGATATCGGCTTTCTCAGCATCGGGATTCCTTCACTTCATAGGTTTCCGTGTAGGGTTTTACCAAAGTGGACCGTCATCTAGCCTGGTTACACAGCGCGGAGCAGGTTTCAGAGATCACTTAACGTAACTGATGAACTGCTGAATTTAGCCTTGGATGATGAGTATTA
>Ga0302140_10003955_pt1 | contig 18896 bp, 13 predicted proteins | sample I_Bog_E1_1_FD_202095 | JGI IMG/M metagenome (GOLD analysis project Ga0302140, IMG submission 202095) | Peat permafrost microbial communities from Stordalen Mire near Abisko, Sweden - I_Bog_E1_1 | ecosystem: Environmental > Terrestrial > Soil > Wetlands > Peat | place: Sweden: Abisko, Stordalen... | reverse complement strand
AGGATGAAAGTCACAGCCTATAATCTTGGCCATGCCAGGCTCCTTCTCCCGAGCTCCTGGGCGTCTAGCAGCAACCAGTCTACTCGGGCTCGAAGGAGCCGGCGCTGTCATGTAATCAACCTCCCGGCCGGCTGTAGCGTGGACGTCTTCGTCCACGCTCGCTTATGGCGACTAACATTTTCTGGCAGCCACAGTCCTCGGAAAGACCTTTTTTTGGGGTCGATTCCAGGCAAAAAACCAGCCTGAAAAAACCACCCCCCTATCGTTTTTCAGTGCATTTTAGGCTCGGATATTCTTGTAAGTCACAAGGAATGAACATCTTAAGAATATTCACCATTAACTAAGCATTAAACAGACAGGCCCATTTTTGAGCCGTTTCAGCCAGTTTTGACTCCAAAACGCCGCTTTTTCGCTTCAAATTCACGACTCTCTCGGCGAACTCCGTCGGCGGATCCGGGGTCATCGAGCCCCCAAAAGAATTCGACTGCCAAGTTGCCCTTCCCTCCGGGAGGCGGCCTGGCAGTCGAGGTCTCAGAACGTGTGACTTTGCGGACGCGATCTACTTCGTCTCTTCGGCCGACCGCAGGTGTCTGGCCAGAGACCACTTCAGCTCATCGATTCCCTCGCCGGTGACCGCCGAGATGGCGTGAAACTCCAGCTTCCTGCGCTTCACATGGGTCGCAAGCTTCTTTAGCTTGTCCGGGTTGGCGCTGTCGATCTTGGTCGCAGCCACGATCATCGTCTTTTTTTCGAGATCACTGCCGAAGCTGGCCAGCTCCTTGTTGATGATCTTGAAGTCTTCGACCGGATCGGGCCTGCCGGAAGCGTCCGAAACGTCCACCAGGTGCACAATGAGCCGGGTGCGCTCGATGTGGCGCAGGAACTGCGTGCCCAGGCCCTGGCCCAGGTGCGCGCCCTCGATGAGGCCCGGTACGTCGGCCACCACGAAGGACTCCAGGTCCGGCTCCTCGCCCACCGTGACTACGCCCAGGTTCGGCTCGAGGGTGGTGAAGGGGTAGTCGGCGATCTTGGGCTTGGCTGCGGAGATGCGCGAGATCAGCGTGGACTTGCCCGCGTTGGGGTAGCCGACCAGGCCCACATCGGCCAGCAGCTTCAGCTCCAGCCGGAGGAGGTGCTCCTCGCCGGGCCGTCCCAGCTCGTGCTCGCGCGGGGCCTGGTGAACGCTGGTGGCAAAGTGCTGATTGCCGCGGCCTCCACGTCCGCCCTTGGCAATGATGACGCGCTCGTCCGCCTCCTGGAAATCGTGCACCAACTCGCCCGTTTCCTGGTCGTACACAGCCGTGCCCACAGGAACTTGCAGAACGATGGAATTGCCGTCGAGTCCGTGGCAGTTGGAGCCCATGCCGTGCTCGCCGCGCTGCGCCTTGTGTTCCGGATTGAAGCGGAAGTGAATCAGAGTGTTGTGGCTCTGCGAGGACTCCATAATGACATCGCCGCCGTGGCCGCCATCACCGCCCGAGGGTCCGCCGCGGGGAACGAACTTCTCCCGCCGGAAGGCCATGCAACCGTTGCCGCCGTCTCCGGCTTTGACACGAATTTTTGCTTCGTCTATGAACATAGTTTTTTCGACCAGGGAATAGAGAATATAGGCTAGGAATCCACTTTTCCACCCATACAGGCGGAAACAAATTCATGTTGCCGTCCTTTCAGTTTACCGGAAACCGGCATAGAATCGCTTGCAACTCCACAATTGGGGCTGCGGGCGCGGTCCATACGGGAGATTCTCATCCTCCAGGCGCCTGTGGAACTGTCCCATCCGGACCAGTCTCAAGAGCTGGCCGGTCGCAAAGCTTGTTGCGCGTTGTCCCCGTGGTCTGCCGCGAGTGGGTGACTCGATGGCAGGGTTTGGGCGCTGTTGGATGTGGAAGCTGACTGTGGCCGCGCTCCTGCTGGGCGCGACAACGGTGGTTTTTGCCCAATCCGATCCGAGCCACGCCCCGTCTGGCAGCCTGGCCGGCAAGCTGACGGATTTGCACTCCAACCCGGTCGGCGACGCCACGGTAGTGGTGCGGAATCGGGCTACCGGCGCTGAAGTGCGCACCACGACAGCAAAAAACGGTACATACAGGTTCCTCCAACTCCAGCCCGGCACCTACACGCTCGTGGTCGTGAGCGAGCAGTTGGGTCGCGGCGAGATCGAGGAGATCGTGGTGGACTCCGGCCACGAGGCGCGGGTGCAGACGGCGATGGAATTCGAACCGGTAGCTGCCGGTCCCATCCTCGCGACAACGCCCGCTCCGTTGCTGCAACGGGGGGCGCAGCCTGAGATTCAGGCAGAATTGGCCGCCGTTCGCGAGGCCGCACTGGTTGCCGAACCGATGCGGCTGCTTTCCATCGCTGGACGCAGGCTCCAGGAACAGCCGCGGAGAATGCCTTCAACCGAGACGCCGATTCTTGACGCCTCCCTGCGGCCCGAGCCAATGCAAACGCTGGTGCTGGAAGGTCATGGGTGGATGGTTAAGCCAGGGGAGACGCCGCAGGCCCAGGTGCCGGTTCTGGTCGCTGCGCTGCTGGCTCAGCCGCTTGAGATTCTGCCTATGCCCGCGCGAGACGGTCTGAATCCGGTGCGGCAGCCATTGGCCGTTTCCAATCCGGTCAGCAGCAACGGCGTGGCCTCCCAACTGGTCAGTAAAGCCGCCGGGACGCCGCCAACCCCGCCCGTTCTGGTGGCCTCTGAAAGCGGCGGACCGGCAGCTTCTACGGTCACCGCGACCATGACCGCCGCTCAGTTGCAGGCCATGCCGGTGAGCGGTCGGCGCTGGGAAGAGTTTGTACTGGACAGTGCGCCCACAGCCTCCACCCCGTCCGGGGGGCAGGGCCAAACCTCGCTGCGCGGCGCGGGCGCGCAGCCGGCCGCGATGGCCGTAGACGGAGCGCCCACTGAACTGGCATTTGGCCGCTCCGGAGGTTCGGGGAACGGTTCCTCAAGTGCGAGCCAGGGGGAATCGGCCGGAATGGCGCGGGTGTGGGCCGGCGGTCGCGGATTTGCGCTGAGCGAGGCGGCTATCCGCGAAGTGCAAACGGCCTCAGGAAACGTGGAGGCTGAAGGCGCGCGCGCAGCCGGCGGGCGAATGAACGTCGTGACCGAACGCGGCGCCAACGGCCTCCACGGACAGGGATTCCTCTTTGACCACCGGAACGTATGGGGCGCGCAAAACCCATTTACCCAGTGGGTGAAGGAGACTGCGCCGGCCACTGCGACCACCACGCCGGTCTTCACAGCCGAACCCTATACTCCTTCGGACAGTGGGACCACCTGGGGCATCGGCCTGGGCCGGCACATTCGCCGCGACAAGCTCTTCTGGTTTGCCGCGTTTGACGGTTACCGGCGCAACGATCCGGGCGTGGGCACCGTCAAGCATCCCGACCTGTTCTTTGCCCAACCCGAAGCGGACCAGATGCTGGCGCTGAGCGCCCGGCTGGGGGCCAGCAGCAATCCGTTGGCGGATGGAATTGCCGCCTATTCGAGCAAGCTGGAAACGCTCGCCGGTTTGCTCGGACCCGCTCCCCGAACCGCTCTGCAACGGACGGGCTTCAGTCGCCTCGACTGGGAGGCGGCCGAACGCCACCGCTTTACCCTGGAAGGCATTGGCACACTGTGGAACTCACCCGGAGGTGGCCTGACCCGCGTCTCGGAGGCTTATGGAAGCCACAGCTTCGGCTCCAGCCAGGCCAGCGAGGAGTGGCTGCTCAGCCGCTGGGAGGCATTTCTCACTCCCAACCTGCTGGCTGTAACCCAAGCCTCGGCAGGGCGCACCATCCAGCAGGCGCACCCGGAAACGCCTTCGACTTTCGAGAAGGGATTTCTGGCCGGGAACGCCTGGAGCCAATTGCCGCAGATGGTGGTGGACTCACGCTACGGCTTCACCATCGGCAATCCGTCGCGCTTCGGAACGGGAAGCTATCCTGACGAACGCCTCTACCAGGTGCGGGAGGGGGTGGACTGGGTGCGCGGCAAACTACTGGTGAAAGCTGGCTTTGAAGTGAGCCACAATGCCGACGTGACCAGCCTGCTGCGCAACCAGACGGGCACCTACCACTACGCCAACGTGGAGAACTTTATTTCCGATGCGCTTGTCTTCAGCAACTTCGGACTGGCCGGACAGCTTTCTCCCATGGACCAGCACAACTGCGACCAGACGGGGAAGGTGTGGCGCGACGCGGCGGGCACGCTGCGGGGGGTGGGCGATCTGCCCTGCTACTCCTACTACACGCAGACCCTGGGCCCGTCCGATTGGCACCTGAGCACCAACGACTGGGCCGGCTACGCGACCGCCCAATGGCAACCGCACAAGCTGGTGGTGCTCTCCGCCGGCCTGCGCTGGGAGCGCGAACAGTTGCCGCCGCCGATGGCCTCGCTTGCGAACTCCGATCTGCCTTTGACCCAGAAGCTGCCCGGTCTGGGCAACAACTGGGGTCCGCGCTTCAGCATGGCCGTGGGAAGCGCCGAGACCCGCTGGCCGGTGTTGCGGATAGGCTACGGGATGTACTCAAGCCGCACCGAGAACGCCACTCTGGAAACCGCGTTGACCCAGACGGGGTCGCTTAAAGGCGACCTGAACTTCTTCATGCGGCCGACCTTCGACCTTCCCAACTACGGCGGAGGCGCTCCGCCGTTTCCCTACGTCCTGGCCGGCCCGCCGTCGGCCGCGGTCAAGCCGGGAGCGGTCGAGTTTGCTCCGAGCTTCCGCAATCCGCAGGTGCACCAGGCAGTTGCGGCCCTGGAGGAATCCCTGCCTGCCCAAATCGAGTTGACCGGCAGCGCCGTGGCAAGTCTCGGCCGCCGCCTTCCTGTCTCCATCGACACCAATTTCGACCCCGCGGTCAATCCGGGAACCATCACGTACGCCGTGATCGACCCGGACGGCCTGGGTCCGATCAAGGCGAGCAGGATTACGGTGCCCTTCTACGCTTCCTGGCCGTTTGCAGACTGTCCCGCCAGCACGCTCTTGAACATTGCCGGAGAGTGCGGCCGACTCCACCCAAATTACCAGCAGATTGCGGAAGTCTTCAGCCGCGCCAACTCGACCTACGAGGCAGGCACGATCAAGGTGGTCCGCTATGGGCGGCGCGGCCCCAGCCTGCGCGCCCACTACACCTACTCCCACGCCATGGACTGGAATCCCAACGAAAGCGCGCAGGTGGCCGGCAGCGACGTACTGGACCCTGTCGATTTCAGCCTCGAGTACGGCGTGAGCAACCTGGACGCGCGCCACTCGGCCGACCTCATGGCCTCCTGGGAATCGCCCTGGAAGCTGCACAACCTGGCCGGAAGGCTGGGCAATGGCTGGATGATCTCAGGCGTCGGGCAATTCCGCAGCGGCTTGCCCTACACCATGCGCACCGACGGCTCGCTGGCGGCGGGCTTCGGATCGACCGGCGCGACCATTGAAGCCCTGGCGACGGGAATGAACGGCTCCGGAGGGGACAACCGCGTCTACGGCGTGGGCGACGACCAGCGCGCCTACAACATCGGGCGCAACACCTTCCGCTATCCCTCCACCTGGAAGGCCGACCTGCGCCTGGCGAAGCACTTCAACCTGGGAGCCATGCGGCAATTGGAATTGCTGGCCGAGAGCTTCAACCTCTTCAACCACCAGAACGTCACCCAACTGGAAACCATCGGCTACTTCATCGAACGGGGTTCTTCGCTGGGCGATCCGTCCACCCTCACCTTCCTGAACGGCGCCAAGGCAAATACGACGGCCTTCGGACAGCCGCTCAGCGTGAACGCCACCGATTTCTACCGCGAACGGCAGATCCAGTTTGGATTGAGGGTCAGGTTTTAGGGCGCTTCCAGGGTGGTTCGAACCCGAAGCTGAATGGACTGCAATCGAAGCCGCACTGGAGGGGAAAAAGGGGGCAATTTTGGGTCGATTTTAGAGCATTTTGAGGCATTATCAGGCCAAAAAGGGCCAGAAAAGGGCCAAAATCGGGGTTTTCCTGTTACTTAATAGTTAACTATGTATTTTTGTATAGTGTTCATTCTTTGTTACTTACGTTAGTTTTATGATTGAAAAAGCGGCAAAATCACCATAGGGGGGGTGGGGGTAAGGGGGATTTTTGGCTGGTTTTTGGCTCGAAATCGACCTCAAAAAAAGGTCATTCCGGGGGCTGTGGCCACCAGAAAATTCTCTTCGCTCTGAGCGTGAGCGCGGACGAGGACGTCCGCGCTACAGCCGACCGGAAGGTCGGCGTTACTCCTTCGCGTTACTCCTCGGCGGCGTTCCCTACTAAAAACATTGTGCGCTCTTGGGGGTTAATTCCACGCAAGGGATTTGCTGGACCCTGGGCTAGCCGAGCAGTTCGCCGGCCAGTTTGGGGGCGGACTGGAGAGCTGCATCGATCTGCGACTGGTCCTTGCCGCCAGCTTCGGCGATTTCGGGCTTGCCGCCGCCTGATCCACCGACAAGTTTGGCCACCGCACCCACCAGCTTGCCGGCCTGAATGCGCTTGGTGAGACCGGGCGTGACCCCGGCAATCAAGGCCACCTTGCCTTCCGGCTGCGCGGAAGCCAGGACGACAATGCCCTCGCCGAGCTTCTGCTTCAGGTTGTCGACCAGCGTGCGCAACTGGCCGCGTTCGAGGCCGTCGGCCCGGAGCGTGACCAGACGCAAGCCCTTGACCTCGACGGAGTGAGCCAGAGCTTCATCGAGCGAGTTGGCCGCCGTCTTCATACGGGCGTCGTCCAGTTCGCGGCGCAGGCGTTTGAGCTCGTCTTCCTGGGCGGCCAGCTTGGCGCGGAAAGAGTCCGACAGGCTGCCGCCTTCAGGGGCCGGCGCCAGTTGGGAGGCGATTTGCGCCACCTCGAAGTCCTGGCGGAATGCGCCCAGAGAGCCCATGCCGGTGATGGCCTCAAGACGGCGCACGCCCGAGGAAACCGAGCCTTCGCTCACAATCTTGATGAGGCCTATTTCGCCCGTGGCCGCAGTGTGCGTGCCGCCGCAAAGCTCGGTGGAGAAACCGTCGGAGAGCTTGACCACGCGCACCTTGTCGCCGTACTTTTCGCCGAAGAGAGCCATGGCGTGGTACTCGCTGATGGCCACGTCGATGGGCACGTCTTCCAGAGTTTCGACCTTGGCGTTGCCCAAGACTTCGCGATTCACGATGGACTCGATTTCTTCAAGTTCCTCGTCGGCCACCTGGGCAAAGTGGGAAAAGTCGAAGCGGAGGCGCGTGGGGTCTACGGACGAGCCGGCCTGCTTGACGTGCGTACCCAGAACCTGGCGCAAAGCAGCGTGCAGCAGGTGGGTTCCGGTGTGATTGCGCCGGATGGAGTCGCGGCGGGTTTGATCGACCACGGTATTGACAAAATCCCCAACCACCAGCGGCTGCTTGAGCAGAGCCTTGTGGGCGCGGACGCCCTGCACGGGAAGGACGCAGCCGGTGATTTCGGCGACCGTCGCGTTGCCGTCGGGGGTGGTGAACCAGCCGGTATCGCCCGCCTGGCCGCCGGAGTCGCCGTAGAAGCTGGTCTGGTCGAGGACAATGTCGACCACGTCGCCGGCGTTTGCGGCGGGAACGCCTGCGCCGTCTTTCACGATGGCGAGGACTGTGGCGCCGGAGGCGGTGAGCTGCTTGTAGCCGAGGAAATCGGTTTTGGGGAGTTTCAGCCATAACGGGCTAGCAAGCTTTTGGGAACCGCCTTTCCAAGATGCGCGTGCACGCAGCTGTTCCTCTTGCATTTTCCGTTCAAATCCAAGTTGATCTAGGCGGGCACCTTGGTCCCGAGCAGCCTCAATCATGAAGTCCAATGGAAGTCCAAAGGTCTCGTAGAGGGTAAACGCCTTATCTCCTGGAATAATCGGCATCCCTGCAGGAAAGGACTGAGACGAATCGTCCGCAGAAGCTGATATTGAGAGCAGCACATTGTCATGCAGCACAGCTGTCGACTTTGCTTCGCCAATGAGGTTATCTAGTTTTTCAAGGCCGAATTTGAGCACGTGATCGAACTGCTTTTCTTCTGCCTCGACAACTTTTGACACGCGGGCTGCGGAGTCGATCAGTTCGGGATATGCGCCCTGCATCAGATCGCGGACGGCATAGACCATCTGGTAGAGGAATGGCTGTTCCTGGCCAAGCAAACGGCCGTGCCGGATGCCGCGGCGGAGAATCTTGCGCAGCACGTAGCCACGCCCTTCGTTCGAGGGCAGCACGCCGTCGTTGATGAGGAAGGTGGCGGCGCGGGCATGGTCGGAAATGATGCGCAGAGATGCGTTGGCAACCAGGGCGTGGATTCCCGCAGGGGCTAAAGCCCCCTCTTCTTTTTTGGCTTCATCGGCACGACTAAAGTCGTGCCCTTTCAAAACTTCGCCTTTGGCGGCAGGGGCTAAAGCCCCAGTGTTTATTTGAGCCTCTTCGGCACGACTGAAGTCGTGCCCTGACGCAAGGCCGCCCTCTGTCGGCCGCGGTGATTTTGCGAGACCGGTCAGTTCGGCGGCGCGGGCAATGAGGGGCGTGAAGAGGTCGGTCTCGAAATTGGAGACTTTGCCTTGGAGGACGGCGGCGAGGCGCTCAAGGCCGGCACCGGTGTCGATGGAGGGCTTGGGCAGGGGGGCGAGTTTGTAGCTGGTGGCCTTGGTGACCGGATCCACGATGGCGGAACGGTCGAACTGCATGAAGACCAGGTTCCAGATTTCGACGTAGCGGGCGTCGTCCTGGCCGAAGGGGAGGTCCACCCCCGGCGTCTCCGCCGCTTCCAGGCCCATGTCGTAGAAGATCTCGGAGCAGGGGCCGCAGGGGCCGGTTTCGCCCATCTGCCAGAAGTTGTCCTTGAGGCCGTATTCCTTGATGCGGTCCTTGGGGACGCCGGCTTCGATCCAGAAATTTTCGGCCTCGGTGTCGCGCGGGACGCCATCAGCGCCCTCGAAGATGGTGACGTAGAGGCGGTCCTTGGGGATGCCGAACCACTCGGGGCTGGTGATCAGTTCCCAGGCGAAGGGGATGACTTCGCGCTTGAAGTAGTCGCCGAAGCTGAAGTTGCCCAGCATCTCGAAGAAGGTGTGGTGGCGGCGCGTAAAGCCAACATTTTCAAGGTCGTTGTGCTTGCCGCCTGCGCGGACGCACTTCTGCGAGGTGGTGGCGCGGGTGTAGCCGCGCTTTTCCGCTCCAAGGAAGACGTCCTTGAACTGGTTCATCCCAGCATTGGTGAAGAGCAGCGTGGGGTCGTTGGCGGGCACCAGTGAGGAAGAGTGCACGCGGCGGTGCCCCTTCGACTCGAAAAAGCGCAGAAAAGTTTCGCGGATGTCGTTCCCTGAGCGAGATTGCATGGCACAACCAGTGTAATTGGCGGTGGGGTGGGAGTGCAGGGGAAGGCGCGGGGTGGGGGCAAATCCGTGGATGGTTGAGGGGTGGAGTTGGACTTTGCCAGAATGTTCGAAGAGAACATGGGCCCGGGCCTGAAGGCCCCCTCTGTTTTTATGGCTGTTTCAGGGGCCTGAAGGCCCCTGCTCCCTCCGTGAATGTCGATCTAGAACTGTAGTACCAGGGGGATGCGGATTTGGAGGGGCTTTGCTGGCGGGGTAGAGAGAGCGTGGGCCGGGAGGCCCACGCTACAGCCGACCGGGAGGTCGGCATTACTCATTCTGCGGCGTTACTCTTTCTTGTGGCGTTACTCATTCTTGCGGCGTTACTCTTTCTGCGGCGTTACTCTTTCTTGCTTACAGCTCCAGCTTCTTCATGTACTTTGCGTCCTGGGTTAGGGCTTCGATGGGGTCGCCGTCGAATTCTTCCTGCTCGATGAAGTAGTGCTTGAGGCCCGTGGCGGCGCGGAAAATGGGCTTGTAGTCGATGATGCCCTTGCCCAGGATGTTGGAGTGCAACTCGCCGCCCGGCCCCTTCGACAAGTCCTTGACGTGCAGGAGCGGGAAGCGCTCAGGGGACCAGCTGATGTAGGCCACCGGGTCCTGGCCCGCGGCGCGCACCCAGCCGCAATCCATCTCAAAGACGACCAGCTTGGGATCGGTGAGGCGGAGCAGTTCGTCGTAGAAGATGGTGTTGCCCTCGCGGCCGAACTCCGGCGTGTGGTTGTGGTAGCCCAGGGTCATGCCGGCGGCCTTGACCTTTTCGCCGGCGTGGTTGAGCTCGTCGGCCATCCAGCGCCAGTCGTCCAGGGTGAGCTTGCCCTGCGCGGCGGGGTCCTTGCGGATGGCCGAGGAGCAGACGATGTACTTGAGGCCGAGGTCGTGCGCGTAGGCCACGGTCTCGTCCAGCTTGGGCTTGAGCACGCCCATGGGGTGGTGGGTGCTGATGCAGCGCAGGCCGGCCTTGTCCATGGCCTGGCGAAACTCCGAGGCCTTGCGGTCGTAGTAGCCGGCCGCTTCCACTTCGCGGTAGCCGGCTGCGTGGACCTTGGCGAGGGTGCCGTCAAAGTCCTTGGGCAGGAGATCGCGGACGCTGTAGAGCTGGAGGCCGACGGGCAGGCCGATCGGTTGGGCGGCCAGACGGCCAACCCCGGTACAGGCTGCGGTCATGACCGCTGCCGTGGTTTTCAAAAAATTTCTGCGTGAAAAATGACTCATATCCCTTGTTTCTCCCTGGAATCAGCGGGTTGCGTCTTGAAGGCACGCGACCGACTTACCCCTTGATGGTTCTGGTTGCAGCATCCCAATTTGCGATGGTGCGGTGAAAGTAAGAGTAATTGGCCAGGTGGCAGCCGATGGCCGCGTTGTTGCCGAAGACCTCGTCCTCCACGACGTGTTGCCGCGACTTGACGGCGCTGAAAAAGTTGGTGAGGTGGTCGGCCGTGTCGTTGTAGCCGCGCGGCAGGGTGTAGGTTTCCGCCGTATCGGGCGCGGGCGCGGGGTCTGGATGGGCCTTGCGCCAGTCTTCCATTCCCTGCTTGCGCTGCGCCTCCGTCATGCCGCCCCAGCCGTAGCCCTCGAAGTGGGGGCGCACATCCTCGGGGGTGAAGGTCATGGTCTGGCCGGTCAGCACCATGGTGCCCCTGGAACCGTAGAAGCCTATGCCTTCGCCGCCGTCGGCGTTGTTCTGGTTGCAGTGTAGATGGATCTGGAGGCCGGGATAGTCGTAGATCGTCTCCAACTGGTCGGGGAAGTCGCGCCCGTCCTTGTAGTGGTAGAGGCCGCCGCTCGAGTAGGCGCGGCTGGCCACCGTGTTCATGCCGGTGATGGCCTGGATGCCGGAGAGGAGGTGGACGAAGAGGTCGCCGCCCAGGCCGGAGCCGTAGTCGGCAAAGAGGCGCCAGCGGAAGAAGCGCACCGGGTCAAAGGGGTGAGGCGGCGCATCCTGGATGAAGTTGGCCCAGTCCACGTTTTGTGGAGTGGCGTCGGCCGGGACGGGATAGGTCCACGCGCCGCCGGGGGAGTTGCGGTTCCACTTGGCGTCGATGGAGTGGACCTCGCCGAGGCGGCCGGAGAGGTAGATTTCCCGCGCCTTGGCGTAGAGGACCGAACTGACGCGCTGGCTGCCGGCCTGGAAGATGCGCTTGCCCTGCTGGACCGCCTGGACCATGGCGAAGCCGTCGGCCACGTTGTGCGACATGGGTTTCTCGCAATAGACGTCTTTGCCTGCCGCGAGAGCGTCGAGCGTGACGCGCCGGTGCAAGTGGTCCGAAGTGGCGACCAGAACCGCATCCACGTCCTTGCGATCCAAGAGCCTGCGATAGTCGCTGGTGGTGGGAATTTCAGCGGCATAAGCTTCTTTTGCGGCTTGGTGGCGCATTTCGTAGAGGTCCGCCGCGCCCACGCACACGCCGTTGGTTACCTGGCGCGCCGCCCGCAGCAGGTCACAGCCGCGAATGCCGGTGCCGATGGAAACAAAGCGGATCTTCTCACCGGCGTCGCTTGCGGCCGCCTGCGCCAGCGGTTCCAGCAGGGTTACATTTGCCGCTACCACGGCGCCCGCGCCCAGGCGCACAAACTCCCTCCGCGACATTGCAGGCAGGTTCACATGTTTCTCCTTACGCGACGGTCATTCTCTCTCGCCGCCCCAGTTCGTGTCTACAAACCGGAGTTGGAGGCCAAAGATTCCCGTTCTGCTGCAACGCCCGCAGTACGCTCGCCGTTGAATCATGGGAGAATGAATGGGTAAACATCATGACCAACGACAGCCTCCCTAATTCCCTGCCCGCCCTCGAAAACACGTCTTCGCCCGCCGCTGAGCCGGTTCCCGCGCCCACCCCCGAAGCCGTTCCCCCGCCTGTGATCGATCCCGAGCCCGACCCCGTGCACGCACCGATCCAGGAGCCTGAGCCGGCTCCGGCGCCTGTGAAGGAGCCCGAGCCGGAGGAGCCCGAAGAGTCTTTCGCCGACCTGCTGAACGCCTTTGAGCGCAGCCACACGCATCGCGCGGAGCCCGGCTCCAAGCAGTTGCAGGGCACGGTCGTTTCGCTTTCCGCGGACCAGGTTTTCCTGGACATTGGCTACAAGGCGGAGGGTGTACTGCCGCGTTCGTCGTTTGATCACAACGCGGAAGGCGTGAAGATCGGCGACGTTTTCCCGGTCTCCGTGACGGGGCGGAATGAGGAGCACTACTATGTGCTCTCGCGCTTCAAGGTTGCGCTGCCCCGCGACTGGTCGGCTCTGGAAGCCGCCTTCGCCGAGAAAACGGCCGTGGTGGGCACGGTAACCGGCGTGATCAAGGGCGGTCTGACGGTGGACGTGGGCGTGCGTGCCTTTATGCCCGCCAGCCGCAGCGGCACCAAGGACGCGGTGGAGCTGGAAAAGCTGGTGGGCACGGAAATCACCTGCCGGATCACCAAGCTCGACGTCACCGACGAAGATGTGGTGGTGGACCGGCGGATCGTGCTTGAAGAGCAGGCTCGCGGACTGCAGGCCAAACAGTTTGAAGCCATGAAGGAAGGCGACCAGGTTTCCGGCACGGTACGCAGCCTGATGCCTTACGGCGCATTTGTGGACCTGGGCGGCATCGACGGGCTGCTGCACGTCTCCGACATCGCTTATACCCGCATCGAAAAGCCCGAAGACGTTCTCACGGTGGGGCAGGAACTTGAGCTGCGGATCCTGAAAATCGACCACGAGAACAAGAAAATCTCGCTCGGCCTCAAGCAACTCCTGCCCGAACCGTGGCAAACCGTCTCGGAGCGCTTCCAGGCCGGCCAGCGCGTCACCGGCACGGTCACCCGCCTGACCGACTTCGGCGCTTTTGTCGAAATCGAACCTGGCATCGAGGGCCTGATTCACATTTCGGAGATGTCCTGGGGCAAGAAGGTCCGCCACCCCTCCGACCTGCTCAAGCAGGGCGACCAGGTGGACGCCGTCATTCTGGGGATCAAGCTCGAGGAGCGGCGCATCTCGCTCGGCCTCAAGCAGACCCTCTCCGATCCCTGGACAGAGGTGCAGCTCAAGTTCCCCGCTGGCTCGCAGATTGAAGGCCCAGTGACCAAGCTGATGAACTTTGGCGCCTTTGTGCAGGTGGCCGACGGCATCGAGGGACTGGTGCACGTGAGCGAGATTTCGGCCGACAAGCGCATCAACCATCCTTCAGACGAGTTGCGCGTGGGCCAGATCGTCAAGGCGCAGGTGCTGGCCGTGGACACGGAAAAGCGGCAGATGAAGCTCTCCATGAAGCAGCTGGTGCCCACCGACATTGACGAGTACATCGCCGAGCACAAGACGGGCGACGAAGTGACGGGCCGCATCGTGGACGCCTCCGGGTCTCAAGTTTTGGTCGAACTGGGCGAAGGCATCCGCGCGCTCTGCGGCACGGCCGCCAAGGCAGCTCCGGCAGCCAAAGCCGCGCCTGAGGCGAAACCCGCCAAGGTGGATCTCTCCAACCTCTCGTCGATGCTGAAGGCCCGCTGGAAGGGCGACGCTCCCGACCCCAAGGCCGCTCCCGAGGCTCTGGCCGAAGGCCAGATCCGCACCTTCAAGATCGTGAAGATCAACGCGGAAGCCAAGCGCATTGAAGTGGAGCTGGCATAACCGGAGAAGCTGCGTTTCCAAACTTCTCCAGCCGCAAATGCTCCGTTCCCGTCCATGTGCCTTTTTCCTGGCGCATGGACGGGAAGCCGCGCATCTCTCTCGCGGAAAAATCGGTAGTGTCCTAATTTACCTGTTCTGGCTGGTGCTGTGCCTGATGGTCGGAGTTCAAATCGGCAGTTGTCAGGCTTCACCACTGTGTAACTTATCAAGGTCGCTAGTTGTCGTCCACCTTGTTAAATTCAGCGCACTCCCTAGTCTGAAAAGTTCCCGTCTTCGAGATCCAAATGCAAAATTTAGTCCAATGATGCACGTCAAAAACATCATCATAATCAACGATTCCAAAAACGGCGAGATAGCCTTTTCCTTCCTTGATCGCCTCTACTTCTGCATCCGTCGCTGGCATAGAGTGCCCTTCGTTCCCTGGCCGCTCGCCAATTTGTTTCAGGACGCCACCAGGAAACACAATTCCGGAGATAAGGTTGTTGTGTGCGTACTTGGAAAATTGCATGACGTGATCCAAAGGAGGTTCCTGATTTGCGTAAGTGATCGCGTAAAAGATTTTGGCATCGATGTTCCTAGCCGCAGTCTTACCGATATTGCTGATCTGAAACGGGTAAGTCACCGGCTGCCCGATTGTAATATTTACGCTCGTGAGATCGCCGCCGGCAGTATCGGGCTGCGATTCAACCTTGAGCCACGCACGTTCATCGTTCCTCATGACTCCAAGTTGACCTTTCGTAATCAAGATTTGCCATATAGCGACGGCAACCAAGAGTCCAGTGAATACCGCAAGGCAATAATCCGTGAAACTGCTCGGTTTAAGGTGTTCGCGAGGTGTCATTGGGTTCTCCTTTTTGTTCTCTCCCTGGGGATTGGCTGCTTCGGCTGGCTCTATTTCATTTTCGGTACATACCGGCATTGCATTCAAGAGCCGAATACACTCCGCTTCTTGCAATACGCGCTTGTGTGAGCGCTCACGTTCGCGCTGGTGTTTATGCTTGCTCATGCGTCTTTTGAATGAGATAAAGTGTAACCGTCCTGCATGTTACCCCGGCAGTATCGCCAATAACCGCTGTCCGAGTAGCCATCATGCAAGAGTTGAAGGAGCTAAGCGCCAATGCCAACATCGAAGCCGAAGCCTAAGAAAGTCGGGCGCCCGAAGCTGGCGAAAGCCGGCGCAAAAGGAACCATCGTCCTGGTACGATTCAGCCCCGAAGACCGCAAACGAGTAGAAGCGGCAGCAAAAGCGAATAAGCAGAATGTCTCACAGTGGATTCGTAGCACATTGCTTGCCAGCATCGGAGGATAAGCCTGTGGATTTCAAATTAGGACACTACCGAAAAATCGGCAGGCTTGCCGTGTAGTCGCATTGTGACTACAATTGAATCCGATAGCAAGATTCAAGGAGAGCTCCATGGCCACCGCCGACACCTACGTCCGTGCACGCATCGACACGCGCACCAAAGAGCAGGCCGCCGAGGCGCTGGAGGCCATGGGCCTGTCCATCTCCGACGCCATCCGCCTGCTGATGCTGCGCATTGTGGATGAGCGCCGCCTGCCCTTCGAGGTCAAGGTACCCAACGCCACCACCCGCAAGGCTATCGCCGAGCTTGAGGCTGGAAAGGGCAAGCGCTTTGCCAGCGTCGACGCATTGATGGCGGATTTGCATGCGGACGATTGAGCGTTCCTCGGCATTCAAGCGCGACTACAAGCGCGAAGCCAGGAGCCAGCACGGTGCGACTCTCGACGCTGCCCTGGTCCCAGTTCTGACGATCCCTGTAAAGGACGAGCCCATGGAGCCTCGGCACCGCGATCACGACCTGAGCGGCGATTGGACGGGCTATCGCGAATGCCACTTCAAGCCCGATCTGCTTCTGATCTACAAAAAGCCCGACGCGGCTACCCTGCGTCTAGCCCGGCTCGGTTCCCACAGCGAGCTCTTCGGCTAGGTCGGTTTGGATCTAGTACTACAGTTGTACTTCGCCAGAATGCTGCAAGAGAACAAAGGCCCGGGCCTGAAGGCCCCTCTGTTTTACGGCTGTTTCAGGGGCCTGAAGGCCCCTGCTCCCTCCGTGATTGTCGATCTACAACTGTACTACTAGGGAAGCCTCACTTCTCTGCCTGCTCACAGTCACTACAATGGGAACGATGATTCAGTACCTTTATCTGGGCCGGGTGGGCTACGACGAGGGGCTGCGGCTGCAGGCGGAGATTGCCGCCTGGCGCGCCGAGGGCCGCGTGGAGAATGTCCTGCTGCTGCTGGAACATCCGCCGGTGCTCACCCTGGGGCGCAACGCCCACCGCGCCAATGTGCTGGCCTCCGACGCGCTGCTGGCCAGCCGCGGAGTCGCGGTCCACGAGATCAACCGCGGCGGCGACGTGACGTATCACGGACCGGGCCAACTGGTGGGCTATCCGATCTTTGACCTGCGCAGCCTGCACAATGAGAACGGCGGCCGGCTGGGGCCGGTGGACTTTGTGCGCCGCATGGAAGAGGCGCTGATCCGGGTTTGCGCCGTCTACGGGGTACCTGCGGGCAGGATTGCGGGGCTGACGGGCGTGTGGTGCGGCGTTCACCCTGCGGAGGAAGCCGTTGCACCCAGTTCATCCAAACCGCTGCCGTCCGCAACGCCAGGACCCGAGCGCAAGATCTGCGCCATCGGCATCCATGTTTCGCGGGGCATTACCTCCCACGGCTTTGCCTTCAACGTCACCACCGACCTGCGCGACTTCTCGCTGATTATTCCCTGCGGCATTCCCGATCATTCGGTGACGAGCCTGGAACGGGAGGTGGCGGGTTCAGTGGATTTGCCAGCGCTCGAGGCCGTTGCCCACCAGGCGGCACGGCAGTTCGGGCAGGTTTTTGGCGAGCAGGTGCTGGCGGTGGAGAGCATGGAGGCACTGCGTGCACAGGCCACAGAGCACCAGGGCGCGCCGACGTTTCCGGCCGAGGACACGCCGCTGCGGGTTCCGGCGGAGATTGAACGATTGCACCCGGGCGGCGAGCCGCCGATTCGCGCCTGAGAGACTGGCTGCGGCAAAGGCTCACGGAGACAGATTCGAACGAGGGCACGGAGGAGGACCATCCACCCCCGTATGCGCAGCAATTTATAATCCGGCAGGAACCGGGCGCGCAGCAACGTCCCGCATCGCGGAGAGAGTGACACATGCCAACCGACGTGATCATGCCCCAGATGGGCGAATCCATCTTTGAGGGAACCGTTACCAAGTGGCTGAAAAAGGCCGGCGACCGCGTCGAAAAGGACGAGCCGCTTTTTGAAATCTCCACCGACAAGGTGGATGCGGAGATTCCTTCGCCTGTCGCCGGAGTTCTGGCCGAGATCAAGGTCCCCGAAGGCGCAACCGTGGAGATCAACACGGTGGTCGCCGTAGTTGCGGAGAGCGGCGCGGCGGTTGTGGCAGTTCCGGCTGCGGCTTCCGCGCCCGTGGTTACACCAACAGACGAAGCTCCGGCTCAGGCTGCACCCGCAGCGCCAGCTACTGGCAGAACCGATGTGGTGATGCCGCAGATGGGCGAGTCGATTTTTGAGGGCACCATTACCAAGTGGCTTAAAAAGGCCGGGGATCGCGTGGAAAAGGACGAGCCGCTGTTTGAAATCTCTACCGACAAGGTGGACGCGGAGATTCCCTCGCCGGTGGCCGGCGTGCTGGCCGAGATCAAGGTTCCTGAAGGCGAGACCGTGCAGATCAACACGGTGGTCGCTGTCATAAGCGGTTCAGCAGCCGTACACCAGCCCCATGCCGCGCCGGTTCAGGCTCCGGCTATTGCACCACAGCCGACTCCAGAGGCACCAGCCGCGCCGCAGGCGCAGTTGGCCCCGCCGCAGGTGCCGCAGGTGCTGGCGGGACGTAAGATTCGCTCCTCGCCCCTGGTGCGGCGGATCGCCCTGGAGAACAATCTCGACCTCGCGCGGATTGCCGGCAGCGGTTCGGATGGACGGATTACCAAGGAAGATATTTTGAGCCATCTGTCTGCGCATGGACCTGGAAGCGCGGTTGCGGCAGAGGCGACGCTGGCCGCACCGCAGGCGCCAGCGGCTCGCATTGCGCCAAAGACGCCGGCAGCTCCATCATCTTTGCCGGGACAGGTGGTGCCGATGACGAAGATGCGCGCCATTATTGCGCAGAGGATGGTGGAGAGCAAGCAGACCAGCCCCCACGTGCACACCGTCTACAAGGTGGACATGACGCGCATTGTGCGGCTGCGGGAGCGGAACAAGGCGCGCTTTGAGCAGGCGCACGGCGTGAAGCTTACCTTCATGCCTTTTATTGCCGCCGCCGCTGTTCATGCGCTGACCAGGTTTCCCGTGGTCAACGCCTCGCTGGCGGAGAACGCGATCCACTATCACGAGCACATCAACCTGGGCATTGCCGTGGCTCTGGATTGGGGGCTGATTGTGCCGGTGGTCAAGCAGGCGGAGGAGCGCAGTTTTCTGGGCCTGGCCCGCGCCATCGCCGACCTGGCCGCGCGCGCACGGACCAAGAAGCTGACGCCCGACGAGGTGCAGGACTCGACCTTTACGCTGACCAACTCCGGCATCTTTGGCGACGAGCTGAGCACGCCGATCATCAACCAGCCCAACTCGGCGATTCTGGGTGTGAGCGGGTTGAAGAAGGAGCCGGTGGTGCTGACCGATGACGAGGGCAACGACACGATTGGGATCCGCTCGATGCAGCATTTCTGCCTGGGCTTTGACCATCGGATTATCGACGGCGCCGACGGCTGCAAGTTCATGAGCGAGTTCAAGAAGACGCTGGAAAACTGGGACGCGGAGATCGGGTAAGGCTGCGCTGAGCCTGAGCAATTCTCCTGTTGGTGGAGCGTGCAGCGTGGACCGGGAGGTCCACGCTACAGCCGACCGGGAGGTTGATTACATGACAGCGCCGGCTCCTTCGAGCCCGAGTAGACTGGTTGCTGCTAGACGCCCAGGAGCTCGGGAGAAGGAGCCT
>Ga0302140_10003949_pt1 | contig 18907 bp, 12 predicted proteins | sample I_Bog_E1_1_FD_202095 | JGI IMG/M metagenome (GOLD analysis project Ga0302140, IMG submission 202095) | Peat permafrost microbial communities from Stordalen Mire near Abisko, Sweden - I_Bog_E1_1 | ecosystem: Environmental > Terrestrial > Soil > Wetlands > Peat | place: Sweden: Abisko, Stordalen... | reverse complement strand
CTCAGGTGCGTCTTCGCGACGTATTCTCGGCACGGTAGTGGTGGGTGGAATGACGCTCTCCACGGCAATAGGCCTCATCTTTATTCCGGTCACCTTCGCAGTCGTCGAGTATCTCTCGCACCGGTTTGTCCGGGGCGGCAAAGGGACGACGATGGACTCGAAACCCCACTTTGATCCGGTTGCCGCTGGCAAGGCAGCTGGGGGCGGACCGAAGTTCCCGACCCAAGGAGGTCACGCATGATTCGCCCCTCCAAGACGGACTTTTCTGTACTGAAGAACGTTACGATGATGATCATTGCCGCAGCTGGCGTTACCAGTCTTGGCTGCAATGTTGGGCCGAAGTATCAGAGGCCAAATTACTCTGCTCCGCCTGCGTTCCGGGGAGCGGATGAGGCCACTGTCTCAAGCGACCCAAAGGGATCTTTGGGCGACGAACAATGGTCTGCTGTTTATCAGGAGCCTGAGCTTCAGGAGTTGATCCGCAAAGCTCTCGCGAATAATTACGATGTGCGTATTGCGGCTCAACATATTCTGGAGCAGCAAGCGCAAGTCAAGATTACCCGGTCGCAGGAGTTCCCTACCCTGTCGGTGGGTGGCACTGGTCTCGGTGCAACCTTGCCTTCCTCCCTGGGAACCCAGATTGGCAGTCCGCTGGTTGATGGTTCGTTTAACTTGTCGGCTGCGTGGACTCCAGATTTCTGGGGACAGTATAGAAAGCAGACTGAATCCGCGCGCGCGCAGCTACTGGCGCAAACCTGGGCGCAACGGGCCGTGCGCCTGACGCTGGTGCAGGAGGTCGCTACAGCGTATCTACAGATACGCGCACTCGATCGTCAGCTCGAAATCACGAAAGATACGCTGAAGGCGCGGCAGGATTCGGTAGACCTGACGAACAGGCTGGAGAGTGGTGGTTCGGTACCGCTTTCAGATGTGCGCCAGGCGGAACAACTGCTCTACACTGCATCTTCAGAGATACCGCAACTCGAGCAGCAGATCCAGCAGCAGGAAAACGCAATCAAGCTGTTGCTTGGGGAGAATCCGGGACCGATTCTGCACAAGGATCCGAATGCGCTTATCCCTCCTCCGCAGGATCTGCCGACTGGGCTGCCTTCACAGCTACTGGAGCGACGCCCTGATATTCAAGAGGCGGAAGCTACGCTGATCTCGGCGAATGCTCAGATTGGCGTTGCCCGCGCCCAGTTCTTCCCGAGCCTCTCTATCAGCGCCTCAGGCGGAGTTGGGGGAGATACTTTAGGTACGATCTTTGATCCCGCTGGGAAGACAATTTACGGACTTGGATCGCTGGCTCAGCCTCTCTTTGAGGGCGGCAAACTGAAGGGTCAGTTGAAGCTATCAGAAGCGACGAAGCAGGAAATGGTGCTGAGCTATCAGAAGACCATTGCCGGGGCATTTCGTGATGTATCAAACGCGCTTATCGCATTGAATAAACAGCGCGCATACCGGGAGCAGCAAGAGAAACTTGTTGCTGCAGCCGAAGATGCAACGCGGCTTGCACGCATGAGGTACAAGGGAGGCGCAACGAGCTATCTCGAAGTGCTCACTACAGATTCGAACCTTTATGCTGCGCAGTTGAGCCTGGTTACAGCACAACAGGGTGAGGCTCTTACCTTGGTCCAGCTCTACGGTGCACTCGGTGGCGGCTGGCAATAGTTCCCATAGTCACATCGGACCTTTACAGGTCCGATGTGCTTTTTCTGTGACGTAGATCACGTAATAAATATTAAAAATTAAGCGAATCACAATGCTGTTGATAAGCATCGAATGCACGTTTAACAGCTAATCCGTCAGCATTGAATCGCCTTCTGATCAAATTTATCTCAATGTGCGACTGAGGCCCTTCGGATGGGTATAGCATGGTCGCATACATATGCCGCTTTTGGTGGCCGCGACCTTACAGGTAGGTGGGGTGTGACTGCATTGTCTTTTTTCGCCAGAGAAGGTAAATCGAAAATTCGCAGTCGATGTCTCCGTGTTGCGCAAGGAGTTACCTTCGCAGCCGGGTGTTCGCTACTGTTCGCTGGCGCTGCATATGCTCAGTCACCCACGAACATGTTTGACCCGGCGGCGACTCCGGCTCATTCCATCTTTGACCTTTCCATGCTTGTGCTGGGTATCACGCTGGCTATCTTTCTGATCGTAGGAGGAATGCTGCTTTATGCGCTGATTCGTTTCAGGCAAAGACCTGAGGATTCAAGCCGTGAGCCGGCGCAGATCTATGGCAGCACTCAGATCGAGCTTTCGTGGACGGTTATTCCGGTCTTGATTGTGGTGATGTTATTCCTAACCACGACTCGAGTCATCATGGGCACACAGGGCATTTCCAAACCCGACAGCACGATGGACGTGACTGTGATCGGGCACCAGTTCTGGTGGGAATATCGTTATCCCAAGCTGGGGATCGTCACGGCGAACGAACTGCATATTCCTGTGAGTAATCCAAAGTCGCCTTTGCCTACTTACCTGACGATGTCCTCAGCCGACGTTGATCACAGCTTCTGGGTTCCGAGGCTGGCGGGCAAGACAGATTTGATTCCCAATCGCGTTAACACGATGTGGATTGATCCACCAGACGCGGGGCTCTATCTTGGCCAGTGCGCGCAGTACTGCGGCACGCAACACGCGAAGATGTTGTTGCGCGTATATGCACAGTCTCCCGCAGATTTTGCAGTGTGGGTCAGCCAGCAGAAGAAGCCTGCACAAACTGATTTCAGTGGAAATCCCACAGCGGCTGAAGGTCAGACTGTGTTCATGCACAACGCGTGCATTAACTGCCACACAATTTCGGGGACTATATCCAACGGTCGCTTTGGGCCCGACCTGACGCACCTTGCAAGCCGCGACACGCTTGCCTCGGGCGCGATACCGAACAACGTAGAGAACCTGAGGAAGTGGATCAACGAACCGGACTCAATCAAACCGGGGTCGCTGATGCCTCCGATGCACTTGAATGATCACGATCTGAATGCCGTAACCGCCTATTTGGCACAACTACGTTAGTCGCTCAAGCGATGAAGACGGAAAGGAGTGTTTCATGAGTACAACGACTGCAATTGAAGGAATCGATGAGACACAGGCATCCTTACCTGGCCGTCCGCCAATGAACGTGATACTTGAGTGGCTGACGACAGTGGATCACAAGAAGATCGGGCTAATGTATATCGGATATGCCTTGATCTTTCTATTAGTGGCAGGCGCTCAAGCGATGGTTATGCGCATTCAGCTTGCGGTTCCTAATAACCATTTCGTTTCGCCGCAGGTGTTCAACCGCCTCTTTACGATGCATGGCACGACGATGGTGTTCTTTGTCGGAATGCCGATTCTTTTTGGATTTGGAAACTACCTCGTTCCACTGATGATTGGCGCGCGGGATATGGCGTTTCCGCGGCTGAATGCGTTCAGCTTCTGGATATCGGCCTTCGCGGGACTAATGCTCTACTTCAGCTACTTTGGCGCAAACGGACTTTCCGGTGCTGGGTCTGCTCCGGATGTGGGATGGTTCGCGTACGCCCCGCTGACCGCGAGGGTCTTCTCGCCTGGGCATAGCACGGACTACTGGACGCTGGCGATTTTCCTCAGTGGTGTGGGTTCGATTGGCACGGCGCTGAACATTGTTACGACCACAATCTGCATGCGCTGCAAAGGCATGAAGATGACTCGGATGCCGCTGCTGGTGTGGCTCTACCTGGTTATGTCGAGCCTGGTGTTTGTTACGATAAGCCCGTTGACCGCAGCACAGATTATGCTAACGCTGGACCGGTATCTGGGCTCGCACTTCTTCGATACGCAGGCGGGCGGATCGGCAGTGCTTTGGATGCATTTCTTCTGGATCTTTGGGCATCCTGAGGTTTACGTACTGGTGCTGCCGGCGTTCGCGTTTGTGAACGAAATCGTTCCTGTATTTTCCCGCAAGGCTATCTTCGGATACCCGGCAATGGTAGCTGCGTCAGTAGGCATTGGATTCATCAGCCTGAGCGTATGGGCTCATCACATGTTCACCGTCGGAATGGGCGCGGGTGCAAATACATTCTTCGTGTTTGCCACAATGGTGATATCGGTACCGACAGGAATCAAGATCTTCAATTGGCTGGCGACCATCTGGGGCGGCAAGGTAATTTTCGCTTCGCCGATGATGTTCTGCGTCGGATTTCTGTTCCAGTTCCTAATCGCAGGGCTGACGGGCATCATGCTTTCGGCTGCTCCGTTTGATTGGCAGCTTGGAAATTCCTACTTTGTAGTTGCTCATTTCCACTATGTGCTGGTGGGCGCGATTTTGTTCGCCATCTTCGCCGCCTTCTATTACTGGTATCCGAAGATCACGGGCAGGATGATGTCGGAGAAATTGGCCAGATGGCACTTCTGGCTCTTCATCATCGGCTTTCATCTGACCTTTGACTTCATGCATATACCTGGCCTGCTTGGAATGCCTCGCCGTATTTATACGTACGAGGCAGGGCGTGGCTGGGGAACGTTAAACATGATCGTTGGCATCGGTGCTGTTTTTCAAGCAGCAGGCCTACTGGTCTTCGTTTACAACCTGGTGCGGTCTTACTACAAAGGCAAAGAGGCTGGCCACGATCCGTGGGACGCATGGACATTGGAGTGGTCCACGCCATCACCTCCGCCAGACTACAACTTTGCCATCCCGCCAAGTGTGAAGAGCCGTCGACCATTATGGGATCTGAAACATCCTGAAGATCCAGACGCGGACTACGAATGATGAGAGACGCAAGTACGATTCCAATTGATGCTGGTGCTATCGGCGAGCCTGCGGAGACTCCGTGGACGCTGCCTTACCGGGGTACTGTGGGCATGGCTTGCCTGATCCTGGCGGAAGCTGCGATCTTCATTATCTTTGTCGTTGCCTACATCTATTACATCGGCAAGAGCCTCAGCGGCCCGACTCCGGCGCAAGTGCTTGAACTGCCGATCTTCGGGACGGTGTGCCTGCTCTCGAGCAGCTTAACAGTGCACTTTGCAGTGAGCGCGTTACGCAAGGGAAAGATGCGGCAGTGCACGCTGCAACTGGCCGCGACCGTGCTGCTCGGGTCGATCTTCCTGGTCACGACAGCGAGAGAGTGGTATCACCTCATTCACGACGAGGGTTTGACGATACAGACCAACCTGTTTGGAACGACTTACTATTCGCTGGTTGGGCTGCACGCTACGCACGTTGTTGTGGGACTGACGATGCTTTCGCTTGTGCTTGGCTGTTCGTTATTCGGACTAGTGAAGGAAGAGCATTCAGAGAAGCTTGAGGTCTTGTCTTTGTACTGGCACTTTGTGGATGCAGTCTGGGTAGTTGTGTTCCTGGTGGTTTATGTGCTGGGCAGATAGCTTGCGAGAGGGGGAACGCGATGCAAAACGACGATAGAACAAATCCGGCAAGACCAGCTACGGAACACCTGGCTCACGTGGATGGATTTGTCGATCTCCCCGTCCCCACGGCGTGGCCGATGGTGCTTGCCCTGGGGGCGACGCTGCTGATCATGGGCATGATGACGCATTGGGTCATCAGCCTCTTAGGCGCGCTGTTGATGGTGCGATCTTCTGTCGGATGGTTTTTTGAGGTGCTACCGCACGAGCAACATATGCTGGTGCCTACCAAGACGGAAGTCGTTACGATTTCAACTACTCGCACTACGCGATCCCAGTTGCCGGTCGGGCCGGAGCATCGCAAGCTTTTGCCGGTTGAAACATTCAGTATTACAGCGGGCATCAAGGGTGGCGTTGTTGGTGGAATTGCAATGATCGTGCCGGCGACTATTTTCAGCCTGCTGCGATATCACAGTCTCTGGTATGCGGTGAACCTGCTGGCTGCGGGCGGCTTTGTGAGTTGGGCTGGCGAGAGCAATGCATTTCTGGCGCAGTTCCATCTTGAGGGATTGCTCGCTGCTTTGGGCATACACGCATTGACGTCAGTGTTGGTAGGTCTCCTGTATGGAGCAATGCTTCCGATGTTCCCAAGGAAGCCTATTTTGACAGCCGGCTTTGTCGCGCCTTTCCTGTGGACGGGAATTCTCTACTCTACGCTTGGCGTGATCAGTCCTATCCTCAACGCGCGCATCGACTGGCTCTGGTTTGTGGTTTCGCAAATTGCCTTTGGACTTGTCTGCGGATACGTGGTGAACCTGCAAGTAAAGGTACGCACTCCTCAGTTCCGGGCTCTGCCGTTCGCGATTCGAGCAGGCCTGCATGTCGATCAACCAAAGACGAAAGATCCAGAAGAATGATACAAGTGCAAACAATCTGGAATGGGCGTGTGCGATTCAGCTTTATAGCATTCGCCGCAGTGTGCATGGCCGTGTTCTTTACCGGCTGCGAGCATGTCCATGGGCGGCCTGGACCGGGGCCTGAAGTGGTGCGGCCTGAAGAGGTGGTTGATTTCCCTACCTTGTACAAAGAGAATTGCGCGGCGTGCCATGGAAACGACGGAAAAAAGGGCGCGGCTATTTCATTGGCAAACCCTGTCTACCTGGCCGTTGCGGGAGAGATTCACCTGCATCAGGCTATTGCGAACGGAGTTCAGGGCAAGCTTATGCCTCCATTTGCAAAGAGCGCGGGTGGAATGCTCACGGACCAGCAAATTACAGTCCTGGCGCAGGGCTTGCTAAAGCAATGGGGATCGCCGAATGCGCTGGCCGGGCAGACTGCTCCACCATATCTCGCGACCCTGCCGGGGAATGCGGAGCATGGTCAACAGGCATACGGAACTTTCTGCGCGCGATGCCATGGAGTATCCGGAGAAGGTACTGGAGATGCCCAGGCGCCAAGTCAATCTCATCTGGGTTCGATTGTTGACCCGACATACCTTGCTTTGATTAGCGATCAGTCTCTTCGCAGCATCACGATTGCGGGCCGGCCGGATGAAGGAATGCCGGACTGGCGCAACGATGCCGCACAACCAATGACGGACCAGCAGCTCACGGACATTCTAGCGTGGCTGGCCGCAAAACGAATCACGAACCCAGGCCAACCATATCCTTCTCATCCGTAATAAAGCGGAAATGAAGGAAGTCATAGTTGCCTGAACGAACTCAACTGCATGGAGCAAGACGCAATGAATCCGAGTGAGCCTCTCTCGCCGAACAATCAATCCGAAGGCACAGTGGCTGCGGGGCCCGATAAGGTTCCAGGGCACTCACGGCGTGTCTTTTTGTTCAAGCTATCGCTGCTTCTCAACGGAGCGGTTGGCGCTGTACTCGCTGTACCGATTGTTGGTTATCTGCTGGGGCCTGCCCTGAAGAAGGGCTCGAGCTACAACTCCTGGATCAATGTCGGCGCGCTGAGTGATTTTCCTGAAGGCGAGACGCGGCTGGTAAACTTTCGGAACCCTACCACTACGTCGTGGGATGGCCAGACCGGAGATATTCCCTGCTGGGTGCGACGGATCTCGGGAAATTCCTTCCAGGTCTTCGCTATCAACTGCGCCCATCTTGGCTGCCCAGTTCGCTGGTTCGCTCAATCCAAGCTTTTCATGTGCCCTTGCCATGGCGGAGCTTATTACGAGGATGGTTCACGGGCGTCGGGACCGCCGGAACGCGGCTTGTTTGAGTATGAACACAGGGTCGTTGCAGGCAATTTGATGATCAGTGCTGGGAAGATGCCCACGCTGGCCGCGGGCAACTGCAGCAAGCCAAAGCTCACACAAATCGAGCCAAGCTCGGCTGCGACGGCCGCAAATGCGCACGACGTGAAGCCTGACGAGGATTCACACCCGAGGAACAGCTAATGGCTAGCCTTAAGGAACGCGGTATCGACGTCTACAACTGGTTCGAGCGACGGCTCGGTCTAGGAACACCTGCGATCGAGGCAGCAGAGCACGAGGTGCCTTCAAGTACATCGAGCTGGTGGTACGTCTTCGGCAGCGCTGCAACCGTGATCCTGGTATTGCAGGTGATGACCGGTATTCTGCTCGCGCTGGTCTACGCCCCGACTGCTAGCCATGCGTGGAGCAGCCTAGAGTTCCTGGATCATAATGTCACGCTGGGCTGGTTCCTGCGGGCAATGCATGGATGGGGATCAGACTTCATGATCGCCATTGTGCTGATCCACATGGCGCAGGTATTTCTCTTTGGCGCATATAAATTTCCTCGCGAGCTAACTTGGATTGTCGGTGTCTTCCTGCTGCTGCTTACCTTGGGAATGGCTTTCACAGGCCAAGTGCTGCGGTTCGATCAGGACGCTTATTGGGGTCTGGGAATCGGAGCTTCAATCGTAAGCCGCGTGCCGCTGGTTGGTGGTCCGCTCGTGGATCTAATGCTGGGTGGACCGATCATTGGCGGCCCGACGCTTTCGCGATTCTTTGCGCTGCACGTGTTTGTAATCCCAGGACTTCTGATTGGACTGGTCGGCCTCCATCTGCTGATGGTGCTGCGGCTTGGCATCAATGAATGGCCGATGCCTGGTCGATTGGTCAATAAAAAAACCTACGTGCAGGAGTACCACAAACTGACAGAAGATACGGGTATTCCATTCGTGCCGGATGCGGCATGGAAGGATGCGGTTTTCGCTGCAGTGATCATGCTTGCAATCATGGCCTGCGCGTTATGGTTTGGACCATTTGGCCCCACAGGCCAACCTGATCCAACCATCATCCAGACCGCGCCGAAGCCCGACTTTGCTTTCTTATGGATCTACGCGGTCCTTGCGTATCTCCCCCCGAGCCTTGAAACCCCTGTGCTGTTCATCGCACCAGTAATTGGCATTGGAGCCATGCTGTTGCTTCCCCTGTTATCAGGAGAAGGCGAAAAGCACTGGTCGCGTCGTCCTGTTGCAGTGTTGATGGTTGCAGTGATTGCGGTGACTCTGGGAGCCTTCACCCGGCTGGGCACTTATACACCGTGGAGCCCGATCATGAACGCCTGGAGCAGCGACGCAATTCCTGAATCATATCTAAAGGATCGCACTCCGCTTGAACGCGAGGGAGCCATCGTACTGCAGAACAAGCAGTGCCGTAATTGCCACTCGATAGGCGGAGCAGGAGGGCTGCGTGGGCCTGCCCTTGACTCGATTGCGTCGCGCATGACGGAAGATCAGATCATTCGACAGGTGTTGCAAGGGGGGGGAAACATGCCCGCATACGGCAACGCTCTGAATCCCTCGGAAACGACCGCGCTGGTGCACTTTTTGCGCACGTTGCGCGGAGGAAATCTGACACCTGCGATCGACGCTTCGCGAAAGATGGTGCTCAACTCCGAGCAGCCCCCAGCGCAGACACCGGAAGGACATTGATCCTGGGCAGACTCTATTCCCATGCCACCTGACTCTTCGCCAGCACTCCAAGCCATTTTTGAAGACTGGTCTCCTCCGATCTTTCTGACTACGATGGTGGTGCTTACAGCCATCGTTTATATCCGCGGCTGGTTGGCGATCCACAAAACCCGGCCAGAGCAATTCCCTCCCCTGCGGCTAGTTTCGTTTTTGCTGGGACTTACGACTATCTGGCTGGCAATCGCTTCACCCATGGACGGGCTCGCTGACGCTCTGTTGAGCGCGCATATGGTGGAACATCTGCTACTGATGTCTTTTGTGCCACCACTGCTGCTACTCGGGTACCCAGCGGTTCCTTTGTTGCGAGGTGTTCCGCGGATATTAATCACAGGCGTGGCAGGCCCACTTTTGCGCCTGAGAGTGCTTCGCAAGGTTGGTCACTTTCTGACTACCCCGCTTGTTGCGTGGATTCTGATGAATGGGTTCTTCTTGGGATGGCATGTACCTGCTGCTTACGACTTTGCATTAGAGCATGAAGGCTGGCACGATTTTGAACACATATGTTTTCTTGGTTCTTCGATTCTCTTCTGGTGGCCGTTAATTCGACCATGGCCCACAAAATCGCGATCACTGGGCTGGTACGTCTTGCCATACTTGGTCGGTGCTGACCTTGTGAATACGGCACTCTCTGCCTTCCTGGCTTTTTGCGATCGTCCTGTTTACAGTTATTACCTCAAAGAACCAAATGCTTTTCAGATTTCGCCACTGAACGACCAGGTCTTTGGAGCTGTTGTTATGTGGGTAATTGGGTCGATGGCGTTTCTGATTCCTGCGATGGTTATTACTCTGCGTATGGTGCAGGGTGACTCAAAGCTGCGTCGATAGTTCGACGGAAGCAAGCACAATAGGGTAATCCCAGAATTGCTGGGCCATTGCGATGATACCCACGGCGCAAGGGCAGGCACCTGGACCCAAGGCTTCCAGTGGTTCAGGTGCGATATTCGGAACAGTAGGCGGTGGCAATACGCAGTTCTTTGCATACGCTGATAATGCACTCAGGTTTAATTTTGGAGCCTTCTATCAATACAAGCTATTCATGGGCGCTGAGATCCGAGGTGGATTTTACCCTATCTCTGCACGCTACACTCAGGCTCCTATAACGTTAGGCTATCGTATTGGAACTCACTCTCAAGAAGGTGAATCTAATCTGGGATGGTCTCCGTTCAGCTACAAGCATTCGACGCCATTCGCGTACATCGGCGGCGGCTTTTCGTACGCTCAGGATCAGGGATATTCTGATATTACGCCGCCTGTCGCTCCGGCATGGGCTCCCACTTGGCAGGCGAGCGCTGGAGTTGACAGAGCCTATCAACATTTCTCCTGGCGCATGGCTGAAATCTCGTGGACTAAGTCTTATACACCAGAACATGAGTTAAGAACGCCCTATCTGAGTACTGGAATCGTCTTCCACTTCAAGCATTGATACCCCGTTAAGTACCGTGAAGCAATCACGGTCCTCAACTTGGCATCGAGTTGTAGGCAACATATAAGCGACGTCTAACTATTCTCCGGCATCTCACTCTTCAGTCTGTTTACCTTCCAAGCTTGTCTCTTAAACACCCATTGGAAATGGTTCTCAAGGTTTCGCCTCTGGTACTACGGGCAGCGTTATGTAACTAGCATCACCTGCAGCATGCCAGATACGCTGAGTCGCCTTCTGATAATCTGCGGGTTTTGCTTCAAAGATGTTCAACACAAATTTTTGCGGGTTCCGATCGTAGAGCGGGAATAGTGTCGATTGAACCTGCACCATGATCCTGTGACCAGGTAAAAACGTGTGATTCACCATGGGCAGACCGAATACATAGGGCAACGGTTCGTTAGGCTTGATAGCCTCTGGATGTTCAAAGCTCTTGCGATAACGGCCGCGGAAGATATCAGTGGCAATCGGCAACTCATACCCGCTCATCACAACTGGGGGTGCAGTCCGGTCAGGCTGTACATCTATCAGCTTTACGACCCAGTCTGAATCAGTTCCGCTGGTAGAAGCGATGAGATGTACTACAGGTTCGCCCGATAGCTTGGTCGCTTCTTTGAGTGGCTCGGAAACATAAGTCAATACATCAGTGCGGCCATCAACGAATCGCTGGTCCGTTACCAGCCATGTTCTCCATGCCGTTTCATCGGATGGATCTATCGGTCTTGGCCGATAGGGAACGGGCTTTGCAGGATCGGATACGTACTCATCGAATTTCGAGCCTTGCTCTGCAGTGGGAGCTTCGAATGAGAGACCTCCGTTCGCGGTGAGATAGAGCGGCTTCGACTCTACAGGGCAGCCTTTCTCGCAACTTGCTGGGAAGACTGCAGGCCGATCCCATCTATCTGCTCCCGTGTCGTAAATAAAGACTGGAGGAGTTACTCCAGATGGTGAGCCTGGCTTGAGATATTGATTGAAAAATGGCAACAGTACTTCGCGTCGCCATTGTGCAGTTGTATCAGTCGCCCAAGTCAAAGGGCCGAGAACTCGGCCTTCTCGATTGATCTGGCTATGGAACCAAGGTCCCATAACCAGATAGTTCATCGTGTCAGGCGTGCCTTTGGCTTTGAGTGCGCGATAGCTGTGAATCGCTCCCCACATATCCTCCTGATCCCAGAGCCCCTGCTCCCACATAGTCGGAACAGTCAAGGGATGTTGGGCTATGAGTTTGTCTAGGGCCTGGCTTTGCCAGAATCCGTCGTAGGCTGGGTGGTCCACCATGACATGCCAATAAGGCAACTGATCCATACCCTCAGCTCTTGCGAATGCGTCTGCGGAGCCTGCTCGAAGGAAATTCGTATAATCATCCCTTCCCTCGTGGGGCACATGTGGGCCTTCTCCGCGGTTTGTCGTCTGTCCCAGGACGTAATCGATGTTGGGCTGTCGGAATGCTCCGTAGTGGAACCAGTCGTCCCCCATCCATCCATCAATCATTGGGCTTTCAGGCGCAGCAACTTTGAGTGCGGAATGCGGATTCAGAAGCGCCATGACAACTGTGAATCCTTCGTAGCTGGACCCGATCATGCCTACGCGTCCATTCGACTCACGCACATTTTTCACGAGCCAGTCTATCGTGTCATAAGCATCAGTTGTATCGTCTGCGCCTGTTGGGTTGTAGCCGGATGCAACGGGCGGTGGAGTCATATTGTAGGGACCTTCTGAACCGTACTTGCCCCGCACATCCTGATACACGCGTATATATCCAGCCTCTACGAATCCTTCGTCGCTTAGCGGCAATGCCTCGACCATTCGTCCACTCTGGGATCGGGTTGCGCGGGCCGCTGCGTTGTAGGGCGTGCGGGTGAGCAGAATCGGCGCGGACTGTGCTCCCTTGGGAATTACGATCACGGTGTACAACTTGACGCCATCGCGCATTGGAATCATCTCAACGCGTTTGATGAAATCGGATTCGACAACGGGTACTTTAAAATTCGGTGTCAGGTCATCCGCAGGCAGCTTCTGCTGTGACAATCCGCAGGTCCCTGAGACGCTCAATAGTATCCAAATTCCAGCAACTCGACTTAGCCTGTTCATAGCTTCTCCATGCCGCACAATCATCCGAAACGGATGAGCAACTTACTACGGGATGGGCATAGAGTACCATCGCCGGCATTGGTAGCGGCGGAAGCATGGCTGTTAGCTTTTGGGCAACAATCTGCAATCAATAGATCGGCCTCTTCAACGAAGAGACCGATCTCAGAGGATAGCGTACGCAAGCGGTACTAGCGCTTAGTTAAGTGTGAGTGGAAGGGTTACGTTATGAACTAGCGTTCCCGAGGTCGCTGTGATCTGGAGTGTGGTCGTACCTGTTACGACTTGGACCACGGCGCTCGATGTGCTCTGACTGCTGTGTTTGTCACCGCTGTAGACTGCTGTGATAGTGTGTGCTCCGACAGCGAGGGTCGATAGGTCGAGGCTCGCGGAGTTGCTGGCAAGTGCCACGGGCTCTCCGATTGCGGTTGAGCCATCGAGGAATGTGACTGTTCCTGTTGGATTGGCTACCAAGGCGTCCAGTTTAGCTGTCAAAGTTACGCTGGCGCCCGAGGCGACTTTAGTATTCGAAGAACTGAGAGACAAGAGTGATGGTTTAGGACTGCTGGAACCGCCGCAGCCTGCAAACGGAATTGCCAGGACAAGAATCATTACCATCAACACTCGTCGACGACGAGAAGATGGGGCCAGGAGCATCAGCAATCCTGCCAGGCTGGTTACACCCAGGGTGCGGGCAATCACATTGTTGTGAGCGAGCGCGGCTGTTGCCGTGGTTGGAGAAGGAGCAGGAGTAGACACAGTTACCGTTGCATTCTGTGCAGCGCCGAAAGTCGCGCTCGACGGTGTCACGATACAGGTGGCGCCTACCGGAACTCCGCTACCGCAAGCCAAGGTAACAGGGCCTGTGTATCCCAGTTCGGGAGTGAGAGTAAGGGTTGCCGATGCGGAAGCTCCCGCGGTCACGGACAGAGTACTTTGGCTGCTGGTAAATACGAAGTCCGGCGAGCCAACTACGACCGTGGTGGTAGAGCTAACCGGATTGAAATTGGGGTTGCCGGGGTAAGCTGCGGTGACCACATTTGTGCCGGCAGGCAGCGTGAATCGCCCGCTGTAACCGCCCACTCTGCCGTTAATAAAGACGATCGGAAAAGTACCCAGAGAGACTGAGGCTGCTCCGTTGACCGAGGTTGCAAAGCTCACTGTCCCAATTGGATCCTGCTCAACGTAAGGGTTGACGAGGACACCGGTGGCTGTGAAATCCAGGCTCACCTGTGAGTTCGGCAGTACGTAATTCGCTCCTGCGCTGAACGTGGTAGCGGGCGTCAGTTTTGGAATGCTCAGAGTAGCTGTCTTACTGCTGTTACTCGCTGCGAATACGCTATCCCCCTCGTAGCGGGCTATCAGCGTATATTGTGCTGCAGCGTCTGCGTAAAAGATGGCTGTCGCCTTACCGTTCACCAGCGTTGAACCGGTCAGGAGATTGTTGTCCTCATAGATATTCACGCTGCCCGTAGGCAGTTTTCCATTGACTGGTTTCGCCGTCACGGTGAAGACAAATGTTGCGATCTGTCCCATCTGCAAGGTTGATGCGTTGGTCATGACAAAGCTGGTCGTTGTTGGCGCTGTGCCTCCGGCGGCCGGAATGGTTACGGTGCGGGGATACGCGTTGCCGGAGCCGAACGGAACTGCGTCGTAGTTGGAGTCTCCGCTGTAAACCGCAGTCATCGTGTGCGGCCCCGGAGTGAAGGAGTAGGTTGTGACGATCTGCGGATAACCCTGACCGACAATGCCGTCGTAGACGATAGGCAGCGGTGGGCCAATGGCCGTGTTGTTGTCATAGATCTGCAGGGTGCCTGTCGGATTCGGCTGGCCCGAGGCCGATACGGAGGCTGCGATGGCGTGTCCTGGACCGCCAATAATTTCAACGAAGGATACGGTTTCGCCCTTGCTTACCGTTACTGGAACGGGAGCAGAAGTACTGGCGTTGAAGCTGTTATCGCCAGAGTACTGAAGTGTGAGCGCATGTTTGCCGACGGGGACGGCCATCGACGAGAGGAAGATTCCGCCATCTGCGGTCAGTGTTCCTGAGCCGACGTTATTGGCGCCATCGACGAGAACATTTACCGTGCCCGTAGGTGTTCCTTGACCTGACAATCCAGTGACCATGCCTTTGAAGTAGAGCTGATAGCCAAGGTAGTTGGACGTTGTATCAGGCATCAGATTGCCAGTGGCGGGATCGACGATTTCGACGGCAAGCGCGGGCTTGCTGCCTTCCGGCGTGATTGTTACGTTGGTTGCTGTTGAGGTGCTTGTGGTGTTATCAGCATCTCCGCCATACCGGGCGGTGAGGGAGTAGCTCCCACCTGGAAGATCTGCCACCTGGCCTGACCATGTGCCATTAGACCCCAGCGTGTACTGATCTCCAGCGCCATACTTGCTTGTCAGCAGTACGATATCGCCAGTCGGCGTGCTGCTCGTGCCAGTTACAGCTACTGCTAACGGAAGTGGTTGACCGTGCTTTGCACTTGTTGCGCCAGCTGTCAGGACTGTCGCGGTGCTTGTAGCATCGTTGACTGAGTTCCAGTTTGCTACAAGGTTGGCAATGTTAACACTGCCGAGTCCGGTAGCTAGATCGTATCCAGTGGTGGTCGTGAAGTCTGCCTTGTCGGTACCATAGCCGTTCAAGCCAGGAACGCTGTTGTTGCCAGAGGTTATGTCGTTGAAGGTGCAAGCGGCGCCCTGAGCTGGGTTAGTTCGAGCGGTCGAGTTGCAGAGGGCTCCCTGCTGCGCTGCGAGGTTGTAGAAGGTGCCGTTGGGCAAACCCAGATAGGTTCCATTCTTCTGCTCGACGAGCGCCATGACAGAGGCCATTACAGGCGAGGCAACGGACGTTCCACCAACCAAACCCGTTGAAGTAATGGAAATATTGCCCTGGGTATCTTCCGTATACTGGCAACCGCCGAGAAAGCAGATGATGTAGGGATCATCGTAGGCAGAGGCATTCATGGCAACGTCGGGAATGTCGCGGGATCCATCCGGAAGGACACCGGTGCCATGCTGCCAGGCAGGCTTGGGGTACCCACCGGTGCAGGTAACATTTCCGTTGGCGTCGGTGGTGCCGTACGCGCAGTTGCTGTGTCCGCCGCCGCCGCCCTCAGATTCATAGTAGGTCTGCCCCTCGGAGCAATTGCTTCCCTGCGCCGGGAGTGTAGGATCGCAACTTTCATTCCAAGCAGCTTCAGGAATGTAGCCGAGCGCGGAGGTAAAACCGGCGTTGTTATTTGAGTCCCAGTACTGCATGGCCAAGCCATCTTCAGCAAACTGGGTGCCTCCAACTGCCAGGTTGTAGGGGGTCGATGCGAGGCCGCTTACCGTATCTCCTTCGATAGCCGGGGAGTTCTGATCATCTGCATCGCATGAGGCTGCGCCGCCGTCGCCGCTTGCGATGAGGACGCTGATACCTTCGGCTGCGGCCTGCTCCCAGACTGAACTCCAGAAGAGATTGCCTGCTGGGCCAAAATGCTTTTCGCATTCTCCGTAGCTTACGGTCATGATCGGAGAGATGACGTTCTCTACGGCATAGACTGCGGCGAGGGCTACACCGTCCGTTGTGTCTGTGCTGCCAGCGGTCACAAAGTTGATGGTCGCATTCGGTGCTACAGCCGCTGCCCACTCAAGATCCAAGGTCGATTCGCCTGCGTCGTTATAGTTAGTAAGCCCTGGATCAGGTCCGCTGACGATAAAGTTCGGATCGTTCTGCGGCAGCGAGAAGATCTTCCGGAAGGTCTGAAGATCGGTGAGTTGGACATCCGACCGGCCAATGACTGCAATGGAAACTCCTGTTCCATCGACGCCTGAAGGAAGACTCGTAGCTCCGTAAATCTTGCGAACGTCGCCCGGCGCAAGGAAATACTCAAAATTGCCATTGCCGTCCGTGGAGGTCGTTTCACCCTTCACGCGGACAAGCTTGCCATCTTTGTTTCGCGCCGCCTTGCCAAAATCCGAATGCAACGGGCGGGAGGTAAAGTTGTTCAGTGACAGCACACCGGAGACCACCGGAACAAGCGCCTGAGGGATCGAGATCGGTGTCGCGTTGGCGACATGCTCCTCTGCGCCGGACGCGGTTTTGACTGAAAAGCGATGCATCGCAGTGCCGAAAGCGGACTCTACAGTACCGGCGCTGCCTGAGAACTCAATGAATTGGCCACTGTGGCTGAGCGTCACGTTTGAAAAGCCACGACCTTGCAGCCATGCGGTGACTTTCGCAAGATCTCCGGCGGCTGGGGCGAAGCGGGCCTGGAAGTCAGCAGGTTTGAGCCACTTGTGGTAACTCGCCGAGCCCTTTGTTTGCTGTGCTACAACCAAGCTGTCCAGATCCTTCTGCTGGGCGTCGGACCGTTTCAACACGAGGACCATGCGATTCATTGACTGAGAGGCAGAGAGGCTGCCCAGGTCGGTTGCCGAACGAATCGAGGGAAGCACGGACCCGGGCAATGTGAGTCGCTGCGCGTCATCGACACTCTGCGTGACACGTTCGGGGATCGAAGCGTGTTGTGCCAGAACGGAGCAGGCGGGCAAAAGGCAGAGAATGACAGCAACTAGAAATCTGGGAAAGCGAGAGATCATGAAGCCTCCAACAGCAAATCGACAACAGAGAATTTGGCTTGATACAAGACTGGGTCAGTTAATGACTGCGATAAAGCGTAGGTGAAAAGGGTATGAACTCACTGTATGAGGACAGCGAGAAATCGTGAATCGTAGAAACATCTTTTTTAGTTCCGCTGGTAACTATCTAAGAATCATATAGTTAATCTTTACGACGCGAAATGGCCGAACAGTGGCGAGAGTAATTTGCCCGCTCATGTAAAATTTGCCTATGGGGGAACGTCCGAGCGGAAAGCTGTATTTCGACTCGTTTGAGTTCCAAACCTCTACTGGAGAGCTCTTTCGTCGTGGACTTCGGTTGAGATTGGCTGATCAGAATGCGCGCCTTCTGCTGGCTCTGCTGGAACGTCCCGGAACCGTCGTCGGCAGGCAGGAGTTACGATCGCTGATTTGGCCTGGGGGAGAGCACCTCGATCACGACCATGCAATCAGCAATGGAATTAACCAGCTACGTTCCATTCTCCGTGACAATCCTAAGGCACCCTCTTTTATCGAGACACTTCCCAAGCGCGGGTACCGGTTCATAGCCAAGGTGCGATTTGAACCGGAACTAAAGTCTGACCAAGCCGCTTCGCTCCAGTTTGAAGTTGCGGGAAAAACAGAAACTGCGCTCGATAGGCAACCGGATTTACTGCCGGTTTCAGCTCCACAATTGCAGACAAACGAAGCGATCCAAAGGACGGAAGAGGTTCTTGCCATCTACCCTGCCGCCACTGATAGCGCAGTTGGATCTGAAATACCCTCCGCCCGGCGACCTGGCTCTCTTTTTATATATGGATTGGCAGCAGTCGCGTTGCTGATCTTGGTCGTAGCTACTGGATGGTTCTGGTCTCGCCGGCCGGTCATCGCCGTTGGCGAACGTCCCGTAATTCTGGGTATCGCTCCGATTGAGACCTCCGGGATAGCTGCCCAGTCGATTGCTGAGCCATTTCGCTTGGAACTGGTCGACGCAGCTTCCCAACTGCCCGGAGTGCAGGTGCGCGCGGCACACTCATTTGTCTCCGGCGCGGTAGACTTGGCGGCTATTCGGGCAGTCGCAAAAGATCTTCAGCTTGACACACTACTGCTGGGAAAGATCAGCAGCAGTGACCCCGACCATTTCGACTTTGCGTTTGAGCTGGTTCGCGGTAGTGATGCCGTTCATCTTGCGACCTTTCACTACAGCGGAACTCGCGAACAACTTGGCCGCATCCGAAGCGAGATACAGCGCGATCTTTTTCAGCGTCTCAGCGATACCAAGCGCAATCGCCTGGATCCCGTACACAGCACTGAAAATACCCAGGCGTACAGCGAATATCTTTCCGCGAGGGCTGAGCTGATCCAGCCTACCGATGAGGCACTCATTCGGGCAGTTGATGCGTTCCATCATGCAACGCAGCTCGACGGGTCTTTTGTGCAGGCCTTTGCCGGACTTGGAACGGCTTACTTGTTGCGGGCCGAGCACTTAAACGCTGGCAGTTCAAACTCCAGTCGCGAGGCCAA
>Ga0302140_10003940_pt1 | contig 18934 bp, 11 predicted proteins | sample I_Bog_E1_1_FD_202095 | JGI IMG/M metagenome (GOLD analysis project Ga0302140, IMG submission 202095) | Peat permafrost microbial communities from Stordalen Mire near Abisko, Sweden - I_Bog_E1_1 | ecosystem: Environmental > Terrestrial > Soil > Wetlands > Peat | place: Sweden: Abisko, Stordalen... | reverse complement strand
CAGGCCGCAACGTTATCCAGCAATCGAGATTTGTCTAAGCAAAGGGCACAGCATTTTGGTGAAGCATGGACTCGATGCAAGTCATCTGTGAGCCTTGCAGTGCTGCAGGCTGTTCGTGTTCCGCTCTCGTCATGCAGACAGGTTGAAGATTTTGAAATGGGGTCGTGGGGGATTTGTGTTGTGGTACAAGGGTTTGGAGGAGGGAGTTTTCAAGCTGCCGCGGACGGCTGAAGGCGCACGTTCGATTGAGTTGCGAGCGATCTGGCGATGATCCTTGATGGGATTGATATGTCGAAGCTGAATCGTGCGCTGCCCTATGAACGCGCAGCCGGAACCAACAAAAGCAACGTGCAGAGAGTTAGTGCGTGAGTTAACTTCGAACGCTTGACTTATGTCCAACAAGTAAGTGAACAGCCAAGCCAATCTGGTCTCACTGCCCGATCACAGCCAGACGCTGAAAGCCATGCTTGCCGAGTTGATCAATGAGCGCGACCGGAAGAAACAGCGTGCTGACCAAGAAGCTCGACGCAGCGTGTTCGCACTCGTCAGGTGAATCTGCCATCGCAGACGACGTGGCGCGTTGCTCTCTCCGATTGCGCGAAGGAGCGTCTTCGGTCTCTCGCTGAGGATTTAGCGTCTTGGGGTTTTCCGCGGTTACTGGACTTCATCGGATTCAGCCACAGGCTTTCAAAGGCGCAATCGGACTCTCCATCGCGTTAGGAGGGCGGAAACCGCCAATATGAATGCTGTGAACAGAGCGCATCGTGCTGCCCCCGACAGTCCCACGGTGAAGTGCGTGTCGAAATAACTAATACCTGTCGCAGCAAGAATGTAATACCAGAAGTCCGGAAGCAGATAGGTCGTTAGTGTATTGGACCCCGCAGGACGAGCGAAGAATGCCCATCCAGTGTATTTCTTAACGTCGCAGACCCAGTAAAGCGCGGTGAACAGCAGGACCGCGGCGCCAATGCTATAGAGACTCCAGGTGGGTGTTGCCCGGATCTTTGAGATGCCCAGCGGTGTGAGAATCCATCCCGCAACCAGAGCGGCGATGCCAAATGATAGCCCGAGCAATGTCTTCTGCCTGAGCGACTGCCAGCGATGAGCGCCAAGAAAAATGACGGAGGTCACAATGCCGGCAAACATGATCCCGGCCATGGCTCCGTTGCTGAACGGCCAGAACCACCAGGGAAGCCGGTCGCAAAAAGTAATCCACTTCGCGGCGTTAAGGGCATTGAACGCCATCAATGCAAGGAACCACGCGAGGGGACCCCATATCCAGCGGCGCGTCGGTAAATAAAGAACGGAGACCGCGAAATACGTGTAGCCGATGAGGCCGAGAATCTCGGGGTAACCAAAGTCGAGCCAGGGACCGTGTCCATGGTTCGAGGTGCGGCGGTAGATCGCGAACATAGCGACAACGATTGCCACCCCGCCAATGCGAAGCCAGCGGATTAGCGAGGCATAACGGACTGATTGGCCATATTCGTTCAGGAAGAGCGCGGCGCCGGTGAGAGCCACAATCGCCCAAACGGCAGGCTTGAGAATCATTCTTGATCCGTCGCCGTCATCGGCGTTTGCAAGAATAAGACCGAGGGTCATCAGGCTGGCGGTTCGAAGCGCGACGTGCATCCATAATGCAGGCAGAGATGGGTTGTGCTTAAGACGATGGCGTATGGCGATTGGCAGCGACAGACCAACAATAAACAGAAAAAAAGGGAAGACCATATCGACATAGGTCATAGCGTCGATCTCCGCCTTCATGTGGTAATTCCACCACGGAAGTCCCTTGACCCCGGCGAGTTCGTTGACGAAGATCATCAGCGTCATCGTGAGGCCGCGCAGGATGTCGATAGATGCCAGGCGAGCGGTGCCAGGTCTTTCAGTGTCTGCGAATGATTCCAAATGGGCCGTGGTGGTCATTTGCTGCTGCCTTTCGCATCGGGAGTCCTGTTGAGACCCTCATCGACAGCATCGAGCAATGCTCCACTGGAGTCGCTCTCATAGTCCCAGAACATTACGCCTCGGAGTTTGTTTGCGAGGACGTATTTGCACTTCAGCTTAAGCGACTCAGGATCGTCGTAGGATACGAAGAGTTGTTTCTCAGGATGGTACAGGTACGGCGCCGAAGAAACCGGGTCAAAGTAGCGAATGAATCCGTTCTTAATCATCTCATCGGGTCCGTTGCCATAAGGCGCAAAGCCATGCGGAACTTCCTTCCCCGGTTGAAACAGCCCGTGATTCGTGGCCGGGACTTGTCCCCAGACATGGCCATAAAATGGGACACCCAACACGATCTTCGCGGCGGGAACTCCGGCTTTCTCATACTCCTGGACCGAACGGTCACCCGAGATCTTTTTGGGGTCCGCAGAATTTGTGTAGAGCGGAGCTTGGTGCCCTGTTATGGAATCGGAATCTGGTTCGTAGTAGTCATAGGCCATCAGGTTGACGGTATCGACGTATTTCTGTACTTTTTCCATCTCGGTATGTGCGAGGAATTCCTGCGATGCACCTGTCGCAACGGTCACGTAGAGCGGCCGATGAAAATCCTTTTCAAGTTGATTGAAGCGAACGCGGAGTTCTTTGAGGAGGAGCGTGTAGTTTTGCTTGTCCTCAGGGCGGAAGTGAGGTTCAGCGCCGGGTAACCCCGGATACTCCCAGTCGACATCCAGGCCGTCGAGTTGATGGTTGCGGATGTATTCGACCACGCTGCGAATGAACAGTTCACGACTCTGCCTGGTGAGGGCCATGTCAGAGAATGCCCCCGACCAGAGCCACCCGCCAACGCTTATGAGAACGGTCAAGGATGGGTTCTGTCGCTTCAGGGCCACCAAGGCTGCGAGGTTCTCATCATCGTGGGAAAAGCCGTTGATGATGCTGCCGTTCTTGATGTTGGCGAATGCATAGTTGATCCGCGTCAATTTCTCAGGGGCAATCTCCCCTTCGCGAAGCGGGCGGTCCTGGGGAAAGACATAAGCAACAATGACCGCGCCAGGAACGGAAGGTTCCGCATTCAAAGCGGGAAAGCAGAAAAGACATCCGAAAAATGCCAGGCAAACATGCAACAGAATGCACAATCTCATTTCTCTGAAGCTCTCCTCGGGATTTCTCTTTCCGGAGTTTAGCAAAATCGCTCTCCTGACTGTTTGAGTTCAACTGCAATTCGGCCCGCCAACGCGGAGGACGCCTGCGCGGCAAGTGTACCAGTCTGAAGTCGGTTGCATCCTGTTGAACAAGCTTGATGTGGGTTAACGTTTGCAGCCCATTCGACTGTTCTCAACGCGGAAAGTCGCGATAAAAGTAAATCCCACCGAGGGCTTCGCGCCAAACAGAAGCCGCCGATTTCGACGAAAAACGACCGATTGACGAAGTACCGGGGTATATTGTCAGATAACTTGTCTTTCATCTGCGGGTTGAATCCGGCTTACAAGGAAGAGTCTCCATCAAGCGCGGACCGTATTTTCAGTCAGCATGAAAGCAGCCACGAGTGAGCTAGACGCAGTTTCTTTGATTTTGGAGGGCATATGAAGAGAGGCTTCATTCTGCAGATCTGTTGTGGGTTCCTAGCCGCCGCATTCATGCTGGCATTGCCTGCGGGATCATTCGCTCAGGGCTATTTCGGAACCGTAACCGGAGTGCTGACCGATCCGACCGGAGCCATGATCCCCGGCGCAAAGCTCACTCTCACCGACCAAAACAAGGGCTACGCATTCAATTCGACCTCCGACAGTTCCGGCCGCTATCTTTTCCGCTCTATTCCGCCGGGCGTCTATTCGGTTACCGCGGTGATGCCGGGCTTCGAGAAGAGCGTGCGCACTGGCATACGCGTGGACGTTAATCAAAATGCCACGGCTAACATAGGTCTCAAGCTCTCTAGTTCATCGCAAACAGTCGAGGTGAATGCGCAAAGCCAGGTGCTCGATTCGCAGGATGCAACAACCGGGCTGGTCATCGATAGAAAATTCATCAACGACCTGCCGCTGGTCGACCGCTATGTCATGGACCTCACCATGCTGACCCCCGGAGTTACCGAGACGGACGATCAATGCTCTCTCGGCTGCACGGGGACCAACTTTGTTTCCAATGGCAGCCGTAATTCCACAGCGGACGTATTGATGGATGGCGCAACGATCACCAACTACGAGCCCAATGGTGGAATCACAAATGTCACTTATACGCCCTCGCCGGAGGCCGTCGACGAGTTTCGCGTGGAGCAGTCCAACTTCAGTGCCGAGTACGGTTTTTCCGGCGCCTCCGTGATCAACATGATCACCCGATCCGGGTCGAACAAGTTCCATGGCAGCGCATATGACTTTGTCCGTAACACCATTACCGACGCGAACAACTGGTTTAACAACCTGAACGGAGTCCCGATCCCGCCCGTTCACCGGCATAACTTTGGCGGTACGGTCAGCGGACCCATCTTCAAAGACAAGACATTCTTTTTCTTCGATTACGATGCGACTCGACAAACTTCGATGGGGACCTACCAGGCCGGAGTCCCCACAGATGCCGAGCGCAACAACGGCGATTTTGGCGAGGTATGCACCGCGCAGGGAGGAAGTTTCGACGATACTGGCATGTGTTCCGTAGCTTCAGGACAGATATGGGACCCCTATTCAGGCACCTATCAAGCCTCCGCACCCGATGGCTCAGGGGGCGCCGGAGCGTATCGAAGTGCATTCATCCCATACAACAACATCGGAAACTATGCCAGTCCTGGCAATCCGAAACTGGTTGGCACGCCGTACCAGTTATCGGGAGCAGCGGGCGACCTCATCGATCCTATCGCTCAGACGTTGATGAAGATGTTCCCGGAACCTACAGCGAACATGGCCAATCCCACAATCTATGACAACTGGATTGAATCGGGAGCCGGTAGCTATCCCAACGACCAGTTCGATATCAAGATCGACCATCGCTTCAATCAGAAAAACCTGATGAGCGCGAAGTATTCTCAACAGTGGAGCAGCTCCCACAGCTTCAACTGCTTTGGCAACTTCGCCGATCCGTGCGCGGGTGGCCCCAATAAGACAACCGCGCATTTGTTTACCTTGAACGATGAACACACTTTCTCGAAGACGCTTTTGCTGACCGCGACGCTTGGCTTCACGCGCGGTGCGGAGGAAATTCTCGCATACAGTGGCGCGGGCGGAGTCACCGATCCCGTCGCCAAGCTTGGTTTCCCGGAATATTTGAACTCGAACGGATTCCAAGGCGTGCCCTCCATGTTCATCGACCAGGGCACTTATTATTCCGCCGGCTACACCACCATTGGGGGTGACCCATATGGCAATTACAGGCAGGGCCAGGATTCGGGACAACTCACTGTGGCGCTCAATAAAGTGCTCGGTAACCACGAACTCAAGTTCGGATTTGAAGGCCGCCAGCACCAGATGAACTACATTCAGACCAATGCGCCGAATGGAATTTTCAATTTCGATCATGCCGGCTCATCGCAATGTCCCAACGATTTCTCTACCTGTGGCGGCGACGGCATGGCGACCTTCCTGATGGGCTATACGGATGGCGGCGGTTACTACGAAATCCAGGATCGTCCGGCAACGGAGGATCATCAGTACGCATGGTTTGTGCAGGAAAACTGGAAAGTGAACCAAAAATTGACCCTGAATGTCGGCTTGCGCTACGACGTTTCGATGCCCAGGACCGACCGCTTCAACCGTCAAAACTGGCTGGACTTGAACGCGGCATTTCCGATCTCAGTCCCGGGGTTGACCCTCGCGGGAGGCGAAGTCTTTGCCAGTTCCAAACAGCGCACCATCGTAAATGATGACTGGAAAGATATTCAGCCGCGCTTCGGGTTTGCTTATCTGCTCAATGCGAACATGGTCGTCCGCGGCGGGTACGGTATCTACTACTCGCAACCTCGGTCTGGTGCCACCGGTGTAGCGCCGTATGGCTCAGAAGGCTTCAACCAATACACCGGCATGATTACTACCTATCAGAACGATGGCGCGACTCCCTACCTGCACTTGAGCAACCCTTACCCGAATGGATTGATTCAGGCGCCAGGAAGCTCACTCGGCCTGTTGAACGACTACGGATACACGGCCAATGGTCCGCTGCGCAATGCCACCAACACGCCTTACGAGCAGAGTTGGAGCTTCGGCATCCAGATGCAACTGCCGGCAAAGATTCTGACCAACATGATGTATGTCGGGAAGAAAGGCACCCATCTTTACTATTCCGGTGACAACTACATCAACCACCTGGGCCCATGGGTGGAAGGCTTGGACGCGAACGGCATCAATAATCTCACCACCATGGTGAATAATCCCTTCTACGGAATCAACAACGATCCGAACAGCACACTGTCGGCCCCCCAGACTCCTCAATTCATGTTGCAGATTCCGTATCCGCAGTTTCCCGGCGGCGTCACGATCGAGCCGCCGGCGATTGCAAATTCCGAATATCATGCCATGCAGCTGACAGCGGAAAAGCGCTACTCAAATGGCTTGCAATTCCTGGTTAGTTTCGTGTGGTCGAAGTCCATTGACGACGCATCCGCTCCGGACGACAACACCACCTGGCTGGGCAGCTTTTCAAGCCTCGTTGACCCCAACAAACCCTGGCTGGAGCGGAGTCTTTCGACGTTCGACATTCCCTATGTGTACCAGTTCAGCTATACCTATGATTTGCCGGTAGGACACGGAAAAGCACTCCTCGGCCATATGCCAGCCGCGCTGGACGCGGTTATCGGCGGGTGGAAAACTAACGGCGTATGGAGGATTTCGTACGGTCGGCCGCTTCCATTCTCGATGTACGATGGAGTTTCGTTGCCGACCTACGGCACGCAACGCCCGAACATTACCGGCAGGCCGATGCGTACAAAAGGCTCCGACTCCAACTGGATCAATAATTATTTTGCCAATCCCGGAGTCTTCCAATTGCCACCCATCTATACATTCGGCAACGCTCCCAGAGTTACTGGGATAGTTCGCTCGCCAACGGCATTCAACACCAACATGTCGGTGGAGAAAGAGTTTTCTCTGTCGAAATTGCATGAAGGGACGACCTTTGAGCTTCGCCTCGAAGCTGAGAATGCGCTCAATCACCCGGTTTTCGGCACGCCAGACACCGCGGTCGACGATCCAAATTTCGGAGTGATCAATTACACCTCAAACGGACCCCGCCAGATACAACTCGGAGGGAAATTTAATTTCTGATTTCGTCGCCAAATGAATGTTGATTGCAACGTCAATGCTGCGAAATGGACCGTCGGCCTTTGCCAAAACCCGTCATTAGACCGCTGCCTCTCTGTTCGTCGAGGCAGCGGTTTTATACTTATTCATAGGTGATTGAAATCAATGTCAAAACGTGAATTCCAAACTGAAGTCAACCAGTTACTGCAACTAATTGTCCACTCCCTCTACTCGCATCCTGAGATCTTTCTTCGTGAGCTTATCTCCAACGCTTCCGATGCGCTGGATAAGCTCCGCCACTTGACGCTCGTCGATGAGGCGTACAAGGCGCTCCCATTTAACCCGCGGATCGATCTGGAGTTGGACAACGAGAACAAGACCCTTACGATTGCCGATACAGGCATTGGCATGAATGAGGAGGATCTGGTTTCGCACCTGGGCACGATCGCCCGCTCCGGCACCAAGAACTTCCTCTCCCAACTTTCTGGCGATGCCCGGCGAGACTCAAATCTGATTGGGCAGTTCGGTGTTGGCTTCTACAGCGCTTTCATGGTGGCGGACAGCATTGAGGTTATCTCGCGGAAAGCGGGTGAAGAGAAAGCCTGGCGTTGGATCAGCGATGGCCAAACAGGATTCGAAATCGAACCCGCGGATCGTTCCGTGGCGGGTACTACGGTACTTCTCCACTTCAACGAGGAAGGCAAGCAATACGCCAACAGCTGGCGATTGCAGGAGATCGTAAAGAAGTACTCCAACCACATCGCGTTTCCTATCTTCCTTACGTACGACAAGAGCGAATGGAATGCCGAAGAGAAGAAGTCCATCAAGACCCGCACCACCGAACAGGTCAACGCGGCCAGTGCTCTTTGGCGCCGCGCCAAAAGTGAGATTACCGAAGAGGCTTACAAGGAGCTGTACAAATCGCTCACCGGCGATTCTGAGGACCCTCTCTTCTGGTTTCATACGAAGGCCGAAGGAAGTCTCGAATACACAACACTTTTCTACGTACCCTCAAAGGCTCCACTCGATCTATATCAAGCTGAGTACAAGGCCGGCGTCAAGCTTTACGTGAAGCGCGTCTTCATCATGGACGACACCAGGGAGCTTCTGCCACAGTATCTGCGCTTCGTGCGGGGAATCATTGACAGCGAAGATCTTCCCCTCAACGTAAGCCGCGAAATCCTGCAACAGAGTCGCGTGCTCAGCAGTATTCGTACTGCCAGCGTAAAGAAAATTCTCTCGGAATTGAAGAACATTGCGAACAGCCAGCCGGAACAATATCTAAAGTTCGTCGCCGAATACAATAGGCCCCTCAAGGAAGGCCTCTACGGTGACTTCGCGAATCGTGAAACGCTTCTCGAACTCATCCGATTCAAGTCCACAGCCGTAGCAGGACTCACCAGTCTCGCCGAGGTGAAGTCGCGCATGAAGGAGGGGCAAAAGAGCATCTATTACATCACCGGCGGCGCTGAGTCTCTGCTCCGTACATCGCCTCTGCTGGAGATCTACAAGAAGAAGGATTTTGAAGTTCTCATTCTAGATGACGATCTCGATGAAATCGTCTTTTCCGGCATTGAGAAATATGGCGAAATCGACCTGAAGGCGGTCAACAAGTCTTCTACCAGCGAGGACTTGAAGGATGAAGCCGAGCCCGACAAGGCCGAAGCCCTGAAGCCACTGCTCGATAAGCTGAAGGCAACGCTGGGCGATCGTGTCAAGGAGGTGCGAGCCTCAGTGCGACTCGCAGATAGCCCCTCCTGCATCGTGTCCGATGAGGAAGAACCCTCGGTCCAGATGCAGCAGATGTTGCGTGCGATGGGACAGAAAGAGATTCCGGCGCCCAAACCAACACTGGAGATTAATCCCGATCACGAAATCGTCAAAAAACTGCTGGCCCGCATCGATGACCCTGTTGTTGAAGACGCATCCTGGCTGCTTCTCGATCAGGCACTGCTGATGGAAGGAGTGCAGCTTCAGGATCCCGGCGCCTTTGTCCAGCGCCTCAACCGGGTCCTGAATCTCTCAATTTAGCGCAGGTCGTCCTTTTGAATTAGTACACGATCGTAGTTCAGAACGAACCGTACAGAATCGTGGATACCATCGATTCTGTGAACCTCTATCTCGGCGAATGTGCACGCAGCGCCAGAGAATATTCGGGGAGAGAAAATGGCCAGTCAGGGCCTGATGCTTAACAAGTATTCCGTCGGAATCGGAGACAGGTTCGCGCACCAGGCGAGGGCGCAATTGCAGGCATTTGTGCAGGCGCTCGAGGGTGGTATTGAAGTTGTTCCAGTCTGGAACAAATCGAACCGTGAACATATGATCATCGGCTCGGAGCCTGCGTCGGTTCGGGAGGCTGCTGATAAAGCGGTGAAAGCGCTTGGGTGGAAACTACCTTACTTCTGCGATGCCGACCACATCACTGTTGGGACCGTTGACCGCTTTATCGTCCCCTGCGATTTCTACACAATAGATGTAGCCGAATTCATCGGCCAACCTGCTGCGTCACCCGAAATCGACAGCTTCGTCAAGCGACATCCGGAGTTGTTGGGGCGCATTCAAATGGCAGGCGTTGACGATGCATTCGAAATCACGCTGGAAAATCTGAAGGAAACCGCGGAGAAATTCCTTGTTGCTGTGAAGAAAGCAGGCGAAGTCTATCGAAGGATCGCGAATGCCAAAGGGGAAGGGAACTTTATCGTTGAGGTTTCGATGGACGAAACTGACCATGCGCAAAGCCCCGTGGAATTGCTGATTATTCTGGGCACCATCGCCGATGAGGGCATTCCACTGCAGACCATCGCTCCGAAATTCAGCGGCCAGTTCAACAAAGGCGTCGATTATGTAGGCGACATCGCGCAGTTCGAACGTGAGTTGGCTCTTGACGTCGCTGCCATCGCATACGCTGTTCGGCAATATGGCTTACCTCAGAACCTGAAGCTCAGCGTACACTCCGGGAGCGATAAATTTTCGATTTACCCGTCCATCTACGCCATTATGCGGAAATTCAATGTGGGCGTGCATCTCAAGACCGCAGGTACCACCTGGCTAGAAGAACTGATTGGTCTGGCGGAGGCTGGGGGCGACGGCCTCATGCAGGCGAAGGAGATTTACGTCGAAGCCTTCTCGCACTGCGACGAGCTATGCGCACCTTACGCGAATGTGATCAATATAGATAGAGCTCGGCTTCCTTCTCCAGACGAAGTTCTGGCATGGTCCTCCAACGACTACACCGCTGCCTTGCGACATGTAAGAGGGGCGGCTGCTTATAACAGCAACCTCAGGCAATTGCTGCATGTTGCATTCAAGGTTGCGGCCAAAATGGGCCACCGCTTTACCGATCTTCTCGACGCAAACGAAGCAGTAATTGCGAAGAATGTGACCGAGAACCTTTACGATCGGCACATATTGCCCGTCTTTATGGGCCTTGGCGCATACTCCTGATCGGGCCCGTATTCATTCTGAACTCTGTCCAAACGGCCGGATAGAATCAACAGGATATTGAGGCTGAATCCGATCCTTTGAGAATTCACGTCCTTGATGTCGGCAGGTGTGTGCGAGGATAGAGAATCGCCGTCATACTTCCGATACTCAAACGGGGTGTTTTCCATGCGAAAGTTGGGAGGCACAAACCTTGATTGCGCTGGTGCCTTCGTTCTTGCTGCGAACCTTGCAGTTCGCCAAGGAGAAGATGCGACTTTCAGGATCGGTCCGTCGGTTGCCTCGCCGAAGCAACCTCCGAGGGCGCCCTAAGACCTGCTTTCAAATGCGGGCCGGGCATCACGCCTTATGTGCTGGACATGGAATGATGCCGGGTTGAGTTACTTCGCCTTGTAAGTGTAGTCGTTATATACGAGGACACCGCTATACCTGGTGTAGACGCGGGCATAGATTGTCTCGCCGTTGGTTGGAAGATTGTTCACGGTAGCAGAAGTGGCTGTTTGTTGACCTGAGTCGAACAGGTTCTTTGAACCTACTCCCGTTGTTCCCAGGAATAGCCAATATCCCTGGTTGCCGGAACTAGCAGCTGTCCATGTAAACTTCACGCTCGCGCCTGTAAGCGTGCTGCCCGGTGAGGGGCTCGTTAGAACCGGCGGTTTTCTCCAAGCGCTGTACGTGTAGTCGTTGTAAACGAGGACACCGTTATACCTGGTGTAGACGCGAGCGTAGATGGTTATCCCATTGGTTGGCAGGTTGCTGAATGTTGCGGAAGTGGCTGTCTGCTGACCTGAGTCATACAGGTCTTTCGATCCTGCTCCTGCGGTTCCCAGGAACAGCCAGTATCCCTGGTTGCCAGAACTGGCGACCGCCCACGTGAATGTCGCACTCGTACCAGTAAGCGTGCTGCCTGGTGCCGGACTCGTCATTACCGGCGGCTTCATCCATGCTGTGTAGGTGTAGTCGTTAAATACCAGGACGCCATTGAACCTTGTGTAGACGCGCGCATAGATTTTCTCGCCGTTCGTGGGAAGGCTGCCGAAAGTTGCGGAAGTGGCTACCTGTTGACCTGAGTCATAAAGGTCTTTCGATCCGACTCCCGTGGTTCCCAGGAACAGCCAATATCCCTGGTTACCTGGGCCTGTCGCGGCTGTCCATTTGAAGGTAACGCTAGGCCCGGTGAGCGTGCTGCCCGGCGTCGGAGAGGTCATCGCAGCCGGAACTTGGGAGGCAATGCCCGTTCCGCTCAATACGATCGACTGAGTGGCACTTGTCGCATTCAGCGCGTTGTCGGTAATTTTCAGGGTCTCGCTCAGCGAACCCCCATGAAGCGGGGTGAAATCCACCGGAAGGTTGCATTCCTGGCCTGGAGCCAAGCTGCTGGTGCCACTGCAAAGGTCTTCGCCAGTCCCCTCAGGGAAATCGACAGGAAAACTAATGCCCGTCAGACTCAAAGTCTGGTTGCCGATGTTTTCGAGAACCACACTCTGGGGGCTGTCCGTGCTTGTCGCATTAAGGTCGGTAGCGGCAAAGCTGAACGCGGGGGGTTGCGAACGGGGAAACTCAAGCACGCGGGCATTGCCAGTATCGGCGATCAAGACGTCCCCTGAGCTGTCCACAGCGACCCCTGTTGGACTTTTCAAGCCGGTGCCCAACGTCGAATGCGTGCCCGACGCAACGTCAATCTCGAGGACACGATTGTTGCCATAATCGGCGATGAACACGTCCCCAGCGGCGTCGACAGAGACGCCTGTTGGGCCGGCCAGGCCGCTGAGCACGGTTGTCTGCGCGCCGCCGGAGTAGGGAACCTCCACCACCCTGTTGTTGCCGGAATCAGCAATGAATACATTCCCCGAGGCATCCACTGCAACTCCCTGCGGTTCGAGCAACCCGGTGCCGACACTAGTTTGCACACCACCCGACGCGGGCACCTTGAGAACACTGTTTTTTCCCAGGTCTGCAATAAAGATATCGCCCGCGCCATTGACTGCTACCGCGACTGGAGATTGGACGTCACCAACCGTGGTCTGTGTACCGCCGCCCGCAGGCACTTCGACCACGCGGAAATTCCCCTGATCGGCGATGAATACATCGCCGGCACCATCCACCGCGACTCCAGCCGGACTACTCAACCCGGTCCCAACGGTTGTCGTTGTCCCGCTGCCGGCGGCGACCTTGTACACCTCGTTAGTATTGAAATCCGCCACGAAGGTATCGCCTGCAGCATCGAAGGCAACGCCGACGGGGTAGCTGAATCCGCTTCCTACTGTCATTTGTTTACTGGAAGTAAATGCAAGCTCTGGGCCAATCCCAATACCGTAAATATTCGTTGTTGCCAGTACGTTCCCTAAGTCGTCGGTAATCTGGACCGCGCCCTGACGCAAACCAGGGCGTGTCGGGGCAAAAGTGACATTCACAAGGCAGGAACTTCCTGATGCAAAGTGCCCTACGCACGTGCTGCCTGAGGCAAGCTTGAAGTCGACATTCGGCGCACCCTGCGTAAGGACTGGGCCAGTGGCTATATCGCCGCCTGAGGCAATACTGTAATTCAGAGTCAGGGTCTGGCTGCATGGAGAAGGGCTTGAGGTACCAGCCGGACAAATGTTCTCAGTCCCAAAACTGACAGAGACAGGCTGAACCTCCAGCAATTGGTGAGCGTTGTAATTGCCGATGAAGACCTGGTCAAGGTTGTTCACTGCGATTCCCAGTGGAAAGTCCAATCCGCTGGCGACCGTGGTGAGTGCACTGTTTGCGGCATGAAACTCCAGCACCGTGTTGAGCGTGCTTTCGGAGATAAAAACGTTGCCGGCACCATCCACCGCGACGCCCACCGCGGCATAGAGCCCTTTAACAAGGGTGAACGGTGTGCCCCCGGCAGGAACTTCAATAATGCTGCTGTCATCCGCTATGAAAACGTCTCCGGCGGCGTCTGCCGCAATTCCTTCCGGCGCGGCGTCCAAACTGCCGGCCAGGGTGGTTTGCGCGCCCCCTCCGGCGGGCAACTCCACTACTCGGTCATTGCCGTAGTCGGCGATGAACACATCGCCGGCGGCGTCCACAGCAACTCCGGAGGGATTGCTTAATCCCGTTCCCAAGGTTCCCTGCGTCGTCGTCCCTGCGTATACCTTCCACACGACATTCGCAGCGAAATCGGCGATAAAAATGTTGCCGGCGCTATCGACGGCAACGGCGATCGGACTTTTGAATCCCTGGCCGATGGTGATCTGCGGGCCGCCGCCGGCAGGCACTTCCACAACTTGCGCTGTATTGTCATCCTCGAAGAACAGATCACCTGCACTGTCCAACGCGACTGCCCTTGGGTCTTTGACTGTGATCCCCAGGGCAGTTTGCTGGCCCGTAAACGCCGCGGTCTGTGCATGCAGATCGATCGGCAAACCCAAAATGAGGCCGAGAACGAGAGCGATAAAAAGGGATTGAAAGCAGTTCCAACGGCGAGCGATTGGGATTTCGGATTTAAATATGGAAGCGGATGCCGCGCATCGTCCGTCCGCGTAGTGCAGGTTCTCCAATGCAATGACTATCGGCTTGAATCCTTCCTTTCCAGAAAAATTGGACCTGCTAGCCGCTTCCATTTCACCGTTTGCCGTCATTTTGATTCCCTCCCACTCCCGTTGAGCTAATAGGGATTCTCTTACAAATCGCTTGCAATGCCAATGAGGTGGGGATGAGTTGTGATCCGTCTCTTGTTCATACAGAACTCATACAAGCCGGTAGACCCCTTGTCTTAGGCTCCGGTTGCATTCCCCGGATCCGGGAAGCAGAGAGGCATAGAGAAAGCCAATGACCTTGAAGATGAGCTGTCGGGTATTGTGTGAGGGCTATGAGGCAGAGCGCCGCGTCTGGAATGGAATGATCGATCGCAAGCCGCGGTGGATTGCTCGTCCCAGCAGCATCGATGATGTGATGCAGGCAGTGCGTTTTGCTCGCGAATCGGGCCTTCCCATCTGCGTGCGGAGCGGTGGGCACAGTGTGTCGGGCATGTCGGTAGCTGACGGCGCTCTCATGGTGGACCTGTCGCTGATGAAGAGCGTGCAGGTTGATCCCATCCACCAAACCGTCATCGCTCAAGCCTGCGTGAAATGGGGAGAATTCGATGCGGAGGCGGAAAAGTATCGTCTCGCTGCAACGAGCGGTGTCATCTCATCCACCGGGATTGGCGGGCTGACCCTTGGCGGCAGCATCGGCTGGCTTATGGGAAAGGCCGCATGGGCGCGCCACGGGAGACGGCCGGCTCAGTTTTGGCGGATTTGCTCCTCGCGACAATTCCGGAAGACAAGATGAGTACGATTCCAACGTTTCGCGCCACCCGACCTCCACCAAGCTGGAAGACCTTCTGCTCTATGGTGATCAACTCACTGTGAATGGGGTCTGGACGATTGCTGATGCGCATGCAAACTTTCCTCCTACAACCGGATTCCGAAAAACTTCGACAAAATGACTCATGCCTATGGGTTGGGCTGAGCGCGCCTATTTCTGCTCGCCACCTTTCCAAAATCAGCCACAGTTCAACGTTTTGTTGATGGCAATCATGATTTCTACTCGGAAGAATGGGTTGCGCGGCAAGCCGATCGCGTCGAATTCAGTGTGTAAACATAAATAGATTATGAATTCACCAGATGTCTCCCGAAATGTACTGGCCGCTTCTGACAGTGAAACCCAATCCGTTAATTTTGACTTCGAAAACACCTATGCGCGGTTGCCGGAGCGCTTCTATTCCAGACTTGCCCCGACACCAGTGGCTGCTCCGCGCTTGGTCAAGCTGAATGTGGAACTGGCGCTCAATCTGGGTTTGGATCCAGATGCATTGGCGAGTGCATCTGGCGTAAATATCCTGGCCGGGAACATTGTGGCCAAGGGAGCTGAACCGCTAGCGCAGGCTTATGCTGGTCACCAGTTTGGACATTTTGTGCCTCAACTTGGTGACGGCCGCGCTAACCTGTTGGGCGAAGTTGTGGGGCGGGATGGGGTGCGGTACGACATCCAATTGAAAGGCGCCGGCCCAACGCCGTTCTCTCGTGCAGGTGACGGGAGAGCCGCGCTCGGCCCGGTGCTTCGCGAGTACATTGTGAGCGAGGCTATGGCGGCCCTAGGCGTGCCAACGACCCGCGCACTAGCTGCGGTAACTACGGGGGAACGAGTGCTTCGAGATACAGCCTTGCCCGGCGCTGTGCTGACGCGCGTAGCTGCGAGCCACATTCGTGTCGGCACCTTCCAATATTTTGCCGCAAGGCGCGACACGGAAGCTATTCGAGCGCTCGCTGACTATGCAATCGCGCGGCATTACCCAGAAGCTGCAGAGAAGAAGCAGCCTTACCGGGCTTTGATGGAAGGGGTGATCGCACGGCAGGCCACCCTGGTTGCTCGGTGGATGCTGTTCGGCTTTGTTCATGGCGTGATGAATACCGATAACACCTCCATTTCCAGGGAAACCATTGATTATGGCCCCTGTGCCTTCATGGAAGCGTATGATCCCGCGGCGGCGTTCAGCTCGATCGATGCCCAGGGTCGCTATGCTTATGCCAATCAGCCACGCGCCGCACTGTGGAACCTGGCGCGCCTTGCCGAGGCATTATTACCGATCCTGACTCAGGAGGCAGGAGGCGAAGAGGCGGGGTTAGCATGGGCGAATGAGGCCCTCGCGGCCTTTGAGCCTGAATATGAATCAGCTTGGGCTCGAGGTCTGCGCCGCAAAATTGGCCTCGTTTCAGAGCGCGAAGGGGATTTGACGCTGGCTGAAGACTTGTTGGAGCGGATGGCCGCCAACAAGGCAGACTTTACGCTGACCTTCCGCCGACTGTGCGATGCAGCAGTTGGCCCTGGAGGCGACAGTGCCGTACGTTCTCTGTTCGCCAACCCTGGTTCCTATGACTCGTGGGCTTCTACTTGGCGCTTGCGACTGGATCAGGAGCCAGGCTTTGCAGAGACTCGTGCCGCAGTCATGCGGGCGGTGAGTCCGGTCTTCATCCCACGCAACCACGTGGTGGAAGCGGCTCTCAAAGCCGCTGCTTGGCGACAGGACTATCAGCCTTTCGAAGAGTTGGTCGCCGTGTTATCGCTTCCATTTGAAGATAGGCCTGGTCTGGAATCCTACGCCCGCCCAGCCAATCCCGAAGAGTACGTCGCCCGGACTTTCTGCGGGACTTGAGTGCCGTGCCTCTTTTTACTGTAATAGAGAATGTAAATACGAGAAACACCCTGAATCCACCTTCCAGCACTGGATGGATCTGAGCAATGCTGCTCAGACTGTTGACTATGCAAATGGGAAGCTTGTGGCTGACTTAGATGAACTCTCGCTGAACCATATCATCGGGAAATTCTTCAAAGTTTGAAAGAAAGACGATTTCGAAGCGCTGTGTTAGTGCCGTAGAACAATCACTTGGCTCTGCATTTCAACTCGAGTGCCTAAGTTACACCTCGACCAAAGCATTCGCGCACTTGGACTTAGTGTTACTCCTGAAGTCCACGACGGGGGCATATGGCTACCTTGAGTTTTCCCATCTCTTTGGTCGATTCCACGCACATTCCGGCTTTGGAGTGCATAACTCCCCTGGCGCAACCCAGGCGGAGACAAGACGACGCTGTGAGTCGCGCTCAGGCAGGAGACCACGACGCTTTCTCCGAACTTTACGCGCAGCACAAGAAACACGTCTTTTCAATCTGCTTGCGTATGTTGCGCGACTTTTCGCTTGCGGAAGACCTTACGCAGGAGACATTTCTGCAGTTACACCGGAAGATCGAGTCTTTTCGCGGCGACTCCGTTTTTAGCACGTGGCTGCATCGGATGGCAGTGAATACAGTGTTGATGCACCTTCGCAAACACGTGCTTGCGGTCGTGTCGCTGGACCATCTCATGGAGAACATTCCTGAAGAGCGGGCCGGACGCAACTTCGGAACTCGCGATCTTGAGCAGGCAGGGGCCATCGATAGGGTGACAATCTACCGCGCGATTGCTAGTTTGGCGCCTGGCTACCGCAACATCTTTATCCTTCACGACGTTCACGGTTATGATCATGGCGAAATTGCGTCGATGTTGGAATGCACCTGCGGCAACACTAAATCTCAACTCCACAAAGCGCGGCGTGTACTCCGTGGTGCTCTTATTCCAGTTACGAGCGCGGTTCGGCAAGCGGCAGAAACGAGCGAGACAACCCCTTCGCAGGTTAAGCCAAGCAACCCAACTCAACCCGCGAAGACTTGGGACGCAGTGGGATTGAGCGCTTAGTAAACATGAATCGCGCTTGCCACGTAGCGGGCGCCGTCGAAGCCCGCGGAAACTGTCACGTGATCTCCTTGGTGGATGCCCTTGCTTGCTTGGAGGCGCCCAGAGTCAAAGGAGATTTGATAACTTTGTTCGTCTGATGAGTCGACGAGCACCAATGTTCCGGCATGCAAGTCGAGAACGGAGATGTCTCCGGTGAATACAAACGCAGATCCGGGAATGGCCAGCACAGAGATCTGACTGGCAACACCTCGACCCTGTTTGTCCGGTTGAAACCTGACGGAGATCAAACTGCCCCTTACGAGATCTGAAAACCCAGGTTGCGACAGAGTAAATTCGGGCTGACCCACACGCGCTACCGCAGTACCCTCCGGCACGAACAGTTTGAAGGGTTCGCGAAGCATGACAGAACTGATGTTCAATTCACGAGTCTCGGGATTGAAGTTCATTACGCGCCCCTGATATTCACCTTCAGGCGATTGCGCGAGCATGTGAATGCTGACGGCGTAAACGGCAGTTCCATCTAATAACGTTTGTACCGAGGCATGGTCAGACGGACCCAGATCGCGAAGAGGAATCTTGTTTCCATCCCGAAAGATTTGGGTGCGTTCATCGAAAAGCACTTTAACTTGATGCTGACCAAAGACTTTCAGGATGAGTTCATCACGGACGGGATCCACGCTTTTTATTTCACCTCCCAGGATCGTACTCTTGCCTCGGGGCAATGGCGGCAGTGCGGGCGAGCCAATTGACGCGTTTGCCGATTTTAAAGACGACTGCGGAGCCGGAACCTGGGTCTGTGCATTGGCACTTGGCATGTTTGAAAGAGCTACACCGCTAAGAATAAGTGTCGTGAGAAGTGATTTCATATCGGCACACCCTTGCTGCAGTTTGACTTGTTAGACATTTGATTGGATGGCGAGTAGCGAGGATAGGTGGCCTTCGGGTTTCCCAAAAGCGATCAGTTGGGTCTGGCAACTGAGTTGATTCTTGCGCATCTAAGTGAAGGTGGGCGTGTCGACGCGCCTGGAGAATGCGATCGCGATGATGCCTCTTAAACTAATAACCGCCATTGCGACGATTGCAATCCTTG
>Ga0302140_10003937_pt1 | contig 18939 bp, 18 predicted proteins | sample I_Bog_E1_1_FD_202095 | JGI IMG/M metagenome (GOLD analysis project Ga0302140, IMG submission 202095) | Peat permafrost microbial communities from Stordalen Mire near Abisko, Sweden - I_Bog_E1_1 | ecosystem: Environmental > Terrestrial > Soil > Wetlands > Peat | place: Sweden: Abisko, Stordalen... | reverse complement strand
CATAAAAGGTAAGAAAAGAGTAAGTCACCTGGCGCATAAAGAAATCAAAAAGGAACTGAATCAGGCCGCGAAAACAGCTATGATACATGATGCAGAAATCAGGGCCTATGCTGAACGAAAACTTCAAAACAAAGCGTATCCATTGTGAAATGTATGTGGATAACTACAAACAAGCAGCTTAGAAAACTATTTTTTTAAATAAATTTGCTTATGTCCGAAACCTAGAATACGCTACAAAATAGAGCTTTATCGATTTAGCCGGACAGTAAACTTTGGTTAACAATCCAGACAACTTTTGGGGTGAAATCCGAAATCAGGACGCCTTCCGCCGGTTCAGTTCATCCCTGATCTTCGCCGCCTTTTCGTACGATTCTTCTGCGAGCGCTTCCTGCAGCCTGGTTTTGAGTTCATCCACGCTAAGGGAGTTAAAGCCGCCTGCCGGGGAAATCACTTTCTCTTCGTGCGGCTCATTGATATTTTCAAGGTAAACAAAATCATTGCCCTCGATCACGATCCCCGCCGTTGACAGGATGAATTCATAAGTATAAATGGGGCAATCGAACCTAACGGCTATGGCTATGGCGTCAGAGGTACGGGCGTCGATCTCAACCGTTCTTTTGCCATCAAAACACATCAGTTTTGAATAAAAAATACCATCGACCAGGTTATAGATGATGATCTCCTGAACGGTAATGTGATAAGCCTGGGCAAAGCTTTTAAACAGGTCGTGCGTTAAGGGCCTGCTGGGGGTCATTTTTTCTATTTCGATGGCGATGGCCTGGGCTTCAAACGCGCCGATAATGATCGGCAGCCGTCGGCGGCCGCTAACTTCGCCTAAAACCAGGGCATAGGCGCCGGATTGCGTTTGGCTGTAGGACAAGCCAACAATATCCAGCTTAATTTTTTTCATGTCGTTACCCATCTCAACGAATCCTTTTTTATGCCGAAGCTTTATATTCCTTTAATGCAGCAATCAATTTTGGTACCACTTCAAATGCATCGCCCACAATGCCATAATCCGCTACTTTAAAAAACGGCGCTTCCGGGTCTTTATTTATTACGACGATCACCTTTGACGAACTTACGCCGGCCAAATGCTGTATCGCTCCCGAAATTCCAATTGCAATATACAAATTTGGACTGACTGCAATACCGGTTTGCCCAACATGTTCGCTATGTGGCCGCCAGCCGGCGTCTGATACAGGTTTTGAGCAGGCCAGCGCAGCGCCCAGCAGGTCGGCTAATTCCTCCACCATTCCCCAGTTTTCGGGCCCTTTAAGCCCGCGGCCGCCGGATACCACAATATCGGCATCGGGCAGCGAAACTTTATCGGTAGAACGGACGATTTCTTTGATAACGGAGGTAAGGTCGGATTGCTTTATGTCAGCATTGAAGTCTTCAACTTGCCCGCCGGCATTTGTTTCCACAACTTTATACGAATTGGGGATGAGTGAAATAACTTTCGTAGCCGACGTTAGCTCAACCTTCGCAAAAGCCTTCCCGGAGAATGCTGTTTTTTTAACGATGAATTTGGCGCCGGCTTCAGGCAATGAAACAACGCCATCAGCTACGCCGGCTTCCAATTTAACCCCTATACGAGGTGCTAAACCACGTCCGGAAAACGAATTGGAAAGGACGACTATTTCAGCGCCTTCTTTTTTTGCTGCTTCTGCAATTACCAAAGCATAGGCCTGGTTAACAAAGTTTTTTAATTTATCATTGGAAACATTCAGCACTTTTTCAGCGCCGTATTTACCCAATAAACTCAGATCATCCTTGCTCACATTCCCGATGGAAATGGCTATTAAGGAAGTTTTATTTTGATCGGCAATAGCACGGGCGTAAGAAACCACCTCGAAGGTTGATTTCTTGAATTTCCCCTCAACATTTTCCGTATATACTAAAACAGGCATAATGGTTTATAAGATTGTAGCTAATAAAATTAAATTACCCTTGCTTCTTCGTGCAATAGCGTTACCAGTTTTGCAACATCATCAGCAGGCACCAGCTTCACCTGTCCGCGAGCGGCTGGCGTTTCATAACTCAGCACTTCCGAAAAAGTTTTTACGTCCGCAGGCTCAATAACAACCAGCGGTTTTGTGCGCGCCGACATAATACCCCGCATATTAGGTATTTTTGGCTCGGCAACACCTTCTGCACACCCGGCCGCTATCGGCAGCGGAATTTCTAAAACTTCTTTTCCGCCTTCTATTTCGCGTTCTACCGTCACCTGACTGCCATTGACATCGAGTTTTTTTATGATCGAAACTGACGGAATGTCCAGCAACTCAGCCAGCATCGCCGCAACTTTTGAGCCGTTATAATCGATCGATTCGCGGCCGGTTAATACAAGGTCGAAGGGATTTGCTTTCACAAATTGCGCAATTTGATAGGCAACAAACCAGGCGTCATGCGGTTTGGCGTTAACCCGAACGGCATCGGTCGCACCGATTGCCAGCGCTTTGCGGATAGTAGGTTCGGTGCTGATTTCACCCACATTGATCACAGTTACCGATCCATTGCCGCCATCGGTCAGTTCAATTGCACGCGCCAAAGCGATTTCGTCGTATGGATTGAGTATAAATTGTACCCCGGCCGTATTAAATTGCGTGTTATTATCTGTAAAAGTTATTTTTGTGGTGGTGTCGGGTACGTTGCTTATGCAAACCAGTATTTTCATGGACAGTGTTATTAAATATAGCAAACCCATGAGCTGCCAGTGATGACTGATCCCACAAATAGGTTTGTGCAAATTTAATTAAAAAAGATAGAGTTTAAAATGCAGGTGAACAGATTAGATAAACTGCTTGAATTTATAAAAAACGAGCCAAACGACCCGTTTTTAAAATATGCCCTTGCAACGGAATACCTGCGGCTTAACCAAACCGATAAAGCGTTGGCGTATTACGAAGACCTGGTAAATAACCACGCCGATTATACCGGGACCTATTATCATCTTGGTAAGCTTTACGAGGCGCTTGGCCGTACTAAGGATGCAATAAGCACCTACGAAACCGGTATGAAAATAACAAAGGAAAAGCGCGATAATCATGCCTATTCCGAATTACAGGCGGTTTACGATGAGCTGATGGACTAATAGCGGATAGCTCATGGTTCATAGTTCATAGCGGAAGCGGCCATGGGCTAAATTTGTAGCAAACAACCGAAGCTACCATGAACCATGAACCATGAACCATGAACTAAATGAAGAAACGCCAACTACTATTTATTCGCGATGTGATCATCTATACGTTTACGGCCTTTGGCGGACCGCAAGCGCATATTGCTGTCTTGCTGCGCGAGTTTGTAGAAAAACGGCGGTATGTTACCGAGGAGGAGCTTATTGAACTGAATGCCCTTGCGCAGCTATTACCGGGACCGTCTTCAACGCAAACGCTGGTTGGTATAGCCTGGAAGGTGGGAGGGTTGCGCCTGGCCATAATTACTTTTTTTATTTGGATGTTACCTTCGGCAACCATAATGTGCCTGGCGGCCATAAGCTACAAAGAATTTGCAGGGAAAACAAAGTTTACCGAGGTTTTACGATTTGTACAGCCGGTAGCGGTTGGCATTGTGGCGTACGCAACTTATACTTTTGCCAACAGGTTTTTAAAAAGCAAAGTTAGCACGATGCTTGCCATCGGCTCGCTGATCGCGACCCTAATCCTGCAGAGCGCCTATGCGTTCCCCTTATTGATATTGTTAGGCGGGATTGTATCGTCTGCACTGGAAACGCCACCGCAGGAGAGCGCTTTGCGTGTTAGGTTGTTTGCGAACGTAAACCCAAATAAGGTGGCTTATTTTATAGGGATCCTGTTGTTTTTTGCGGCGTTGGGTGCAGTGGTAAAACAAACCTCGCCGCTTAGTTTGCCGATACGTTTATTCGAAAACTTTTATCGTAACGGTATTTTGATATTTGGGGGTGGCCAGGTGCTTGTTCCCCTGTTTTATACCGAATTCGTGCAGGTAAAGCACTATTTAACGGGTTCCGAATTTCTTTCGGGTTATGCTTTGCAGCAAGTTTTGCCCGGCCCTACATTTTCGTTCTCCTCGTTTTTGGGCGGTTTAAGCATGGGGAATAAGGGACACGGCATCGGGGGCCAAATTGTCGGCAGTATAGTTGCGGTTATCGGGCTGAATACACCCGGCCTTATCCTGATCCTGTTTATAGTGCCGTTTTGGGAGGATTTAAAAAAAATAACGATGATCAGAAACTCGTTAAGCGGAATAAATGCTGTAGCGGTTGGTTTTATGGCGACCGCGCTCATCCTGCTTACCAGGCCCTTTGGGTTGCATTGGATGGCCTATTTAGTGATGGCTGTTACGTTTATGCTGCTCAATTTTACCAGGATAAAAGCGCCGTTGATTATCGTTTTAGGGGTTGCTTTGGGATTAATTTTTTAATCAGCAGGTTTAAAAATTAATGGCGACGAACGAATGCTTAAATGAAACTAAAGCAGGAGATGCCGGGTTGGAACAGGTCATTTCGGAGATACGGTCCGACATCGGGGACATTGAAAAAAATATTAGCCTTTACGACGAAAAAAATTTCAATAGTCGGGCGAATGCCATCGATGATATCGAGTTCCACATTATTAACCGGATTGACGGTCTGCTTCAAAGTACGGCGCCCGCAGCGGGGCTTATCGGCCTGAAACAGCGTGCCCGGCAAGTAAAACTGCAATTAGAAAAAATTAACGATGCGCTGTTTCGGCGGCTTCGGGCAATGATCCAAACAGGCGATTGCCGGGGGACTGCTTTCAGGGATATGGTTGGGGAATTTTTAGGGGAGACGTTAAAAAAAAGCGTAAAACACACAAGTATAGGCTACGATAACCTTGATCTATTTTTGGACGGGTTGTTTCCGATTGAGACCGTTCCGGAGGAAACGAAAGAAAGAGAGCCAGAAATGGTGTTTTATCAAAAGACCCCGGCGAGGATCATTTTCGAACTGGTTGGCAAAGCCGAATTTAAAGCAGATGATGTTTTTTATGATTTAGGATCTGGCCTGGGGTATGTTGCTGTGTTGGTGAACCTGCTTAGCGGGGTAACCACCAAAGGCGTGGAGTTTGAGCCGGCTTATTGTAATTATGCTGGAAATTTTGCCAGGCGGCTAAAATTGCCTGATGTGCATTTTATAAATGCCGATGGGCGTGGAGCGGATTATTCGGACGGGACAACATTTTTCATGTACACACCTTTTGAAGGCAGGATGCTGGATGAGGTATTGGAAAAGCTCCGGCTGGACTCGCAAAACCGACAAATCAAGCTTTTTACTTATGGTCCTTGTACGCTTCAAGTTGCCGGGCAAACTTGGTTAACTCGCGAATACCCGGAACAACAGCATATCTACAAACTTGAAGCGTTCGAAAAAAAAATGTAACGCCATTGATATGGTTTTCACGCCCTAAAACGGCTGCTCGTCATCCATATCATTCATGCTGGATGGCCGGATAATAAAGTTACTGGGCTTTTCAAAATCATTCGACGGGGCAATTGCTGCAAAAGGATTTCCCTGCTGGAAAGCGCCGCCCATATTGTCCTCCAGGTCGGTAAATTTAACGTATTTACCAACGAATTTAAGCCTTACGCGCCCCGTTTCGCCGTTACGGTGTTTGGCTATAATTACTTCACCTACACCTTGCGTTGGGTTATTGTCTTCGTCCACTTCAAGGCCGTAATATTCTGGACGGTAAAGGAACAATACCATATCAGCGTCCTGCTCGATGGAACCCGATTCACGTAAATCTGAAAGCATAGGCCGTTTGGAGCCGCCGGGGCGATTTTCAACTGCACGGCTTAACTGTGAAAGGGCAATTACCGGTACATTTAATTCTTTTGCAACCGACTTTAATGCACGCGAGATACTGCCGATTTCCTGCTCGCGGTTGCCGCCTCCTTTGCCATCGGCTTTACCCTGCATCAGCTGTAAGTAATCAATCACGATCAATTGGATATCATGCTGCGATTTAAGCCTGCGGCACTTGGCCCTGAACTCGAATATATTCAGTGCCGGGGTATCATCAATGATCAATGGCGCCTGTTCCAGCCGGTGGATCTTCGAGTGTATCTGCGCCCATTCCCATTCTTCCAGATTGCCTTTTCGGATCTTTTCCTGCTCAATATGCGTTTCGCCGGAGATCAAACGATTCACTAGTTGGACTGACGACATTTCGAGCGAGAACACTACAACCGGTTTGTTAAAGTCAACGGCTGCGTTTCGCGCGCAGCTTAGTACGAATGCCGTTTTACCCATGGCCGGGCGTGCCGCGATGATCACCAGGTCGGATTTTTGCCAGCCCGAGGTCATCCGGTCGAGATCGGTAAACCCGGAGGCAACACCGGTCAGGCCGTCTTTTTTGTCCTTTAACGACTCTATTTCTTTTAAGGCCTCGTGCATCAGGTCGTCCATTTTTCGCGAATCGCGGCGCAAGTTGTTCTGGGCGATCTCAAAAAGATTTTTTTCGGCACGGTCAAGCAGGTCAAGCACGTCGGTGGTATCTTCATAAGCCATTTGCACTACCTCTGTAGATATCCTGATCAGTTCGCGTTGTATAAATTTTTGAATAATGATACGGGAGTGGAACTCGATATTGGCGGCGGATGCCACGCGGTTTGTCAGCTCGGTAATGTAATATGCCCCGCCAATCATTTCCAATTCGCCCAGTTGGCGTAATTGCGCAGTTACCGTCAGGATGTCTACCGGTTGTGATTTTTCAAACAATTGTTTTATCGCCTGGAAGATCTTCTGGTGATTGTCTTTATAAAATACTTCCGGTTTTAAAATGTCAATTACCGAAGACAATGCATCCTTTTCGAGCATTAATGCACCCAGGACTGCCTCTTCAAGGTCAACTGCCTGGGGGGGTAATTTACCCAAACCGCTATATGGCGTAGGGTTAGTTACGCGGCTTCTGCGTTCGGTGTTCGGCTTGTTGTATTGGTTCTCGTTCTCCATAATCATTTCACCAAAAGTATATCAAAAATTTGCCGGCTTATCAACAATTAATATCTTTTGAAAAGCTGAAGCAAATGCCCCATTTTGTTGAAATTTGGCGATCAATAATCAACAGCCGATTGTTAGGAAGTATTTTATCGGCTGAAAATCAAGTGGTAATAAGCATGTTAATAACTAAATATTGCTAATTACATTAAAAATCGATAGCTCATCAGCATCATCCGGCATCCTGTTAAAGTTAATTAATATAGCTATTTTTGCCTGTTCATTTTTATCAACATTATGCCATTCCATCAACGCGAATCCCGCGAAACCAACCAATTAATTTTCGGTATACGCGCTGTGATAGAGGCCATTAAATCGGGTAAAGAAATAGAATCTTTATACATCCAACGCGGCCTCGGCGGTGGATTAATTTCTGAATTAAAAACGCTTTTGAACGAATATGGAATTTCGGCGCAGCAGGTACCGGTCGAAAAGCTTGACCGGCTCACCCCTAAGAACCACCAGGGCGCCGTGGCCTTTATTTCGCCGATCATCTACCAAAAAATAGAAAACATTATTCCTGAGATATTTGAAAAAGGCGAGACCCCATTAGTTTTAGTGCTCGATTCCATCACCGACGTACGCAACATGGGGGCCATCGCCAGGACAGCGGAATGCGCGGGGGTACATGCGATCGTTATACCGGCCAAAGGTTCGGCACAGATCAACCCTGATGCCGTGAAGACCTCGGCAGGCGCATTATACAAGATACCGGTGTGCCGGCATGAGAATTTTTTACAAACCGTAAGGTTTTTGCAGGAGTCGGGCCTGCAACTTGTTTGCTGTACCGAAAAAACCAATGATTTTATCTATAAACCAGATTATACCGCGCCAACCGCTATTGTAATGGGCTCGGAAGAAGATGGGGTAAGGAATGAGATTATCCGCATTGCAGATCACCTGGCCAAAATACCGATGTTCGGCGAGATTGAGTCACTGAATGTTTCGGTGGCGACCGGGGTGATTCTTTACGAGGCGATAAGGCAGCGCGGGGCGTAGTTGATTGAGTTAGATTAAGTTGAATAGGTTGATTGAGTTAAAAAATGAAGCAGATGGTAACCAATCAACTTAATCTAACTCGATCAACCCAATCAATCTCCGCTAAATATACTTCACCCCAAACTGCTGCTTTACATCGGCTACAATCTTTTTTACGTTTTGCTCCTGGTCGCGGGGGCAGATGAGGAGTGTGTTATTCGCTTCAACCACGATAAAATCATGCAATCCTTGCAGGATCACCAGCTTTTCGCCGGGAACATTCACCATGCAGTTGGATGAATCGTACATGATGACTTTTTCGGACGGGATAACGGCATTGCCGACATAGTCCTTTTCAGCCAGGTCATAAATGGATGCCCAGGTGCCGAGGTCGCTCCAACCAAATTCCGAAGGCAAAACATATACATTATCCGCTTTTTCCATAATCCCATAGTCGATGGATATATTGGTGCATTGCAGGTACGATTTGTGGATATGGCTTTTTTCGTATTCGGTGTTATAAACCGGGCGGGCTTCGGCAAATATTTCAAACATTTCCGACAGGTACTGGTTGAATGCGTTTACGATTGCTTTAGCCGACCATACAAATATGCCTGCGTTCCACAAAAAGTCGCCGCTTTGAAGGAAGGTTTTCGCTATCTCTAGCGTAGGCTTTTCAGTAAAAGTTTTTACCTTATGAAAATCGTCAACCAGGGTGTTATCAGTAAACTGAATATAACCATACCCGGTGTCGGGCCTCGACGGCTTGATGCCGAGCGTTACCAGGCAGCCATGCTGCGATGCCACTTCAAGCGATTTTTCAATGGATTTGATAAATGCCGCCTCATCTAAAATAAGATGATCTGATGGAGCCACAACAATAGCAGCATCAGGGTTAAGGCTTTCAATTTTAAATGACCCATAGGCGATGCAGGGGGCCGTATTGCGCATCACAGGCTCGGTGAGTATTTGGTTATCGGCCATGTCCGGCAATTGTTTTTTTACCAGGCCGGTATAAATTTCATTGGTGACTACGTAAATATTTTCCTTTGGGCATACTTTCAGGAAGCGATCGTAGGTGTTTTGTATCAGTGTTTTACCCGTTCCAAGGATATCGATGAACTGTTTAGGGTGTGATGTGCGGCTGATCGGCCAGAAACGGCTGCCAATACCGCCTGCCATAATGATGGCATAGTAGTTTTTATTCATTTGTTTTTAAGCAATATTATTCTGATAACGCAAGCAAAATTGAACAATAATTTGTAATTTAAGGATTAAATAAAATTAAATATTCAAACTGCTTCATACGCTTGTTTTAAGCAAAAAGATTAATAAATTGTTTTGAATGCAATAATCATTTGGATTTAAAATTTTAAAGAAAATCCATCGTTTATTGAGAAAAATTTGTTAATTTAAACTTTTCGTAACAATAGCGTACATAAATAATGATAGAAACAAAGAAATCGCTTTTTGACAATCTCCAGAACTTCTTTGGATTTGATAATTTTAAGGGGGAGCAGGAAGCGATCATTACAAACATCCTTGCAGGTAACGACACGTTCGTGATCATGCCCACCGGTGGTGGTAAATCCATGTGTTACCAGTTACCTGCGCTGATGAGTGAAGGTACAGCGATCGTAATATCCCCTTTGATCGCATTAATGAAGAACCAGGTTGACCAGTTGAGGGCCTTCGGCGGGTCGGATAGCATTGCCCACTTTTTAAATTCATCCCTAACCAAATCCGATATCACACGGGTTAAAGAAGATGTACTTGGCGGTAAAACCAAATTGCTTTATGTGGCGCCCGAGTCGCTTACCAAGCAGGAAAATATTGACTTTTTAAGGTTAAATAATGTATCGTTCGTAGCAGTCGACGAGGCGCACTGTATTTCGGAATGGGGCCATGATTTCAGGCCTGAATACCGCAAGATCAGGCAGGTGATCAGCAATATCGGCGATAATATTCCAATTATTGCATTAACCGCTACGGCTACGCCAAAGGTTCAGCAGGATATACAGAAGAACCTGCAGATGAACAACGCTACGATCTATAAATCATCCTTTAACCGCTCCAACCTTTTTTACGAGGTGCGCGCCAAGAGGAATGTGATTAAGGAGATCGTAAAATTCGTTAAGCAGAATACAGGTAAATCGGGTATAATATACTGCCTTAGCCGTAAGAAGGTGGAAGAAGTTGCCGAGGTGCTGACATTGAACGGAGTAAAAGCATTGCCATATCATGCCGGCCTTGATCCAAAAGTGCGCGCCGATACGCAGGACAAGTTTTTGATGGAGGACGTGGAGGTAATCGTTGCTACCATCGCTTTCGGTATGGGCATTGACAAACCTGACGTTAGGTATGTGATCCACCACGATGTGCCAAAAAGCATGGAGGGTTATTACCAGGAAACCGGCCGCGCAGGGCGCGACGGTGGCGAAGGCGTTTGTGTAGCGTTTTACTCGGAAAAAGATATCGATAAGCTTCAGAAATTCATGAAGGACAAACCGGTTTCGGAACGCGAGATTGGTACCCAGATATTGAAAGAAGTGATCGATTATGCGGAATCCTCCGTATGTCGCCGTAAACAGTTGCTGCATTATTTTGGCGAGAATTTTAACGAAGCCGGATGTAATAACATGTGCGACAATTGCTGCGCACATAAAGAACATTTTGACGGCGAGGTGCACCTGCACAGGGCGCTGAGCCTGATCAAACAAATTGGCGAGAAATTTGACGACGCACATATCATCAATATCCTGATCGGTGAAGATAATGCCCAGATAAAGAATTACGAACACGATCTGCTGGATTATTATGGTTCGGGCAAGGAAGACGGCCGTAACCTGTGGAATTCGTTATTAAGGCAGGCCCTGCTAAATAATTTCCTTTCGAAGGACATTGACCAGTATGGTTTGCTGCGATTAACCAAAACCGGCCAATCGTTTATCGAGAACCCTTATAGTATTCGCTTTGTGATCAACAAGCCAATGGAGGCTACGGATGATGATGAGTCGGAAGACGGCCCAAAACAGGGTGGCAGTGCGCTGGATACCGAGTTGCTGCAAATGCTGAAGGATTTACGCAAAAAACTGGCAAAACAAAAAGGATTGCCGCCCTTTGTGATTTTCCAGGATCCGTCGCTCGAGGAAATGTGCATACATTACCCTATTACCAACGAAGAACTGAAACAAATTTCGGGCGTAGGGGCCGGAAAGGCTATGAAGTTTGGTAAACCTTTTACTGACCTGATCCAGAAATATGTAGAAGATAACGAGATTGACCGCCCGATAGATATGGTGATCAAAAGCGCTGCCAACAAATCGGCAAACAAAGTTTTCATCATCCAAAATATTGACCGTCATATCAACCTGGAGGACATTGCCCGCTCTAAGGGGCTTAGCTATGAGGAGATTTTAAAGGAAATAGAAACCATCGTCAACTCGGGCACCAAGCTTAACCTTGCTTATTACATTGATGAGATGATAGATGAAGATAAGCAGGAAGAAATGTTTGACTACTTCCGCACGGCGGAAGTCGACTCGATAGACGACGCCCTTGCCGAATTAGGCGGCGAAGACTATACGCGCGAAGAAGTGCAGCTTATGCGGATCAAGTTCCTGTCGGAGATGGGGAATTGATACTCCTTCGCTAAAGCTACGGCGCACGATGTATGCGGATGAGTAGGAAGATTTGACAACTTTTAAAAAGTTGTCAAATCTATTCCAGATTCAGAAAGATATTATCTGAATTCAAGATAATCAAAATTCATATTCCCGTTTGCCACAACATGCAGCGTTAAAATATGGACCCCTTTTTTCAGCACAATCGAAGTTAAAGAATCTGCTTTATTCCAATGATGCCATTGCCGCCTGGCGACAGTGTCGTGGTCATCATGAGTTGAGGATACTTTTAAAGGGCCGGTGATCGCTTTACCATCCAGGTCAAATGATATGGCGCCATCGCCGTTGGCGGTGTACATCAGGCCAATTTTGTAAGGTGCTGTTTGCTTTACCCGGATGGTGTAATTTATCCACTCGCCTGGTTTCGTCCATCCTACATATAACTGCCCCATATCGCGGGGGACACGGTTATAGGGATTATCGTCGATGCCGTAAGGCTTGGTGTAGCTGATGTCTACGCCTTCCTTCATTCTGAATTCATTCAAGTAAGTGCCATTGGCAGGGTTTAGCTTGCCGCTGCCATTGTTGATGCTGTCCGAGTCGTGATAAGCAACGCCTTCGCCGCCTTCGTTATAAAATTCGCACTCCATCCTGCCAGGAACGGTTTGTGTTTTATTTTGCCAGGGCCTGCCGGCGTTCATCGTCTTGTAGGCGGGTGAACAGGACAAAATAAAATCAACAAGGCAAGTTGGTATAATTCGGTTCATGATATCTGGTATTAAACCGGTACCTGCAGCGTCTTTCTGACTTTCCCGACTTTCGGGCTAAATTCTACTTAGCAATTATCTTAAACTCAGTCCTTCTATTTTGGCTGCGGCCCTCGCCTGTATCGTTAGTGGCAATTGGCTGGGTTTTGCCATAGCCTTTGTATTGCAGTCTCGCCGGGTCCACCTTATTGTCAACCAGGTACTGGTAAACAGCCTTGGCGCGGTTTTCAGACAGCGTTTGGTTCAACTGATCGTTGCCTACGTTATCGGTGTGGCCGGAGATTTCAATTTTGAGGCTTGGATTGACCGTTAAAAAGTCAACCAGCTTTTGCAGTTCGGCCAATGATTCCGGTTTCAGGTCGAATTTATTGGTGTCGAAAAAGATGTTATTGAGGATCACCTTGCTGCCCACTTCTATCGGTTGCAGCAATACAGCAATATTGTAGGGCTTGCCTGCTTCGTGACCAACCAATGAGAAGTTTTGTGAATAAAACAAGTAGCCCGACTTAGAGATATTTAACCCGTAATTTTTGCCGGTTGTCAATGTGGCCAGGAAGGCGCCCTGGTCGGGGTCGCTATAGTCGCCATACACGGATTCATCTTTTTGCAGGTCGATGATCTCCACTGCCGCTTCCAGCGGCTCCTTTGTTTTAGCGTCATTAACGGTCCCTTTTACATAGGTAACAAGGTGTGGCCTAAGGTTTTCCGGCAGTTCAAAGGTATAAATATCAAATCCGCCGTATCCACCCAGGTTGTTGGACGAGTAGAAGGCATGGCTGCCTTCCGCCGTCAGCGTCATGCCGTTTTCGTCACCGTTCGTATTAATCGGGTAGCCCAGGTTTACTGGTTTTCCCCATTGGCCGTCTTTCCCTAAACGGCTTACAAACAAGTCTTTACCGCCAAGTCCGGGCCAGCCGTCCGAACAAAAATATAGTGTACTGTCGTCCGGGTGAATAAAAGCCGACTGTTCATCAAATGCGGTGTTAATGTTGGGGCCAAGGTTTACCGGCTCTCCCCAGCCTTTTTCCGTAAGGGTCGATTTCCAGATGTCGTAACCGCCGTAGCCCCCCGGGCGGTTGCTGGTGAAATATAAAGTCCGCCCGTCCGAGCTAATGGAAGGTTGCGATTCCCAGCCTGGTGTATTTACCGGTGGCGGCAGATCGTAGGGTTTGCCCCAGTCGTCACCTTTTTTTTGGGATACGTAGATATCACATCGACCAAGGCCGTCAGGGCGGTTGCAACCTGTGAAGAACAGGAATTTACCGTCCTGGGTGATGGATTGTGCCCCCTCGTTATACTCCGGTGTGTTGATATTGTTGCTCAGGTACGTGGCGGTTTGCCATTCGCCGTTTAGCTTAACGCTTTTATAAAAATCTTCGTTGTTGGCTATTTTGCGGGTAAATATCAGTTCACTTTCATCTGCGGTAGCTACGGGCAGGTATTCGTCATCCGGTGTATTTATCGCCGGCCCCATATTGATGGGTTTAAACGGTACCGGATGTTTCATTGCCTCGATGCTGAAATCGCAATCGGCCAGCAGCTTTTTGGCTAAGAGCATATTTTGCGGGTTGACGTCCTGGTAAGTCAAGAACTTTTCGAGGTGACGCTTGCCGTCTTCATAATGCGCTATATGGACCTCTTCATCGCCTACGCGCACATAGGCCACATGGCTATATTCCGGGTTTAATGCCAGCGCCTTGTTATACTCTCCCGCTGCCTCTGTATGCTGGCGCCTTTGCCGGTACAGGTCCGCAAGCAGGCCGTGCGCTTCTACAAAATTACTGTCGTCATGCAAAGCCAGCTGCAACTGTGTGATCACATCATCATACATGTTGTTGTCGAGTCCCTCATTGGCCAATGCGAAGTGTTTTATCGCAGCCTTATTGGTTGTGGAATATTGGCGCTCCTGGGCGAAAAGCAAGGCAGGGGTTAAAAAAAGAAAAAAAACGAAGAACAGACCTCTCATCCCTTATATAGCGTAATAGCTCTCTAAGGTACGAATATTAAGGAATATTTAAGTATTTGTGCGTTTGTAATGAAATTTCCCATTGGGGGTTGTTCATTACATAATCAACGATCAAGGGTGTCATTTCGTTGCGCTTCGACCATTCAGGTTGTAAATACAACTTGCAGCCCGGCGATACCAGTTTGGAATTTTCTTCTGCAAAAGCAAAATCAGATTTGTTAAAAACGATGACCTTTAGCTCGTCAGCTTTTTCGGCTACCTGTTTAACCGGCGCCTTAAATTTTTTGGGTGATAAACAGATCCAGTCCCATTGACCGGACAGGGGATAGGCGCCCGACGTTTCAATAAAAGTTTTTATCCCTTTTTTTTTCAGCCCGGCGGTTAAATAATCCAGGTTATAAATCAGCGGTTCGCCGCCGGTTACTACCACAGCTTTTGACGGGTATTTAGCTGCGTTCTCGGCGATCTGGTCGGCATAGGTGAGTGCATGCAATTCGGCGTCCCAGCTTTCTTTTACATCGCACCAGTGGCAGCCCACATCGCAGCCGCCCAGGCGGATAAAGTAAGCGGCTTTGCCGGTATTAAACCCTTCTCCCTGTATCGTATAAAACTCCTCCATCAAAGGAAGCTGCGTGCCATCTTCCGGAATTACATGTGCCATTTGGGGTGCAAAGGTAGTTTTTTGAGCTGAAAGCTTAAAACGCAAAGCAGAAAGCTTACTTAACATTGATTTTTTGCTTTCTGCTTTAGGCTTTTCGCTTTCAGCTTTTTTCCTTAAACTTACATGAAATTTTGCACGATGAAAAAGCGCTATTACCCCTTAATTCTTTTCGTTTTGCTTGTGCTTTCTTCCTGCTTTGACGTGGAGGAGCGCTATGATTTTAAACCCAATGGATCCTGCAACGTAGCTTACACTTTTGACATGAGCAGTGCTATTTCGGTGCTGATGAACCTGATGCCCGACTCGATAAAGGAAACGCCCCAGTTTAAGATGGTGAAGGATACCTCCCTTAATTTTTATTCGGCCCTGCCTGACAGTACACAGCGAAGGATGAGCAAGGATGAGGCGGATATGGCAAAAGCCAGCAACTTGTCGGTCAAAATGGACCTGAAAAAGAGCATCATGAAGGTCGGCATCAACCATACTGCAAAAGATGCGGCCGATCTGCAATATTATTTGCAGCATCTTTCTAAAATTTCACTGGATGGACAGTTAAAGGCGGTTACCAACAGCAAGCAAAACACTGGATTCGACGCGCAGCAGCTGATCGCAGGGGAGGATTATTATTCGTACGAGATCACCTCGCACAAGTTTTACCGCATCATTGACAAAGGGAAGTTTGAGGCTTTTTTAAAAAAGACCCAATCGGCCTTTGCGATGGCTAAGGCGATGCTGATCGAGACGCCTTACAAGCTGGTGCTTAATTTTGCCAAACCCATCAAAAAGATCAATAATCCCAACGCGATCGTTTCAGCCGACCGTAAGCGGGTAACGCTGATCACCAATATGGATGAAGTGATCAAGAACCCCTCGATCATGAATTTGAAGATAGATTTTTAATTATCACAAATTACACGAATGAAGACGAATTTTCACGAATCCTATCGCTTCGTTACTTAGAGCAGTGCTTAACATATCCCAATCTTAAATCCGATCCCGATAGCTATCGGGACGAAAATCCGAATTCCGAAATCAATATGAAGTGGTACAAAATACCAGGCATCCAAAATACTGGCGAACCGTTTATCAAAAAAGTTAAAGCAGGGGATAAAACGGTTTGTTTGGTTGGTTACGAGGGGAAGGTATTTGCGCTATCATACCGCTGCCCGCATGCCGGCGGCGATCTGAGCTATGGCTGGTGCAACAATGGAAAACTGGTTTGCCCCATTCACCGTTATTCATTTGATTTACAAACCGGCAAGGGCAGTGAGGGCCAAAATGACTATATTGACAGCTTTCCCGTTAAAATTGAGGACGGCGACGTCTACGTTGGCGTTTATTCGTTTTGGGAAAGGTTAAAAAAAGGGTTTAATACATGAATACGCGGGCAATAGACTACATAACCGAAGATTTTTATGAATCGTTAAGCTTTATGGACGGCGAACTGCCCGACCTTGATACCGTGCGGGAGTTGTTTCACGAAGATGGTTTGCTGATCAATATGAGCTTTGGTAAACCCATTACCTATTCGGTTGAATCTTTTGCCAGGACGCTGGAAGACCAGATCAGCGAAGGGCAGCTGACGCAGTTTATGCAGCGGGAGCTGTATGCAAAAACGGATGTATTCGGCCGGATAGCGCAGCGCACCAGCGTTTATGAATACAGCTTTGCCTATCACGAAACGGAGGGAATACCAAAAGGGGTTAACTATATCCAGTTTGTGCAGGTGGATGATTTATGGCGAATTTCGTCCATGATCTGGAGCGACGAGGGGGCGAATTTTAGAGTTCCTTTGGAACTTTTGAATAGTTGAGTTAAGCAGATTCTGAAAAAAAAATATTATAGTTCAGGTTCAGGCTTTTTCAATAGAGTACCAATCGAAAAAGAATTCACTTATAATAAAAAAAACGCCGCATCAGATTGCCAACTTTAACGGTGCCTTCACCAATTGCAATAACAAGAACCATTTTGCTGGTGAGCCGTTGGTCCTCAATCTTGTAGGGCGACTTGATAAACCGGGAAGGTATCCCCGGTTTAGCTGATGATCCGGCTTTTGAGTTCTGATCAAAATTCAATATCAAGCTATCTTTTACAATGTGATATTTCCCGGTTCCTAAAAAGCTATAGTGATCAGAGGGTCTGTCATCTCCGGAATATCGCGCCATAAAGCTCTCGTACATAAATGTACTGTCCTTGTTTAGTTTTAGATATTCATCATCCTGGTGGACTGCCGCAGGTTGATATGGGATATTTTTATCATGCTTATAAAACCCGGCCAACAAGTTTTTTGAACAGGAATTAAAAACAAGCGTCAACCACAAACAAATGGCAATCAAACTGTGGGGATTATAAAATCTCTTTTGCATTTGTTTAACGGAATGCATTGTATTGTTCAAGGAGTTGACTAAGTTAACTTGCAATGGCAACGGGTCGATTTTCTAACTCAATCAACCTAATCGACTAACTATAGACCTCTTTATTCGCCGAAGCCAACGTGTTTTTCAGCAATCCTATGATCGTCATTAAACCAACCCCACCGGGTACCGGGGTTATCCATGATGCTTTTTGCGATACTCCTTCAAAATCAACATCGCCCCAAAGCTTATAACCTGATTTGGTTAGCGTTGAGGTTTCCCGGTTCATGCCCACATCGATCACTACCACGCCGTCTTTTACCATATCAGCAGAAATAAAATTCTTTTTGCCGATGGCGACGATCAGTATATCAGCGTCCAAAGTAAACTTCTTTATATCAGGTGTACGGCTGTGGCACACGGTTACCGTGCAGTTACCGGGATAGGTATTGCGCGCCATAAGGATACTCATCGGCGAGCCGACGATATTGCTTCGGCCAACTACCACGCAATGTTTGCCCGAGGTTTCAATGTTGTATTCCTTCAGCATCATGGTAATGCCATAGGGGGTTGCCGGGATAAACGATGGCAGGTTGCGCTGCATGCGGCCGAGGTTGATGGGGTGAAAGCCATCCACATCTTTGCGGTGGTCGATCTTTTCGGTGACTTTTTCCGGGTCGATATGTTTGGGAAGTGGCAATTGAACGATGATGCCGTCAATGTCTTCATCAACATTCAGTTCGGCCACTTTAATCAGCAACTCTTCTTCGGTTACGTCATCTTCGTATCTTACCAAAGTCGATTTAAAGCCTACCGCTTCACAATTTTTCATTTTGCTGGCTACATAGGTTTCGCTCCCGCCGTCGTGGCCGACCAATACAGCTACCAAATGCGGTTTGCGGCCGCGTGTGGCTAAAACTTTGGCTGCTTCTTCCGCAATTTCCTTTTTAACTTTTTCCGATACGTATTTTCCGTCGAGTAAATTCATAACTCCAACCCCCTAACCCCCTAAAGGGGGGACTTAATTCCGAGCCCTTGAGGCGCCGGTTCTTTTATATATAAATAGTTTATTACCGCCTGTTTTTGACATTAAACGCTTACCCGCTATAGTTCCCCCTTCAGGGGCTTAGGGGGTTTAATCCAGTTTCAAAACTGCCATAAACGCACTCTGCGGTATCTCCACATTCCCTACCTGCCTCATGCGCTTTTTACCTTTTTTCTGCTTTTCCAGCAGTTTGCGCTTACGGGAGACATCGCCGCCATAGCATTTCGCGGTAACGTCTTTCCTTAACGCTTTAACTGTTTCACGGGCAATGATCTTGGCGCCAATAGACGCCTGAATAATAATTTCAAACTGCTGGCGGGGTAAAAGCTCTTTCAGCTTTTCGCATATCTTTTTGCCGAAATCGTAAGAGTTGCCGCGGAAAATCAGTGATGACAGCGCATCCACAGGTTCAGCGTTCAATCGGATATCCAGGCGCACTAAGTCCGATTGACGGTAGCCGATCTGGTGGTAATCAAACGATGCATAGCCCTTTGAAATGGTTTTCAATTTATCATAAAAATCAAAAACGATCTCACCCATCG
>Ga0302140_10003934_pt1 | contig 18941 bp, 12 predicted proteins | sample I_Bog_E1_1_FD_202095 | JGI IMG/M metagenome (GOLD analysis project Ga0302140, IMG submission 202095) | Peat permafrost microbial communities from Stordalen Mire near Abisko, Sweden - I_Bog_E1_1 | ecosystem: Environmental > Terrestrial > Soil > Wetlands > Peat | place: Sweden: Abisko, Stordalen... | reverse complement strand
TTCTCAGTTTATAAGCTATTGCTATAATTAAAATAATTTTTATTTAAAAAAAAAAAAAAAAAAAAAACTAATTAATATTTTTACTTTAAAATATAAATTGTTTTTTGTAAAATCCTTTGCCAAAACTCTAAAAAATTTACCTAAAGCACAAATAAAATATATTTGAAAAAAAATTATTAAAATAAAAAAAATATCAAATTTTATGCTTCACTCATATATCATAGCCCTTTCATTCTTGCTTCTCCTCCCTCAGGCCTCTTCCTTCGCAGGTAAGGGCCACGCCTTAACCGGAATCATAGCCGCCCAGCTTCTATCCCCTAATGAAACTGTCTACTTCCAACAATTCATCAACTATATGTCTCAAAACTACTCAGATATAGCTACGATGGGTGAGGCCACCCGATGGCTAGACGATATCAGAACCAACACCTCTGCCTATGACTATTGGCATTATCAACAAAATTGTTACAGCGAGGACGCTAAGACCAAATGTTATTCAGCACCCACCCCCAATTCATTAACAGTCCTAAATGATTCCATTAATACAATGCTCAATAAAAGTGCTAATATGACCCAAAAGGGTTTTTATTTCCTGATCTTATTGCATCTGATGGGGGATATACATCAGCCTCTGCATAACATCCAGATGTTCAATCAGAACTATACCAAAGGAGACTCAGGTGGCAACGACATAGTCATTGTTTATCACAATATTTCGAGCAATTTGCATGAGTTCTGGGATAATCTTTGCATCATGAACCCAGTGAACCCATCTCGACCTTTTTCAGCCTATCCATCTGTCGCTAAAGCTATGAATTTGCTCGGTGCTCAATATATTGCCAATTATACGTTTAGCTCGGATGAAATAAACTTCAATGGGAATCTGACTACTATAATTAATTGGATGACTGAAAGCTATGGGTTGGCTGTGCAATATGCATATGCTCCTAATGTGTTAAGCAATGGAAATTTGACGGATAGTTATGCGGCGAACTGCGTACAAGTAATAAATAGACAAGTCGCATTGGCTGGAGTTAGACTGGCGAACGTTTTGAATTATTTGTATTCAAATAAATAAGAAATAAAGAAAAATTATTTTTGGAATTTATGAAAATAAAGAAAATTATCATTTTTAGTTTTTTTTCAGCAAATAATTTTTCATGGCTTTAAATATGTTCTTAGTTTCTTGAAAATTCATAATAAAGTCAGTTTTTTCAAATTTGTCGTTAGGAATTTTCAACTTTATATGCAAATTATATAAAACAAGGAAAGTCAATAAAAATGGATGCATTTTTACGTTATTTTTATGTCAACCATGTTTTTTTTTCTCAGGAATTATAAAGAAAATAACAAAATCATTTAATGGGTGGAACTGGCTTAATTTTCCAAAATGAAAAAACCAAAAACGACTAAATTATTTCATATTAAAAAAATCTAGAAATCGAACATAAGTGACATCTTATTACTCCATTATAAAACCCCTCATTTATTATAAAAATTATAATCTATATCTATCTCTTTTTCTTTTATTGTACAATGAACACATTTTCCGTTCTTTTATTGTTCTCGTTGGTACTTTGCTTAAATGCTGAGTCCAGATTCCTAACAATTGACCCAGGATGTGATGATCCCTCAATCTGCGTAGATGAAAATCCTTTCGCAAACGCAGTCGACCCTACCACTTATTGCGTATGTACCGTGGCTGGACCTACAACTGCTCCTAATGCCTTCGATATTCATTTAATGCCCTGCGCTGGGGGGACTTGCTTTAACAGTGATTCTGGTAAGTGTGATTCAGCTTCATGTGAAGAAACAGCACCAGTAGCAACAGGACCATTATGGGTGCCAGATATCGCACCTTTGAGTGTGGGAAACTGTCCTTCAAATGCACCCAACACTTTTGATTGTGGATCTTATATCGGTTGCGATGCTTCTGGAAACGCCATCGTCCAATGGTGCCCTCAAGGCCAATCTTTTGATGGAAGTAATTGCGTATGGTGGACTCCGAATTGCCCTGCAGATGCAGTATGTGCTGAAGGAGGAGATCTTTTCTACTCTTTTGGTCAAGATGCCGATGGATTCGCGTTTGATTGTTCACATGCTCCAGATAATTATTTCGTGGCAACATATTTGTTAACCTTTAATCAATATTTCGCTTGCTTGAATCAAGTTGTGGCTCAATTTTATTGTTGCAGTGGTTATTCATACGCTGTTAGAGATGATCACTCAGCATTCTGTCAATAAAAATTGAACACATTGTATTGGGAATATTTTGAACAATATAGTAAAATATGAATTTGAAAAATGAAAATTGGAAAATTACAAAATTATCATTTTAATCATTTATTTATTTTCAAAAAATATAGAAAAAAATCAACAACAAAAAAGTGAATGTTTTTTTTTTTTAATTTGGATATTTATTGTATTGCAATGATGTCCTAAATGATAGGAGCTCAAAATACATGAAAAACTCAGTTCACTTCAACTCTTGAAACAAAACAGGAAACTTTAAAAACATTTGAAAAAAAAAATTAATACTTTTTCAGGAAAGAAGGAAACTTTTAACTCGAATAATGCCCAGAGGCAAGACCTGATTCAACAATTTTATTCAATCTTTCTCTCACCTTTTTATTTTCCCATGAACTCCTAAGTATTTTTTGTTGTTGTCCTCCATTCTCCATTCTCCTCTGTCTGATGGCTAATTCGATCCCTCGACATCTTCCTTTGTTCTAGTAACGGCCATTTCCCCATTTACCTTACCCCTCGGGTGCCTCCTCCACATGCTCTCCATCTACAGGTATTTCTGATGTGAAGGGATGAATTTACGCTGGAGAAACCAACCGTTTCCCAATTCACTTGATTGTTCGGCGTTCAAATGATATCACTCTGAAAGGGGTGACATGGTAATTTTCTCGTTTAGAGAATATATACCTTCAGTTGCTCCCTCTAATAATGCAATATGCAGGATTTTTATTGATTTTGAAAAAAGAAGAAAAAACTAGACATTAAAAAAATTAAATTTTCTTTTTTTTTTTAATTTTTTATTTTAGTACTTCCGAAAATTTGATAAAACCGAAAATCTAAAAAAACTATAATTTAGAAGACACATTGATAATGCTTTAAAATATGTTTTAGTAAATGTTTCTAAAAATAGTTTGTTTAAATACATAAAAACATTTTCCTCTTTAAAAATGGTACCAGTTCAACTTAAAACTTTATCAAGGATAAATAAAAAAATGGTTTAGAAATTAGATATTTTGGCATTTTTGCCTGAGCATTAAAAACTTTGAATGAGGCATAAACCAAAAAGCTCTCATTTATTTGAAAATGAAAATGTATTTTTAATTTTTTTTTAAGATTTTTTTGTTTTAATGTGAGATAATCACTCCCCTTCAAGGACTTTATTTATAAAAAGGTTTTTTAGAAAAAATATAATAAAAAGTCCATTTAATTATTTTATAAAAAACCCACTTGTTTCTTAAGATTAAAAAACGCCTAAATAAATTATAAATCAGAAATCGCCAATCAAACTGTTAAATTCTTAAAAAAGTATTGTCGTCATAGTTCCGACTCTCTATTATAAATACCCGAATTCATTATAAAAATTATAATAATATCTTCTTTCTTTTCTTTCGATTTCTGCTATGAACGCAATTTCCTTTCTTTTATTGTCCTTTTTGGTGCTTGGCTTGAATGCTGAGGAACGATTCCTGCAGGCTACGCAAGACCCATCAGTTTGTCAAACCGACGATTCCGACTTTATTCCCGATCTAAACGATGATACGATATTTTACCAATGTGTGATCAATGCTGATGGTGTCACCTACTCACTCCAAGAACAGAGTTGCGCACCTGGAACCATTTTTGATGTCACACAGTCAACGACTAATTGTGTTTGGAACGGTGTAACAGTGCCCGGACCAACTGTTGGTTCAGGCTGTCAATGGGATGGACAACAACAACCAAACCCTTTTGATTGTTTCTCCTACACTGTTTGCTCAGGTGGATCTGCAGACTTATCAACCCTCTCTTGGTGTCCAACTGGTGAAAAAGTTGACTATGCCAATTCAGATCATTCTTGTCAAGCTTATTCCCAATGGTGGTCCCCTGCTTGTCCTCCAAATGCTCAATGCCAAACTCCTGGAGATGATTCATTCTACACTTTTGCACAAATTGTGGATCCTTCTACAGTTACAACCTCAGTTGATTGTTCCTCCACAGCAGATGGGTATTATATTGGTGCATTATCAACTCAGAGTTATGTTGGTTGCTACGAAGACGTATTTGCAGTTTTCTATTGTTGTTATGGTACTGCAGTTAGTGCCACTGGTTTACCATGCCAATAAAAGATCCCTATATTGGAGAGAAAAAAATAATTTCTATATAAAAAATCTGAACCCAAGAAAAAAAATAATTGAATAGAAAAAATATTTTGTTTGAACAGAAAAATAAATTATTTATTAACAATTTTTTTTTTAATCCAGGAAAATACCCAAAGTTTATTCATAAAAACAAAAGTTTCTAATTTTCTTGAAAAAACAACATTTCCTTCACTTATTTGGATGAGCTCAATAGTTGTGATTTCGAGTGATGATTTGCATTTTGGGAGTTCAAGTATGTGTTTTTTGGGTGTAATTTGTCTTTAGTATGTGTTTCTCATTTAAGCAAAGCTAAAAAAATAGAAACAATAATTCCTTTCTGTTCAGATGTGCTAAAATTAAAAGGAAATAATTAGAATGCTTTTTAAATGTGTCATAATTTACCGTAACTAAAAAATAACAACGATAATACACGTTAGTCAGATAAAAAAATTAAGGAAGAAAAAGTTTTAAAAATTATAATTTTTTTAAAGGAAAAATTAATTATTTTTTCCTGTTTAAGAGATATTTTTCCACCGAATGGGGTTTTTTGGTTAAAAAAAGAATAAAAAGTTTTCAAAAAATATTTTCCAAGACTCTTTAAAATTCATAAACTTGGTTTTCCTGAAAAACACTGTCGTCATGGTCCAAATCTGATTATAAAGCAGAATGAATTATAAAATTATAATATATATCTTTTATCTTGCTTTTTTTCTCTCGTGATGAAACCTTTTTCTTTTCTTTTGTTATCCTTGATGGTGCTCTGCTTGGCCGCTTCTTCAAACAGATTCTTGAGTACTTTCACCTGCGAATCTTATGGTCTTTTTGCTGACCCAGCCACTTGTGACCATTATTATATATGTTCCTACATTGGACTTCCAGGCAATTGGACGGCTTGTGCCAGTGGTTTGTATTGGAGTCCTTTGGGCTATTGTGATTGGCCAGCGAATGTTTTATGTCCTCTAGACCCAACATCAGGATCAAATCTCGTTGGTATAATAACAGATCCTGGAATCTCCTTCATTTGCCAAAATTATGGAAATTTCCCTGACCCAAACACTTGCAACCATTATTATGAATGCTCAATCATTGCAGGTCCAGGTAATTGGACGGCTTGCGCCAGTGGTTTGTATTGGAGTTCTTTGGGCTATTGCGATTGGATAAAGAACGTTTTTTGTCCTATGGACCGAACATCAGGATCGGCTGTCCCTTTCACGTGCACTACCCCTGGTAACTACCTGAAGCCAGGAAATTGCTCACAATATTATATATGTTCATTATCTTTAGTTGCCACTCTTGCTACTTGTTCATCTCCTTTAGTTTTTAATGATGTAAATGGTCTTTGTGACTGGCTGGCAAATGTTCCTGATTGTCAAGCTTCAGCATCAAGCTCATCATCAAGCTCATCATCAAGCTCATCATCAAGCTCATCATCAAGCTCATCATCAAGTTCATCATCAAGTTCATCATCAAGCTCATCAACAACGGCAACGAATGTAATACAAAATGTAGGAACCTGCCAATGGGGAGGATTTATGCTCCCAAATAACAATGATTGCCATTCTTACATCTTATGTTCAAGCAGTAGCCAACCGACAGATGTCGAGTGGTGTGCCCAAGGTTATCAACTTACTCAATCTTATTGTGGTTGGGTGGCAGCGGGAACTACCTGCCCATCTACCCAATACTGCTCTATTAATGGACCAATTCCATATACGTTTAATCAATTAGCGGCCATATCTGGAGTTGATTGCTCAACAGCTGCCAATGGTGTTGATAGTTTGGTTGGTCAAGATCCTACAGGAAAGAAATTTGCCCGTTGTATAAATCAAGTTGCAATAAACTATTATTGTTGCTATGGTTATACTGTTAAGATTAATAATGGTGTTGCAACGTGCTCATAGAGACAATAAATTTGAAATTAATTTGAATTATTCGGATATTTGATAAACAAAGAATTAATTTTTCATTATATTAAAAACCAAAAAATACAAATGAAAATTATGAGCCTTGCCTTCTTCTAATCTTTAAAAAAAAAAAAATTGTAATTTTTGTTCCCCACCTGAACTTTAAAGTTAAGCAAATTAAAAAAAGTCATTTGAGTTTTATACAATATATGTATTTATTGGATGCTAATTAAATTTGGAGAAATTTTGGAGAAAATTGGAGAAATTTGGAGAAATTTTTTTTTTCTTCGAATGTACTTATTATTATTTAAAAATCACACCATGTTTAAAAAATTTATAAAAATTCACATCTTTTGATTAAGTAAGTCTAGTTTTTTTTCTTATTTTTAAAAAAATTTTTTGGTTTCTCCAAAATTTGAATTTGGAAAAAATAATTTAAAATTGAATTTGGCTCAGAAATTAAACATAAATTTTTTACTTTTCCAATAATTAAGTTTTAAAAATTGGAATGATTCAATAAAAAATCATTTTCAAAGGAAAAATTGTTTTGTTTTATCGAAAACAATTTAATACAAAGAAAATTTTTTAAAGTAATTAAATGTCTTCTAACTTCAAAGAGGCTATGAGCATGGAATGATTCAATAAAAAAATCATTTTCAAAGGAAAGATTGTTTTGTTTTGAATTCTCAGAAGATTCCTGGATTCCTTCGATTGTCCTGATTCTGGTATTTTTGCAGACCCAACAACTTGCGTCTCGTATTATACTTGTTCTGGCCCTGGGAGCCAGCACGAGTATGACTTGCAATGACATTTTATATTGGAATGATGCAGGCAAATATTGTGATTGGCCATGGCTTTCTGGTTGTCCATGCACACAAGGTTTAGTTTTTCAGGAGATCCAACAGATTCCACTTAGTACTTTTCATGCAGTTGCAATTGTTGTTTGGGCAACAGACACAGTTATTTTATGCTGACTCCCGAACATGCTAATTACCAATAATAAGCCAATGCAATGATGGGGATTTAAGCGCGAACCCAGCTGATGACACAACATTCTATCAATGTACCCAAGGAATTCTCGTCTTGGAGAGTTGTCCGAGCCCAATGATTTGAAATCACCAATTCAAAAGTTGTTCAGGCCACAAATTATCGATTCATTAGTAATACAAGATGTTGTAGCTTGTTGATATCCCGGAGACTGAATCCCGAATAATTTTGATTGCGCAGCTACCTTTCATGTTCAGGTGATAGTGAGCCAACAGATGTTGCTGGTGTAGCCCTGGCAGTTATTTGATTTTAATCAGTGGAATTGTTTATGGGCAAGCACTACAGAATCAGATGGGACCACGCATTAATTAGTCAAGATGCACAGGTATGAAATTTGCCATTTGCAACTATTTTTTGATTAAAAAAAAAAATATCCATAATAATTAATAATAAAAAAATAAAATAAACAATGATGAGTTCTTTAATTAAAAGTCTTTCATTCTTCCACTTTTCAATGATGATTTTTTGGGCTAAAAGGAATAATTTTATACAAATATTTTCTAGAAAATTTCCTCGCATCCATTGTACATAATAATAACAATAGTTTGTACCTGAAATTTGCATTAAAATTCACGATATCCAAAATGCACAAAATTATTCTGAATGGAAGAAACAAAAAAAGGAATGTTCCCTTTAGAAATGAAATTTTGATACCATAAAAATAAATAGTCATGTTTTTTGAAAAAATATTTAATTTATGAGATAATTATTCAAAAAAAGACAACAACAAAAAAAAAATAGGTATTGAAATAAATCAGAAATCCTATTTTGATTTCATGTTTAGAAGAAAACTTAAAAAATTATGTATGAAAATAAATCAACAACAGCTTCCAAAATATATAAAGTATTGTTTTAGGAATTGTTTAAAAAAAATAAAAATAAACCTTTTTGCATTAAGAAAGAAAAGCAAAATTAGGATTGCTTTTTTATTTATTCCTTTCAAAAACAAATTAAAATAAAAAACCATGGAAGTCGAAAATAAACAAGAAAATAAAACACCAAAATGTTGTTCCAATTCAAATTTTGCATTCTTATCCAATTTCATTTGCATCACTTACTTGTTTTCCCTGCCCTTGGTTGCATGGGGATTTGCAGCATTCCAAACCATAAACTATGATTATTCTTCCCTTTTAATAAATTGGAGTTATCCCATAATAACAGACATTTTTGTTTCAAATACAACTTCATGCCCAACTGTCTATAATTATATGGTTCCTTATCAATGGGGGGGAACCTATGCAGGTTGTGATTGTGCTAATTCATCTGTGAAATCATCAAATGGCTGGAGTGATGTGATGAAGGGCAATTGCACCACCTACCAAATCCAGCAAAATTGCACCAATGTACCAAGTGTTGCTGCTCAATATCTCCCCTTTTGGTTCAATATGACTTTATGGTGTGTAGAGAGGTCTTTCAATGACACATTTCTCACTCGAGCGCAATTAGTTCAACCTGACGGCAGTTGTTTTCCGGGAACTTTAAAGTGTGCTTCAACAGTTAATGTGAGCATTGATAGTGTTTTTTGCACAACAAGCTCCAAATGTCCCATAAATTCCATGGTGGTCAGTAAAACAGCACCAGCGTCAAATTATTTAGAGTCATTGCCTTTTCCTACAAGTTTAGGGTCTGGATATAATTTGTATTGGTCAAGAACAGAGGTGGATAGTTTGCCTATATCAGAGTTCCGTGTGAGTGAATATAAAGTTTGTTTGCAAAGCAATGTGAATGATTTGTCTCCGAACCATTCTGAATATGTGCTGGCTGAGGTCTCGAGAGAAAATTGTAATAGTTATGATCCCAGATACACGTCTTTGGATTCGATGGGTGAGAAAACATATTTTTTAAGTAATTATTTAAATTTGAGCAATGAGCTGCCGGAATATGCTATGAGCGACACCATTTCATGGAGCCTATATTATAGAAACTATATTGAGTTTAAAGTCTCATGCCGATCCATGCTGATCATTTTGGCAGGCACTTCTTTATTTGTAGATGATGCGAAATCAGAAACGAACACCGCATACAAGGCATTAATCGCCCTTTACAGTTGTTATATGTTTATTCATATCGTTTTAGTTCTTTGTGTTTATAATTACAGAAAAAAAAGAGGATTACAAGCTGAATTTTTACCAATAATATCGATTATTTTAAACTTTGTTGCTCGAATATCTACTTTCGGAGTTGCAGGATCAGGATATAAGAAATCTAATACGTTTGCTCAGGCCTACACATATGTCAATGGAAGAAACTGTTCTGACTCCATAATGAATACATTTTTCGACACTTTATATTTCGACTTTTATACTGATGTAATCATGGTTTTTTTAATGTTGCTAATTTTCCATGCTGTTCTCTTTGTTTTTGAAGCCATATTGCTTATGGTGTGTTATTGTTCATTGAAAAAACATATGGAAGAACCAAAACAAGCTGTCATTTTCAAAAAGGATGATAAATCGTTGAGTGATTTGACTGATAGATCTCAAAGCAAATTTAAGCCAAAAGAACAGGCACTACCTCCTCAAAATGATTCGAACTCACTTGACCCCAACTTTGAGTTTTGTGATATAGAAATGAGTTCATCTGTAGTGCATCGCGAACCTCAAAATGAACAAGAACATCGATTTGGGTATCTAAAGCAGCAGCGAGAAACAAAGGATAGCCATCCATTAAAACCGAAATACAATGAAGAATTATAATAATCTTTGTGGCATAAATCCTACTTAAAATATTGAATTAAAATAAAATTAAAGTTTGAATTTTTTAAAAAATATCAAATAATCTTTTCTTGAGTCTTTCCGCTTTTGGAATATCAGTTCATTCTTTTCTTATAATTTTTTTGTTTGTTTCTCATATATACTCAAAATTCTTAATCCGGCACAGACAAAATAATTGATTCAAAACATAAAATTTTCAAATTTCCAAAAATTTAGTGCGTTTGCTTTTCGTCGTGTTTTCTTAAAAAAAATAAAAACTTTTATTATTTAATACAGATTTTAAATAAATATTCAAAAATTATTTCTTTTTTTTTAAAACCAATTTAATTAAAAAATTCCACTTTCAAATTTAAGGACAGTTTTGTTAATTTTTTTTTCAGGTTTTCTTAAGCAAATTTCTTGAATTATAAAAAAAAAAAAAATCAAAGATATTTTTTCATTTCCCGATATTTTTATGTTTAGTTTGTGTTTAATGATTGGGTCTTTTATCTCTCCTCTCTTGTCTGAAGAAAAGCCAATATTTCATATCCCTGAATAACTATGTCATCCTCCACAAAACATTTCTTTTTATAAAAAATTTACAGAAAAACTATAAAATCAATGAGAAAACAAGATGAATTTAAAAGACGATCAACTCTGAAATATAATAAACCTTTTGCATTTTTATTTTAGGTATGAAGGGTCATTAAAACATATTGGCTAAGGATTTTTCTTTTCTTTTTTCTTTAAAATCCAACATAATTATTAAAAGGTCGAGATATAATTTTTGTCTCATAAATTAAAAAATAAAGAATGTTTTCTCCCAAATAAGCTAGAGATACTTTTTTTCATATATGGGGATTTAAAATTTGATTCGAAAATAAAAGCATTCAAGCAATTTGATTTTAATCTCAACTCGATTTCAAGAAACAAAAAAGTTGAATAAATTTTCCAATAAAAAAGAAAAAAGACTTTTTTTGATAAATATATAAAATTTGATATTTTTTTAAACAAAAAACCGAATTAGATTTTGAGATGTCGTCATGGCCCTCATTGGATTATAAAACTGAGATTCATTATAAAAATTATAATCCAAAATTTCTTTTCTTTTATTTTCTATGAAATTGATTTCTTTTCTTTTGTTTTCTTTGTTGGTCCTCTGTTTGAATGGTTCTTCAAGAAGATTCTTAGGTGGTGGAAGTCCCTTTATATGCACCGATTATGGTGACTTCAGCGACCCAGATAGTTGTACAACTTTTTACCAATGTTCTGTAATTGGAGGTCAAGGCACATTGGCGAATTGTCCTGCAGGTTTGAATTGGTATCAGGCAGGGCGGTATTGTGATTGGCCATCAAACACACCATGTTCTCTACCGGGTTCAACACCAACAGCTGAACCATCGGGTCAAACCTTCGTATGCCCAGGTGTCGGAGATTATGCCAACCCAGCAGATACAACGACTTTCTATACTTGTGACAATTCTGGAGTGGCAACTTTGAATCAATGTGCAGGCTCTTTGGTTTGGAATCAGGCTCAGTATATTTGTGATTGGCCATCAACATCAAATGGTCAAACCTTCGTATGCCCAGGTGTCGGAGATTATGCCAACCCAGCAGATACAACGAGTTTCTATACTTGTGACAATTCTGGAGTAGCAACTTTGAATCAATGTGCAGGCTCTTTGGTTTGGAATCAGGTTCAGGATATTTGTGATTGGCCCTTCGTATGCCCCGGTATCGGAAATTATGCCAACCCATCAGATACAACCACTTTCTATACATGTGATAGTTCTGGAGTAGCAACTTTGAATCAATGTTCACCATCTTTAGTTTTTAATCAGGCAGAGGGTATTTGTGATTGGCCATTAACATCAAGTGGACCATCAGGTCAAACCTTCGTATGCCCAGGTGTCGGAGATTATGCCAACCCAGCAGATACAACGACTTTCTATACTTGTGACAATTCTGGAGTAGCAACTTTGAATCAATGTGCAGACTCTTTGGTTTGGAATCAGGCTGAGGATATTTGTGATTGGCCCTTCGTATGCCCAGGTATCGGAAATTATGCCAACTCAGCAGATACAACCACTTTCTATGCATGTGATAGTTCTGGAGTAGCAACTTTGAATCAATGTGCAGCCTCTTTAGTTTTTAATCAGGCTGAGGGTATTTGTGATTGGCCATCTGATCCAGCTGAACCATCGGGTCAAACTTTCGTATGCCCAGGTGTCGGAGATTATGCCAACCCAGCAGATACAACGACTTTCTATACTTGTGACAATTCTGGAGTAGCAACATTGAATCAATGTGCAGGCTCTTTGGTTTGGAATCAGGCTCAGGATATTTGTGATTGGCCATCAACATCAAGTGGACCATCGGGTCAAACCTTCGTATGCCCAGGTGTCGGAGATTATGCCAACCCAGCAGATACAACGACTTTCTATACTTGTGACAATTCTGGAGCAGCAACTTTGAATCAATGTGCAGGCTCTTTGGTTTGGAATCAGGTTCAGGATATTTGTGATTGGCCATCAACATCAAGTGGACCATCAGGTCAAACCTTCGTATGCCCAGGTGTTGGAGATTATGCCAACCCAGCAGATACAACGACTTTCTATACTTGTGACAATTCTGGAGTAGCAACTTTGAATCAATGTGCAGACTCTTTGGTTTGGAATCAGGCTGAGGATATTTGTGATTGGCCCTTCGTATGCCCAGGTATCGGAAATTATGCCAACCCAACAGATACAACCACTTTCTATACATGTGATAGTTCTGGGGTAGCAACTTTGAATCAATGTTCAGCCTCTTTAGTTTTTAATCAGGCAGAGGGTATTTGTGATTGGCCATCTGATCCAGCTGAAACATCGGTTCAAACTTTCGTATGCCCAGGTGTCGGATATTATGCCAACCCAGCAGATACAACGACTTTCTATATTTGTGACAATTCTGGAGTAGCAACTTTGAATCAATGTGCAGACTCTTTGGTTTGGAATGATGCTGAAAAAATTTGTGATTGGCCAAGATCAAGTGATCCCCCAGCAGATCAAACATTCGAATGCCCAGGTGTTGGAGATTATGCCAACCCAGCAGATACAACCACTTTCTTTGCATGTGATGCTTCTGGAGTAGCAACTTTGAATCAATGTTCACCATCTTTAGTTTTTAATCAGGCTGAGGGTATTTGTGATTGGCCATCAACATCAAGTGGATCATCAGGTCAAACATTCACATGCCCAGCTGTCGGAGATTATGCCAACTTAGCAGATTCAACAACTTTCTATATTTGTGACGCAACTGGAGTAGCAACATTGAATCAGTGCCCAGCCTCTTTAGTTTGGAATGATGAAGAGAAAATTTGCGATTGGCCTCCAACAACATCGAATTTAGGAACTTGCAGATGGCCTCTAGATGATATCCCCAATCCTAATGATTGCGCTTCTTTCATCCACTGTTCAGCTAGCAGCGTCCCCACTGAAGTAAGTTGGTGTCCAAACTCGCAAAATTTTGATACTGTAAGTTATAGTTGCGGTGCGACTGGTGTCAACTGTCCTCCAAATCAATTTTGCTCTGAATCACCATCAACACCTTACACGTTTAATCAAGTGGCAGCTGTGACTGAGGTTGATTGTACGACTGCTGATGAAGGCCAACTTAGTTCCATACCTCAAGATACTTCAGGAATGATATATGCCGTTTGCACAGGGGGCTTGCCAATTCTTTATTATTGTTGTTCAGGTTACACCGCTATCCTTTCTGAAAGTTCTGCCGTTTGCGTGCTAATTTCATAGTTTTAGTTAAAACCCATATATTTAAAATAATTTGAATTATTCAGATATTTGAAAATACAAAAAATTAAAAACATTTCGTTCAATCATTAAAATTGATAAGGTCCAAGAACCCGTGAAGAAATTTTACAGTTAATGTCTGGTTTTGTCAGGTAAAAATCAACGAAAACAAAAAAAAAGAAAAAAAATTATTCCTTTTTGTATCTCATACATCCAAAAAAAAGAGGATGTCATTTAAATAAAAAAAAATAGTTATTCTTTCACGATTACAACATTATCCAACAATCTCGTCCCATTCACTCGTACAACTAAAGAAATATTAACATCTTCAATGCTCTTAATTGCATTCTTCCCTGAGTTATATTCTCTCTTCTTCCCCCCGAACATGGTTCCCAACACTTGCCCGTTCTCATTATCGCACATTGTTACATATTCCACCTCATATTTCCCAGCATTTTCAGGTCTACTCACTTCCATCGCTCTAATAAACCTCTCCTCCAGATCTTCATAACAACCTTTAACAATATTCCTCACATTATCTGAATTATTCTTTAAATTTTTCAAATCACATCTTTCTCGAGTTTTCATTAAAGACCCATACAAAATCGGTCCGAAAGCCTTTCTATCAATGGCAGACAAATATTGATTTCTGGAACTCATCGCCAAGCCGTCAGGTTCCCTTTCTATTTTACCAATCACCACTTTAATGTTGACAAAGTTCAAATCTCGAACCAATTGTTTCACTACAATGCATTGTATTGCATCTTTTTGTCCGAAAACCACCACATTTGGTCTTGTGATATTGAAAAGTTTCGTTAAAATAGTCGCAATTCCATCAAAAAAACCAGGTCTTATAATTGATTCCGGTTGTTCATCGAGCCAATTGATATTTCCCGCATCATTTCTTAATGGATTTCCGGTATTTTTAATGGAGCTCATACATACTCTTGTCAAATAACTTGAAGGGTATAATTCTGCAGTGTTCAAAGGGGCGAATAATAAGTCCACTTTACAATCGTTAAGCTTTTTAGAGTCTGAGTCAAAGGTTCGAGGATACTTATTGAAATCTTCATGCGGAGCGAATTGAGCTGGATTCACAAAAATTGAGGCTGCTGTTGATTCGGCATGCGATTTCCCAAGGGAAATTAATGACAAATGGCCCGCATGTAAATTGCCCATTGTGGGAATAAAGGCCAATGATTTTGTTAATAAGGAATTGCGATAATGGATGAATTCAGGTAGATTTTTGGCGATTTTCATGAAGATAAAAAATTATTTATAGAGAAATCAAAATTTGATTATACAATTGACCTAAAAAAATTTAAAATCTAAGCTTTTTCTAAAGTTTCCCAATAAAATATGAGTAAACTCAAGACCTACTGCGTTGTGAGTCTCTCTCCATTTTCTAAGTACATTTCCCCATACATCCTTCCCAAGAAGGACCTAACGAAGCTCAGTAAGTCTCAAATAATCACAATAAAACTAATAAAAATATTTAAACAGCTGGAAACGCTCTGAAACTTATCACTGGAATCAAACAACGCGAAAATGTGTTGCCTCGAAGTGCATCTTTGGCTGAAAACAAGAAACGCGTTTCCTTTATTCAACGTTATCTCCATTATTCTTTAATATAACAAATATTAAATATATGAAGCGGCACCAACTAATACTGTTAACACTGTCATGGAAAGTAATAACACCAATTACAGCCAAAACAGTCTCTCAGGCCGTAATGCGAAGATTTTTTACCAAGACACGAACCACATGCAAAAAGGTCATTTTCTCAAATTAAAATTTATGTTTTATCTATTAAAATAGTGCCAGTTCAACCGAAAGGCTATAAATGGGTGGTGCAATTGGAAAGACAGGCCGTTTTTAAGAACCCTTGCATGGGGTGGACGATGGTTTCTGACAGTTTTTCGAAGAGAGATGTGAAATTCGCGGATTTGGAACAAGCAATTTTCTATTGTAGAACAATGGGTAATTATAATGCTTTTAAAATTTCTCTATAATTATGATCATAGGCTTCGGATATGAAGTAGCATACCCTCATTTCAATTACCATCAGAAAAAAAGTTATAATGATAACTTCAAATGGAAAGGCCCGCCAACCCACGAAGATGATTTTTAAAGACAATTATTAAGTTTTTAAATACGCGAAAAAATGCAAAAATAGAGCAAGAAATCAATAAAATTTATTAAAAAGCTAATAAATTGTGAAAGTTCTAATTAATAGCAAGAAATATCAGTCAATTCATCTGTTTTCCTCAAATATTCCAGATTGATATGAGTTTTTTCCCCGATCTCAGCAGATCAACTCTCGGAAATTTAAATAATAACACCGCTGATTAGGCGAATTTCTAACAGATTTGTATTTATTCGTGAGGAATTCAATTGTGGTTTGCTGAGAAAACACCAGATAGCAATGAAAAACCATTAGGAAAAACGCAAAAAACGCAGAAAAACAATACACAATCGCGAAAAAGCCCAAATAAAGTGATCGATATATAGTTGTGGGTCTAGGATATTGAATATTGAATGATTTCAGCTTGGAACCTCATGATATTGACCAAAGTCATAAAAAAAAGAAAAATTGAGCAAAAAAAAAGAGCGTTTTCTGGTTCTTTGGCCAACACAATTGCCCAATTCTGCATTTCCATTCCTAAAATAGTTGTTTTTAAAGGAAATCCGGGTCGGTGAGCTCAGAGAATTCAAAAATCAGGAAAACCAAGGGAAACACAAAGAAAACCAAAAGACTTAAAAAGAGTTTATAGTTCTTATTGCCGAAAATGAGCTTCCCTTCGCAACAAAAATACTTTTCCCCATTTGATATGATTTTCAGATTGCCATATTCCTCAAGCCTGCATAAAATAAAGCGAAAATGGCCCTAATTAAATTTAAAATAAATATCTAACATTAAACAATTGCAAATATATCTAATCATGGACTTCTACAGGTCTCATAAAGTCGCAACTTTCATCGGTGGCACTGCAGTGTCTCTGGCCATAGGCTACGGGGCTTATCATTACCTCTTCTCTGATAACTCAGAAGAACGTGCTGGTATCAAGACCCTTCCTAAAGAACTGGTTTTGAAGATTCTTAAGGAAATGCAGAAAGAATTCTTCAGCACCTTCTCCAGTCTCGCTATGATCGGCATGCAGATCCAACAACAAAGCAGAAATAAGATCCCCCCAGCCGAATTGGAGTACATTTTGTCCAATCAACGTACAAATAAAAATTTAGATAAAAATTTTAAAATGCCCATTTTGATCATTAGCCCATTTCAATCAGGAGATATCAGACATCGAAAGCAGAATTTATCAAAGTCATGGTGTCATTGAGCGGGACTTTAAATACGCATGCGAGGAGTTATATAAGAACGATGGAGAGATCCAAAGCCTTCAGAAGGATATGCGGAACCAGATGAATGGGGCGATTCGGGGTCAATTGCCAGATTCTAAGACAGATATCCCGAACTTCTTGACACCCGAAAAAACTCTCAAGATTTACGAGAAAATTATGAAGACTTCTGCCATTAAGATCAAGGAAGTGTTTCAGAATTTGAAGCGAGATGGTTTTTTTTTTATGAGATTTTTAGATTTTATGGATTTCTTTTAGGAGAAGACATCAACCTGAATAACCCGAGAGTGCTGATGGCTTTGAATAATGTGAAATTGGATGATATTAAGTAAAGAAATAAGAGATTTAAAGCTGGTAAATTATATATAGACGGAATGTATTGACAGCAGAAGGATTGAATGAATTTGAAGACGCTCCAGCTAAGATCCTTCAATATGCGTCGCAGAAATACTCTAAAGAGAATTCCGCAGGATTTGGCGATAAAATGAGAGTTTTGGAGCTGAAACATCAGAAATCAGTGGAGGCAGTTTTCAAGAACCCTGACGTTACAGATGAGTTCATCAATGACCAATTCAAGGAAAGTCCACAAGTGAAGCCACAAGCCGATTTGATGGGTTTGGAAATGAGTGGAAAGGAAGATTTTAAGTTGGAGGGGGAAATTAATAGCAATGGAAACAACAACAGCAATGGAAACATCAATGGCGTGAATGAATTGAATCATGAGGAGGAGAAACATGAGGAGGAGAAACATGAATAAGGGAATTATAGTTAAATGGGAGATAAAAATTAAAATAAATAAATAGAACTTTAGATTTTTCAAACTCATTTTAAAATTTTCTTTAAGAGTTAGTTATATTTTTTTTAAGAAAAATGAACAATATTAAGCCAAGAACCAGAGAAGAAAGGGTACAAAACATTAATCAAATGATGTTATTTTTTCTTTAGGAAGCCATGAAAGAAAAAGAATCCATTGAAAAGTCTCGTATCAACCAACGAGGTCTTTTATTAATGTATTTCGCCATATCATAATCCTTATATTTATTTCCAGTGGGTTTTGAAGCCAAGCACTTATATGTTAAAGAACTCCTTCATTTCTCAGACCCTACTTCCGACCTATACCTTCCAGGTTTTTTCTTTAAAAATCATTAGAAGAAATTCATAAAAAAATCAATAGAAAATGAACGGTTTGATAAGGATTTTGCTTCTTATGATAAGAAGGTGCGAGATCAGAAGTTTCTGTCCAAAGAAATGATTAATGAGAAACATAGGATAGAAGCTTTAGAGCGAGAAGCAACAAAATGGGATAAAATTGAGAAGGAAGCTGAGAATGAAGCAATCAAGAAAGAATATCATAAGCAGGTGTTGTTGGCTGGGAAAAGGAATATGAATGGTTCTCCTTTTAACCCGATAACTTTGGAGTATGAGAAAAGTAATAAAGGAGTTGAACTCAAGCATAAAGATGAGGAAGCGAAGGTTTTTTTAAAAAAAAATATACCAAAATTAATTTTTTATAAGGTAAGAGCCATGATCAGAGCAGAAAACATTGACACCAGATCGAATTGTGGATATAATGTGGTGACAGGAGAAGGCAGAAAAGGAATTGAAGTGCCAGGACATTTGAAGGATCAATTCGATGAGAAGCTTAAGTTTAAGAATCAGTTTTATAGCTGGAAGCCACCGCAAAACAAATAAAAAATATTGTTTTTTTTTAATGTTGTTTTTTAAAACAATAAAAGTAAATTTTTTTAAAATTTATATTGGACAAACATATTTTGTTTTTTCTAATAA
>Ga0302140_10003933_pt1 | contig 18945 bp, 19 predicted proteins | sample I_Bog_E1_1_FD_202095 | JGI IMG/M metagenome (GOLD analysis project Ga0302140, IMG submission 202095) | Peat permafrost microbial communities from Stordalen Mire near Abisko, Sweden - I_Bog_E1_1 | ecosystem: Environmental > Terrestrial > Soil > Wetlands > Peat | place: Sweden: Abisko, Stordalen... | reverse complement strand
GGCCTGCCGCTGCGCCAGGATCAGTACCCCCGGCGCGAACCCGATCTTGTCGGTGCAGCCGGCGATGAATCCGAATAGCACGAAAGGGTCGTGATAGGCATTGGCAGAAGTCCCGACTCGTTTCTTGTCCTTATGTCCATCCGGATTGCCGCCCAGCACGTGATCCGGTGCTTGCAAGTAGTGAAAGCCCAGGCCCTCGGCCGCCTGGGCGTAATCGCGGATGACCGCCGGACCCGTGCCGATATCGGACACGGCCAGTGAAGCGCCAATTTCCATGGTTTTTCCCCGTTATAGAACGTCAGCGACAGCGTCGCGATAGCGGCGCAGCGCGGCAAGATGGTCGGCGAGGCCCGTTCCGGCAATCCGCGTGTGATGCCGGCGGTTGAACGTCGTGGTCAGGCACAGATGCGAGGCACCCGCCTGCTTCCAGAACAAAGCCTCCTGCCGCCAGTCGGCCTCGGTGCCGGCACCGCAGGACACCCAGACCTCGATGCCGATCGCGGCCGGATCGCGCCCTGCCGCTTCCGTCAGGCGCCGCAGTTGGGCGAAGACATCGAGCGCGGTCTGGTCCGGCGGATAGGCGTTCGGCATCCACCCGTCGCCCCATTTCGCGATCCGCGGCAAGGTGTGTTCGTGATGGCCGCCGAACCAGACCGGCACACGCCCCGAGGCCGGGCGCGGATTGATCCCGGCATCCTCGATCGTATGCCAGCGGCCCTTGAAGGTGATATGCGGTTCGGCCCACAGCGCCTGCATCACCTGAATTTGTTCCTCCGACCGCCGGCCGCGGTTGGAGAAATTTTCGTTGAGCCCAGTGAACTCGATCGGATTCCAGCCGACACCGATCCCCAACCGGAACCGTCCGCCGCAAAGCACGTCGAGACACGCCGCCTGTTTCGCCACCAGCGCGGTCTGCCGCTGCGGCAGGATCAAGACGCCGGTGGAGAAACCCAGCGTCTTCGTGCAGCCGGACAGGAAGCCCAGCACGACAAACGGATCATGATACAAATGATCAGCAATCGTCACATTGCCGGTCGCTCGGGTTGCGGCATCGACGTTGGCGCCCAGCACGTGGTCGGGCACCTCCAGAAAGTCATAGCCCAGGGCTTCAATGCCCTGCGCATAGTCGCGCACCGTGGCGGGATCGCCGCCGATGTCGCCGAAGGGCGCAAGCCCGCCAAGTTGCATGCCGGTGTCTCCTTGTTACGTCTTGTCCGCGTCGAGCACGGCCTTGATCTTTTCGGGCGGCACCGCGATCGGTGGGATGCCCGCCCGTTCCTGCTGCAACAGCGCGCCGACCCGCGAATCCCGCCCGCCCCAGCCGCGGTTCAGCGCCTCGGTCAGTTCCTGGTGCGCGAGCGTGGTCAGCCGCATCGGCACGCCGACCTCGCGGGCCAGTTGACACGCCAGAGACACGTCCTTGTGCAGCAGCCGCAGCGCAAAATCCGGCGGATCATACACGCCGGTGAGGAACTGGCCCGACATCCGGTCGAACAGCCGGGCCCGCCCGCCGGCGCCCTGACGGACAGCCTCGAACAGTTCCAACGGCCCCACACCCGCTTTGATACCCATGGTGAAAACCTCCGACAGCACGACACCGACCGCGGCACCGGCGGCATTGTGCACCAGCTTCGCAATCGATCCGGCACCGATCGGACCGATATAGCGGTTCTGGTCGCTGAACGAATCCAGCACCGGCTTGTATTTGTCATAAGCCGCCTTGTCGCCGCCGACCCAGACCGCGAGCTTGCCGCTGTTCGCCCCGCGCGGCCCGCCACTGACCGGCGCGTCGAGGAAGTCGATCCCCTTCTCCGCGAACGTCGCGTGCAACGATCGCACGACATCGACCGCGTTGGTTGACAGGTCGAACCAGGCCGAACCTGGGCGGAAACCTTCCATCAGCCCATTCTCGTCCAGGCCGACCTTCTGCACGTCGGCAGGCGTCGGCAGCGACGTGAAGACCAGATCGCAGGCTTCCGCCACAGCGCGCGGACTGTCCGCCCAGGTCGCGCCGGCGTTCAAATGCTTCGACGCCGCCTGACGCGTCAGGTCGTGCACCACAAGGTCGTGGCCGCCCTTTTGCAGGTTGGACGCGATGCCGGCACCCATCATGCCAAGACCGATAAATCCGATTTTCATCCTGGTTCCCTCCGGATTGGGGACGCAGTGTGCGACGGGACGGCGGCAGGCTCAAGCCGAGCCTATCGGACGGGCAAAGACGCTTCATGACGGCATTGCCCGCAGACAGGCTCTGCGGCCGGGTCACACCAGCCTGTGCTCCTCAACCACAAACAGCGCCAGCGCCGGCGCGGCCCAGGCGGTAACCGCGCATTCCAGATCGACCAGGCTGTCGAACCACGCCTGCGCGATGCCGCCGACGGTCACGGACAGATGTGGCACCGTACTGTTCGGTGCCGCGCCCTGCTCTCGCACACGATATCGCGTCAGGCCACGCAGTCCCGGCAGCCGCCGCAGGGCCTCCACCTCCCCGCCATCCTGTTCCAGTGACAGCGCGATCAATCCGAACCGGGAACCGGTGGTCGCAGGTGGGACGACAACCTCCGCCTCGGTGATCACGCGCGACACGGCGCCGATGAACAGGCGTGAATCGACGTTGCACGCCGCCATCTCCGGTGAGGCATGCGCCAACCTGCGGTCCCCATCGTCGTCAAAAAACAACATCGGAAACCCATCGATCCGCAGGGCTCGGGCTGTTGCATTCATGGCGGGCGAGTCGAGCGCGTGGCACTGCACGTAACGCCGCAGGCCGGCAAAGCGGCAGACCAGAGACCCATGGACATCCAACCAGTGGCGGCGAAATCCTGCGAGAGGGACATCGTCGCGGCGGCGCATCAGGCTGATCGCCGCGATCATTCCGGGCAGCCCACGGTCAAACCGCCGCGGACGGTGGGGCACCGGGGTCGGGGAACTGCGTTCCGGAAATAATCGTCTGGTCGGTGGTCGGCACCTTGAAGGCCCAGATCGGGATAGCACCACACAGGGTTTGCACATTCGCGGCAATGGCATGCGAACAATGATCACCGGAGCGATACAGGCCAGCCTTGACCGCCGTCACCCGGGCCGCGCCATAGTCGGTTCGTGGCGCGCTGAGCGGCGGCCCATCCTCCAGGTCCGGGTAGACGCAGCTATGAGATGGAAACCCGGCTTGCGCCGTCGGGTTGGCCGCCTGCGCGCCATCGGTCGTGCCTTGCAGGCCGTTCGCGATAGGGCTGGAATGCGCACCGCTGAACTGCTGGCCGGGATAGAAGCCGCACCATACCAGATTGGTGTTGGCCCGCAGCCAGTCCGTCATCGGCTGGTTGGGAAACCCCCATATGTCGAACCCGGCAAACCCCGCCATCGATCAGGCCTCTCGGAAAACATCATGCGCTGAAACTTTGAAGCGCCATGTGCACGATGTCAATCAAGAAACAGACTGTCCCGGCTCAGGCCCCCTTCCATTGCAGGATATACAGCCCGGCATCGTAATCGGTCACATACATCAGTCCGTCGCTGGCAACGAACAGGTCGGCGGTGTGACGGACCTTCGCCCGTCCGCGCATCGGCTCCATCCACGTCGTCGGCTGCGGCGGGACGAAGTGGCCGACCTCGGCCGGGCGGTAGGGATCGGCGATGTCGAACACCCGCACCCCGGCACTCTGCCAGGTGGCAAAGATCGTTGTCGAGGACTGGAACGATCCCGGGCGGTTCTCGTGCAGATTATGCGGCCCGAACTGGCCGCCCATCGCGATGTAATCCTGTTCGGCCGGTGTCGGCAGGGTTGCGATCGAGACGGGATTCGATTTCTCCCGGATATCGAACACCCAGGTGCGCTTCAACGGCTCCTGATCGATGTTCATCGTCGCCTCATCCGCCACGACCAGCAGGCCGCGGTCGTGCAGCGGCAGGGCGCTGTGCGTGCCACCCCCGTACGGCGGACACCAGTTGCGATGCGCGATCAGCTTTGGTGCGGTCTTGTCCTTCACGTCCAGGATGGTGAGACCACCATCCCGCCACGATCCATAGGCGATATCATCCGCCACCACGGCGTGGTGCAGCGCGTACCGCCCCTTCCAACCCGCCGTTTCACCGCCTGCCGCATGCATGCCGGGGATCCACCAGCGCCCGACCTCGACCGGCTTCGTCGGCTCGATCATGTCGATGCAGATCAAAATATGGTCCAGGTAGCCGTCGAGCAAAGCCGAGGCATAGGCGTAACGACCACCCGTCCACCAGATGCGGTGCAGGCCCAGGCCCTCGACCGCCATGAAACCGATCGCGCGTGGATTGGCCGGATCGGAAATGTCATAGACCCGCATCCCCGCGGAGAAATCGACACCCCGCTTGCCATAGCGCGCCGAATCCACCTGATTGGAACGGCTGTAATAATCCTTCTGCGACAGCAGTGCCTTGAGGTCGAGCTCCTCGATGCACAGCAGCAGATCCTCGGCCGTCTGCAAATGCATGCACCAGGAGTTCGGATGGATCGGCATGAAATTCACCGGCTTCGGGTTCCGTGGGTCGCGGACGTCGGTGACTATGACGCCACGGCTGACCCGCGTGCCGATATAGGCGTGCCCGCGCGCCACCATCACCTGCACGCCGTCGCCGCGCCCCCCCTGATCGGTGTGGCCGACGAAGTCGACGTTGTGTGCGGATTCCGGCGTGATCATCCCCTTGCCTCCCATGGCGTTCGGTCGGATGAGTATAACCTGCCGAGGAAGGAAATGTGACCCATGCCCGCAACCCCGAGGAACCGCCGATGATCGGTGGCGCCCGCACCCCGCTGACCGTCGATCTCGGCGGCTGGCGCGTCGCCATCAGCGCCGGCGCCAATGGCATCGGCAAGGTCATGGCTGACAGTTTTGCCGCCTGCGGTGCCGCGGTGTTCGTGTCCGACGTGGACCCGACGGCGCTCGTGTCCTGCGGCCATCCTGGGATGCGGGCCGATGCCGGCCTGCCGGCCGATTGCGAGGCCTTCATCGACGCGGCCGTCGCCCATCTGGGCGGGCTGGACGTGCTGGTGAACAACGCCGGTATCGCCGGCCCCACCGCGCCGGTCGAAGCGGTGACGCCGGAGGAGCTAGACGCCACTCTGCGCATCGACCTCGCCTCGATGTTTCATTGCGCGCGACGTGCAATCCCAGTGTTGCGGGCGGCCGGTGGCGGCGCCATCATCAACCTGAGTTCTGCCGCGGGGCGCTTCGGTTTTCCGTTGCGCGCCCCCTATTCGGCGGCGAAATGGGGCGTGATCGGTTTCACCAAATCGCTGTCGATCGAACTTGGCAGCGACGCTATCCGGGTGAATGCGATCCTGCCCGGGCCGGTCGATGGTTCCCGGATCAGAGCGGTGATCAAAGCGAAAGCGCTGGCGGCGGGGATTTCGGAAAATGAAATGACGGAGCGCACCGTGGCCGTCACCAGCCTGCGGTGCTTCGTCAGCCAGCAGGATATCGCCAACATGGCGCTGTATCTCGCCAGCCCCTTCGGCGCCACGATCAGCGGCCAGGCGATCGCGGTCGATGCCGATATGCAATCGACGATGTAGCGGGAGGACACGATGGCGATCGTTCCGGTCCAGGGGCTGTGGGAAACCCATCTGACGGTCAGCAACCTGGAACGTTCGATCGTGTTCTACCGCGACGTGATCGGGTTGACCTTGGCCCATCGCGTGCCGGAACGCGGTGCCGCATTCTTCTGGATCGGCGCGCCGCGGCAGGCGATGTTGGGGTTATGGTCGACCGGCACCTCGCCCTTGGCTTTGCGGCTGCACTTCGCGTTTCAGGTCGAACTGGATACGGTCATCGCGTCCGTCGCGGCGTTGCGCAAGGCCGGGCTGTCACCGCGTTCGGGCACGCGGGTGCCGATCGACGAACCGGAGGTGATTGCCTGGATTCCCGCGGCCAGCGTGTATTTCGACGATCCCGATGGTCATTCCCTGGAGTATATTGCGATGCTGCCCGAACCGGCGCGTCCAGAGCTTGGCCGGATGGCCTTGTCGGAATGGCGCTCTACGCGTCGATGATGTTGGCGATCGGCCTGGTCAGAGGAAACAGTCTGGCATAGCCGGTGACGTCGGCGCATCCGCTATTTTTAACAACGAGGAAGTGCGGAGGGCCACTGACGTCTATCCGGAACTCGCAGCACGACAGAATAAAACGACTTCGTGCAATCTCTTGAGAGCTTCGTGAAACTTCATGTCCGTTTTATGTCTTGCCGGTTCACCAAAGCGCTCGAAAGCGCAGGAAACGCAATCGAATAACGCACAACAGCCGCGATGATTTCTGGCCGCCGCCGTAATCGATTCCCCGGCACGTTCAGGTCTGACCGCCCAGCATCGAGGGCGCCTCCGTGGCCCTTGATCTTACTATCGCGGTAGGGACGCGCATTACTGCGCGCCCCCCGCACAGAACCGTACGGGCGGATTTCCCGCATACGGCTCCCACCTTGGGTATTTGACGGCGAAGCGTGCGTCCGGCCAGGGGTGTGTGATGCGTGGTTTGGGGAGCCAACGTTCGGTCAGTTCGGTGATCCGTCGCCACGTGGTCCGATCTTTCTGGCCGCGTCGCCGAAGCGTTCTCAGCCATAGCTGGGTCACGTGATAGCGAAACGCCACAAGGGTTCTGCTGTTGGTCGGCTCGGCGTGATAGGCAAAGAAGCCACCTGCCGCAGCCAGTTGCCCTGCTCATCGACCGTCAGATGCAACCGCCTGCGCAACCCTTCTCCGATCGCCAGCAACCGCGTCTTCACACGGTCACGTCGCGACTTCCGTCTCAGTTGGAAGCCACCGGCCCGATTACGCCCACAGATGTGGGTGAACCCGAGGAAGTTGAACGCTTCAGGCTTGCCCTCGCCACGCGCTTTCCGATCCCGAGCCGCGGAGCGACCGAAACGGATTAGGCGTGTCTTTTCTCCATGCAGCGTCAAAGCGAACGCCGCCAGTCGCTCGCGCATCTCATCCAGGAACCGCCTGGCGTCGGCCTCGTGCTCGAAACCAACGACAATATCGTCAGCGTAGCGCACGATGATGACGGTCCCGCGGGCGACACTGGCAAAGGTTCCGCCGGCGTAAGCTGGTGGAATGCCAGGGGAGGGGTGGCGTTTCCGCCATTGTTCCGCCCACAGGTCGAAGACGAAGTGCCGGTAGATATTGGCCAGCAAGGGCGAGATCACCGCACCTTGTGGTGTGCCCACCGTTCCCGGTGTCACCGCCTCGTCTTCCATCACCCCGGCTTGCAGCCATTTGCGGATCAGCCGCGACACGCGCGGGTCAGCGATGCGATGCTCCACAAAGCGCATCCGGTGCTCGTGGTCCACCGTGTCGAAGCATGCCCCTGGGCTTGACCCGGGGTCGCCGGCGATGTCGCTGTCCAATATCCAGTTCACTCGGCACCGGGTGATGCCGGCCGCCAACGCGTCCAGCGCATCATGCTGGCGCGCCCTGGCCGGAAGCGATAACTGAAACCCAGGAAATTTTCCTCCCAGATCGCGTTCAGCACTTCCACCAGAGCCCGTTGGACGATCTTGTCTTCCAGCGCGGCGATCCCTCGTCTGGCATTCCTACGGCTGCGCCGTCGGAACCTTGGCCAGCCTCGCCCAAAGTCCGCTGCCGCCCGTCCGGCGTCGGAATGAACACCCGCCGTGAGGGTTGCGCCCGGTAGGCACCGCGATGGATGCGATCGTGCAGGTCTTCGAGCTTGCGCTCCAGTTCTTCACCATACGCATCCCACGTCACCCCATCGACACCCGCCGAGGCCGCTTTCCGCAGCCAGCCATAGGCCGAACGCAGCCGTGGCACATCGAGATGATGCAGCAGGGCCGTGAATGGTTCCCCTTTCCTGTCCTTCGCGGCTTGCCGTACACGAGCCAGCCGATGGGACACACTGCTCCGGCCCTGAGTCCGGCGGGTGGGGTGCTGTCCCGTGTTCCCCTCGGTCCCTTCCCTTGGCTCCTCCTGTTCCGTCGGCGGTTGCCCGCCGTTGTTCACCGGCTTCACAGCGACTATGGAAGGGTCTGACTTCTCATGCCCGTGCATCATTGGCTTCGGCCTTCCAGCCTTCCCAACGCGAACCGTCCCTTAGGGAACCGCCGGACATGAGATCTCCCGGTTCCCAAACAAGAGGTTTCGCCCATGTGCCAGGGTCTCAGACCTCGCGGGACCGGTTGCGCACGCGCGTGAACGCGCGCCCCCGTGCTGCCGTCCACGCCACGGAAAATGTCGGCGTCCCGGGCTGATTTTCTTTCGCGGCTCGCTACCTGGCCCACGGGCACCCCTGTCAACGCTTCGTCCCCCACCTCGCGGCGTGAAACGCATGACCCGGGACCGATAGGGTTCGCTTTACCGTTCATCGCAGGGGATTCGCACCCTCTCCTCCCGCCGGTCTCCCGGCGCACCCGGATTGAAAAATGCCGGACTTTCAGACATCCGAGGCGGTGCAAGCAAATCTCGGGTGACGGTTTGGTCTACATAGAAAATATTGAACGCAATAAGCGCCTATGGAAAGATCGTCGCGCCGCACCCACCCGGAGACCCCCATGCCCGAACCGTTCCGCGTCCGCCCACTTCGCCCGCAGCCCGTCCACGGCGTCACCATCGGCATCATGATTCTGGACACTGGCTTCTACCGCTTCCCCGGCGATATCGGCTACGCCCCGACCTTTCCGTTCCCGGTGCAATATGCCGTCGTCCGCGGCGCCACACCCGACCGCATCGTCAAACCCAAAGCCGACGGCATGCTGGACCTGTTCAAGCAGGCCGCCGACAATCTGATCGTGCTGGGCGTTGACGGATTGACCACCAGCTGCGGCTTCCTTGCCTGCCTGCACCAGGAACTCGCCGCCTATTGCTCCGTGCCGATCGTCACCTCCAGCCTGCTGCAAATCCCGCTGGTGCAGAGCATCCTGCCGAAAGGCCAACGGGTCGGCGTACTGACCGCCGACAAGGACGCACTGACCGCGGATCATTTTCGGTCCGTCGGGGTCGAGACCGGCCTGCCCGTCGTGGGCATGCCGCCCAACGGCATCTTCCGCTACAACAACCGCACCGGCCAGCCCGTCATCGATTACGCCGAGCAGGAACGCGAAGTGCTGGGCATGGCCGAGGAACTGCTGACGCAGAACGACAATATCGGCGCAATCGTCTGCGAGTGCACGAACCTTCCGCCTTATTCCGCAAAAATAGAACAAACGTTCGGCGTGCCCGTGTATGATATCATCACCCTGGTGACGTGGTTCCACGCCGGTCTGCGACCGCGCCACTATGGGCGATGAGCAACAAAAACACAGGGGCTTTGCGCATGCCAACCAGACGTTCGCTTGCCGGCGCTTTGGGCGCCTCCACCGTCGTGGCCGCGGCTCTGGCCGCACCCGCGGTCGCTCAGACCGCCAGCGAAAGCACCTTCGAGCGGGTGCGCCGCACCGGCGTCGTGCGGATGGCGGTGCTGCCGGGCGAGGTGCCGTTCTTCCGCAAGGACCTGGCCACCGGCGAGTGGCACGGCACCGCGCTGGCTATGGCGCGCGATATCGCCGGCGCGTTCAACGCGAAACTGGAATATGTCGAGTCCACCTACAGTAATTCCGTGCTCGACCTGCAGGCCAACAAGATCGATCTGGCCTTCGCCTTGAATCCGACTCCGCAACGAGCACTCGCGATCGGCTTCGCCCGCCCGTACTATCAGCACCCATTCGGCATCGTTTCGGCGCCAGGATTCAAGGCCCGCACCTGGGATGAGCTGAACCGGCCGGAGGTGCGGGTGGTCTCCTTGATTGGTTCGCTGATGGACAATCTGCTCGCGCGCTATGCTCCGAAGGCGACCGTGGTGCCGGCAAAGGCCGGCGACGACGCGATCCTGCTGGTGCAGGCCGGACGGGCCGATTGCATTTCTTATGCCCTGATCCAGGCGCTTGGTGTCAGCGGCAAGGTGCCCGCGCTCAGTCAAGTGACGTTGCTGGACGGCCCGCGGGTGGCACTGCCGAGTGCCATGGGCGTGCAGGAGGAACCCGACCGGCGCTGGCGGGATTTCCTGGATAGCTGGACCGACTACAACCGCGGAACACGGCAGATCGGGGTGTGGTTCCGCGAGGGACTGCTGCAGATGGGCGTGAAGCCGGAGAACATTCCGGCCAACGCGGATATCTGAACACCCACCGTTGAGTGTTGCCGCGGTTGATGAGATAACCCCGGGGCAACGCGCCCGCAGCGGCGCGCCAGCCTCGGGGGAACGCATGACACGTCGCATCGGAACCGGAATTTCACGCCGCCTTCTGCTGGCGGGCGCCGCATTGGCCGCACCCGCCATCCGGCGCGCACACGCCGCGGAGCCGCTGAAGATCGGCAACGCCCTGCCGCTGACAGGATCGCAGGCCGGATACGGCAGCGACTTCCTGATCGGCACGAAAATGGGCGTGACCGACGTGAACGCCGCGGGCGGCATCGCCGGACGGACGGTGGAACTGGTCGCGCTGGACACCCAGGCCGAGCCCCAGCTTGGCATCAACGTCGCCAACCGCTTCATTGGGGTGGAGAAGTTGCCGATGTTCTACTCCTCTTGGTCGCAGGTGGTGAAGGCGCAGGCCCCGGTTGCCAACCGCGAGAAAGTGCTGTTGATCAACAATGGCGCGAACTCGCCGGAAATCGCGACCCTGGGCGATTATGTTTACACCGCGTTCCCGCTGGCCGAGGTCGATGTGACCAAGCTGGCGCGTTACGTTTACACCGTACTGGGCAAGCGGCGCGCGGCAGTGCTGTACATCAACAACGATACCGGCATCGACGCGGCGAAGCTGTACCGCGACACCTTCACCGCGGCGGGCGGGCAGATTGTCGTGTTCGAGGCCTACGACCCGAAGGCCACCGAATTTACCGGTATGCTGTTGAAAACACGCGCGGCGAATCCCGACATCGTGCATATCCACGGTTTGACCGCCGACACGCCGCAGGTGATCGCGCAGATGCGGCAGTTGGGATTGAACCAGCGGGTAACCAGCTACTCCGCGGCGTATAATCCGAAGCTGCTGGAACAGCTTGGTGCCGCGGCGGAAGGACTGATCGTCACGTCTCTGGCGCCCGGGGTGAAGGACAACCCGAAAGTCGCCACCTTGCTGGACCGCTGGAAGACCGAACAGGGGCGGATGCCGAACGGTCTGCCGTATATCCAGTATCAGTATGACATGATCTGGCTGAGCAAGGCGCTGTACGAATACCTGGACAAGAAGTCGCTGCCAGCAACAGGCGATACCCTGCGCGAGGCGCTGCTGACGGTCGGCACTTTCGAATTGCCGATGACCGGCCGGATGGTGCTGGATGGCCACCGGGTGAACAAGCCGGTCTATCTGCTGACGGTGGAGAAGGGCGCGTTCGTGCCGCTGGCGACATTGACCTGAGAGGTGTTCGATCCTGTCATCCTGGCACAGATCCTGTGGACCGGGATCGCCACCGCCTCCCCCTTCGTGCTGCTGACGGCTGGATTTGCCCTGACCCTGAAAGTGACCGGCCTATGGAATTTCGCCCAGGCCGGTTTGATGGCAATCGCGTTCTATACGATGTTTTTCGCGCTGAATGCGTTCGGATTGCCGGTCGTCGCGGCCGTGCCGCTGGGTGTCGTGGTGACCTCTGCCGCAGCCCTGGTAATCGAGGCCTATGGGCTGCAAGTGCTGCGGGAACGTCATTCCGGCAATCTGACGTTTTTTATTTTCACCCTGATCCTGTCGGAATTCATCATCTACGTGCTGACCCTGGCCTTCGGCACCGAACCGCAGACCTTGTTCAAAAGCATCCTGTCGCCGGTTTCCATCATCGGCGACATCGCGGTCAGCGACTGGGACAAGGTGGCCGTTGCGATGGCCGCAACCGGCCTGGCGCTGTTATGGGGCTTCATGCACGGCACGCGCGAGGGACAGTTCCTGACCGCTGTCGCTGACAATGCGCCGCTGGCGGAGCTTTACGGGATCAGCGCCATCAGAGCCTACCGGGTGACCGCGGTGATTGCGGCGTTGTTTATCGTGGCGGCGATGTATCTGATCGGATCGCATGGCGGGATCGTGCCGAATACGCCGCTGGAACTGGTGCTGACCGCGGTGATCGCCACGTTGCTGGGCGGGATCGGGCGCGTGTTCGCCGCGGCGGCGGCCGCGGTGTTTTTGGCACTGATCCAGAGCTTCTCCATCTTGTTCATCGATTCCCGTTGGCAGAATCTGCTTTTGTACGGCTTCCTGTTCGCCGCGATCCTGTTGTTCCCACGCGGCGTGCGGTTGATTGCGATCCGGCGCTGAACGATGGATTATCTGCTGACCCTCGGCGTGCTGATCAGCATCTTCGTGATCCTGAGCACGAGCTATAACCTGGTGATCGGCTACGGTGGATTGTCCACCGTCGCGCATCCGATTTTTTTCGCGATTGGCGCCTATACCGCCGGACTGCTGTCGATCCACACCACCATTCCGCCGCCGGTGAATGTGCTGATCGGCGCCGCGGCGGCGATGGTGGCATCGGTCCTGCTAGCGGCTTCATCGCTGCGCGTGTCCGGTGATTATCTGTTGATCGCAAGCCTGGGATTCCAACTCGGGCTGCTGCAACTGATCAAGAACCTGGATTTCACCGGCGGCCCGGGCGGTCTGGGCGCCATACCCGGGACCTTCACCGGACCGTTGCGCGCACCGATCTACCTGGCGATCGCCGGAGGACTGGCGATCCTGACAGTGCTCGCCATCCGATCGATCGTGCAGGGACCCTACGGACGAGCCATCACGGCAATGCGAGACGAGGAACTGGCCTTCACCGCGCTTGGCCGCAACGCCATGAGCCTGAAGATCGTCATTTTCGCCATCGGCTGCGGTTTCGCCGGCATCGCGGGCGGCGTTTACGCTTACTACTTCCAGTATATAAGCCCGGACCAGTTCGAGGTCCTGCAATCCGCCGCAATCCTCACCATGGTCGTACTGGGAGGCATGGGCACGGTGTATGGACCGGTGGTCGGCGCGGTGCTGCTGCTCGCCATCCCGCAGGCGATAACGTTCCTGAACCTCCCCAGCAGCGTGATGGCACCGATGCAGGGCATCTTGTTCACCTTGCTGGTGTTGCTGTTCCTGTTTTTGCGACCCGCCGGAATCCTGGGCGGATCGGCGAAGGTGCGGCTGTGACGACGGTGCTGCGCATAGCGAAATTGAACAAACGCTTTGGCGGCATCGTCGTGGCGGATAACATCGACCTGACGATCGCCAGTGGTGAAGTGCTGGGCCTGATCGGACCGAACGGCGCGGGAAAGACGTCATTATTCAATTTGATCTCCGGTGTGCTGCGGCCGGATTCTGGCGGCATTTATTTGAATGGGGTCTCCATCGTCGGGCGGCCGCTGTTCCACCGAGCGCGTCTGGGCGTCGCGCGAACGTGGCAGCATATGCTGCTGTTTCGTTCGATGTCGGTGATGGAAAATCTGATGATCGCGCCGCGTATTTACGTCGGCGAATCGATCCTGCGCGTGGCCTTTGCCCGCGGTGCGGTACGGGCCGCCGAAGCCGAAGCACACGAACGTGCCGAGTCTATCCTGCTGCGCATGGGACTGGCCGACACGCTGCATTTGATGGTGACAGACCTGCCTTTCGGCCAACAGAAGTTGATCGGTCTCGCACGCGCCTTGATGAATGACGGGCCGCTGCTGCTGCTGGATGAACCGATGGCCGGCGTCGAAGGCGCGGCGTACGAGACCATGCAACGTGTCGTGCGGCAGGAAGCTGAAGCCGGACGCGCGGTGTGCGTGGTCGAACACAACGTGTCGTTCATCCGTGATCTATGTTCGCGTGCGGTCTTCATGGCGAATGGCAAGATTTTGCAGGATGGTTCGGTGGAGGAGCTGATTGCCAGCGCCGCGCTGACCGAACTGTATTTCGGGGTCTAGGACATGCTATCCTTCAGAAACCTGTCCGCGCGCTATGGTCCGGTGCCGGTGTTGCATGACATCGGATTTTCGGTGGCGGATGGAGAGGCGGTCGCGGTGTTTGGCCATAACGGCGCGGGCAAGACAACGTTGATGCGCTGTGCGGTCGGCGGTGTGGCTGATGTCTCGGGTGCGGTTTCATACCAGGGTGAGGCCATTGTACCAGGCGCGGTATTTCGAAACGTGCGACGTGGAATCGGATTTGTGCCACAAGGACACAATGTCTTTCGTGCCCTGTCAGTGCGGCAGAACTTGAAGATCGCCGGGCTGCACCATCCCGAGACGAAAGTGGAGGACGTGTACTACCTGTTCCCGATTTTGCAGCAGCGCGGCAGCCAGCTCGCTGGTTCGCTAAGTGGCGGGCAGCAACAGATCCTCGCGCTTGGCATGGCGTTGATGACCAGCCCAAGCATTTTGCTGTTGGATGAACCTTCCACCGGCTTGGCGCCGGTCATCGTCCGTAATGTTATGCAGAGTCTTGCTCGGGTTAACCGCGAGACAGGAACAACAATAGTGATCGTCGAGCAGAATATTCCCGCGACCTTGAAGATCGCATCACGCGCGATCGTCTTGAAGTCCGGCCGTCTGGTCTTCGACGGCGCCAGTGCTGAACTCGCTCGCAAGGAAGACCTGTGGGCCTGGTTTTGAATGGAGTTTGCCAATGAGCATGCGGATCTGGCACCAGAGTTTTACCGTCCTGGGCGACTTGCCCGGCTATGAAGATGCCATGCGGTCGCATCTGGCAAAAGTGTTGCGACCGGATACCGAAGTGGTGTTTCACGGCCAGGCCGCCGGCACCTACCCCAGCAATTATCCGGGAGATGATATCGGGTACGGTTACACGTTTTGGATCCACGGCAATCAGTGGGTTGCCGCGGGACGGGCGGCCGAGGCGCAGGGATTCGATGCTTTTGCCATGTGCACCTTGCCGAATCCGATGTTGCGTGAGGTTCGGTCCCTGATCGATATTCCGGTGATCGGCATGGGTGAGACCTGCTGTCATATGGCCACGATGTATGGGCAGCGTTTTGCGATCATGCTGTTCATCGATCGCATGATTCCGCTTTATCTGGAGCAGATCAGGGCTTACGGGCTGGAACATCGGTGCGCGGGCGTGGTGGCGTCGGGGTTGAAGTTTGCTGATGTGTTGCCGGCGTATCAAAACCCGGGGCCGTTGGTCGAGCAGTTTCAGGACGCCGCGCGCCGTGTGATCCGCGAGACCGGTGCCGATGTCATCATTCCCGGTGAGGTGCCGTTGAACCTGTTGATGGCGCGTAATGGGATCAACCGGGTGGATGATGTGCCGATCCTCGATGGCCTGTCAGCTACGCTGAAAATGGCGGAGCTGATGGTGGACATGCAACGCGCGACCGGGGTCAAGCACAGCCGAGCCGGCTGGTTCAATTCGGTGCCCGGGAGGGAACGGCTGGATCAGGTTGCGGCGTTTTATGGGGTGGACCGGTTGAAGTTTTGACGCGGTGCCGCCCGCATTGCCGACGGAATGCCCGCGAGGCACACTGTACTTCAAGGTCAGACCAACCAAGGAACCGTCCCGATGAGCACAACCACGACCCAAACCAGCCCCTATCTGCCCGTGCGCGACCACTGGCTGGCGCGCCGGACCGAAGCGATTCTGGAGCCGGACCTGCCGATCGTCGATCCGCACCACCATCTGTGGGAACGCCCGAACTGGCGCTATATGTTGCATGATCTGCTGGCCGATACCAACAGCGGGCACAACATCGTCGGCACCGTGTTCGTGCAATGCCGGTCGATGCACAAAGCCGGCGGGCCGGAGGAATTCCGTCCTGTTGGAGAAACGGAATTCGTGAACGGCGTCGCGGCTATGAGTGCCTCGGGCGGCTATGGCGTGGCGAAAATTTGTGCCGGCATCGTTGGCCACGTCGATCTGCGGACCGGCGGCCACGCGCGCGACGTGCTGGAAGCCCATATCAGAGCGGGCGGTGGACGGTTCCGCGGCATTCGCCATATTACCGCGTACGATCCGGATCCGGTGCTGATGAACCCCGCCTACAACCCGCCGCCGGGGCTGATGTCCGATAAAACATTCTGCGAGGGATTCGCCTGCCTGGCACCCTTGAACCTGACCTTCGATGCGTGGCTGTACCATCCGCAGATCGGCGACGTGGCCGCTTTGGCGCGCGCGTTTCCGGGGACAGGGATCTGCCTCAACCATATCGGCGGACCCCTGGCGATCGGCGCTTATGCCGGCAAACGCGACGAGATTTTCGCGACCTGGGCAAGATCGATCCGAGACCTGGCACGCTGCCCGAACGTAGTGGTCAAAGTCGGCGGCATGGCGATGCGCATCAACGGCTGGGATTTCCACGAACAAACCGACCCGCCGTCGTCCGAAGCGCTGGCAGCGGCCTGGAAACCCTACGTCGAGACCTGCATCGAGGCCTTCGGCGCGTCCCGCTGCATGTTCGAAAGCAATTTCCCGGTGGACAAAGGCTCCTACGGCTACGCCCCCTTCTGGAACGCCTGCAAAATCCTGGCCCGCGGCGCCACACCCACCGAAAAGGCCGATCTCTTCCGCGACACGGCCGCTCGGTTTTATCGGCTGGAACTGTGACCAAACCGGCAAAGCCGCGTCATCCCCGGCACCCGGGGATGACGCGGCCGCCCATTACTGGGCCGCGACGGCCTCCACCCGCATGGTGCGGAAGGTCGGAATGACTTCCTTGGCGAATCGTTCCAGTTGCTCCAGCGCCTCGGCCTTCGGCACGCCAACCGACAGGCTGACCGAGACATGATCCAGCCCGGGATAAGCCGCTTCCAGACGCTTCAGGTGATCGATGATCTCGGCCGATGATCCAGTCAGGAAACCACCATTGGCGACCGCATCGTCGATCTTCGGCAGGTTCGCAAACGGCGCACGCTTGGGATCGCGCATGATCTCCACCTGTTCATCGGTCAGCGCGCGCACCAGACGAAGCTCGCCGAACATCTTCATGTTCTCTTCGTAGTATTTACGCGCCTTTTCGATGCCGGCGGCCTTGCTCTCCGCCATGTAGAAGTGGAAACCAAAGCACAGACGCTCACCGAGTTCGATCGGCTTCCCGAATTTTTCGTGGGCCTTTTGCCATTTCAGCACGACACTGTGCATTGCACCACCCTCGGCCGAACCGCCGCCGACCATGCCCTGGATGCCATGTTTGGCCATGAATTCCAAAGCGCGTTCGGAACCGCCCTGGATCGGCTGCCAGCATTCCACCGGCAGGCGCGCCGGGCGCGGCACCAGTGTCAGTTCCTTCAAGGTGTAGCCGCGATATGGCACTTCCGGCGGCAGGGTGTAGTGCTTGCCCTTGTGGCTGAAGGACTCTTTGTTGAAGGCCTTGAAGATGATATCGGTCTGTTCTTCGAACAATTCGCGATTGCCGTCCTGGTCGCGCAACGGCGAGCCGAACGTTTCGACCTCACGGGTGTGATAGCCGCGGCCGAGGCCGAATACCACGCGGCCGTTCGAGAGGATATCGGCCATCGCGTAGTCCTCGGCCAGGCGCAGCGGGTGCCACATTGGGGCGATGTTGAAGCCGCAGCCGATCCTCAGGTTCTTCGTGACGTGCGTCAGGTGCAGGGCCATCAGCAGCACGTTTGGAATGCATTCCGTGCCCTCGCGCTGGAAGTGGTGTTCGGCCATCCAGAAGGTGTTGTAGCCCAGCCCGTCCATGAGCTGCGCCATCGCCTGCGCCTTGGTCAGCGCGGTGGACAGGTGGGCGTTGTCGTAGCGGCGATCGTTGATCGGGGTGCCGGCATAGCCGATATTGTCCAGATCGACGGCGCCGGCGAACAGGCTGTCGAATTTCGTGATCATTGGGACGTTCCTCTGGGACTGCTCATGGGTATAGTCGGCGGGGCGGGGACGGTTGGCAAGATGGCGAAGCCGGAGGTCTTATTCTGCCGCAGCCAAAACCAGCAAAGCCTCATAACCCGCACAAATTGCCAGAAAGTGAGCCCGTCCTGATGCGCCGCATCATCGCCCTGTTCCTGCCGACCTGGCCCATTGACCGCCTGCGCCGGTTCGGCGTGGACGCGACCCCTCTGGTCACCGCCTGCCACGACGGCCGCCGCCGCGTCATCGCCGCGCTGGACCCGGCCGCCGCCGCCCTCGGCTTGCACCCCGGCATGGCCCTCGCACAGGCGCAGGCGCGCGTCCCCGGCCTGACGATCCACGAAGCCACCCCAGACGCCGACACCGACGCCCTGCACCGCCTCGCCGCCTGGTGCCTGCGCTACGCCCCGCTGACCGCCGCCGATCCGCCCGACGGCATCTGGATCGACATCACCGGCAGCGCCCATTTACAGGGCGGGGAAACCGCCGTGCTGCGCGACCTCTGCCGCCACCTGCCACTCAGGACAGCCGTGGCCGACACACCGGGGGCGGCCCATGCGGTGGCGCGGTTTGGGGCGGAGGACCTGACGGTGGTGCCCGCCGGCGACATGCAAACCGCTGTAGCCGGCCTGCCGCTGGAGGCCCTGCGCCTGCCACCCGAAACCGTCCGCGGCCTGCACTTGCTGGGTTTCGACACCATCGGCCGCCTCGCCGCTACCCCGCGCGCGCCGCTGGTTCGCCGCTTCGGCCCACGGCTCGCCACCCGGCTGGACCAGGCCTTCGGTTCGGTGTTCGAGCCGATCGTCCCCGTCGTTCCCCCCGATTTGCCCCGAGCCCGCCTGGCCTTCGCCGAACCGTTGCTGACCGCGGCATCCTTCTCGGCCGTCATCACCCGCCTGGCCGCGACCCTCTGCGCCGATCTGGAAAAAGCCGGCCGCGGCGCCCGCCGCCTGGACCTGCTGTTCGAGCGGGTAGACGGATCGGTCCAGGCCCTGCGCATCGGTACCGCCCGCCCCACGCGCGACATCCGCCACCTGGCGCGTATGCTGAACGAGCGGCTGGAACGGATCGATCCCGGCCTCGGGGTAGAGGCGATGACCCTGGTGGCGCCGCTGAGCGACCCGCTGGCCTATGCGCAGGCACCCTTGACGGAGACCG
>Ga0302140_10003922_pt1 | contig 18988 bp, 15 predicted proteins | sample I_Bog_E1_1_FD_202095 | JGI IMG/M metagenome (GOLD analysis project Ga0302140, IMG submission 202095) | Peat permafrost microbial communities from Stordalen Mire near Abisko, Sweden - I_Bog_E1_1 | ecosystem: Environmental > Terrestrial > Soil > Wetlands > Peat | place: Sweden: Abisko, Stordalen... | reverse complement strand
TACAACATCCTAAAATTTTCCAATGACATCAGCTTCTTCGCTCCAGTTATTGCTTTTGCTCAAGGCTGGCCTGGAAAAGCCTATGTCTACCACTTCAACGAGCCGAATCCATGGGATGGAGAGTGGAAAGGAGAAGCGGGGCACGTTCTCGACGTTGCGTACTTGTTCCAAAACTACAATGAATTTCTTGATGAAGCGCAACGACAAGTGGCTGTCAGCTTTGCTGGAGATTTTATCAAGTTCGTGAATGGGAAGAGCGCATGGACATCGTTTGAGACGAAAAAGGGGGCGCAAGTTTATGGGCCGAGTGGGAAGGGTTTTACTGCTGAATTTGTGGAAGGGATTGCTACTGAAAAGTTGGGAAGAAGAAATACGATCTATGAGCTCGCCGATCATCTTGGGTTGGATGGCTTAGCTGGTGTTTGGTCTGCATTCTTCACAGGTGCTTGATAGGTGTTTCGAGGAAAAGGCTGCGGGCTTTGGTTTTTTTCATGGTGCTCTTCTCCTTGCTTTCCCCCACCCAGTCGCCACTTGGTACCGGCAGATACTTCTCTTTTGCGAGTGGTTCTTGACTGAACGAACAGGAAAAGTTGAAATCTTATAGTCGAAACCTTTTCGAGACCTGTCTAGATAGTATATTGCGCAGTATACCTAGTCGGTCAGCCAAGAGACCTCCCGGAAGAAATGCTGATACCATGGTACTCGATCATTTCGGTGTACCTCGCACTCCATCCTCCATCCACACCGGCAAGATTGACCCGAAAGACAAGTGGGTATGCCGTTGGTGGGGTAAACTGCTTTGTGAGGATTTGGTCAGACTGATAGCCCTTTTACCCCACCTAAAGTGCCCCGCCATTCTGGCTCAATTGGCCAGATCAACGCCTAGAGCTTCACCAGACATGCCCGAACACGCTTAGTTCCAGCGTGTTCTATGAAGCCAGGGTGTTATCCGAGGGGGGTTTTCCTGATTGTGTCGCAGCTGCGCGAACGTCAGCAATCTTAGAGCAGATGAAGCCTCGACTAGGGGTGTCTTTCAGCCCCTGATATGCTGACATGACTATTATACATGCGGGGCGACCCAGCCCGTTATAAGACTTACCTCAGATGGAGAGGTATCTCGCCTCCATTTTCTTCTCCTCGTTATCGCAGCTGCTCCTTTTCTCCCAGTTTTCAACAAACAAGAGCGCGAATATTTGACTGGATCTTGCTGTTCACAATGCCTGCCCAATTATCTGACCCCACCGAATACCAGAACATCTTCCACTGGGCCGAGACTCAGAAAGATGGGGCCATCCCTTCATTCGCTGTGAGAAAGAATGACCCGTATGAGGTGAGATCCACTAGAATTCAACACAGATGACGTGAAATGCTGAACAGACATAGTACCAAGTAGGATTTGGAAACCAGTGAGTCTCGAGGAAAATATGACTGGACGATAAGATCTGATTTTTTATGAAAGCTTCGAGTCCGAGGCTGTTCCTGGGACTATCCCACAAGGACAAAATAGCCCGAGATGTGTTCGATTTGGACTGTACGCCGAGCAGATGACAGCATCTGCGTTTGTTGCGCCACGAGGCAGCAACAAAAACGCATGGCTGTACAGAGTTCGCCCTGCTGTGGCTCATGAGGGCTTCGTGAGTTGATAATTCGACGCTATTTAGAGGACATCTACTGACGGTCATGTGACAGACCGACCTTCCAGACAACAAGGACATGGAATCAAACTTCATCCCAAGCAACCCTAAAGTTCACGTTTCTCCCACTCAACTAGCATGGCTTCCATTCGACATTCCTACGGAAGGAGGAGTTGACTTCGTGTCCGGCCTCAAGACGATTGCCGGATCGGGAGAACCGACCTTGCGAGAAGGTATTGCCACTCATGTCTATACAGCCAACACGAGCATGAAGCAAAAAGCTTTTGTGAACTCGGATGGCGAGTTTTTGATTGTTCCTCAGCAGGGAAGTCTTGATATCCAGACGGAATTCGGCCCCCTTTACGTGCAGCCAGGCGAGATCTGCGTCATCCCAAGAGGCATCCGCATCCGTGTGGAACTCCCAGATGGCCCTTCTCGTGGATATATTCTGGAGGTATATGGATCATACTTTGAGATCCCAGAACTTGGTCCCCTTGGAGCAAATGGCCTTGCCAACTCACGTGATTTCCTCTACCCGAAAGCCAAGTACGAGATCAACAAGGACGGGTGGCAGATTGTGTACAAGCTGGGAGGAAAGTTATTCAAGAGCACGCAGGATCATTCTCCATTCGATGTTGTTGCGTGGCACGGCAACTACGTGAGTTTCGCGTTCCACCCTGAGCGCAGACTTCTGACTCCGTTTTAGGTCCCATACAAATATGATCTGACCAAATTCGTGAACGTCGGCTCCATCTCTGTGGATCACATTGATCCTTCGATCTTCTGCGTTCTCACAGCTAAGTCAAGAGATCCAACAGCTCCTCTCGCAGACTTCCTCATCTTTTCTCCCCGCTGGGATGTAGCATCGCACACCTATCGACCACCCTACTACCACCGCAACGTCGCCACCGAGCTTATGGGCCTGATCTACGGCGGATACGGGGGACGATCCGACTCCTTCCAACCAGGTGGTGTCTCTTTCGAGTGCGGAATGGTACCCCACGGTGTAGCATACGAAGAATTCAAGGCCGCTTCAGCGCAACCTCCGCCGGAGATGCAGATCTCGAAGGGAGCAATCGCGTTCATGTTCGAGTCGAGTAGACCATTTACGGTCACAGATTATGCTTGGACTAGCAAGAAGAAGCATGAGCATAACCCGAAGATGTGGGATAATTTGGTCGATAACTTCTCCACGCATGCGAAGGAGATTGAGGAGATTTTGAGCAAGGCGACGAATGGGCTGAAGATTTCGAATGGAAATAGTTATGCTTCTGGGAGTGCCTAAAGGCTAACTGGGAAAGAGTAATTGCTAGGATGTTGCTTGTTGTATTTATCTATTTCTGTGTCAGCGTATCTGAATGAGCTCGAGAAGGTCTGCGGTTTCGGATCAACAAGCCCTTGCTGAATAATATCCATATTTTACTATCTCCTGAGGAGAGGGGCATATTGGAAAAGATACCAGGGTGATTGACCTAGCTGTCCCTGGTACTTTGATTTCCGAGTGCCCTATCAAGGGCCAAAGGTGAACCGGTGTTTACGATAATCATGCGATGTAAACACCCCTAAGTCGGAAGCGAAGTACGATCTTACATTTGCTACGTAGGTACCTTCTTAAAGAGTCCCAGACGCCCTTCTGGGTTTTAAGCAAACAGTGAAGCGCAAGAGTAAACAAATGTCAAGCATCAACCTCATTCATCAGATGTCAAGAACTGGTACACCGCCTGTCTCAAATTACAAACATCCCATCCACAAGTTGCCTGACTTCCCTCACCTCCAGTACACTTCTCTCCTCGTAAGGCCTCGTCAATCTCAATGATCTGAGCCCCATCTCATTTGGGGCGTTATCTCTCTCACTGGGGGTCAGAATGTAACACCGCTTGTATTGCGCTTCCACACATTCCCAAGGTGTTGATAAGCCCATCGGTGCCCTCTCCCACTCTCCCAAATTGACGCGAAATTCTTTGAGAGGCAGCAAATCATTGACAATTCTTCGATAGCGCAGGAAAGAAATGATGTTTTCGAGCCAGGCAGGAGATTGTCTGCGATTGAATAGATCGCCTAAAACAGAGTCAGACGACAGCCGTTCGCTGGATTCAAGGTTCTTTGGACCGTTTGAAGGCCTGTGAGACAATATCAGCTCCACCAAGTCAAGTAGGAAGTAAATGATCAGTTTCTCTAGGTTCTGGGATCGTGCAAGCTCCATGAGAATTTCTCTTGTCGACTCGGGATTATCTGCACGCTCCATATCAACCGAAAATTCTTTCAGCTTAGGGCATCGACTCCTTATCTCTTAAATTTCGCGTAGAGAGAGGCAATATCTGTCAACATTCTCGTCTGATTATTTTCGTTCGCTGTCATGCAGATGAAGCCTGCGGAGCGAATGGCCGTGGTTGTCGAGAATGATAGACAAATCCACCCTGCCTCGTCGATCGATAATTTTCAGACTTTCCAGGGGCTTGCAAACAGCCAAGAAGTCTTGCAGATACGTCTCGGGTGGAGAAGCATTCGGATCGTACCAATGTCCCATTTCGACAGACAATGCTTCAGGCTCTCGAATCTGAGTGGCGGACTAGACTCGAAAGCAGCGTCTCTCGATCTGCTGCTGAAAAAATCGAAGTCTTCGATATGTCCTATATCCAGGCTCTCTAATTTCGTCATATCCGTCACATGCTCGAGCAGCTTGACATGGTCGCCTCCCCGCGATTTCAAGTGCTTAATGTTGTTTGGCGATCGTAGGCCGGTTCGGAAAATGGCTCCCACTTGCTCCATCTGGGCTCTGTCTTGATGGGAGTAAAAATGCCAGTGGTTTCCCTGTGTGGCTTCCTTGAGATCCACACTCTCAAGATACGGAGAGAGCAAGACGATGTGCTTGAGAGCGTCCTTACTCATATCAAGCCTCTCGGTCGCTACCCTGTCCTCGCTGCGGAGCTTAGCAGTGATAGATCGAAGATTCGGTGAGGTTGCGAGCGTTACCTCGGTGGGATCGGCACCAAGCATGCCTGGCGTGTGTATACAGTCGCGGATGTGGAGGTGGCATTGAGGATGGTATTTCTTGAGTGCCTGGAGAAGCTGCAGTGAGAGGTGGAGTTCACTTCTGAATGTCACACTCCTCAATTTGGAAAGCTTCGGTATAATGGCTGGCAGTTGTTCAATGTAGCGTGGGTATAGTGCGTGCTCAAGGGGCTGAGGATGGCTCGAGGCTCGCCATGGTGTCTTCCTCTCCTCGCAGGTAATTGTCAAATGGCGGATGCCTTTCAGAAAGTCTGCATCTAATGAACCGTTCAATGCTAATTGAATTAGTTGAAGCGTCCTTTGGGTATCCTTATCTCCACGCTCGCTGCGGATGGTGAGGTGTAAGTGTCGATTGTGTAGCCATTGCGCTACGGCGTGGAATGCTTTGTTGACGAGTAGCAAAGATTGTGGAAAAGGACGCGTATCAAAGATCTCTGCTGTGGATGCTAGAGGGCCCCTGAGTGTGCCAGCACCTCCTACAACATAGTCGAGTATTTGTTCCAGCAATTCCAGGCTCAGATCATTAATTGTTGCCATCTCTTTTCTCTCCGATAGAGAATACTGAAGCTAAGGATATAGAACCAAAAGAATCTTCCGAGTACTAGCTGGGAAGGCTCTCCTATTTGACTTGGAACAGCCAGGCGTTTTCCCCATAGGCTCTCAGTGGCTGCCTTGCAAGCGGCGTTCACGACAAGTCACAAATATGACTCAGGGAACCAGTAACATCACGAAGCACCTGGTTTCTTCGAGAACGTTCTGAATTCATCTCTCATTCCCGTCTCTCAAATCCACATAATCCAACTAGAGTTCGATTCGAGGTCTTCAATGGGTTATGTTACCTAGATTTAGGTTGTTGCTTAGTGTTCACATGACTGATAAAATACTTCTAAGTTCTCTTCAAATACTTCAAAAGAATAGCCTTGCAAATACTGCGCCACGTATCATCAGCTTCTTCATAGTTGTTGTTTCCGGGTTTTGTACACTGATGTCAGGTTTGAAGAGGAGCTTGTCGCGACTAATGTGTGCTCCACTTACTGAGGAGATAACTAGGAGTTGTTTCCTCGCTAGTCAAAGGGCCTACGCAGATTGACAATGGGGAGCAATTGCCTCCCCCTCTGGCATCACCTTGTAGGCAGCTTCTGCCCTCACTACACGAAGCCCTGAAGGAGGCAAGGATAGATCTATACTCGTCACCTGTGCCTTCGCAAACGCACCCTTCCGCAGCGTCCCTATCAACAACGCGAACGGCTTCCACTACCCGAGTCTCCCCCTTTCCTCCGCCCTGAGTGCGAGAAGTATGAGCAAAAGCCTCGACTCTCTGAGCGTGCGCCTCAACTCAATGGCACCACATATCGTCTTCTGCAGCTGCATTGGCAAACTGTCAAAAATGGTTTACAGTATGGTAGAGATCTGGGCAACAGAAATGGTGCAGATCGATTCAAGTGTATGTTCTTTCTACATTTCAACTCCAGCAGGGATCTAACGGTGTGTACTCGATGAGCAGTACTAACACAGTATATAGCTACTTCCACCGCCATTTCATTTTGCTATCTACTCTAGCGGCTTCGTATTCACTTATTATATAAGGATCCTGTAGACAAAATACTAGAGAATCATAAGATATCACAAATACAACAGTAAATTGATAGACTAAAACATAAGATGTGATTGTACAAAATTCGTTTCGAGACGAGGAGAGAAAGTTTGGCACAGAGCATCGCTCAACCTTAATCAGTATGGACAGCTTAGCTTCGATACTTTGGAATCTAGGACGCCCGAAAGAAGCTGAAGACTTAGGTGTGAAGGTGCTTGAAAAAAGCAAAAGGGTGCTAGGGCCGGAGCATCCCCTTACTCTAGCGACTTTGTCCAATTTGGCCACGACATACATGAAACATGGACGCTTTACAGAGGCCGGAGAATTGAATGTACAAGTGCTAGGGACGAAAAAGAAAGTGCTTGGGCCAGAAAATCCCGAGACGTTGACTGTTATGGGCAACTTGGCTTCAACATATTTGAATCAGGGACGCTGGAAAGAGGCCGAAGAGTTACAGTTGGAAGTATTAGAGACGAAAAAGAGAGTGCTCGGGCAAGAAGATCCTAGCACGCTGGCCACTATGAGCAACTTGGCTACAACATATGCGGAACAAGGATGCTGGAAAGAAGCCGAAGACTTAGAGGTGCAACTATTTGAGTCGAGGAAGAGAGTGCTCGGGGAAGAACATCCTCACACGCTAATCAGTATGTCTAATTTGGCTTCGATGTATTACGTGCAAGGGCGCTGGAAGGAGTCTGAAGAGTTGCACTTGCAGGTAATGGAAAAGAAGAAGAAGAAGACGCTCGGACTGGACTTTCCGGACACGATAGATACTATGCATGATTGGGCATCGGTATATAGGAAACAACGCCGATGGGCCGAGGTGGAAGAATTAGGATTACAAGTTGTGGTAAGTTCCAAGAGAGTTCTTGGCATAGAGCACCCAGATACGGTACGCGCCATGGACGGGATGGCTGTACTATATTCGGATCAAAAGCGATGGCGGGAAGCCGAAGACCTGGGTGTGGAAATACTGGCACTTAGCAGAAAGGTATGTGGCGAGGATCACCCAAGCACGCTTACGAGGATGGCCAACTTAGCGACGGTGTATTCAAACTCAAACTCAGGCCGGCTGAACACTGGTGAAGAAATGGAGAGGGAAGTGATGGAGAAGAAGAAGAACAAATTAGGAGCAGAGCATCCTTGCACACTCTCGACTATGCACAACCTTGCCTGTACATGGAAATTACAGGGTCGAGATAGAGAAGCCTCTCAGCTGATGGAGGAATGTGCAACGTTACAAGCTAGGGTCATTGGTGAGAGTCACCCTGAAACTTTGGCTTCCCGTGGAGCCGTACTTTTATGGCGGGATGACTTTTAGTCGGACTAGTCTGGTGACTTGAGGGCTCCTATTGGCGTCGATGCTTGGTGGAATGGTCTTTGGCTGCGTAACTGCGAGCAGTGTTATTTAGCATTTGCATTCCCTTTGTAGCTTCAGTGGGGCTAGAGGGTGGTTAACTCTATATATCGAATATCATGTCAATTTGGGCTTCACCTAGCTTGCATCCTTAGTATATATGATACCTCAATTAAGATTAATAAGAAATATTTGTCAAAACATAATAGTTCCATGGTATGACAGCACGTATATATCAGAGTAGCAGGAACACATACGTCAATTAGGAGATAGCAGCACTTTGAGAGTCTTCTCTAATGAGTTACAACGCGCTTGGCCAACCAATGGCTATGCAGGAAGGATGCTATTGCTATCTACTCCACACTCAAAATGGATTCGCATTTATACAAGGCCCATTCTAACTGTCAGCGGAACAGAGCCAGCTAGCACTCGCGGCCGGAACAAATTGGGGAGCTTCGTCCTAATGATAAGAACCTGCCCTTCATATAAAAGTTTGAGAGCTGTCGATATATGTAGATAGTTTGACATGTTTGAATCCCAAGTACCTAGCATTTTTCCCGCCACGGTGGGTTTTTCGCCACGTTATAGTTAACTAGAGTAAATCGTACTTCACTTATCGAAGTTTGGAGTTGTAATAACTTAAGGTAGCATCGTATTTGTCCACGGTTTTACAGGTTATCCCGAATATACTTGGAGTCAGAAGCAAGAAGCCGGTCAGGACCAAAATATACATAACAGTGATAGCTGGAGCATAGAAGCAAGACAATAGATAGGGAGCTGTAGTGTAAAGTGGAGATACCTAGCGAATGAGAGAGAAGTAAACAGGCTTCATGAAAGATCATTGACCCATCAAACTTTGTTTAATGACTTGAGAAGCCGCACAACTTCTTCAGCACAGCCGACACTGTTCTGGTAGCCCGCGCCTGAGTGGCCATAATTGTGCACCATCCACACCCCTCCCAACCTTTCTTGTCCCTCAATCTCAACTCGTGGACCTCCTTTCCTGCCTGGCCGAAAGCCGACTTGATAACTCAGAACCTTAAACTCTCCATCCTTCCCTCTCAATTCATTGCACAATCCGAATCTTCTTATTCCACTCAGGATCCTCCGGTTGAGTTCTTCATCAACCTCTTCACTCCAACTGCCGACTTGTTTGCAACCTCCTAGAATGGTTGTTCCGGAACCGGGACGTGGGACAACATAGAGCATTTCAGTATCTGGAGCATCTGGTAATCTAATGAAGGTCCTTGTCATCTCAGCTTCTCCTTTGACCAATATGGTCTGACCTCTGATCGGAAATAATTTCTCTGCTTCTCCCTCCCCTAGGAAGTGCCGTGTCGCAAGACCAGTACAGTTCACGATTGCGAAAGCCTTATCCGATACCTCTTTCTCAAGTATTGCTTTGCACGACTTCACAACTCCACTCAATCCTGACGTCGTGTCCACGGAGACTTTGATGACCCTCACTCCGAGCTGTTGTACCATCTTGAACAGGTACAAGAGGTACTTGGGAGGATCAAAACAAATACTCTTGTACCTGATTCCCATGACCGTAGTCTCTGGAGCTTTTCCGACTTCATTGGTCGTCATTTCCTCCAAGTCCATTACACCAAACTTAGCAACCACATCACGGAACCAAATCCCTCTTCCATCTCGACCCTCTGTCTCAGCGATATCCTTGCCCCAATAATACCGAGCCGGTCGAAAGCCAATTCCCATCTCTGTCTCTATCTTGTCTATTTCATTCTTCTCAAGATTTGCTTGAGCAGTGTTCAACATCTGTGTCCATGCTTGATATGTTCTAGAGTCGTAAGAGCGAAGTGCGGCATCTGAGGGTGAGGTGCCAGCATGAGACCGCCAGTGACCGCCTGCCCATGGGGAGGTGTAGTCTGGAGAGAAATCTCCGGGCGTGTGTGCTGCGATTATAGTGACACGATGACCGTGTCGGAGGAGGGAAAGTGACGTTTGAAGGCCTGAGATGCCAGCCCCGAGGACTATCACATGTCTCTTTATTGCCGCCATATTCTCTGAACGTGGAAGCTGTACTTGGCAGCTTAGAAAGATCTTGCTGACATCAGAAAATATACCAGCAGTTGTCGAAGCGTATGCTGAATCTCAGTTCGCATCATTAATTGAAAAAAGCATCAAGAATGGGTGAAGCCGGGCTGATATTTCGCCGGATGACTCCTGTAGATCATGGTAGCGGATGAGTTCGGTCACAATCCAATTCCATGGATCACTCACTTGCGCTCTGCTGTTAAATTTTCAGAACATCTATTCATAGTGAAACGCGATATTCAATATCAAGATGTTCGATAATTCAAAGTGAGAGAAGAGAGACTTCATCCGATTTAGGAAGGCGGGGTCAACTCGACCCCACCATGGATGACTCATCCTGGACCTCACCTCACAAATCTTCACTTCTTCTAGCCATGAATTAGTATTTCTTGATATTGCGTGCACGCTAGAGACTTACCTGACTATTCTGACCTACTTGGTTTAGTATCCATGTGGCGATCTCTCTTATGTCGCAATTCAGTGGTAAACTTGCAGTTGTGTTTACTGCCTTCAATATCTCACAAGATGACTCTTAGGGGACAGCTCCAACTCCTTCTATCGTTGCTGAAGATTATTATTATTATATCTCAAAGCTGAAATGAATGAAAGAGTACCCCCAATCTCAATTCGTTAGTTCGGGAATTATTGGAAGCTTGGATGGCAATGTCTCACAAGAATTCTCCCTTTCCGGCTTGGAACATTTCATTTTGTGTTACTGCTTAAGAATATGTATTTCGTTGCAAGTCTTCTCCCCTTCTGCATTATTAGATCTCGAGAACTACTGATGTTGATTGGCAAAATGCAGTTCTAACATGTCAAATGGCAGCAAATGCGGACATCATGCTTTGGTCGGCAAGTGAGGATATGGAAACACAAAGCGTGTTACACCTCACAGTAACAAAACCTCAGTCTCATCTTCTTCCTTGAACTCGAAAGCTGTCAAACAATGAGGCCCAGTTCAAAATTTCCGTCTTTGTTCTCAATTCAACTCCAGAATTTATGCTTCCAACAACGGCACACCGAGTAAGTCCGGATCGAGCGACAAAGGAAGTCGAAATACGCATTGCCGGCATGAAAACTCTCTTTCAAGGACTCGGCATTTCATCTTCCACCGGAATCTATAATACACGCTGCAACATGAAGTTCAATTCCTTCTCCTCTTCTAGCTCGAAGCCAACCCAACGCGCAAAGCCAAAGCGACGAGCAGAGCCAACACAGAATCCCAAAGTTCCATCATGCCCATCCGATGCCTACATTCCGCACCACCGCAACCTGGACCTGCCACCCGATGCCTCAGCCGAAGAGATCAAAGCCGCCTGGCGCAGACTGATCTTGCGTCTGCACCCCGACAAGATCCGCAACCCAGCGATGAAGGACAACGCAACTGCAGCTATAATTCTCGTAAACGAGGCTCACGAGAAATTGACCAAAGACAAGGGAAACTGGCTTCGACGGTCCAAGAACAGCCTGCTGGATCTGGACACGTTTTTGACGGATGTCAATGAGTGGTCGCGACGATTGCAGGAGGATGAAGCATGCTTTAAGAGTGTGAGACGGAAGCCGTGGTTCTGGGCGTACAAGACCCAAAAAGAATGTGAAAACGACGGCGATTATTTCTGCGGCGAGTTCTGGGCTACGCTCGGGCATGGCTTATTTCAATACCTTAGGAGTGTCAGTGACTTGGTCTGGGACGTTGTAGACAATGACTGGAGATATCCTGTACCACCTGGGCCGCCCGTCGAGGTCCTCACTTTCTATGGCCCGTGTTCCGAAACTTACACGGTCACGGTGCCAGTTTTAGACGCACAGCAGCCACAGATTGGGCCACCGACCTGGTCTAGCTTCAGGAACACGCCGTATAACACCTTGTTTGCCGGCGATGCCTTTCCTGTATTTGACCTGACTTTACTCGCCATCTTGATAGCCATCTTGCTGTTCGTCTTTGGGAGACTCATCAAAAGAGTAATCAGCTTTGGTTTCCATATGCTAGTATTCGGCTTATTGCTGAGTCTATGGTGTGTCCTCTGGCCTGGCAAGAAGGCTTCCATGCTCTGCGTCTGGTCCTTCCAGAAACTCTTCTCAGTGATCCGCCGCGTCTTTCGTGCGGTTCTTGGGAAGCTGGATGAGATAATGCAAAAGACAAAGCTATACCTTTATGGCACTAGAATCCTTCGTCTTGTCTTTTATATGCTGGAACTGGCGCACGCGTGGCAGGAGAAGGGCTTTTCAGTGCGAGAAATCTGGAGGGAGAAAGGGTTCGAGGTGAATATCCAAACCAGTCGTCGGAGAACACGGCGAGATCGGTAAGTGGAGATGGAAATGAGGGTTCGTTGATAGTTGTAAAAGGGTTTCCTTCAAACAGAGCTCAAATATAGCTTTATATAAGAAATCAAACAAAGCTGTGCCTGCTGTTTCGTATGTGATATCCAGACTCAATACCCGAAAACATTAAACGGCACCTTAACCCCATTCTCCTTCCCCTTCGAGGCATGCGCAGTCCTGAATTCCGCACCAGCATAAACGACCTCCTCGCCCCTAGCTTTAAGCTCATCCTCGATATCCATCAGACGATTATACTTAACCACTCTCTCGCCGCGGGCAGGGGCACCGGTTTTCAGGTGGCCGGTGCGGAGACCGACTGTGAGATCTGCGATGAAATCATCCGTCGTCTCGCCAGAGCGATGCGAGACGAAAACGCCCCAATTGTGGGCAAATGCTAGATTTGCTCTACATATCATTAGCAAGAACGTCAAGGAAAACGGAAAACGGAAAGGGGGAAGTGGGGGACGTACGCAGCAATAGCCTCCGACACAGTCCCGATCTGATTTATCTTCAACAACAACCCATTACACGCCTTCTTCTCCTGCGCCTCTCTGACCCTCTCCACATTCGTGACAGTCAGATCATCACCCACGATCTCCGGCATATTCTCCACTTCCTTCCCTTTAAGCATGAATTTGCTCCACGTCTCCCAGTCATCTTCCGCGAACGGATCTTCGAGGAGGACAATCGGGTATTTAGTGAACAACTCCCGATACAAATCCGCCAGACCATCGGGCGTCAACTTAGGTGACGATTTATCTTTAATCCCCAAATCATACATCCCCTCTCGAAAGAACTCAGAAGAAGCCGGGTCCATCGCGAACTGGATCTTGCCCGTGTAGCCGGCTTTCTCGACGGCTTCAACGAGTAAATCGAGCGCCTCGCTCGGCTTGGAGATCGGGGGCGCAAAGCCGCCTTCATCGCCGATGCCGGTGGCTGCGGGACCGAATTTCTTGGTGATGACGCTCTTGAGCGCGTGGTAGGTTTCGGCGCCCATCTGCACGGCTTCCGTGATGGACGTAGCGCCGGTGGGTGCCAGCATAATTTCCTGGAATGCCATCGTGTTGCCAGAATGCACGCCGCCGTTCAGGACGTTGAAGAAGGGGACAGGCATTATGTAGGGTGCTTTAAGAGCTCCGGCTTCGCGACGCAGGTGTTCGTAGAGCGGGATTTGCTGGCACGTGTCAGCAACTCAGCTCCTTTCTCAACATTTGGCTTCTTCCGCGGGGACTATTCAAAGAAAGACGAGAGGGGAGAGAGAACGTACGAGTCCAGCGGCTCCTGCTCTAGCACACGCCATGCTAACGCCCAAGATCGCGTTGGCGCCTAGCTTCTTCTTCCCTTTCGTGCCGTCTAGCTCACACATAAACGCATCGATCTCCTTCAGCTGCGTCTCGACATCGAATTTCTTCTCGATGAGCGCTGGAGCGATGGTTGATGTAACGTTGTGAACGGCTTGCTTCACGCCTTTGCCACCGTAGGCGGCGGAGGTGGTGTCGCGGAGCTCGAGAGCTTCGTGGATTCCCGTGCTGGCGCCTGAGGGGACCAGGCCTGTGAATGTACCTAGAAGATGAATGTTAGATTTTGTTGGAATGGGGAGGGGAACAAGTACCTTTGTTCGTTGTCAGGCGTACCTGTACTGTTGGGTTGCCTCTTGAATCAAGCCGCTGAGCAGCGGTGAAAGATGTGATGTATGACGGCATTTTGGATTCTGGAGATGTTTTGTAAGAGTATTTTGACTGCAAGCAGAGAGAAGTTGAAGAAAATAGAAGCACTTGCTTCTTATAGCATGTTCAAGGCAAGAAATAATTTTGCTTGTGGCATGATGTCGCATCAGAACATGAGCGTGGGTAAAGCGAAGGGTGGTGAGGCAAAGTGGCGTGATGGAAAAGCGTCCGAGAACGAAGATGCAGGAGCATACCGGATTGGTTGCATCACGAACCCACGAGTTACCTGATGATCCATATGTCGATCGTCACTTTTAATAGGACAACTTTCTTCATCTGGTTGTTGTTGTGCGGTTGGACTTAGATGAGTTGTTGAAATTCGATGTTCTTTTTGCGTTACAGGAAAGTTCATGGTTAAAATGCAGCCATCAAACGCCTGTGATAATGAATCTAACCAGGATTTTGATATGAGTATCCAAAAAGTTTATGCGCTCTCGGCGAGCTTGAGCAATCCCTCCAAATTAATGCTCTTGGGTCGCTCAATTGGCAAACCCAAAGCACGATCCCAGATCAACTGGGCAAGAGGGCCCAAACCTCTGCTTACACCGAAAGTGGCAGTATAATATAACGTCTCATGGAAACCATAATGGTGGAACAGAACACCGGAGCTCGAATCCACGTTAGGATATGGGTTCTTGGTCTTGCCGTGCTCCTTCAACACCGTCGGGGCAATCTCAGAGTTCTTCTTCACCAATTGGAAGACTGGATCTTTTGCAATCTCTGGTCGAGAGGAGGCATAGTCCATAAGAGCTTCGAACCGAGGATCTGGCTTACGGAGAACAGCGTGGCCGTATCCTGGAACAACTCGGCCGGACTTGAGGGTTGACCAGAGGTAATCGGAAACATCTTGATCTGAGAACTTGGTTCCGACATGTTCTTGCATTTGGAGAATCCATCTCAAAACTTCTTGGGCGGCAAGACTGGGGCATGTTAGCAATTGATCAACCAAAAGGTAGGGTCTTGTCATACCCGTGCAAAGGTCCAGCAAGACCTTGGAGACCAGCACTGTAACTTAGGAACGGATCGCTCAATGCACTACCAACCAAATGTGTAGCATGTGCAGAGACGTTACCACCCTCGTGATCACCATGCAATGCCAAATACAGTCTCAGGAGATCTTGGAAGTTCTCATTTTCTTTTCCTCCCTTGCCCAGCATGGCAGCGAAGTTGTAAGACCAGTCCTGCTCCAAGTCAATCTTGGCTGGCAAGGCTCCGCCCCCTTGGTATGAGTTTTGGTAGATCTTGGCAGCAATAACAGGAAGCTTCGCGAGGAGAGAAATGCTGTCGTCGAAGGTTGGCTCCCAGTACTCGGCCTTGTTAATGCCCTGCTCGTATGCCTTGGCAAATTTCGAGGTGTGAGAAAGGGCCGAGACCGCGATGGCGAATTGAGTCATCGGATGGAGATCTTTGGGGAAACTGTCGAGCATCTTGTTTACAAAATCTGGCAGCTCTGCCTTCTCTGCCAGCTCTCGAGAGAAAACTCGAACTTGTGATGTGGAAGGGACTTGTCCAGTCAAGAGAAGCCAGAACATGGCTTCTGGCAGCATTTCTGTGCCGGTCGTGCCTTTTGGAAGCTCTTTTTGGCAGTCTTTGATTGTGCGGCCGTGGAATCGAATGCCCTCGTTGGCGTCAAGGACTGAACCTTCCCATACCATGGCCTTTAATCCTCTGCGTTTGCGTCAGACCTGTCCAACTTGAAAGTGTCAGAATGCCTACCTCATGCCACCAATTGTATTCTCCACCTTGACATCTCCGATGACTTTGCCGCCAAGTGCCTTCACTTTCTTGAGGAGCTCGCGCTTGGGTGCAATGCATTCTTTGAAAGTCGCCTTTAAGTCTGGCTCGGAGGAGGTCGCATATGTTCTGTAGACAGGGACAGCAACTGAGCGTGCAGCAATTGGCTTGCACAATGTTAGCAAAGCCCACCGAGAAGAACAGCACACTTGAGGACTTACTCGCAGGGCCCTCATGGCCCGAGGGGCAGATCTTGCGTTCATTGCCATGTTCACAGCTTGCCGCGGGGTATTGTGGGGTAATTGATGCTTCTTCGGAGGTGTTTCTGGGTTGAAACTATGGGCCCAGTGAAGGCATCCAAGATGATATGGGAAATGAGTCTCCGTGCAGCAATCAACACCTGTATGCAAAACCGTGGGCTGACGTTTGTTGGAGAATGCTGGAGGTTTTAAAGCGTCTCCCCTCCGTCACAGGGCTGGGCCGGCGCTGAGCCGAGGGACAAGAATTGACCACTCACGCCGGCACTGCGGAGGTGGCAGGCGCAAACAAAAACAATGCCGAGCTCAACCGTCGCTCTCGTCCGCGGCCCAGATAGCCAGGATACAACATCCGTGATCGGATGAGAAAGACTTTCGCTGCTTGATCGATCAGCGGCGGCGGGGTAAAAGTAAGTTGGATATCTTGCTGACCCAGTTCTCTTCCTTCCTTTGTTCTCTCTTCTACCAAGTCTGTATTCTTCACGATGCTGCGCAGAGCGGCGACAACGATTCCACGGCGAGTGGTGGCGGCGAGGTCTGCGAATATTTGCGCTCGAAACTTTTCAATATCAGCTCAAAGAATGACTGTACTGAAGCCTCTCGACAATCCCATCTCTGCGGCTCTTCCTTCAGACTCCTTCCAGCTTCTCCCAGAGTCAGAGAAAGCCGGGGCTGCGGAGGATGCCCTCTACGACCAACAGATTAAGGATGTGGAGGCATGGTGGGCGAGTCCAAGATATGAGGGGATCAAGAGACCGTACTCGCCGGCAGATGTGGTGTCGAAGCGGGGGAGTCAGCTGCAGTCGTATCCAAGCTCGGTGATGGCCAGGAAGCTGTTCAATCTGATCAAGGAGAGGGAGGCAAAGGGCGAGCCAATCCACACAAGCATGTCGATCTCTCCTTCTCAACCGATATATTATTAACATCACGCAGTGGGTGCCATCGATCCTGTGCAAATGACCCAGCAAGCTCCGAATCAGGAAGTCCTTTATATCTCCGGCTGGGCATGTTCCTCCGTCCTCACAACCACAAACGAAGTATCGCCCGATTTTGGGGACTACCCTTACAATACCGTCCCCAACCAAGTCCAAAGATTAGCAAAGGCACAGTCGATGCACGACAGGAAACATTGGGATGCGCGGAGGAAGATGAGTCCAGCAGAGAGGGCCAAGACACCATACATTGATTACCTGCGGCCGATCATTGCAGATGGAGACACAGGACATGGGGGCCTGTCAGCGGTGCTGAAGCTTGCCAAGCTCTTTGCCGAGAATGGAGCTGCAGCTGTACATTTCGAGGATCAGATGCATGGTGGGAAGAAGTGTGGTCATCTTGCCGGAAAGGTTCTTGTACCTGTTGGAGAACATATCAACCGTCTAGTGGCTGCACGATTCCAATGGGACGTTATGGGCTCGGAGAACTTGGTTATCGCAAGAACGGATTCTGAGAGTGGCAAGCTTCTAAGCAGCGCTATCGACGTCCGAGATCACGAATTCATTTTAGGGGTTGCGGAGGAAGGCATTGAACCTCTGGCCGAAACATTACAAGGAATGGAAATGGCGGGGGCAACTGGAGCTGAAATCGATGCGTTCGAGGCACAATGGGTTAAAAATACCAAGCTAATAAGCTGCGACGAAGCTGTTGTCCAGCAACTGAAGCAGCATGGGGTGGCAGAGGAGGATATATACAACTACGAGCACACGACCGCGAACAATCGTGATATGTCGATTACAAAGCGGAAGCAATTGGCTTCGCAGTTCACCGACCAACCAATCTACTTCAATATCGATATACCTCGGACAAGAGAAGGTTTCTACCATTACCGAGCCGGGATGAAGGCGGCGACAAAACGAGCAATCGAATATGCTCCCTTTGCAGATCTGCTTTGGGTCGAAACAGGGGATCCAAACGTGGAGAATGCCGCGCAATTCGCAGGAGAGATCCGTGAGAAGTATCCAGGAAAGGGACTTGTGTACAACTTGTCACCATCCTTCAACTGGATGGGCCACGGCTTCTCGCCCGAGACGTTGAAATCCTTCATCTGGGATATAGCCAAGCACGGTTTCGTCCTGCAACTTATTTCCCTCGCTGGACTGCACAGCGGAGCTGTGATTACGAATGAACTAAGCAAGGAGTTCAAGAAAGATGGGATGTTGGCTTATGTCAACCTTGTGCAGAAGAGGGAGAAGGAATTAGGCGTCGACGTCTTGACGCATCAGAAGTGGAGTGGTGCGCAGTATATCGATGGGATTCTGGGGGCGATACAGAGTGGGAGTAGCAGTACGAAAGGTATGGGAGAAGGCAACACCGAGGGGCAATTTTAGATGGGATGCATGGGGGTGGCGTTAGGTAGGAGTATTCATGAAGATTTTGTATTCAGTCACTCTATTTTTAAAGCTGTCGTAGATCTGTTCTTTTGCCTCTTAAGTATGAGCTGTCTATTGCTGACGTGAGCTCGCACTCACATTCAACCCGAGCCACACAATAACCTGTTCTTTCTTTTTCAACGTCCGTTACTCACGCTAGTCGGTAGAAGCTTAAACACAACCATATCTCAAATCTTGAGCCACCTTCCTAATCGAGTAAGTTAACTGCAAGTGTCTGACCCACCGCAACGGCTCAGCTATAACCTCATTTGGTTTCCATGAGTCTTACGCCGTGCATATAAAGCTTGGCACGGGCTGCCTGTCTTGGATTAGAAAGTACATAATTGACCCCTTTACTCCAACGGCTCGTTCGTTTCTCATCCTCAGCACCATACTCGATCCTACCCCAATCTCCACCCCATCTCTGATCACCAATACAAAATGTCAGAAATAATACTTCGCCCCGCGACCCCTGCAGATCTGCCCGCAATAGCAGAATTCTTCCTCGTCAACGCCAGCGACATGCCGATCTACACCATCGGCCTCGCTAGCTGCGACGCTTTCTCCGTCTCCCTGGCACGCACCAAGCACTTCTACGCACAGCCCTACTACCACTTCACTGTCGCGGTACCGGCTTCCTCACCCTCCAAAATTATAGGATACATCTGCGTCAAAGACGGCGGAGACTATATCGAAGTCCCATTCCAGCCGGATCTCCCTGAGGGTGCAAACAAAGAGTTCATGGGGTATTTTCTCGGCATGCTCGAGGAGCATAAGAATACCCTCCCAGTTAAGGGGTTGCCGGAACTCGAGATGCTGGATGTGCATCCGGAGTACCAGAGGAGGGGCATTGGGAAGTTGTTGTGTGGGGAGATGCTGAAGGTGGTAGATGCGAGGGAGGAGAGGTGTTTTGTGCATAGTTCGAGG
>Ga0302140_10003920_pt1 | contig 18990 bp, 22 predicted proteins | sample I_Bog_E1_1_FD_202095 | JGI IMG/M metagenome (GOLD analysis project Ga0302140, IMG submission 202095) | Peat permafrost microbial communities from Stordalen Mire near Abisko, Sweden - I_Bog_E1_1 | ecosystem: Environmental > Terrestrial > Soil > Wetlands > Peat | place: Sweden: Abisko, Stordalen... | reverse complement strand
GCATTGCCGCCAGCCTCCAGGACCTTGGCGCCGGCTTGTGACGCCAGGAATTGCGGTGTGGCGACGATCCCGTACTTCGTCACTATCATCGACCGCGCCTGGTCGGGGCTCGACGAGAACTGCTGTGCGCCGCATAGCGCGGCGAAAGAAAGCAGGGTCGCGAAAATTCGCATGGACGGCACTCCTCAAGGCAACTCGGACGCGGCAGCCAGCTCCGTACAAGGCCGGATCCAGCGTTCCGGCTCAAGCGGAAATCGAACGGACTCATACAGGCTATCAGCCGGCGCTGGAAATCAAAACCGCCCATTTGAGCGGTTTTTAAAAATAACCCATTACGATTCAATCACTTGAAAATCGGAATCGATCACGATGATCGGTCTTGGAGTTTCCTCCAAGGGCCGCGAACGCCGAAGAGTTGAAATGCGCATCGCGCATTGGGATGTGCAAGACTCTAGCGAAGATTCGCGGAACGCTATTGACATGCTCCCTTAGAATAGATCCCAGGCGTGAAAGGCTCTCCAAGGGTGTGATTCGATGACAGTTCTGAGGGCAGCACTGCGGATCGAGCTGGCGATTCTCATCGCCGGCTGCGCTGCCGTCGTGGCGTGGAAGATCCTGCGCGGCGCGGCGCGATGGGCACGGCATCCCGAAACGCGCAATGCGCTCGGGGGCTGGATGACGGGCGCGCTCCGGCTGCAGATGCCGGCGGCGAGTCTGGTGATCGCATGCCTCTATCTGGCCCGCTTGCCTCGCTCGGCCGGGAGCGGCAATCTGCCCCCGGTTCCGGATTATGTCCTGGCAATATTGGCCGGCAGCCAGACAGTGTTTCTGTTCGTGATGGCGCGGCGCCTGTTGCGCCCGTTTGGCATTTTGAGAAACGAGGGGGAGAAGTAAGTGGACAATCTTTGGAAAAACATCGTCCGGGCAGCCTTTGTGCTGGTCGGACTGTGCCCGGTTGTGATGGTGATCTACTTTGCGCTGTTCCGCACCCTGACGAAGGACTACCTGCTACTGGTCCTGGGTGCGGAGCTGGCCGTGCTGCTGTTCATCTTCGGGGTCATCGTGCTGTATGCGATGGCCACGGATCAGATCAAGATCGAAAAACTCATCAGCGAGCCAAGTGGAGATGCCAGCATCTCGCGCTTCCAGCTCCTGGTCTTCACCTTCACCATCGCGCTGAGCTTCGTCTACCTGGTGATCATCGGCCCCGGAAAGTTCCCCGACGTTCCGAACCAGGTGCTCCTGCTGCTGGGCATCAGTGCGACGACGTACGGCGTCGGCAAGGGCCTGCAGGTCGTGGGCGGGCTAAGTTCCAACCAACCGCCGACGGTGCCGGACGCAACGCATGCGAAGGCTTCGGACGATCACCCTACGAGCGGCAACTGAGGCTCGCCCCACCACCACCTCGGGTCCTCAACAGGCCCATGCTCAAAGTGGCCGGCTGGTTCGACAAGACGATCGCGGAGAGTTACGAGATGCTCTACCAAAGCGATTCCGGTGTCTCTGCGAGTCGGCGAAGTTCGCGCGGTCATTCCAGTTCGAGCAGACGGCCTATCGGGACGCGGCGCGGCTTCACGGCAACCAGATCAAGGAACCGAGGGCGAGCGTGGGACAAGCGCTAGGCACGCCTCCAGGACATCAACGGAGATGTTCGTAATTGGAAAGAAGCCGAATGCCGCCTTCCCGCAAGGGAGACGGATTCGGCTTCTCAGGAATAGAATGAAACTCCGCCAGGGAGTAATGTTAGCGGCCTAGCTTGCGGCGCAGCAAGCCACCGACCAGCAGCAAACCGGAACCTATCAGCGCCATGCTCCCAGGTTCGGGGATCTGGGAAATGCTGCCGGCGTCGAAGCCTGTCACCAAGCCGTATCCGGAATTGACGGCTCCATCGTTGTAGACCCGCCCAAGGTAGGTGTTCCCGTTGAATTCTCCTTCGTTGTTCCCATTCGTGTCGAAGTAGATGCTGCCGCCCGGTGCGGTAATGCCGTTCACCATGACGTCCATGAGCAGGTTTCCCATGGATGGGTCGTAGGTGAAAGGAGTCGTCAGGGAAATCTGGAGCGTGTCCCCGAAGGCCCAAGTCTGATCGAGATTGCCGGTGAATACGAGGGTGTTGTTCGCCCCGATATTGGCGGCGAAGTTGCCAGACAGGGTGTTCCAATCGGCGGACGTCGTTGACAGTGAGATGGCCCAGGTGCCGCTGTTCATCGCGGTTGCAGCGAAATCGAACTGCGTGTTGTAGAACTCCAGATTGTTGATTGTGATCGGCCCGCTGAACTGGCCGGAATTGTAAACCTGCTGATACTCCGTTCCGTTACCGCCGTAGGCACAGCCAAATGGGTAGCAGTTTCCAGTGCCTGGATCCGCAGGCTGCCCGACGATGACTCCCGCTACGGCGGAAGCCGCAGTCAACAGGACAAAGCACAAAAGCAGAGCGGGCAAGGTCGCCCACCCGCGTTGCTAGTGAAATTCAATACGTTGCACTCGTTCTCCTCCTCGCGAGACACCCATGTCGCCACGAGCGGCGCTCGCCAAGAAGATTGTACACCTGGTTCTCTTTCGCGCACCTGTTTCTTCCGCAAAACAGACCTCGCGGAAAGAAAGTACTAACGAGCATCAATGAACAAACAATCCAAAGAAAATATGCGTTAGCGACGTATTCTTATGCCTCGGGGCTAGCCGGGCATAGCAGACCTCCGCCAGGCCTCCTGCTTGGCGCACGAGGATCTCGCCAGCATGCGCGACGCTTGAGCGCTGGCCCGTATGGTTTTTCGACCGGTCCAACCTTAGTCCTGCCTCGCCCTTTGCATCAACTCGCGGAAGCAGAGCACCGATTCCTGTGCGCTCGCGTTCGTGGGACCATCGTGCCAATAGGCCGCTGAGAAGTCCTGGAACGACATCCATGTAGTGTGCAGCATGCCGAGCAGGCGTGAGGCGACCTGCTGGCTCGCCTCCGAGCGGGCCAGGCGGATCAGGTCCATCTGGCGCAGCGCGACGGCGGGGTTGCGCCAGGAGGCCGACACGGCCTCAAAGCCGCTCAACGCGAAGGCGAGCGTGGTGGCGTGCGCCGCTTCATAGTGCCAGTCGCACAGAACGACGTCGTGCGGGATGTCGAGGATGGCCGGCGCCGTGCCGTTCTTGCTCGCTTCCCATTCGCCGATGCCCGTCGTCTCGCCGTCGATCAGGCGGTCGGCCCAAAACCACATGTGCCGCCCTTTCTCCGCCAGATGATCGTGAATCGCGCGCACTTCGCCGGCGAATAGCTTCGCTTTGTTCTGGCCCTTGCAGCGCGGGCAGGCATCGTCGCCGATGATGAAGACTTCGTCCATGCCGGCGTGCAAAGTGTCGGCTGAAAACGCATCCAGGATCTCGTCGATCAGGTCGAAGACCATGGCATGCACCTGGGGATGAGTGGGACAGTAACTGCGGCAGTAGATGTCTTTGTTGTCCGGGTACAGGCCCACGGTCTCGTCGAACTCCGGATGGGCACGCAGCAGGCCGAAGGTCGTCTTAGCCCACGACTGGTGCCCGAGCAGGTTCACCAGCGGGATGAGCCTCACGTTCGATTCGCGCGCGGCCGTCGCGATGGCGCGGGCGTCGTCGAGGCTCAGCGCGTCCGCGTCGGCCACCTCCGGGTGGCTCTTGAACTGGAAGTGATAGTTGATCTCCAGCACGAGCGTGTTGACGCCCTCCTTCGGCAGCACCTCGCGGATGAACTTCGTCATCCGGGGCACGTCACTGGGCTTGGGCGAACTGAGGTGCAGTCCGCGAACCGGCAGAGGCGCGGCAGGCAGCATCGCGGCCAGCGCGAGAAGAGAAACGAGGAGGCGGGGAAGCATGGCACTGCTATTCTCTCAGTTGGGAAAAAGGACTCTCCAACTGGCAGGGTTGCTATCCTGAGGGTTTCGGCCCCTCCTGATGCGTTTCCGCAGGTACTTCACCGGATTCCTTTTTTGCCTGGCTGCGCTTGGCCTGGTGGCTTGCGGCCCGACTGGCGAACACGAGCCCTCTTTCGGAGAGGCTTGGGTTGCACCCGCCACGCTGCAGGTCCGCAAAGAGCTGACTCTGCACGCTCCGGTTTCCATGATTCTGTATCACGGAGATCGCGTCGACCTGCTGGCGCGTCGGCGCCGTTTTGTCAAGATTCGCGCCGCCAATGGCTCCGAGGGCTGGACCGATTCCCGGCTGCTGTTTTCCGCCGTTGCGCGGGAGGCATTCGATGATCTTCAGGAGCGCGCGTCGGCGGCCCCCTCGCTCGGGCGGGCCACCACGCTGGACACGGTCACAGTCCACACCGCTCCGTACCGGCAAGCTCCGGCGCTGTTCCAGATCTATCCCAAGCGGAACGTGGAGATCATCGCTCATCAGCGCGTTGAGCGCTTGCCGTGGGATCCGCCGCCGCTGCTGGAAGAACTGGCCCTCCGCCCGAAAGCTGCGAAGAAAAAGAAGGAGCCGCCGAAGGTGCCCCCGCCGCCTCCCGGCCCGCCGCCGTCTGTCCCGGACGACTGGTTGCTGATCTCCGGCTATCCGCAGGACCATTTGCCAGGAGAGAAGCCCAATGAACCTCCGCCGACTCCGCCCATACTGGACGATTGGACGCTGGTGCGGTGGCCGGGTGGACATGCGGGCTGGATCCTCGACCGTATGTTGTATCTCTCAATTCCGGATGAAGTGGTTCAGTATGCCGAACGGGCGCGCATCGTCGCCTATTACGAACTGGGCAAGATCCGGGATGGGAACCTGGAGAAGAGCGTGTGGCTCTGGGCGTCGCAGTCCTCCTCGGCGCGGGACCTCGAATACGATTCATTGCGCATTTTCACCTGGAGTGCGCGGCGCCACCGCTACGAGACGTCGTGGATCGAGCATGGCGTGCAGGGCGCCGGTCCCGTCATTCTGACTCTCCAGGGCGCGGCCATAACCGGATTCCGAACGTACGCCATCGAGAAGGACGGCCAGGTGATGCGGCGCGATTACACGCTGCAGAACTACCGCGCCCGCATCGCCGCACGCGTGGCGGAGCAACCGCCAGCTCCTTGGTTCATCGCTCCGCGGAGGGCCAACCAGCCCCAACCGTACGCTGCTCCCCCCGAGAAACTCTCGCTCTGGCAGAAGACGCTGCGCTGGTTCAAGCGTCTGCGCTCAGGCTCGTCGCGCTGAAGTTGAGGCGGTCCATATCCAGGAATTCCCGGATGTGCGGATTGTCCGATTGCTCCAACTCGCCCACCGGGCCGAAGTAAATGACTCGTCCCTGGTGGAGAAACGCTACCTGATCCGCCACTTTGCGCATCAAGTCCAGTTCGTGCGTTACGACCACCGAAGTCAGGCCGAGTTGCTTCTTGAGCCGCAACATCAGGTTCCCGAGATGATCCGACATGATAGGATCGACCATTGTCGTCGGCTCGTCGTAGAGGACGCATTCCGGCTGGGCCGCCAGCGCGCGGGCAATCGCCACGGCGCGCCGGTAGCCGGTGGAAAGGTCGGCGGGATACACATCTTCATAATGGGCGAGGTCCACCATTTCCAGCAGCCCGTGCACCACGTCCGCACGATTTTGCCGGTTGTAGTCCTGGCGAAGTTCGAGGGAGAAGAGGATGTTCTCTCCCACGGTAAGCGAATCGAAAAGCGCACCGCTCTGGAAAACCATGGTGACTTTGCGGCGGATTTGCCGCAATTCGGCCTCGTCGAGGTTCGTGATGTCCTGGTGGGCGACGATGACCTGGCCCTCGTCCGGCTTCATGAACCCCATGATGTGATGCAGGCTGACGCTCTTGCCCACGCCGCTGCGCCCGATGATGGCCAGCGTCTGTCCGGGGTCTAAATAGAAGCTGCAATCGACTAAAATGGGCCTGTCGAACGTCTTACAGACGTGGCGGAACTCGATATAGTGCGGATGGGCGTCGTTCAAAGCTCAATCCCCCAGGCTCAGTCTCCGATGTCCGGCAGTTCGTCCAAATCCCCAGGCCGTTCGGGCTGCCGGAGGACTTCTTTCCATTGTGCCAGCAGATCCAGCGCTCGCGGCTGGCATGAGAGAATCGGAGAAGCCTCTCCTTTTGAGTTGCCGCCGGTTGTTTCGAGTCCGGTTCCGCTTGATTATGCCGTATAATCGAACAAACAAGTTTATGTGTTATTGTTCTGTCGGAATGGCGTTCGCCCTTTCGACGGCCATCCGCGCGGAGTCTGGCCCGGCTGCCCAACAGGCTCCGGCCGTACGAGCCTCCAGCGTTGTGCGCGCGGACGCCCGCACAGGGCGCCTGATCCGGACCATCCTGCTTACTCCGAAGGTGGTTGTATCCCGGGCGACGGAAAGCAAGACTGAGACTGCGGGCAAGACAGAAATTCAGCCCATGCGGGAACTGGTCAATCGCGAGGTAGACGGTTCGGCGTTTCGTTACGGCATCGATCCTTTGCTGGTGCACTCGGTGATTCGCGTGGAAAGCAACTACAACCCGGTCGCCGTTTCACCCAAAGGCGCTGAGGGGCTGATGCAGTTGATTCCCGCAACGGCTCGGCGGTTCGGAGTCTCGAACTCCTTTGATGTTCACGAGAACATCGAGGCCGGCGTAAAGTACCTGAAGTATCTGCTGGACCTGTTTGGCGATGAAAGGCTCGCCGTGGCGGCCTACAACGCAGGCGAATCCGCAGTGCTGCGCTACGGCAATGTGCCGCCCTACGCGGAGACCGTGGACTACGTGTATCGGGTCGGGAAGGCGCACAATGAGGCCCGTCAGAACGCGCCGGAGGCTAAACCCGCTCCCGTGCCGCCGGCCGAACCCGAACCGCCCGCCGCACGCCTGGTCGAGACCTTTATGGACGGCGAGGGTCGCATTTGCATGAGGACACGCTGAGGCGGAGGGCCGACTGATAGCAACACTCCCCATCGGCGCAAGAACCGCGACGGCGCGGTTGACCTATGGCCGGAACCGGGGGCGGAACTGGCTTTGCTGCGCCGGCGTGGCGGCTTTGCTCGCCGTGCTTCCGCTGTCCGCCAAGCCATCCGCCATCGCCGCGGTCCGTTGCTACTCCAGTGCGCAATCCACAACCATCACAGTGGAATTGGACGAGCCGGTAAAACCGCATACGCAGGACTTGGAGAGCCCCCCGCGAATCGTCATCGATCTGCCCGACACGCGAATTCACCTGCCCGGGAAAGGGACACGCACTTTTGCGATAGGCGACGGATTGGTACGGCAGGTGCGAGTCGCGCTGAACACACCAACAAGCGCGCGATTGGTTCTCGATTTGGAACACTCGGCCTCGGTGAGCGTTACCACGCACAAGAAACCTACCCGGTTGAACATTGAGGTCCGCTTCAAGGCAGGGCATGCGGCCGATAGCCCGGCCGCTCCTGAGACGCCCGTCGAGCACGAACTCAGCCCGGCGGCGCCGGCAGCCGCTCCCGCAGTTCACGCCCCATCCACACGCAACGATACGTCAGCTCAGCAGCCAGCCGCGTCCACCGGCGACAGGCCCGAAGGCCAGCTCAGCGGGTCCACTCCGGAGCCCATGAAACTGGTCCCGGTCCCGAAGTTCATTCCCGAGGCGTCACTTGCCGGACCCAAGCCGCTCCCGGCGTCGGCCAATTCCGGGGGAGGCCGGTCTTTGACGCGTGCTCTCGGACTCAAACTCGGGCGGGTGGTGATCGACGCGGGCCACGGTGGCCACGACGAGGGTACGCGCGGTCCTACAGGCCTATTGGAGAAGGACCTGGTACTTGATGTTGCCTTGCGGCTCGGCGCTTTGGTGGAGCAGCGGTTGGGCGCGGAAGTCGTCTATACGCGCTCGACGGACGTGTTTGTCCCGCTGGAAGAGCGCACGGCCATTGCCAACCGCGAGGAAGCCGATCTGTTCCTGTCCATTCACGCTAACTCTTCGCCGATTCGGAACATCTCAGGATCGGAGGTCTACTTCCTGAGCTTCGCGACATCCAAGGAAGCCATGGATCTGGCGGGAAGAGAGAACGCGGGCACCAGTAAGTCGATTCACGAGTTGCAGGATCTGCTCAAGAAGATTGCGCTTAACGAGAAGGTCACCGAATCGCGCGAGTTTGCCTCCCGCGTGCAGCGCGAGTTGTTCAGCACCTGGAACCGTCTGAGCGGAGCGACTAAGAATCGTGGAGTGAAGAAAGCGCCATTCGTCGTTCTGATCGGAGCGCGCATGCCCTCGGCGCTCTCCGAAATCGGATTCATCAGCAATCCACACGACGAAGCGCTGTTGAAGAAGCCCGAGCAGCGCCAGCGCATCGCCGAAGCACTTTTCCGCGGCGTAAATGCCTATGCCTCAACGCTAAGCCGGATGGACGAGCCGGCAATTACTAGGCGCGGGACAAGATAGATCTCTCCCGGCTGGGACGAGCTCTTTGCAACGGGAGAAGACTGAACGAGCGCCGCTAGCTCCTGCGCGCGGCCACCATCTGAATCCCTTCGACCGTGATAATGCTGACGGTCTAGCCCACGCCCGGTTTGATCCGACGAATGCCCTCGCGAGTGGCGCAAGCTTTTCGGGCGTTGCAGGATGGATTCGAAACAAGACGACGCCGGATTGTTGAATGGGAACTCGACGCTGAAGTGCTATTTACCAGAAGTCTTTATCTAGCGTCAGCAGGATGCGAGCTTCATGTTCGGCGAAATCCAGCAGTTCGACATCCGTCCATCCCGAGCAATCGGTTCGCGCCCACTGCACATCATTGCCGCCGGTGCGCAGCAGTTCCACAATCGCTTTCGGGAAGTTCTCATCAGCCAGAAGGCGCATTTAAGGCGAAATCGGGTAGGCCTTGTACTCGTGCGCCCGATAACTGGCATAGGACAAACATGCGAGGATATCATCTCGCGTCAGTCCAGGATAATTCATCAGAAGTTCGCTCTCGGACTGCCCGGCAGCGAGGAGTTCGAGAATGAACTCGACAGCCAGACGTGTTCCTCGGATCACAGGCTTGCCAGCCAGAATGCCGGAATCCACGACGATGCGTTCCGAAAGCGGCATAGCTACAAGTTTACCCTTTCATGGCGCGATTCAACGCCCGTCAAGTTAGGGCTCTCACGGGTGGACTTTAGATTTGCCGAAAACAAGTGTTCAAGCAGTACCGGACCGGCGGGGAACACTCAAATGCATTCGCCAGGTCCGCCAGTCAGCCGAGAAGCCCCGCTCAGGTCAGGCGCTGAAGCTGGAGCCGCAACCGCAAGTGGACTTTACATGGGGGTTGTTGAACTTGAAGCCGGCGCCTTCCAGGCTTTCCACGTAATCCACTTCCGCGCCGTCCAGATACAGCATGCTCGCCTGGTCGATAAACACCTTGAGTCCTTCGAACTCGTAGGTCTTGTCGAGCATCCCGGGGGCGTTTTCAAAAGCCATCGAGTAGCTGAAACCGGAGCAACCGCCGCCGACGACGGCGATGCGGAGCCCGCTCGGTTTCGGTTCCTGGGCGTCGAGGATTTCTTTCACTTTGCCCACAGCTACGGGGGTCAGGTTGATCATTGGTCTTGAAGCCTCCTACTAAAGTATCCTGATTGCCCATTCTACCACTGGGGCAACCCACACTCTGAATAGATGCTCGGATGGCGAGAAAGGAATCCGGAGTGGAAGAAAAGTGTGCCCGATCTGTTATTGTGGGTCATATTGCGCCGGATGGGCGTTCGGCCGGCGGAATCGGCCGGCCAATGAAACCGTACGGGGACGTCATCCGTCAGACCCGGTGTATGAGCGGATACGCCAGCGTTCTTCCCATTCCCGGCGCCGCCACTGTGGCGGAGGAAAGCCGTCCCGGCAAAACTCGCGTGGATTATCGGAAAAGCGAAGAAGCCGATCTGGTCCGAAGGGTGCAAGCCCGCGACGAACTTGCGTTTCGCGAGATCGTGGACCGCTACCAGAGCAAGATCTTCAATATCATTTACGGGATTTTGCGCAACCGGAACGACGCTGAGGATATCGCGCAGCAGGTTTTCGCCAAGATCTACTTCTCCATCAATAGCTTCGACTTCCGAAGCTCGCTACTCACCTGGATCTACAAGATCACGGTGAACGAATGCTACGATTACCTGCGGAAGAAGAAGGTCCGCAAACTCGTCTACGAAAGCGATTTCGGCGACGAAGAGAGCCAGAACCTGGAGCGGCAGGAGCCGGATTCCGCCCGGCCCGTGGATATAGTGCTGGCCAATCGCGATTTGGTACTGAAGCTGCTCTCGAAGATTTCCGCCGAAGACCGGAATCTGATGCTGTTGAAAGAGGTTGAGGGGCATTCGGTGGAAGAACTGGCCGCAATGACCGGCCTCAACGAAAATACGATCAAGGTAAAGCTGTTTAGAGCGCGCCAGAAGCTGCTCAAAGCCGCCCAACGACTGATGCGAGGCTCTGCCCTCGAATCGGCCGGTAAGTAGGTTGCGACGACGGCTATGGTAGAAAGTCCAGATGGAGTGTTAGGCTGCATCAAGCGAGCGAGTGCGCAGAGAATCGGGAATTTGCCCGTCCGGACAACGCCGCGGCAGCAGACACAGGCTGGTGATTTGAGGGAAAGATCATGCATGACGTGATTCGGAATGGTCTTGAGAGTTATCTGAGCGGCCGCCTGGCTCCCGAACGCCTGGTTGCTTTGCGCGCACACCTCGCTGAGTGCACCTCGTGCCGCGAGATGGTGACCGCGTTCGAGCAGCAGTCCGCGCTCTTCCAGTCTCTCCGCGTCTCCGAAGAGGAGGTCGCGCCGGCCCCCGGATTCTACGCGCGCGTGATGGAGCGTATCGATGCCCAGCGGCCCATCTCCCTGTGGTCCGTATTCCTGCAGCCGCTGTTTGCCCGGCGCGTCCTGTACGCGAGTCTGGCGCTGTTTCTCTTCCTCGGCTCCTCGATCCTCTGGACCGGTGAGAGCCACGATGTGTTAGCCAATGATTCCAACATGGTGGGCGTGCTGGCCGGCTTCGGCGTTCAGGCTGAACCGGTCGCCGGCGTCACAACGGATCCTGACTTAGCCAAAGATGTCGTCATGAATGCGGTCCTTTCCGACCGTCCGGTCCATCTGGTCAGCGTTTCCGAGTAACAAGGACGTTCGAACACCGTGAGTCTCTACGGCGCAATCACCGATCCCAAGCCCACCTGGCACAATCCCCGGATTCTGGCTCTGCTTCTTCTGGTATTTCTGGGTGGTGTGGCGTGCGGCGTATTCGCCACCCGCTATGCCGTTTTCCACGCTGCGTTTCATCCCTCCGTTACCTTCCGCGAGAGCGGACGGGCCCGCACTATGGCCCATCTCAAGCAGGACCTCAATCTGACGCCCGATCAGGCGCAGCAGATTGAAACCCTGCTCGAAGATCTTGCCAAGTATTACGACAACCTGCAGGGGCAGATGGACGATTTCCGGCAGGACGGCAAGGACCGCATTAAGAAGATCCTCACGCCCGAACAGCAGAAGAAGTTCGACAAGATCCTCAACGAGATGTCAATGCGGATCCACTAGTTGATCCGCACGACCAGCTTGCCCTGATTCGCTCCGCTGAACAGCCGGTTCAACGCCTCCGGCGCCTGCTCCAGCCCTTCCACCATGTCCACGCGATAGTGCAACCGTCCGCTCATGTGCCAGCCGATCAACTTGAGCGCGGCCTCCATGGCCCGGTTCAGGTAGTCAAGCACGATGAACCCCTCGATTCGGGCCCGCTTGCCGATGATTGCGCCAAGGTTCGACGGGCCCGGCTCCAGATGCCGCGCGTTGTACTGCGAGATCATGCCGCATGCCACGATGCGCGCACGCAGGTTGATGTGGTTCAGCACGGCCTCCAACACGCGCCCTCCGACGTTGTCGAAGTAGACGTCGATTCCTTGTGGGCAGAGCCGGGACAATTCCTGGTCCAGGTTTGCGGACTTGTAGTCGATGGCGGCGTCGAAGCCCAGTTCATCCCTCAGCCAGGCGCACTTCTGAGCGCCTCCGGCGATGCCAACAACGCGCATCCCGAGGATCTTGCCGATCTGTCCCACTAGCGAGCCGACCGCTCCGGCCGCGGCCGAGACCACCAGCGTCTCGCCCTCTTTGGCTTTGCCGATCTCCACCAGCCCGAAGTAGGCCGTCAGGCCGATGTGACCCAATAGCCCGAAATGCGCTTCCAGTGGAAGCGGGATCGGGGGCAGCTTCGTCATGCCTTCGGCCGGTCCCTGATAGTATTTCTGCCAGCCGAGCATGCCTTGGACCGTATCGCCGGCCGAATACTTGGGATGCTTGCTCGCCTCCACGGTCCCGATGCCAATCCCGCGCATCACCGCGCCGAGCGGCAGCCGCGGCAGATAACTGTCGGCGTCGTTCATCCAGACGCGGTTGGTCGGATCGAGCGACAAGAGTTCCTGGCGCACCCGAACCTCTCCTTCGGCGAGTGGCGGCAATTCCGCCTCGCGCCATTCCATATCCCCGTCTTTCAGCAGCCCCTCGGGCCGCCGTACCAGATGCCACGCGGCGTTCACTTTCTCACTCATGCACCTGATCCTCCCTGCTCAGCTTAGCGTAGGGCCGAGCTTGTGATAGATTGCGTTGCAAGGCGGATTGCCGCCTGCCCGCACGCTTGATAGATGCTCGGATGAGTCCGCCTGGAGGGGATTATGAGATCACTTTTCGTCCTTTTTGCCGCTGCCGCCCTGGCGGCTCCGGCATCCGCACAAAGCCAGCCCGCGCGCGATCCGGGTTTCAAGACCATCACGCAGGTCGCGCTGGTCACCAAAGATGTCGAGACCAGCGCGAAGCGCTGGGCAGCGCTGCTGGGCGTCGAGGTGCCCAGTATCTCGACGACTCGCCCGGGCAATGAAGTGCAGATGACGTACCAGGGCAAACCGTCCAACAGTCAGGCCAAACTCGCCTTCCTGAAGGCCGGCCAGGTCACCGTGGAACTGATTCAGCCCATCGGCCCCGACAGCGCCTGGATGAAGTTTCTGAATGAACATGGGGAGGGAGTGCACCACATCGCTTTCAACGTGCAGAACCTCGCCAGGTCCGAAGGCGAATTGAAGGCGCTCGGTTACGACGAGATCCACAGCGGACGCTGGGGCGCCGACTCGGACAGCAACAATGGCACCTACGTCTATTTCGACTCGACAAAGGACTTAGGGCTAATGATCGAACTGCTGAACGCCGATCCTAAGAAGTGAGGCCGGTCGCCAGTTTGCCGCGCTGCATCATCTTCAATAAGCCGTATGGGGTTCCCTCCCAGTTCTCCGACCCGGTGGGTGAGTTCGGCCGCACGCTGCGAGACTACGTGCCGGTGCCAGACGTGTATCCCGTTGGGCGTCTGGACCGGGACAGCGAAGGGCTGCTACTGCTGACCGGCGATGGCGGTTTGCAGCACCAGTTGACCGATCCGCGATTCGCGCATCCGAAGACCTACCTGGTGCAGGTGGAAGGCGTGCCAGAGGACTCAGCGCTGGAATCCCTGCGGCGGGGCGTCGTGATCCAGGGCCGGCGGACGCTCCCGGCGGAGGCGCGACTCCTGGCCGCGGAGCCCGGTCTTTGGCCGCGCGATCCGCCGATTCGTTTCCGCAAATCGGTTCCGACAGCGTGGCTTGAAATCGTCCTGCGCGAAGGGCGCAACCGGCAGATCCGCCGGATGAGCGCGGCGGTGGGCATGCCGACGCTGCGCCTGGTCCGCTGGGCGCTGGGCCCACTCACCGTCGAGGGGCTCGCCCCCGGGGAGTGGCGCGAGTTGGACGCTCGCGATCTCCTGCAGTTGAGGCAGATGGCCTCGAAAAGGATGCAGCGCGCGGGCGGCGCTCCGGGTAGGTGACTTTGTCCAGGAACAGGCCCGAGGATGGGGCAGTCCACTCTGCGATTTCGATGCCCCGGATGGGCTCGGCGTTCAGCAGCCTGCGGAATTGATCCACGCTCAACTCGCCGAGACCGACCTTCACCAGCGCGCCGGTCACGCGCCGGACCATGCGCCAGATGAAGTGCGAAGCCTCTATCCGGAACAGCAGCAGGCGGTCCTGTTCCTCCAGCGACGCCGAGGCCACCTCGACGATCGTCGACTCGTCAGGCCGCGACGGGTCTTCAGCGCGGAACAGCACGAAGTCGTGGCGTCCCGGCAGCAGTTCCACGGCCGCCCTCATCGCGCCCAGGTCCAGCGGCTCTTTGACCCACCAGACGAATTTCTTCGAAAAGGCGTCCTTGCGCCGCGCGATGCGATAGACGTAGGTGCGCGCGATGGCGTCATGCCGGGCATGGAAACGGCTCGGGGCCTCTTCGATTGCGCGGACTGCGATGTCGAAAGGCAGCTCTTCGTTCAGCGCAAGCAGTAGTTCGTCCACCGGCGGAGGAGCGCCACGCAATTCCACTTTGAGATGGGCCACCTGACCCGTAGCATGCACGCCGGCGTCGGTCCGGCCCGCTCCGCCCAATTCCACCGGACCCTCGAATAGCGTTTCCGCCGCCTTGCGCAGCTCTCCCAGGATGGTGCGCGGGGCGTTCTCCTGCTCGGCCCACCCGCTGTAGCGCGAACCGTCATACTCGAGCGTCAGCTTCCAGGCATGCAGCGCCGGGCCGCCTCTGGGCGAGCCATGGCGGGGTGCGAGCTTTTCGGGAGCGGGTTTAATCGGCGGTCTGAGCGCTCGATAGTTCACTTCTGAGTCCTTGCGGTTGGCCCGCACGCGAGCCTCTCTATCGATTCTCGCAGAGCGAGCGAAAGGCCCTTCAAGTTTCCCAAGCTCCAGTATTGGGTCAGTCTGCGCATCTGACACAACCCCGGTACTCCACGGTTGCGTGGCGCAAGTGACCCAAGTCAGGCTGGCCGCGATACCTGAAATTGACCCCAGGCTAAAATGCAAAACCGTAAAACTTTACGGTTTCTGTTTTCAAGCCATTGATTCTCAATGGGATATTTTCGGAAACCGCAAAATCTTACGGTTTCCGATTTTCCTTCGTTAGAAGATCGAGAGCAGGAAAACCCGGGGTTTCGATTCGGTCCCGCGCAGCCGCGAAGCAGGCAGACAAGCGTTCGCCGAGCGACAGATTCCTTTCTTGTGGCGTGTCGCGGGGCGGACGATTTCAGACTGACGCACTACCCAAGCTCCGGGCAGCCGTGTGGGACGGCGCTCCAGCGCCTCGCGGGCTCTCGAGAGCCCGTAACCCTGGCGTCGGCCGGAGCCTCCGCGCGGCTCTGGAGAGCCGCCCCACATTGCCGCCGCGCCGGAAAGCTTGCTCTGTGGCAAACCCTGATTCCTCGGTAGGAGTCGCCGGGATACAATGGGCGCGATGCGACTTCGAACAGGCTCTGCGTCGGGCCCGGCCTCGTCCCTGGCGACTCTGGGAGCGCTGTTGGCGCTCGCTGTTCTGCCGCTGCCAAGCCAGAGTCCATCGCTAGAAAAGGCGCTTGAGACAACGCTCATCGCGATTCAGGCTTCCATCCAGGCGGGCAACCAGTCCGAAGCGCTGCGACAGATTGAAACAGCCCTCACACGTTTTCCCAAAGCCGCCGGCATCTACAACTTGCGCGGCGTCATTCACGCCCAGCGCGAGGAACTTGCAGCGGCGCGAACGGACTTTCAACGGGCCGTAAAGCTCTCGCCAGGCCTGATCCCGGCCTGGCAGAATCTGGGTCGTGCCTGCCAATTCGTACCGGGCCAGGATGCCGGGGCAGTGGCTTGCGCCGTCTCGGCCTGGCAACACGTTCTGCTGGCCCGCCCGAACGATGTCGAGGCTCGTGCGTCGCTTGCCACAGTTTATGAGTGGCAAGGCAAGTTCGCGGACTCGCTGCGCGAGTTGGAACGGGTGCCGAACAGCGAGACCGCCCGCTCTTCGCTATTGGCACTGCGTTGCGCGGACCTGGCTGGACTCGGCAGGACCCAGGAGGCGCTGGCGTCGGCGCACGAATTGACGCAATCGCCGGACTATGCCGAGGCCGACGCCGGTTCGGTCTTCCCCGTACTCAATAGCGTGAAGAATGCGCCCATTGTGATCGCTCTCGTGGAGACGTTGGACACAGAACGAGGTGTGTCCGCGACCAGCCTGAAGCACCTTGCCGTGGCCTATGAGCAGACCGGCCGGCTGGGCGACGCGCGCAAGACCTTCGAGCGCGCGGCCATCCAGGAACCCGGCAATGTCGATGATCTGTACGCCCTGGCGCGCGTGGCCTTCGGCCAGAAAGACCTGGAGGGAAGCCTCGGGTACCTTGCGCATGTCCGCGACCTGACCCCGAACGACGCGCGCGTCCACTTCCTGTTCGGCCTGGTCACCATGCAGATGGAACTGCCGGTCGAGGCCCGGAAATCGCTGGAGAAGGCGCTCTCGCTCGATCCGCGGAACCCGGATTACAGCTATGCCCTGGGCTCCGTCATCCTCGGCAGCGGCGATGGCGGCACTGCCGCGAAATACCTGCAAGCCTTCGTCGCCACGCGCCCGGCCGAGGCTCGCGGGCACTTCGCGCTCGGAGTGGCCTATTTCACGGCTAACGACTACGAGCAGTGCCGCAAGGAAATGCTGATCGCCGGCAAGGATCCCCAAAGCGAGGCGGGCGCGGAGTTCTTTCTGGGCCGGATTGCGCGGATCGAAGAGAACCTCGACGAGGCGGCCGCGCACCTGGAGCGGAGCGTCAAGCTGTCGCCGTCGTTCGCGGAAGGCTATGCGGAACTGGCGCGCGTGCGTCTGCGGCAGGATAGGACGGACGACGCCGAGGCTGCGCTGGACCGCGCCATCTCGCTCGATCCGGACAGCTTTCAGGCCAATGCCGCGCTGGTCCTGCTCTACCAGAAGACGCACGACCCGCGCCTCACCGAGCAGGGTGCCCGTCTCAGAAAACTCGACGCCGCGCGCTCGAAGCGCCAGGAACTGATGCTGCGGACAATCGAAGTGAAGCCGTACTGACGCCCGCTTACCGGAGCCTCACGAGGATGAAGGTCATTTACAGAATCACTTACCCGAACGGAAAGATCTATATCGGCCAGGACTTGACCGACAGCATCAACTACTTTGGCAGTGCGGCCCACGCTCTAATCGCAGCGGATTTCACGAGAGAGCAACGGAGAGACTTCACAATCCGAAAACAGATTCTTTGGGAGTCCGAATCAGCAACCGCCGCCGACGTGAGTCGAAGGGAAGTCGAGTTCATCAAAGCGTTCCGATCGAATGACCCGGCGGTGGGCTACAACCGGTGGCCGAAATTCAAGGCAGATTGACGCGCCTTCCGCAACCCGGGTATTTCCCTTGCGCTATGTTCCACAGAGTGGTACATTGACTCATCATGGAGTTGCGGAATGATCGTGAGCTTTCGGGACGACTGGTTGCGCGATTTCTTCGTCGAGGACATTTGGTCAAAGAGAATCCCATCGGAGCTGGAAGGCCGCTTGTTCCGCAAAATTCAGATGCTCGACGACGCGATGACAGATGAGGACCTGCGGGTGCCGCCCAGTAACCATTTCGAGAAGCTGAGCGGCAATCTGCAAGGTCTCCATTCGATCCGCGTCAACAAGCGATGGCGGATCATCTTCCGCTGGGATGGCGGTCGAGGGGAAGCGACGGGCGTCTATCTGGACGACCATGGTTATCTGTGAGGTGAGCCATGTTGACGACGAAGCGCAAGCCAGCAAGCGTTGGCGAAATTCTGATCGAGGAGTTCATGGAGCCGATGGGCCTGACGCAAGGCGCGTTGGCCGAAGCGATGGGCGTGCAACGCAAGCACGTCAACGAACTCTGCAACGACCGCAGGGCCGTGACCGCACCGACCGCGCTCATTCTGGCTCGCGTGTTTGGCAACACGCCTGATTTCTGGCTGAACGTGCAGCGGCGCAGCGATCTATGGGAGGCGCTGCACTCGCCCAAGGAACGCGAGCGGATCGATCGCGCCCGCCCGCTGACAACCGCCGCGTGACCTGCGCCGGGAGCGCCAATCTCCAGATTGGCTCTTTCTATGAATGCCGGGTGACTCACTCATGCCACGATGTCGCCGCACCTCACTTCGCGACAGGCTTCAGGTCCGTGTCGAACACATACTGCCTGCCCGCGACGGCGGCAATCTCCGCCTTCCTGTCTGCATAGATCAGAGTCAACGGTCCGGACGCCTTGGCGCGCAAGGTGGCCCGCTGCAGCTTGCCGTGCCGCCAGGCGATATCCACTTCAAAACCGCCGCGCGCCCGGAGTCCCGTGACGCTGCCCGCCGGGAATGCCGACGGCAGCGCCGGCAGCAGCCGCACGATCGCCGCCTGGCCCTGCTGCGTATCGGTCAGACTCGTTGGATTCGCCTGCGGGTCATTGCTCTGAAGCAGCATCTCCGCGATGCCCGCGGTCGCTCCGAAATTGCCGTCGATTTGAAACGGCGGATGGGCGTCGAACAGATTCGGATATACGCCCGCGTGGGGCTCCGCCGGGGCGGCGGGTTTCGACGCGGTCTTCGCGACACCGCCGAAATACTCGATCTTGTTGCCGTCGGAGGCGGGCTGCAGCAGGTTCTGCAGAATCTTGTAGGCGTGGTCCCCGTCCAGGAATCGCGCCCAGAGGTTGATCTTCCAACCCATGGACCAACCGGTCGCCGCGTCGCCCCGGTACTCCAGCGATTTCCTCGCCGCCGCGAACAGCTCGGGCGTGCCGCCGGGCGTGATTTCCCCACCGGGGTACACGCCCCACAGATGCGATACGTGCCGATGCTGGTCGTGGATGTTGTCCTTGTCCTCGATCCACTCCTGCAACTGTCCGTACTTGCCGATCTGGTCCGGTGCGATCCGGGCACGCATGTCTACAAGCTGTTGCCGCAACTCCGCGTCGGTGTCGAGGATCTGGCTGGCGGCAATGACGGCGCCGAAAACACCGCGCACAATCTCGTGGTCCATAGTCGGGCCCATCACCAACCCGCCCTGCTCGGGCGAGTTGCTGGGGCCGGTAACCAGCCAGCCGTTGGCGGGATGTTGGACCAATGAGTCGACGAAAAACAGCGCTGAGCCGCGCAGGATCGGGTAGGCCGTCGCCCGCAGGAACTCCTTGTCTTCACTGTAGAGGTAATGCTCCCAGAGGTGCTGCGCGAGCCATGCGCCGCCGGATTGCCAGATGCC
>Ga0302140_10003915_pt1 | contig 18996 bp, 15 predicted proteins | sample I_Bog_E1_1_FD_202095 | JGI IMG/M metagenome (GOLD analysis project Ga0302140, IMG submission 202095) | Peat permafrost microbial communities from Stordalen Mire near Abisko, Sweden - I_Bog_E1_1 | ecosystem: Environmental > Terrestrial > Soil > Wetlands > Peat | place: Sweden: Abisko, Stordalen... | reverse complement strand
GACTTTCAGTTCCGTGCCGAGTTCTTCAACGTATTCAACCGCCATGTCTTCGGTGGACCGGATGGTAATCCATACGACGCGGGCTTTGGCACAGTAGGCGGAACCAACAACAGCCCCAGGGCTGGACAGTTGACATTCCGCGTTGAATTCTAACCAGCAAGTCTGATTACGTAGAGGCGTGCATCCGGTTGCAGTGAGCTTGGCTCGAACTGAAAAAGTCGAGCCAGGTTCCGGAGGGCGCGCCTCTATTTTGTTTGGCGGAGTTGAATATGTTCAAGTCACATCCGCTGCTTGATCAAGGGTTCAATCACATCAGCCTCATCACCGCGCCGTTTCGCCTGGTGCGCCGTTTCGGTTGCGGTTCTCTTCTTGTGCTTGTTCTCTCGCTGTTGTCAGCGCGTCCAGCGGATGCCCAGAATACATTGACAATCGATGTCAATTCCAGCACTGGACCTATCCTGCATGGTGCCTCCGGATGGCTGTACGGGCAGGCGGAGGTTGATATTCCTTCCGAGAATCTGATGGCGCCTCTGAAACCTCAAATCTCCGCACAGAAGCCGCCGCAAGGCATTCAGCATCCAGGTGGAGACGCTCTCCAGGTTATGCCTTCATTTCTACGCTCCGGCGGAACAGAGATGCAGATTTACATGCAGGACTACTTCGCCACCTTCTATCCAAATCCGGGAATTGCAAGTTATACGCAGATCGTCCAACAGATCGTTCAGGCGCTGAAATCCAGTCCTGATTTCCAATCTTTTGTATACGTCCCATTCAACGAGCCGGACGGAGTGGTCTATGGAAAATATGGAACCGGGATGACGAACCTGTCTGGCTTTGAGAGTGACTGGAGAACAATCTACCATATGATTCGCGCCATTAATCCCTCCGCCAGGATAGCCGGCCCGAATTTCTACTTATACGACCACAACAAATTCGCGAGCTTCATGGCCTTTGCGAAGAGCAACAACGTGCTCCCCGACGAGGTAACCTGGCACGAGCTCACCGACAGCGTGTACGCGAACTGGTATTCGGAATACAGTGACTATCGGTCGCTGGAGGCGAGCCTGGCCATTTCCCCCATCAAGGTCGTCATCAACGAGTATGGTCGCCCTCCCGATCTTGCGGTGCCGGGGCAGCTGATTCAATACATGGCACGTTTTGAGCGAAGCAAAGTTTTTGCCTGCCTGGCCTACTGGGGAACGAGCGGCAACTTGTCTTCTCTGGGCGCGAACAGCATGCCCAATCATGCGACGGGCGGCTGGTGGCTCTATCGCTGGTACAGTCAAATGGAGGGCGACACCCTCGCAGTTACCCCGCCTAGCGATCGTGCACAAGGCCTTCAGGGCATGGCGGTTCTTGACGACAACACAAAGCAGGTCAGGGCCATCGTTGGCGGCGTCTCCGGAAATGTAAACGTCGATTTGCGAGGCTTGTCCTCGAAGCCGTTTTTTGGCTCCAGGGTACATGTTTCCGTTTGGGGCGTGGACAATACGTCGACCAGCCCCTCGCCGGGGCCTTATTACATTCAAGAGGCAGATTATACCGAGTCGAACGGCAAGGTCAGAATCACCGTACAGGATGCGCAAACCAACTCTGCGTACTACCTCGTTGTTACGCCGGCCACAAGTCTATCGAAGGTGGATAAGGCAAATCGCTACGAAGCTGAATATGCCGAGTTATCGGGAAATGCCACAGTCGCCTATGGCGATGCCAAAGGTTACTCCGGCACGTCTTTTGTGGGGGGCTATGGGAACGACGGCAATGCCACGTCTGAATTCGACGTTAACGCACCAACCGGCGGCTACTACAAAGTGACTCTCCGTTATGCTTCGCCAAATGACCCTGGCGATCTCGAGCTCAAACTGAACGGGGCTTCCTTACGGACTATCGCGCTTGCCGGTACGGGAAGCTCAAGCACGTGGACCGACGCATCTGCAAGGCTTTTTTTAACTGCGGGAATCAACCGGATCGCCTATCGCGCCATTCCCGGCAAGACAAACAATGGACTCGCACTGGACTATATCGATGTGACTCCCGCAGAGGGAGATATCGTCACCTATCGGGCCTCTTCCAATGTCAATACATTGGGGGGAGCGGCTTCAGTGAGGCAGGATAGCAATGCTCCGGGAGGAGACTATGTGACCTCCATTGGGCAGGGCGTTGAGAATTATCTCCAGTTCAATAACGTGAGCGTTCCCACCGCGGGACTGTACAGGATGATCGTTACCTACTCAAATGGCGAGCTGTATAACAGGCCTGGGGCCAATACAACGCTATCGAACAGCCAAGGGGAAGTCTACCGCTTTGCGCAGATCGCCATCAATGGGGAGACGGCCAGTCATGTGTATTTCGCAAATACCTTCTCGGGAGAGATCTACTTGCCCATGGAAATAGACGTTCAGCTCAAACCGGGAAACAACACGATACGATTCTTGAACAGCACAACCTCGCCAACGCCGAACATCGAATCAGGTTGGGCGCCAAACATTGCAAGTATTCAGATCGCCGCGCCGGAATAACGGACCGCGCTGGATACTTACTCCCCAAGAGTACCTTGACCGCCAGAGCACGAGAAACGGTTTGGGCTGCGATACACTTCAAGGCGTGGAGGACTCTCGTTGCTGCATCTTCGCGGTCTGCTTTCCGGTGTTTTGATCGCTATGCTTGCAATGCCCGGCGCGCTTTGGGCGCAATCGGCCTCAGAGCAGGCTCCGCCCCAGCGGCCGCAACAGGGCGGCATGGGAGGAAACGCGACCGGCGGCACATTTGCGACCGAGTACGACGCGCAGAAGCGGCCCATTACCGCGGGCGGGTTCGTGGATTCCGGGCCGGTGGTCTTTCAGGACATCACCAAGGCGGCAGGACTTTCCAACTGGAGCCACAAGATGGGCACGCCGGAAAAGAAATTCATCATCGATACCGATGGTTCAGGCGTGGCGCTGCTCGACTACGACAACGACGGTTGGCTCGATATTTACCTGGTAAACGGATCGACCTTTAACGCCCTCGACGGTAAGGAAGAGCCGCCGCACGCAGCGCTGTTTCACAACAACCACGACGGAACCTTCACCGACGTGGCTGCCAAGGCAGGCGTAACCAACGACCGCTGGGGCTTTGGCGTAACCATTGGCGATTTTGACAACGACGGATGGCCCGATATTTTTGTTGCTAACTATGGCAAGAACCGGCTCTACCACAACAATCACGACGGGACCTTTACCGATGTCGCCGCAAAAGCCGGCGTGGCGCTTGGTAACTGGTCCAGCGGAGCCACCTGGGGTGACTTTGACGGCGACGGGCGGCTGGATCTTTTTGTCGCGGGTTATGTGGATTTTGACCGCAACAATCTACCCCTTGCCGGCACCAAGGCCGTGGGCTACACATTTTGCCAGTTTCGCGGCGTGCCCGTGATGTGCGGCCCGCGCGGCCTTAAGGGCTTGCCTGACCACCTATTCCATAACAACGGCGACGGAACCTTTACCGATGTCAGCGTCAAGGCCGGTGTAGACGACAAGAACGCGTACTACGGATTTGAATCGATTTTCCTGAGCATCCAGGGCAACGGCAGGCCTGACCTGGTGGTGGGCAACGACTCAGAGCCCAATTATCTCTACATCAACAAAGGCGACGGAACCTTCGACGACCAGAGTTATGCCTCGGGGTTTGCCCTGAATAAGGATGGGCGCGAGTTTGCCTCGATGGGCATTGCGGTTGGCGACTACCAGAATAACGGCCAAGTGGACTTCGCCATCACCGACTTCTCCGACGATTACAAAGTGCTTTACCGCAACGATGGAGATGCGAGCTTTACCGATGTCAGTTATCAGGCAGGAATCGCACAGACATCCATTCCGTTCGTAGGCTGGGGCGATGGCTTTCTCGACTACGACAACGACGGCTGGCTCGATCTCTTTATGGTCAACGGGCACACGTATCCCGAAGTTGCTAAATATGACTGGGGCACGACATTTGCTGAGCGCCCACTGCTCTTCCATAATGTTCCGGCCGGGAAGGATCGCCGGTTCGAGTATGTACCGCCGGTCAAGGATACAGGATTGGCGGCGGTCGTCCCCGCGCGCGGAGCGGCCTTTGGCGATCTGTTCAATGACGGAAAGATCGATGTAATCATCAACCCGGTCGATGGCCCGCCAACACTGCTCAGAAACGTGAATCCCAACCACCATCACTGGGTGGAACTGAAGCTGGTGGGCGGACCGAAGAGTCCGCGCGATGCCATGTGCGCCACTGTGTTTCTGAATGCAAACGGCATGCGCATGCGTCAAGATGTGCTCTCCAGCGGCAGCTTTATCTCGTCGAACGATCAACGTCCACATTTCGGCCTGGGCGACGCCACGGACCCCGGGACTCTAGAGGTTCATTGGCCTTCCGGCGCCAAGGAGACAATAAAGTTACCCACGGCAGACCGTATTTACACCATCACCGAGGGTAAGGGCATTACCGCTGTGCTTTGCAACCGCGATGTCTGCAAGTAGGCCCAAAATGCCCAGGCACGGTCTCCGATCTAAATCGATGTCTCGCGCAAGAGCGCAGAGGTTCCAGTTAGGCGCAATGTCCTGGCCGCATTCTCTGGGTGCCCCATGAAGGCTCAACTAAATCGGAGGGAACCACCGGATTGACGCTCAGATCCGGTTGAACACTCTTAAGATCACGTATTTGACATGTGAAAAACCGTTTATACCTTGCAACTTCTCTGCTCGGGACTGCTTAGTGGTTGGGGCGACAGCACATCTTCTGGCGTTTCCCAATAGTAGTACAGCTCAGGCGAACCCGCGGGGTGTGAAATCTGAGACAAAAATGACCACTCGTTGATGCAGGACGATCGGCTGGCACAAGTTGGAATGTGAGTCCAGTGAATACAGACCGGAAGCGGAACTTCTCTGGGAAGGAAGGCTTCAGTCACCCAAATAGGCGTATTCCAATAGCCCGAAACCGGCCTTTGGAGGACAGATGAACAAGAAGGATGAACGCCCCACACAGAATGGGCTGAGCACCCATCGTTACGGGGAATAGTCGCTGGATTCGCTTCTTGCCCATAGACCTCTCGCAATATGCAATTAGCTCTAATTAACAACTCGGCAACCAACATGCGCGCTTCAACCGGCCAGGATCCTGCGGTTTGACCCTTGTGCAGCCAACCGCCGGAATGATCCCTGGAGAACAGACAAAAATGAAACTCGCCAATGATGGCAAACTTCGCGAACGATTTTATGCCTTCCTATTCCTTTTCTGTCTTGCTGTTACAGTTGTCCCTCGCCATTCAAGCCTTTATGCGCAGTCCTCGCTGCTGGCCCCTGTGCCGCCCATGGGATGGAATAGTTGGGACGCCTATGGAACCACCGTCCGCGAAGAGGAGGTCAAGGCCAATGCAGATGTGATGGCGTCGGCGCTAAAGCGGTATGGATGGCAGTATGTTGTCGTTGACATTCAGTGGTACGAGCCCGATGCGAAAGCACATGGCTATCGGGACGGAGCCGCTCTTGCCATGGATGGAAACGGAAGGCTCATCCCAGCTGTTAATCGCTTTCCTTCATCTGCGAATGGAAAGGGCTTCAAGCATCTTGCCGACTACGTGCACAGCAAAGGGTTGAAGTTTGGCATTCATATCTTGCGCGGCATTCCGCGTCAGGCCGTTAAGGACAATCTGGCCATTCTCGGAACGAATATTCACGCAGCTGAGATTGCCGATCCCACGAGTGTGTGTGTATGGAATACGGATATGTTCGGTGTGGATATGTCCAAACCCGGCGCCCAGGCTTACTACAACTCCATCGTCAAGCTCTACGCCGCCTGGGGTGTGGATTTCATTAAAGCCGACGACATGGCAAGACCTTATCACAAGGATGAAATCACGGCTTTGCATCGGGCGATCCTCAATAGCGGGCGTCCCATGGTCCTCAGCCTTTCACCCGGCCCGGCTCCGCTCAGCGAGATTGAAGACCTGCGATCAAATGCCGAAATGTGGCGCATCGAAGACGACCTGTGGGACAACTGGGATTCGGTTAAAGCGATGTACAAAGACGCGGTATCCTGGGTGCCGCTTGTGTCCGCCGGACATTGGCCGGATGCGGATATGCTGCCTTTGGGCCGCATCGGCATACGCGCGGAACGCGGCGACGATCGCGCCTCCAGACTATCGCCTGACGAACAGAGAACCATGATTTCGCTATGGTCGATGCTGCATTCTCCGTTGATCTTCGGCGGCGATCTCGCCAGCCTCGATCCGTTCACGCTCGCCCTTATCACCAATTCCGACGTGCTGGCCATCGATCAGCATGCGACGAACACAAAGATAGCCTACTCAAAGGACGACCTGCACATCTGGACTTCAAAGGGACAACAGGCCGGTGTGGGTTATGTGGCTGTATTCAACTTTTCCGACTCACCTGCCACGGTACACATGAAATGGAGTCAGATCGGATTTCCGGACCCTCCGGCCAGAGTTGATGAGTTGTGGACCCACAAAACCTGGGACCCGTCACCTGCGATTGATACAAGCTTGGCCGCGCACAGCGTGGCTCTCTATGAACTTGAGAGCCGCCGATGACCCTCGGCAGGCGCATGCTATCGCAGAGTTTGATTTTTCCATGCCGAACCGTGCGCAGCAAAGCCCGGGCGATGCTCAGCGCACCCGAAGTGAGTCCAATCGATAACCCTGCGCTGTGGATCTCCGCTTCCAGCACCGGCCTCGATTCCTGTTAGCGGTCAGTGATTCTTGACCGCATCGACAGGCTGATGGACGCCGAATATGATGTGTTGAAGGTAGTTCGCAAGCTACCTGGGCCCGTCGTCATGATTCGCATTCAACACTTTTGCGGCGACCTCAGCGTTACGAGATAACGAAGGCTTACCCTGAACCGCGGTGCCCGGATCGGAACGGTGCACGGGAATCCAGCCTAGGAGTGCGCGCGCGCATGAGACAAGTCGATTCCTGCCTGGTCGGGCCAGTACGCGATTGCGCCGCGCATCTACTGTTCGGAGCGCTCTGTCTTTGCCTTGTGCCGACAGCGGCGCCCGCACAAACGGATGGGAGTGGCTCACAACCTGCCGTGGAAGCGGTTGTCCCCGGCCGATTCGTCGACAACACGGAAAAAGCAGGCGTGCATTTTCTGCACCAGGCGCCGCACACCTCTCGCAAGTACCTGATAGAGACCATGGGCTCCGGTGTGGCGCTGTTCGATTGCGACAACGACGGCCGGCTCGATCTTTACCTGGTGAACGGCGCACCCTACTCCGATCCAACCCCCAAGGGCTTCATTCCGCAGAAAACCGGATCCAAGTACTGGAATCGCATGTACCACCAAAAGCTCGATGGCACATTCGAAGACATCACCGAGAAATCCGGACTCCAAGGGGTTGGTTATGGCATGGGTGTCGCCGTCGCCGATTATGACAACGACGGCTACGAGGATGTTTTCGTCACAGGCTATGGAGGCAATCGGTTATACCACAACAATGGCGATTGCACCTTCACCGACGTCACTGAAAAAGCAGGCGTGGCTGGCAGCGGATGGTCCACTTCCGCGGCATGGGTCGACCTGGACAACGACGGATTGCTTGACCTGGTGGTGGCGCGCTATGTTACCTGGAATTGGGATGACCTCTGGTGCGGTCCGGAACATCGCGACGGTTATCGCGGCTATTGTCACCCCGATGTCTTCCAGCCGATCACCATGCTGGTCTACCACAATGATGGCAACGGCCATTTCACCGAGGTCTCGCACAAGCTGGGACTCGACAAGCCGGCCAAGGCTCTTGGCATTGCCGCTGCCGACTACGACCGCGATGGACGCATCGATCTCTATGTCGCGAATGACTCCATGCCCGAGTTCCTCTTCCATCAGAAGGCGGATGGAACCTTCGAAGAAGTCGGTCTTGAATCTGAAGTCGCAGTCAATGCCGCCGGGCAAACATTTGCGGGCATGGGTGTGGATTTCGCCGATTATGACAATGACGGTTGGCCCGACATCGTAGTGACCGATTTGGCCAACCAGAGATACGCTATCTATCGCAACAATCGCGATGGCACCTTCGACGATGTTTCCGGCCCCTCCGGCATCGGCGCCATGTCGCAGCTCCACTCGGGTTGGAGTGTGCGATTCATGGATTATGACAACAATGGCTGGAAGGATCTTCTCATTGCGCAAGGTCACGATCTGGATACGATCGAGAAAACTTCTCCACAACTCCGCTACCGCGAACCAATGATGCTGGTGCGCAATACCGGAAAGAGGTTTGAGGATGTTTCCCAGATTTCGGGCGACATCTTTCACGACCCATGGGTGAGCCGCGGCATGGCCATCGGCGACATCGACAACGACGGCCGCATCGATGCGGTAGTGAGCACCAATGGCGGCCCGGCGCACATCCTGCTCAACGAGACTGCCACCGCAAATCACTGGATCACCTTGCATCTGACAGGACACAAGAGCAATCGCGATGGCATCGGCGCGGTGGTGAAGCTGACCACGGTACATGGTTCGCAGTGGGTTACCGCGAGCACTGCCAGCGGCTATCTTTCTTCGAGCGATCCTCGCGTGCACTTCGGCATGGGCGATAGCTCGGTGGCCGGCAGCATTGAGATTCACTGGCCAAGCGGGATCGTGCAAACTCTGACCGATGTGAAGGGAGATCGACAGATTCAGGTGGATGAGCCAGTCGTTGCCATCGCTCCCGGCCCCACCGGCGATGCCAAATCGCGCTAATTCCGGCTGTGCTCCCCATAGAGGGTCTGGCTAACCGCAAATTCAGCGCGCGACTTCGCCAGTGCCCCTGCTGCACGGTACGCGCGCCCCAACTCGAAATGAATCTTGGGATCTTTGGGATCGAGTTGGACGGCCGCTTCCAGTTCTTTCACTCCATCGCTTGCTCTTCCGGTGGCTACGAATGCACGGCCCAGCTTTTCGCGACAAGCTGCGCATTTTGGGGCAATGGACGCAGCGCGTTGAAGATACGCCACTGCATCACCTGGCCGGTCGTGCGCCAGCAGGAAAGTTCCCAGGTCGAGAAACGGCCACTCATCGGTCGTTTCCCGTCCAGTCCATTCGACAGCTTTGCGCAACGCCGGCTCGGCTTTCTCGGGCTGATTCTCCACATCGTAAGTGAGGCCCAGATTCTCTTCCGCCTTCAAATGATCCGGCTTGATTTGAAGAATTGTTACAAATAGCCCTTCGGCCTCGTGGTATCTGGCTTGCGAATAGTAGCACCGTCCCAGGCTGTACAGCACCTCTACATTGCGGGGTTCGAACGACCTGGCAATCTCAAGCCAATGGATAGCGTCCTTGAAGTCGTTCAAGACAACATAATCCAGTGCGACCGATCGTAATTGTCCAGCGTCCGGCTTTTGCAACGCGGCTGCCCGGGTATAGACCTCCAGCGATTCCTTCGGCCTGTTCTCCAGGCGCAGAATCTGACCGAGCTTGTAAAGCACGGGAGCAGATTCGGGATGTGCCGTGAGTTCGCTCCGCAAGGCGGCCTCCATAGCGCCAAGCGTGGCCACCGGCGACGACTCATCGGAAATGGCGCCGGCCCTCGGCGCAGGCTCTTCCTTGGATGGAAGCTGTGCGCTTGCGGTGCAAATCGCCATGCAGACGAGAATGCCGATGATTGCCTTGCAATAATCGCGGAATAGGAACAGCTTCATGATCTCCATCCTGCCGTGTCTGCTGCCCGCTTCCATTTCTTGCGGAATTCTCCGCCTTTGCTTTTGCCGGTCAGAAGGATAGCGAATCCGGCGGTATTCGTAGGGGCTCATTCGACGAATATTTTGCCAGATGGGCTTGTAACTTGGTTGCCAGGGAAGATTTGCCTTGTTGCGTGGCGAGGTTGAGCGCGGTCTGTTCGGTTTCGATGGCTTGCGCGAAGTTTCCGTTTTCAGCGTAAGCTGCGGAGACCGTGTCGAGAACAGCAGGACTTTCTCCACCGGTCAGTTGCTTCGCTCGATCGGCGAGAAGAAGCGCCTGGGCGCCATTGCGGATCGATGCATCCGGACAAGTTGCAAGCAGAGTCGCGACTAGATTGAGCGCAAAGATGCGGTCCGGTTCATCCGCCAGCGCAAGACGCAGCTCGGCGAGCGAGTCGGCGAACTTCCCTTGCAAATAAAGTGCACGGCCCAGATTCTCATGTCCCTGGGAGAACTTTGGATGAATGCGAACGGTATTTTGCCACGCATCGATCGCCTCGCTGACACGCTCTTCTCTCGCAAGCACAACGCCCAAATTGTAGTAAGCCTCAAAGAAATTTCCATCGATGCGAACTGCCTTTTGAAAATATGGAATAGAGGCATCCGGCTTTCCTGCCAGGCCAAGTGCGATCCCCATTCCATTGTTTGCCCAGGCATCATCGGGGTTCAACGCTAGGGCTTGTCGCCACTTGGCCAGCGCGTTGGAAGTGTCACCCTGCTTCTCCAGGTCCAATGCTTCGTCAACGAGACGATAGAAGTCCGTCACCGGCACATCGATGTTCTTGAGCCCGCCGGGAGGAATATTGACAAACTCCGGCAGGTTGACTGCGCGGTTTGCCGCTGTCGAGTTGTCGACGTAGATTGGCGGGCTGTCATTCCCCTTCTCATCGATATGCGTCAGGAACATCTGCGTATAAGGGGACCGGCTCTTGGATGAGAAAACCATCCAGCGCCCATTGGGCGAAAAGCTGTGCCAGGAGTTCATCCGCGACGTATTGCAGCGCATGCGGCGCGCCACTCCTCCCGTGGACGAGACAATATACAACAAACTGTCCGGGCGCATTAGTTGTGCATTCCGGCATTTGACGAACACAATCCACTTGCCGTCGGGAGAAATCTTGGGAAAGCTGTTGCTCATGCCATTGTTGGATGCGCCCTCGATCGGCTCCGCCTTGCCGCCGCGTCCGCCATTGAACGGCACGCGATACAAGCTGTACTTGATCTGCACCTCGTTGGGATCGTTGGCCTCGAGCGGCGGCTGCTGTCCTTCCTTGTAAGCGTCCTGCGCCTCCGCGCGAGCAAACACGATGTACTTTCCATCTGGACTCCAGACCCCATCCGTTTGCACGTAGCGCGGATCGTCGGCGCCCGGCAACGGCTCTCTACGCCCCGTTGCACGGCTGTAAAAGGCGAGGATGCCCCGGGTGGGATAAAAGACCTGGAGGAAGCGATAATCCTTGAAATTGGTCACGAAATAAGAGCTGGGAATCGTCTGGTCCTTTCCCGCGAAGGTGGACAAGACGTATTGACCGTCTGGAGAGATTTGCGACATGAAGCCGACTCGCGTCTGCCCCACACGCAAATCGGTATTCCAGGCCAGAATATCTTCGTTGCGTATAGACATCTGCTCCTGCACGGGAACAATGGCGTAAAGGCCCTTGTCGTTGTTGGGTCCGTCCATGTCCATGCCCATCGTCTTGCCGTCGGCTGAGAAGGAATGGCAATTGGCGCATGTATGCAGGTCGTGCATCACCACGCGGCTCTCCGGCTGGCCAAGATCGCGAATTCTCCAGTTGATGAGATAGAGCATCGATGGGGACAACGGTTGAATGATGCCCTTCTTGCCCTCGGCAGGCATCAACGGAACATCGCGATAAAAGACTTCGCCGTTCACTGGATCTTTGGAAGTTGACAGGGTGACGGGGCTCCGACTGACCGGGCGCTCTGAAGCGTCCAGACCGGTGATTGTCACTGTGGCAGAGCGCCCCACCGAGTGCCTCTTGACGAAGTCCCAAGTTTGCGCCTCCGGCTTCCAGGTATGTGCGGCTGCTTGCTCCGGCGTGAGGGATGGAAGTTGGTTGGTGCTGGAAATGCAGCGCTTGTCGATCTCCCCAATCTTCATCGGCTCGCCCAGAGAGTGAAAACGGATGGAGCTTGAGCCGTCGGCAAAGGCAATCTCGATCCTCCAGCTTTTGGCGGAACTATCTTGATCGCGCCAAATGAAGGTGGGCGGTGTGATCTCCGGCGGAAAGATGGATCCATCTTCGGGATAGTCGATCGAAATAGATGCGCTGTGAGATTTCGCCAGAGGCGAACTACTCTTAGGCGCCGGCACGCTTGACTGAGAAGCTGCTTGTGCGCAGGTCAAGCCTGAGCAATCAGCATTGGATGACGGCCCATAAAACAAAGGAGGCAAAAACAGGCACGCTGCGCCAAGCAGAGGAATACTGAGCGCAAGCTGAAATTTTGTGCGGAAACCTGACAATTCCTGTCTACCTCCATCGTTAAGGATCCGTTTCGCAACTTCAGCATTGCAGTCGAAACAGGAGAGATGTACCCGGTCACACGGGACTTTCCACAACTCGAACGTGAGTTATCGCGGTTTCAGTCTTCCATCCTTAACCAGAAAAGCGGAATGAGATCACAGCCCCTGGAACGGACATCCGATTTACATGTGCTTGCAGGTACCTTGCGGTCTTTCGCAGTGCGGCAATTGGAGAAACGCAGCGGAGTAAGCGTTTTCTCCTTGTTGTTCATTTTACCTCCTCTTCAGTTGCTCGTCATCATGAACTGCCCGGCACCACCGCAGAACTCCGCACGCTCGCCTGTGTTTTTGGTTTCTAAGAGACAAAAGAGAGTGTGCAAAGCTGTGGGCTGGTCATGCTGAGAGAGCCAGCTGGGTTTGGTCAGCGACAGGCCGGAAGCCCTTGAGCCAATGACGGAATGCGTCTTCCAAAGACCCATTGAGCACATGAATGCGAACATCTAAGAACCTCTGGACGGTATGCCGGTTCCATCTCATCTGCTGCTTCTTGACCATTCGTTTCGCGATAATTTCGTTGACCGCCGACTCGGCAAACCCAGCCGAGATTCGTTGACCGGCGCGATACCGCTTACCGTAATCGGGCATGGAGTCTGCATTCAATTCCCGATAGCGAATCGTCTCCGGCGGTGTGAGAGCAAGCTTTTTTAAAGAGGGGATGTGCTGGAAACACCGTGCCTCTGCCCAATGCTCAAGATGTATCAAACCCACGATTCCGCGCTCGGTGAGACCGTTCCAAAGACGCCACTTCGCGTGCTCGATCTCAGCCAGCGCATGGCGCCTAAGTCCACCATCGGCAAAGCCGTTTATGCCCTTCGCGAGTTGGTGGAGATTTGTGAATTTCATCGAGATGTGGAACCAATCCAAGATGTGGTCAGCTTGTGGCGCAACCTGCTGATGGATAGCCGCAAACCAGCATCGCCGTCGGTAAGAACTGTGACCGAAGTGGCTTCGTTAACTCCGCAATGCCGGAGCGCAAGACCGACTGCGTTCACAGCCTCAGAACCTCCGTTATGTACAAAGCCGTTGCCAAATGGATAGCTCCGATCAGTTGGTTGCAAGGATCGCCGGGAGCACCGTAAAAAGGAAGGCAACGCCCAGGACAGCAGCAACGTGTGCTGGGCATCGGCACGCTTCATGATGCCCAGCACAAGGACTGTCAGAATGAGGCAATTATTGCGATCGATCCCTAAACGGTCACCTATTCTGTGAGCGCTACGTGAACCACAGGCCGGACCAAGGTGGTGGATTCAGTGCTTTGTTGCACAGTTGAGACTGAGAAGCGGAAGCGAGAGCAGAGTTGCCCACATCAGAAAGCGATGGGGCCTCGCCCAGGTGCAGCTATAGCAGGAGGCGAGGAAAGGCCCAATGTCGTAATCAGCTGGTCAGGAAGTTCCTCAAAATAAAGGACAGCGGATTTTGCGCGATGACGGTTCAACACCCAAAGCCCGAAAGTTGCAGCGATAAGGAAAATGCAGAGACAGGCATAGCGGAAGGGATCGCCGAGCGCTTGCATTTCGAACGGCGCAAATGAAACCGCGAGGACCATCAGGACGATGACGGATCCCCAAAACGCGAATTGCACATTCGATTTCCCCGGCAAGTAGGAACAGGTGAAAGGCACTTTATAAAAATCTCACCCCAGTTTGCTCCCCCAATTTCTTCTTCCGTAGCTGCCGCACCTGAACGCCGCTTTCCGCACCGAGCCACAAACAATGCGGGAGAGCCAGAGACCGCTTGAATTCGGACCGTGCTTTGATGGCGTCGTGTGAGCCCCAAATCTGGATTCGTCGAAATAGGTAGAATGCACCTCTGTCTGGGGCCCGGGAAGAATCCTTTCCCGGGCACCAGTCGTGATGGTTATTTAGTCCGGCCGTTCAGCATTCCCTTCATCACCCCCACCGCAAATCATGAATCGCAACCCGCTTCCGGCCAGATCGCACGCTGCGAGCTGAGCCGGGAGCGTCCCTACCCGTGCCGGACGGCAATCCGGCTTTCGCTCACGGCAGTGGTTCACTGCCGAGAAAGGAATCTATTGATTGAATCGAACCTGAACGTGGCGAACTATCCAGTCCAACTATGGATAGCTGTTGCAGTTTTCCTGGCTTGCTTTTGGGGACTGGTTCTTACGCTCGTTAGATTCATCTGGTCCTTGCCTCGAGCCCAGCGACAGACACTGGCGAAGGTCGTGCTCGTGGTGATTTTCTTCCCGCTGATCTTCCTGTTCCTGATGTGCCGGACCGATCCGGACGATTGAGGGCCTGATCCAGCAGCTGCCGTCTACCCCCAATGGGCATGGCGCGAGAACCAGACAAACTCGCCAATGATTCTGGCTGCCCTGACTTCCAAGAAACGGACAGCGAAGATTCCCGCTTCAATCAAATCACCAATTCTGACACGTTGTTCCCGAACTGGCGGGTCGCAGGTGGACGGTAAGGAACTTACTGTTTCCGGCGGCCGACAACAAAGCATTTACAAGGAGTAATCAAATGAAAACTTCGAAGTTCAGTCTTGCCTCTGTTCTTCTCCTGAGCATCGTCATTCTCGCAGGCTGCGGCTCAAAGGGTTCCGAGTTTCTGGGAACCTGGGTGAATGCTCGAAACGTCAATGACACTTTCCAGATCGTCCGCAACGGCGATCAATACCTCATCACCACCAAAGACAGCAAGGCCGGCGCAACCTACGACAAAGGAATGTTGGAGATCAAGGGCATCCTGGGATCGGCAGAGCTGACGTATGACAGGAAGACCGATACTATTCTGGCGCCAGGGTTCTTCGGCGTAGCCGAATATCAGCGAAAGAGGTAGTGGAGGGCCGTTCAATCGCTGATTTGAAATGAGGGCCAGTCGGTTCGGTGGAACTCGAACGGATGTGTGTTCCGGGCATCCTTGCCCGGCACGCACAACCTTTAATTTCTGAGCTACCGTCGCCCGGACGTGCGATAAGATGTCGCTCGAATTTGGCCTGCGTCAACTCAGTCTGCGAGCCAGACTTCTCTCGAGCCTCCTGCTGATTCTCCTCGGTGCTTCCAAAATCGGTACGCAGGCGCTCAGGCCCCTCGAGTGCGTTTAAACGCGCTAGCTAGACAGATCCGAATTCTCAGCGAGGCGTTCAAGGCCCTTCCGGCGGGTTCAGCAAATCCGCCGGATCTCATTCCAGTTCAGAATCCACATTCCTGCCCTGAAACAAACCGAGCCACTGCGGAAGAGTACTTGTCTATCCCCGGCGGCGAAACTGGAGAACCCATGCACGATAGGTTCCAAGACGGAAACCGCCCCACACGTGAGCGGCGGGTGTTCAAGCCGCCTGCGTGGCTCTCCACCTCTGAGCTCGAAGACGAGTTGATGGGGGCGATCCAGGCAAGCGGGGGCGAGGAAATCTTCGCCCTCGCGATCATTGACGAATATTTCTCGGGCGACGATGAATTCGAGGAGGAGGCAGAGCACCGGCAGGTGCTGCTCTGGCTCCTCAGTCTTCTCAGACCTCGCCTCGCAAATCTGCTCGGAGGGCCGCCGGCAAACTAGCTCGCCCTTCTCCTGACGCTGGGTCTTCCGAAGGCGGCTCTCTAACGCCGGGAGCTGGCCGGGAGGAACGAGTCAGCCTACTCAAATGCAATAAGAACCCGCTTACCTCCGGCTTGCCATAGCGAATGCGCCGTCCGATCATGCCTTGACTATGACGGGCTCGAGGCTGGCGGCGCCCGACTCTCAACGAGGAGCAAAAATCAAGCTCGAAGGAATGAAGGCGACCCTCAGCAACCCACAGTCAATACTTCCGTGAAACTCCCAGTGCCGCTGGCCGGCACTGCATTTGACGGCTGCTAACATCTCTCGCCATTCATCGTTCTCCCAATGTTGCCCACTGAAGGGTGCTAGCCGCCGCTCGCGCTTAGAAATATCAACGCCAACGAACTGCAAAATCCTGAGCCAATCTGCGAGGGCACCATACCTCGCCTTCCGCAGATTGCTTTCCCCAACAGCCTCACTTGCAGCGCCGTCCTGGTCGCGCGCTCTCAACTAAATCCCTTCGAAAGGACTCGCAATGCTTCTTGTTGTCTCGCTCTTCACAGTCAAAAATCGAGAGACGAGGGAGTTTTTTGTTCGCTCTCTCCGACGGGGCGGTTCGTGGCAGAGCGCCGCACACCGCGTTGCCCCCCAACTGCTCAACTTCGAGGTATTGGAGCATCAAAACGATGGTGCCGACGCACCCTATCTCTGTCTGGAACTCTGGATGAGTGCCGAGGCGTACTATTGCGCCTGCCAATCCCCGGAAATTCAAAGCCTCTTCCTCGCCCGTCGGCAGTTGGCCGATTCTTCATTCGAACTCGGAGCATTCGCCTATTCTGCCAACCCGGATGCCGGCGATACAACGCTGCCAAGTCTCAATTAGGAGCTTCGGCCTTTCAAATCGAAACCTGATTCAGCACTCAGAATGCCGATGGGGGTTTACGCGCCAATCTCACCCCTGCATCCTCGCCCAATTCCGCCTTTGTGAGTCTCCGCACCGAGGCGCGTCATTCCGCACCACACAACAATCGCAGCCGGTAAGCAAGAGTTGGCATGCGTTTGAATCATGCATTGATGCCATCGTGAGACCCTCGAAATGCGGAGACTTATTAACCCACAAAATGCAACCCTTTAAGGGCCGGAATGGTGGCCTCCCGGGCGACTCGATCCACTGACAGCGGATGTTCCGGTCAGTAGGTGTTCTAAGACATGGCGCCCCGAATTCTCACCGCTGCCGTCGAAGTCATCCTGACAAAAAGTGATTCGCACTGAGCCAACAAACCATGCTTTACCACGATTGTGAAGAAGCTCTCAATTTTCCCACAACTGAACATAACGCTCCTATAATTAATCATCCACAAGCTTCCAGATCGCATTGCGGAATCGCTGTCGACAGGAGCAAAGCGCGGTGTTGTCTATGTGCATTGAACGTGTCGTCGTGGAAAACTACCGAGCCCTCGCGTCAGTTCATCTCACGCTTAAACCTCACCTGAATATCATCGTAGGCAATAACGAATCGGGTAAATCGACCCTTCTCGAGGCAATCAACCTTGCATTGAAATGCCAGATCAATCGCAAACCTGCAGGCACGGAGCTTCACACCTATCTATTTAACGTAGATTGCGTCAAGGATTTCCTGGCGAAGCTTCGCAATGGAGTCCGCGCGGAGCCGCCGACGATTCTCATTGAGCTCTACCTTCAGGACTGTCCTGATTTCGCGCTTTTCAAAGGTACGAACAATTCGCGTTCAGAAGACAAGCCCGGGATTAGCCTGAGGATCGAGCTGGACCACGAGGCCTTCGGAGCAGAATATAGGGAATATATCTCCGACAAGGAGCGACTCAATAGCATCCCGGTTGAATATTACAAAATTAACTGGCAGGACTTTGCTGGGAATCCGCTGAATGCTCGAAAAACTCCCGTCAACTCGGCCCTGATCGACCCGAGCTCGATTTCCAACACCTACGCTGCCAATCGATACGTCCTCGAAATTGCTCGCGACTTTCTCACAAAGAAACAGAAGGTAGAACTTGCACTTTCATACCGACATTTGCGCGACACATTTCTTGGCGACCCCAGCGTCGAGTCGATCAATGCGGAGCTGGAAAAACAGACCGGAACGGTTACTGAAAAAGTCCTTTCCATTGCGCTCGACATGACTGCGCGCGCGGGCTGGGAGACTGGAGTGCTTCCCCATCTCGACGACATACCGCTGACGCTTGTCGGCAAAGGAGAGCAGAACGCTGTCAAGATCAAGCTTGCAATTGCGGCGGCAGAGGAAGGCTGCATCCTCTTCCTCATTGAAGAGCCGGAAAACCACTTGTCCCACTCAAACCTGAACCGCCTCATCGCTCATATCAATGAATCGGCTAAGAACAAGCAGCTCATTATTACGACACACAGCAGCTTCGTGCTCAACAAGCTTGGAGTTGAGAACATCTTGATGTTCAATGGGACGAAGGCGATCACACTCGGTCAACTCCCGCCTTCGACAGAGGCCTATTTCAAAAAGCTACCAGGACATGACACGCTGCGAATGATCCTCGCGGAGAAGACCATTCTTGTCGAAGGTCCTTCGGATGAACTCATAGTCCAAAAAGCGTTCCTGCAGAAACACGGTGGCCTGCCCGATCTTTTGTACCAGCGAGATTGTTAGTGTAGCGCAACGGTGAGGGGCCCAGTCTTTTTGAACCAAGTTGAAAGTTAGTCATCGACTGGTTTAGGTTACAGTCAATTCGCGGCTAGCCGCGAATTGACTGGCGAATTCGCTCGGTGTCCTCTCTCCGAGAGCCCTGTGAGGACGACTCCCATTGTATTCTTGTCGCCAGGTTTCGATAAGCTGTTTTGCCTCCGTGAGGATTTCGAACCAGTGAACGTTGAGGCATTCATCTCGAAAAGTTCCATTGAACGATTCGATGAATGCGTTATCTGTCGGCTTGCCAGGACGTGAGAAATCAATCTTTGCGCTGTTTTGGTAGGCCCACAGATCCATCGCCTGGCTAGTGAATTCACTTCCGTTGTCACAGAACAGCAGCTTCGGCACCCTGCCTTCGTGTTTCATCTTATTCAGCGTTCGTACCACATCCTCTCCTCGCAGGCTCTGGCCTGCTTCAATCGCCACACTCTCCCGGGTAAAGACATCCACAATCGTCAGGGACCGGAAGCGTCTTCCGTCCTGCAACTGGTCGGAGACGAAGTCCAGAGACCAGGCCTGATCTGGAGCCGTCGGACGGAACCGTTCTTCGCGA